>Ga0187782_10003028_pt1 | contig 12496 bp, 11 predicted proteins | sample 0715_SJ02_MP15_2_FD_132454 | JGI IMG/M metagenome (GOLD analysis project Ga0187782, IMG submission 132454) | Tropical peat soil microbial communities from peatlands in Department of Meta, Colombia - 0715_SJ02_MP15_20_MG | ecosystem: Environmental > Terrestrial > Soil > Wetlands > Peat | place...
ACGGCGATATTGATCGTCGAGGCGACGAGGTCGGCGAGGTTCCCGGGATTCTCTATCTTCGTCGCGATCTGGGAGAGCTCGGACGAAAGGTAGGGCGCGATCTCCACCGCCTTCTTGTAGAGGTTCTTCAGGTTGATGTACATCGCGTCGATCTCTATGTCTTTCAGGTATTCCTCGTATATGGGAAGGATGCGGGCCCTGAAGTGAGGCTCCCTCTGCGTGAATTCTATGAGCTTGAAGCGGGCAAGCCCCTGGACGACGATCCTCTGGCTTCCGTCTACCATCTTCACCATTTTCATGATGGTCGCGACCGTGCCTATGGTAAAGAGGTCCTCCAGCTCCGGGTCCTCGATGTCTGGATTCTTCTGCGTGAGGATCCCTATGAGCCTGTCCTTTCCCATGGCCTCATCGATGAGCCGGATAGACCGCTCCCTGCCCACCACAAGGGGCACGATCAGGTCCGGATAAGCCACCGTTCCCCGAAGGGGGAGTATCGGCACCTCCGGGGGGATGAAAAGCTTATCCTTCGCGGACTTATCGTTCTTGAAACCTATAACCATTTAAACCTCCCTGTTAAACCTCCCTATTTTTTGACATCCTCGAACTCTACGTCAACGACATCATCGTTGCCGCGGCCGCTCTGGGCGCGAGCCTCCTGCTGCTCTGGGCCGCCGCCTCCGGGCTGGCCAGCCCCTTGGGCACCTCCGGTCGTCTGCTTGTAGAGCATCTCGGCGAGCTTGTGGGAAGCCTTGGTAACTTCATCCAGGGCGGATCTCATCCTCCCCACGTCTCCGCCCTTCACCGCGTCCCGGGCAGAGGAGAGGACGCCTTCGATGGACCGCGCCTCCTCGGCACCCACCTTGTCCCTGCTCTCGTTGAGGGTCTTCTCCGTTCCGTAGACGAGGTTATCCAACTGGTTGCGCAGCTCGATCTCCTCTTTCTTCTTCCTGTCCTCTTCCGCGTGCATCTCCGCGTCTTTCACCATGTTCTTGATGTCTTCCTCGGTCATGCCCGTGGAAGCGGTGATCGTGATTTTCTGCTCCTTGCCTGTGGCCATGTCTTTCGCGGAGACGTGGAGGATGCCGTTCGCGTCAATGTCGAAGGTGACCTCGATCTGGGGCATTCCCCTCGGCGCCGCAGGCAGACCTATGAGGTGGAACCTCCCCAGGGTCCTGTTGTCCCTGGCCATCTCGCGCTCACCCTGGAGCACGTGTATCTCGACGCTCGTCTGGTTGTCCTCGGCAGTCGTAAAGACCTGGCTCTTCCTCGTGGGTATGGTGGTATTCCTCTCGATGATTCTCGTCATAACGCCTCCCAGGGTCTCGATCCCCAGGGAGAGAGGCGTCACGTCGAGGAGCAGCACGTCCTTCACCTCGCCGGCGAGCACCCCTGCCTGCACGGCAGCCCCAAGGGCCACCACTTCGTCCGGGTTCACCCCTTTGTGGGACTCGCGGCCGAAGAAGTCCTTCACCATGTCCTGCACTTTGGGTATCCTCGTCGATCCGCCCACGAGCACCACCTCATGGATGTCGGACTTGCTCAGTTTCGCGTCTGCCAGGGCCCGCTTGCAGGGCTCCATGGTCCGCTGGAAGAGGTCATCGGACATCTGCTCCAGCTTGGCCCTCGTGAGCTTCATGTTCAGGTGCTTGGGACCTGTCTGGTCAGCAGTGATGAAGGGCAGGTTGATCTCCGTCTCGAAGGTCGTGGAGAGCTCGATCTTCGCCCGCTCCGCTGCCTCTTTGAGCCTCTGGAGCGCCATTTTGTCGTTCGAAAGGTCGATGCCTTGGTCCTTCCTGAACTCGGCGACGATCCAGTCCATCACCCTCTGGTCGATATCATCCCCTCCGAGGTGCGTGTCGCCGTTCGTCGATTTGACCTCGACCACGTTGTCCCCCACCTCGAGGATGGAAATATCGAAGGTGCCCCCGCCGAAATCGTAGACCGCTATGGTCTCATTCTTCTGCTTGTCGAGGCCGTAGGCGAGGGCAGAGGCAGTGGGCTCGTTGATGATGCGGAGCACGTTGAGGCCGGCGATCCTGCCTGCGTCTTTCGTGGCCTGCCGCTGGGAATCGTTAAAGTAGGCGGGAACCGTGATGACTGCGTCTTCCACGGGCTGGCCCAGATAATTCTCGGCCGACTTCTTCAGCTTCTGCAGGATGAATGCGGATATCTCCTGGGGTGTATACGTTTTTCCGCGGACTTCGACCCGGACAAGGCCGTTGGAGTCGGAGACCATCTTGTAGGGGATGCGCTTTACCTCGTCCTGGATCTCGGCATACCGCTTTCCCATGAACCTCTTTATAGAAAAGATCGTATTCTCGGGGTTCGTGATGGCCTGCCTCCGCGCAACCTGCCCCACGAGCACCTCTCCTTCCTTGGTAAAGGCCACGACGCTGGGCGTAAGCCTGCTCCCTTCCTCGTTAATGATAACTTTCGGCTCCCCACCTTCCATTATTGCTACCACAGAAAACGTGGTTCCAAGATCTATCCCTATCACCTTCTTCGCCATGACTCGCTCCTCCCGGTTTATTGTTCTTCAGGGCTTCGTTAGCCCTAATATAATCCCGCGCCTGGGGCTTGTCAATGAACGGAAAACCGCGAAAAGCCTTTCAGAAGGCCTAAATCAGGCTGTTTTCCTTCAGGAGGATGGCATACTCGAAGCCGTCGACGAGGGCCATGAAGGACGCCATGTTGATGTTCTCGGATACTGCCTCGACGCTCCAGATCTCGGACCCGTCCGTGAAGACTATCGACACGACGACCCTGGCCGATGTACCGGACTTCGTGTCGTGGATCTTCGAGGAGAAGTCCACGAGCTTCACGGTCCGGATGAAGGGGAAGATGGAGGCGAGCGACTTCTTGAGAACCGTTGCGAGGGCGTCCACAGGGCCGACGCCCGTGGCTGCCTCGTGCGTCTCGCCGTGCTCGGACCTTATGGTGACCGTGGCCTCGGGCCTGGTGCCGTCGTCCACAAGCCGGTACGTGCCGAGAAGGGTAAAGGGCCTCTTGTAGCTCTTGAGGGAGCGCAGGATATTGAGCTCCTTCGTTGCGTCGCGCATGTTAAGAAGGCGCTTCATCGGTTCTCCTCTTCCAGGAGAAGCTTATAGTCGATACTGTCCACGAGGGCCTGCCAGCTCGCTTCTATGATGTTCTCCGAGACCCCTATGGTCTCCCAGGTTCTCTTCCCGTCGCTTGACTCCATGAGGACCCGTATCACCGTTCCCGTTCCCTCCCTGGAGGAAAGGGCCCTCACCTTGTAATCGACGAGGTTCATGTCGCGAAGGACCGGATAGAACTTGTAGAGGGCCTTTCGAAGGGCCGCGTCCAGGGCGTTGACCGGCCCGTTTCCGAAGGCAGCCGTATGCTCCACCTTGCCGTCCACCCGGACCATGATTGTGGCCTCCGAGGGGGCCAGACTCTTCTCCTGGCTCTCCGCGAGCACGCGGAAGCCGACGAGGTCAAAGTACTTCCTGTGGGAGCCCACCGCCCTCTTCATGAGCAGTTCGAGGGACGCCTCAGCGCCCTCGAACTTGTAACCAGCGTGCTCCAGGTCCTTGATCCTCGTGAGTATTTCCCTGGCTGCCTTCCTGTCCTTTTCCATATCGATGCCGTACTCCCTGGCCTTGGAGACGATGGTGCTCGCCCCGGATTGGTCGGAGACGAGGATCCGCTGGCTGTTACCCACGAGGACTGGCTCGACGTGCTCGTACGTGGCAGGGTTCCTCCTCACCGCGGCCACGTGCATGCCTCCTTTGTGGGCGAACGCCGCATCTCCCACATAGGGCCGGTGCTTGTCGGGGATGAAATTTGCCGTTTCGTCCACAAAAATGGAGAGCTCCCGCAGCTTCGACAGCTTTTCCGGGGCTATGCCGGAAAAGCCCATCTTCAGGATGAGGTCCGGGATGATGGAGCAGAGGTTCGCGTTGCCGCACCGCTCCCCGTAGCCGTTCGTCGTGCCTTGCACGTGGCCGCATCCGGCCTTCACCGCCATGAGCGTGCTGGCGACCGCTGTTTCGGCGTCGTTGTGGCAGTGGATGCCGAGCCTCGTGGATACGAGCTTTCCCATTTCGGCTACAGTGTCGTAGATCTCGAAAGGCATGGTGCCTCCGTTGGTATCGCAGAGCACCACCACGTCAGACCCTGAGTCGATCGCCGCCTTTACGCTTTTTATTGCATAGGCCCTGTTCCCTTTGTAGCCGTCGAAGAAATGCTCTGCGTCGAAAAAGACCCTCCTTCCGCGGCCCTTCAGGTGCCTCACGGTCCGGTCGATCATCCTGAGGTTCGCATCGAGCGTCACCTTGAGGGCATCCCTCACGTGGAGGTCCCACGCTTTGCCCACGACAGCCACGACGTCCGTTTCTGCCTCGAGGAGGGCTTTCATGGTCGCGTCCCCCTCGGGGTGTGCGACATTGTCCCCCCTGATCGTGCTGCCGAATGCACCGATGCGGGCGTGCTTGAGGGGGAGCTTCCTCACCTCCCTGAAATACTCCAGGTCTTTCGGGTTGGCGCCCGGCCATCCGCCCTCGACGAAGTCCATGCCGAAGTCGTCGAGCTTTTCCGTTATCTTCAACTTGTCGATGACGGAGAACGCGATGTCTTCGGTCTGGGCGCCATCCCGAAGGGTGGTATCATAAAACTCGATTCTCACTGCTCCTCCTGCACATCTCCCGCGTCGAGGCCGAACCCCGTGTGGAGGGCGCGAACCGCGAGCTCTCCGTATTTCTCTTTGATGACGCAGGAGATTTTGATCTCGGAGGTGCTGATCATCTCGATGTTGATGCCTTCGTTGGAGAGGATGGCAAACATCCTCGTGGCAATGCCCGAGTGGGAGCGCATGCCCGAACCCACGATGGAGACCTTGGCGATGGACTCGTCGACAATGACCTGCTTGGCGCCCACGTCGGAGGCCACCTGCTCCATGATCTTGAAAGCCTTCTTTGCGTCTGCCTTCGCCAGGGTGAAGGTCATGTCGGTCAACCCCTTGTGGCTGACATTCTGGACGATCATGTCCACCACGATATTCGCCTCCGCCAGAGGGGTGATATGCGGGTCGCGATCCCTGGCCGGTCCGGGACCTCGCTCACCGTGATCTTGGCTTCGTTCTTATCATAGGTGACGCCTGACACGACGACTTGCTCCATCATGTTTGATGCCTCCTCGCACACGAGCGTCCCCTTCCCGTCCACGAACGACGACTTGACGAGGAGGGGCACGCGGTATTTCCTTGCCAGCTCCACCGACCTTATGTGGAGGACCTTGGCCCCTAGACTCGCCATCTCGAGCATCTCGTCATAGGAGACGCGGTCGAGCCTCCTTGCCCTGTCCGTGATGTTCGGGTCCGCTGTGTAGACGCCGTCCACGTCCGTGTAAATCTCGCAGAGGTCGGCGTGCAGGGCCGCTGCAACTGCAACCGCGGTCGTATCGGAGCCGCCCCTCCCGAGAGTCGTGATGTTGCCGCCCGTGTCTATGCCCTGGAAGCCGGGGACCACGACGATCTGCCCGCGGCGCAGGGCCTCCAGGATATTCTCCTTCTCTATCTCCCCGATCCGGGCCTTGCCAAAGGCGGAATCCGTGACGATCCTGATCTGGGAGCCCATGAGGGAGACCGCGTCATACCCGCGCTCTTTCAAGGCCAGGGCCAGGAGCGCCGAGGTGACCTGCTCTCCCGTGGAGATGAGCACGTCGACCTCCCGCTCGTCAGGGGACTTGCTTATCCCCGAGGCCAGCTTCAGGAGCCTGTCCGTCTCGCCCGCCATGGCGGAGACCACGACAACGAGATCGTTCCCCCTCTCCTTATACCCGATGACCTTTTCGGCCACGTTCACTATCTTCTCAAGGCTGGCGACCGAAGTGCCGCCATACTTGTGCACGACCAGCATCCTCTACCTCCATCACGATGGTCCTTTCCTCCTCGCTCGCGACGTGCAGCGTTATTTTAATGGAATTCTGCCGGGAAGGGAAGCGCTCCGCCCATTCAACGGCCACAATCCCCTGATCCAGGAATTCCTCTATGTCGAGGGTGTCCGCCTCTGCCTCCTCCAGCCGGAAGAGGTCCACATGGCAGAGGCCGACAGGCCCTTCGTATATGTTCATGAGCGTGAAAGAAGGGGAGAGGACGTAAGGCCAATCCTCGACCCCGAGGCCCTTTGCCAGGCCCTTCACCAATTGGGTCTTTCCAGCGCCCAACTCGCCGAAGAGGAGGAAAAGATCCCCTGGCCGCGCTATTCTTCCTATGCGCTCCCCGATGGAGATGGTCTCAGAGGGATTCCTCGATATAAACTCTATCCGTTCCATTCCTTATGTCGCGTAGTGCCTGCCCCACGCCCGAGATCAGGTCCTGCGCCAGGAGATCCATGTCGGTCAGCTGCGCCGCATGGGTGTCTGCGACGTAGCCGTGAACATACGCGGCGATCAAGGCCGCGTCGCGCATCTCGTAACCCTGGCTTGCGAGCCCCCCTATGAAGCCCGTGAGCACGTCCCCCGTGCCCCCTTTCGCGAGGGCCGGGTTTCCCGTGGGGTTGAAAAAGGCCTCCCCATTCGTGGAAAAGGTGATCGTGGGGGCGCCCTTCAGCACGAGGTCTACCTTGTGGCCGGAAGCGAACGCGCGCCCTGCGGAGAGCCTTTGTGCGTTCACCTCCTTCGGCCCCATGCTGACGAGGCGGCCGAATTCGCCGGGATGGGGCGTCAGGAGAGTCTTTCCCCCCTTGCCTTTGAGGAGGTCCAGATGGCCGATGAAGGCATTTATGCCGTCCGCGTCTATGACGAAGGGCTTGTCAAGCTCCCCGTAGAGCCTTCTCACGAGGGCCATTGTCTCTTCCGACCTTCCAAGCCCGGGTCCCAGGACCACCACATCCTTGTCGGATACGAATTCTCTGACAGCCTCGAGGCAGGCCGCAGGGAAAAAGCCCTTTCCTTTGTCTTCCACGGGATACGTCATCGCCTCGGTGAGCTTCGCCGCGACAATGGGGTTGAGGCTTGCGGGGACAGCGAGGGTGACGAGGCCGGCCCCTATCTTCAGGGCGGCAGTCGCCGTCATGGCCGCAGCCCCGGTCTTTCCTAAGGATCCCGCGATGACCGCAACGCTTCCGAACGTGCCTTTGTGCGCCTCCGGGGGCCTTCTGCGCCAGATGGCGCGGAGCATGGGGCCGTCCACGAGGTACGCGTCGATGCCCAGGTCCCTGCGCGCCGCTTCCGGCAGGGATATGTCGATGACCGTGAGCTTGCCCCGGTACGAGACGCCGGGGTGGAGCAAATGGCCGAGCTTCGGATGGCCGTACGTGTACGTATGGACTGCCCTGACCGCGACCCCTAGGGGCTGCCCTGTCTCGCCGTCGAGCCCCGAGGGGATGTCCACGGCGATGACGGGTTTGCCTGATCCGTTCATTCCCTCGATGATGATCCTCTCCAGTGCCCGGACCTCTTTTGTCAGGCCCGTTCCGAATATGGCATCCACGATGAGGTCGCCCTTACCCATCGCCTCGATTGCCTTATCCGGGTCTTCTTCCGCAAGAGAGATCGTGCCGCCCAGGGACCGGTAGAGGTCCATGTTGAGCAGGGCATCCCCCTTGAGAGCGGCGGGGTCTGCGAGGAGAAAGACCTCAACGACGCATCCGTCCCTCAGGGCGTATCTCGCGATGACGAAGCCGTCGCCGCCGTTGTTGCCCGGCCCGCAAAAGATTGCCACCCGCCTGCGGCCCTGCAGGTATTGCTCCTTGAGGAGCCTGTACGTGCTCCGGCCGGCGTTCTCCATGAGCACGGCCGAGGGGATGCCCCATCGCGTCATCGCGTAGTCGTCATACTGTTTCATTCTTTCCGGAGAAGCGACGATCATGGCAACCCCTTCTTCGTCCCCTTAAGAGTCTATGACGACGATTGAGACTGCGTACGAACGCTCGTGGGAGATGCTGACCCCCTCGAACCTCGCGCCTTCAAAGAGAATGAAAGGCCTGCCCCGGGCGCCGGAATGGATCTCGATGCTCTTCCAGGGAAGGCGCCTGCCCTTGGCCTTCATGAAGGCCTCCTTCGCGGCGAACCGGCCGGCGAGGGACTCATCGGTCTTCTTCTTCGTCTGCGCGTATTGGATCTCCCCGTCCGTGAAGACCTTCGTAAGAAACTTGCTTCCGTAGAGGTCCTTGAGGCGCCCGATCCTCGACACCTCAACTATGTCGACGCCTACCATAAGGGACCACCTCGCCACAGGTCCCATAGTCATGTATGACCCATGGGACCTCTTTGATAAGCCGGCTCTTTTCAGCTTGTGGTCTCCCTGCAGCTTCCCTGCTGGGAGACCTTTCTTCCGCTTCGCTCCGCTGGCAATTACTGGGGCTTGAGCGCCCCCTCCAGTGGCGCAAGCCACATGGAGCCTCCCCCCTCAAAGCTCGCTTGCGCTCGGTGTCTCGGGTACGTCTGCTGCAAGCAGCAGGGTCATTTATCGCATCAGGTCGATCATATCCCTGATTGCCCGGTCAAGGCCTACGAACAGGGCCCTCGCGATGATGCTGTGGCCGATGCTCAGCTCGTCGATCTCCGGTATGGCTGCGATGGGACGGACATTATGGTAGTGGAGGCCGTGGCCTGCGTTCACGCCGAGCTTCCGCGCCTTGCCCTCCTTCGCTGCCGCCTTCACCCGAATGAGCTCTTTTTCGGCCTTCGATGGGTCGGGGGCGTCGCTGAAGCGGCCCGTGTGTATCTCGACCATGTCCGCTGCCACCTGCCGGGCAGCCTCTACCTGGGCCTCCTCGGGATCCACGAAGAGGCTCACCAGTATCCCCTTTTCCCGCAAATCCGCCACAACCGGGGCGATCGCAGCCCGGCTGCCTGCCACGTCGAGGCCGCCTTCCGTGGTCAGTTCCTGCCTTTTTTCTGGCACGAGGGTCACCATGTCCGGTCCGATCTCCTTTGCGATGGCCACCATCTCCGGTGTTGCTGCCATCTCAAGGTTGAGCCGCGTCCGAACGACCTGTCTGAGGATGCGGACATCCCTGTCCTTTATGTGGCGCCGGTCCTCCCTCAGGTGGATGATGATCCCCGAAGCACCCGCCATTTCCGCGATACCCGCCGCGTACACAGGGTCCGGGTAGGAGATGCCCCGCGCTTCTCTCAACGTGGCCACGTGGTCGATGTTGACCATGAGCTTCTGCATACGAGTCCTTTGAAGGGGCCTATCTACCCCCAATTCTCCTCAGGACGACACGGACGGTCCCGGGCCTTATGTTTCCTCCTTCGAGCGGCTTAGTGTTAAGGGGAACGTCCAGGGTTTCCTGGCTTCGCTTGAACGCGCCGTCAACCGGAAGCGTTTCTATTGCGTCGAGCCTGCCGAGCAGCTCCTTGGAGCCCTCCACCTTCACTGTCCGGGGGGACCAGGAGGCCACCTGATAGGTATTGGCCCACTTCCCGTCCAATTTTACTACAGTGGGCAGCTCCTTTTCCACAATCTTGTCTATCCCTAGGACGACGTAGTCCGGTTTTATGCTCTCTATCTTTACCGAGCTCGGCACGAACACGTCGTCCTTCTTGATAGTGAAGATCTGACGGCCCTCTTTCGACCGGGAGAGATCGAGGGCCACGTTTATGTCGTGGGGGGTCAGGTTCTTGAGCACGGAGAGGGGGCCGTCGAGAGTTACGAGCACGTCCCTCGAGTCCACCTCCCTCACAACCATGGCCTTGTTGAGGTGCTCGAAGGAGACAGGGACGGAGAAGACCATCTTCGATTCCCCCAGGTAGGTCATGGAGAACCAGAGCATGAGGGCGAGCACGAGGGCCATGGCCTTCAGCCTGAATTGGTAAAGCACATACTTCCTCAACAAGCCCATCCCTAGAATGCCCTTGCCTCCTCGCAACGCCTTTTGTGCTTCCCCTTCCGGCTAAACGATCTTGGGTATCCTTCCTCCCCCTTTGAGTAATTCTCTCAGCTCCTTCTTCAGGGCATCGCCAGTCACATTCCTCGTGATGCCGCCGCTGTGGGCGTACGAGATCTGGCCCGATTCCTCAGAGACAGCAACAGACACGGCGTCCGTCACCTCGGTGATGCCTATAGCGGCCCTGTGTCTCGTCCCGAAGTCTTTGTCTATGTCGTCGCGCGTCGATAAAGGCAAGAGGCAGCACGCAGCCCTGATCCTGCCTTCACCGATGACGAGGGCCCCGTCGTGCAGCGGTGAGGTAGTTTGAAAGACGCTTACTATAAGCTCTGTGTTTACGTCCGCGTCTATCTTGATCCCCGCCTCCAGAAACTCGCTGAGGCCCATCTCGCGCTCTATCACGATGAGGGCCCCCGTCTTTCGCTTGCTCATGATCGTGCACGCGTTGGCAAGCTCCTCGTAAAAGAGCGTCTCCTCCACGTAGGTGATCCGCCTGAAGAACGGGCTTCTCCCTAAAGCGAAGAGGACTCGCCTGATCTCGTTCTGAAAGATGACGACGATAACGAGGGCGATGGAGGCGATGAAGTTATTGAGGATCCAGCCGAGGGTGAACAGATCGAGCTTCTTCGAGAGGTAGAACACGAAGAAGACCACGGTGAGCCCGATCACGAGCTGAAGGGCCCTCGTGCTCCTCACGAGGAGAAGCACCCTGTAGATGATGAAGGCGACGATGAGAATATCGACTATGTCTTGCCATCTGACGCCATTGATCATGGCCCTCTAGCCCTTACGTAAGGAAAGCGCGATTGAAAGCGGCATGAGGCTCTTGCGTGTTTCCCTCCATGAGGGCCTTCATGAACAGGACCACCTTTCTCGTGGCCGCAACATCATGGACCCGCACCATATCCGCCCCGTTCCAAAGAGAGATGGCAACGCTCGCGAGGGTGCCTTCCGCCCTTTCGGCCAGGACATCGGTTCCCATGATTCGGCCGATGAAGGCTTTCATCGACGTGCCGATGAGGAGCGGCCTGCCAAGCTCCTTCAAGCGCGGAAGCTCCCTGATGATGGCCAGGTTGTCCTGAACGCGCTTGCCGAAGCCGATGCCCGGATCGATGATGATGTTCTCCTCGTCCACCCCCCGCGTCCTGGCCCATGCGATCCTTTCGACGAAGAATTCCTTTATCTCTCCTGTCACGTCCGCGTAGGAGGGGTTCTTCTGCATGTCCCTCGGGGTCCCCTTGATGTGCTGCATCACAACGGGAACTCCCCCGGCCGCGACTGTCTCGGCCATGGCGCAATCGAAGGCGAGGGCCGATATGTCGTTTACCATGTCCACCCCGGCTGCCAATGCCGCGGCCGCAACCGCTGCCTTATAGGTATCGATGGAAAGGGGAATGGGGGATCTGCTCCGTATGCCTTCGATGACGGGGAGCACGCGCTGAAGCTCTTCTTCGAGGGACGTGGGCTCTGAGCCCGGCCTCGTCGACTCTCCGCCGACATCGATGATGTCTGCCCCGTCCTCGACCATCTTGAGGGCATGGTCTATGGCTTTGTCTTGCGAGAAAAAGCTGCCGCCGTCGAAAAAGGAATCAGGCGTGACATTCAGGATGCCCATGATGAGGGGCTTATCCTTGAACCGTTTCCTCCAGGCCATTCACCTTTCCTGCGAGAATCTCATCTATCTCCGACCCGTCGAGCACTTCCTTTTCGAGCAGGGCCGTGGCCAGGGCGTGCAGGGCGTCCACGTTGTTCACGATGAGCGTCTTCGCCTTATCGAAGCATTTCGTCACGATGTTCTTCAGCTCCTCGTCTATCTCCTTTGCCGTTGTCTCGCTGAAGTCCCTCTGGCGCTGCATCTCCTTGCCCAGGAAGACCAGCTCTTCCTTCTTCCCGTAGTTGAGGGGGCCGAGACTCTCGCTCATGCCCCATTCGCAGACCATCTTCCGCGCGATCTCCGTTGCCCGCTCGATGTCATTGCCCGCGCCGGTCGTCAGGTGGTTGAGGACGACCTCCTCCGCTGCCCTGCCGCCGAGGAGGATGGTGATGTCGTCGAGGAGATACTCTTTAGAATACGTGTGCCGTTCATCGATGGGGAGCTGCTGCGTGAGGCCGAGGGCCCTCCCGCGGGGGATGATAGTGACTTTGTGGATGGGGTCGGAATTGGGCGTGAGCTTCGCCACAAGGGCGTGTCCGGCCTCGTGGTAAGCCGTATTCCTCCTCTCGGCAAAGGGGATGATCATGCTCCGCCGCTCGACGCCCATGAGCACCTTGTCCTTCGCTTCCTCGAGATCGACGATCTCGATCTCCTTCTTGTTTTGCTTCGCAGCGATCAGGGCTGCCTCGTTGACGAGGTTGGCGAGGTCTGCCCCGGAAAAACCGGGGGTGCCCCTGGCTATGACCGACAGGTCTATGGTCTTTGAAAGGACGGTTTTCTTCGTGTGCACGCCGAGGATTTCCTCCCTCCCCTTGACATCGGGGATGGGCACGACGATCTGTCTGTCGAACCTGCCGGGTCTTAAGAGCGCAGGGTCTAGGACGTCGGGCCTGTTCGTGGCCGATATGACGATCACGCCGCCGTTCGACTCGAAACCGTCCATCTCCACGAGGAGCTGGTTGAGGGTCTGCTCCCTCTCGTCGTG
>Ga0187782_10003029_pt1 | contig 12495 bp, 14 predicted proteins | sample 0715_SJ02_MP15_2_FD_132454 | JGI IMG/M metagenome (GOLD analysis project Ga0187782, IMG submission 132454) | Tropical peat soil microbial communities from peatlands in Department of Meta, Colombia - 0715_SJ02_MP15_20_MG | ecosystem: Environmental > Terrestrial > Soil > Wetlands > Peat | place...
GGGAAGAAGAAGGATGCTGTTGAGGAGCGCCCCGCTCGCAACAGCATCGTGTTGAAACCGAATAATAATGAGCTGCGTAGCGCCGTGGCAGCCGTGAAAAAGTGCCTTCACGATGCGGAAGAAAAGATCTACTTTTTGGCGAATCAGCGCTATTTGATCCCCGGAATAGCCCTGTCGTTAGCAGTCTTTATTGCGATGAGTATGGCCGAAAGTGGGGGCCTGCTGCCGCTTGTCCTGGGATTCTCGGCCGTGTGGCTTGGCCTTTGGACGATTGCGGTTTATTTTCTCGTCCGCACTGCTATACGCCAGTGGCAAGGTGTCCGGGCACGCGGAAACACGTCGCGAGATCTAAAGAGACAGTTGCGAACCAGCACGTTGTCTGCGCTTGCATTTGCCGCCGCAGAAATTGCCGTTCTGTGCGTGTTGGCATGGGCTACGTCAGTCTGGGTCATTTTAATCCTCGCCGCACTGGTCAGCACCAACCTCTTGTTTCACGGCTGGCTGAAGGCGCCGACCCGCGCCGGGCGCGACCTTTTGGACAAAATTGAAGGATTCCGTATGTTTCTCCAGGCCGTCGATGGAGATCGCATGAATCGCCTTACGCCACCAGACAAGACCCCGGAGTTGTTCGAGAAGTATCTACCCTATGCTGTCGCGTTGGACTCCGAGCAAGCCTGGGCACAACAGTTTTCTGCAGTGCTCGAAAACGCAGAGCAAGCCAGTGGTTATTCGCCGTCCTGGTATTTGGGAACCCTTCCTTTCGGAACGAGTGCCTTCGCGTCTTCCTTTAGCGGGGCCTTTTCCAGTGCCATCTCTGCCGCCGCTTCGACGCCGGGCTCAAGTTCGGGAAGCGGCGGTGGAGGTTTCTCGGGAGGTGGTGGAGGCGGCGGTGGTGGAGGCGGTTGGTAGGGTTGAGTTGATGTTTATCCTCTGCTGGTATTGGCGACAAGGAACTGTAAGCTCTTGGATAACGCCGGTGAACTCGGCAAGAAGCTTGATTTCCTTTTGCAGGAAATGCATCGCGAGGTCAACACGATGCTCTCGAAAACGCCAGGTGTCGAAAGTGAAGCCCTAGCCATCACTTGGTTGGCACTTGAGATTAAAGCGGACATCGAAAAGCTGCGCGAAAGTGTCCAAGACATCGAGTGATTTGAAATCCGGAACCTGCCGGGGGCCATCTGAATGTGTGCCCTGGCGACTTGGCCGAAGAGTCGCTAGGCTTGATCGGAAATGCCTCGGGCAGAACAGCGTCCATGGATCGAGGACTGGGTCCGAGGCATTTTCGATAAGCAGACTAGAAGGAAAGCGCTGGCGGTTGCGGCGGACGCGTTGAGCTATGGGGATTGAATAGGAGTTTGGTACCGAGAAAGGAGAGGGTACGTCGTGGAGTGAAGGCATGGAAATGAGAAGGATGACGTGTAGGGATGGGGATGGCTGCGGAAACGGTTGTGAGAGGAGTGCCTGGTCGCTTGTGCGCAGGGGACGGGCACACGAGTGTGTCGACGTGCTGGAGCACGACAGATGGGCAGGTGGTTGAAGTCTTAAGAAGAATCGAGACGAACACATAAAGCCAGTTCTGCCGCCGTGAATCTTTGCAGGATGATCATCGCCGCACCGCATGAGGGACACTGCCAAAGCGAATTCTTGCAGGCAGCCGGGGTCGTTTTTGTATCGACGGTAGTGGAAAGCGGAGTGAGCAGTTGGCGGCACAGGCTGGCGGCCTGAGCTCGGGCCGATGGCCTTGAGTTCACCGCGCAGGGCTCCGGAAAGCTTCGTGCTCGCCGACTAAAGACATTGATTCTGGTTATGCGCTACACGGGATTGCGTATTTCTGATGCCGCGTCGCTTAACACAGATAGGCTCGATGGAAAGAGAACTGTTCCTCTACACTGCGAAGGCAGGCGTCCCGATCTACACAATTCTGCCCGAATCAGTTTTGCTGGCATTGGAGGAATGCCCTCAAGTAACCGACACAAGGTTTTTCTGGAGCGGGCAGGGTAAGCGCGAAACGGCTGTCTGTGACTGGCAAGATAAGATTAAGGGCGTATTCGATCTCGCGGGAATTGTGAAGGGTCTGAGTAATGCGGTATCGCACCGGCTACGCGACACATTTGCCGTCGAGTTGCTTCTCGCCGGCGTGCCGATCGAACGCGTTTCCGTCCTGCTTGGCCACCAAAGCATCCGCATCACGGAAAAGCACTACAGCCCGTGGACTCGTTCCCGTCAAGAGCAGATAGAAGCAGTTCTCGCTGCCGCATGGAAGCAGGATCCGGCGCTCGTCTCGACGAACAGTACATCTCAAGTACGCAGGCAAAAGGCTACCATCAACTACTTGAAACTAGAAAAAATGGCGGAGAGGGTGGGATTCGGACTCGGAGTTGCTCTTCAAAACACGCAAGTTACTCATTCTTCGATCGGCTTAGAACGCTAGAGACGCTCAAAACGCTGGAGTGAGGTGCAGAAAAGGTACAAAATTCAAGAGTCTCGACACACTTTTTGCGCGGTGCATCTGGTCTGGTAGGGCCTTTGACCTGGCAAGGCCGCAAAAGTCTCTCACAGCTCCCCCAAAATCGTACCAGCGCAATCCTAGGGAGGATGCCCGAGCAGATCGACTGGAGCGGCTGAGTGGGCACAAAATTGGTCCAGAGAAAGCGCAGATTCAATCGCCTCAACGGCCTCGCGGTGATCGTCGCCCAAGATATGTCCGTAGTGGCCCAGGGTGGTGGAGGCATCTGAATGCCGGAGCTGGCGCTGCGCAACCGCCACGCCCACAATGGCCGGCGCCGATTCATCGAAGTCGGCATGAACGTTTTTCGCCCAGGTGGCCCGACAGCCCCAAAAACCAATCGATTCAAGCGCGTCGCGTGCCTTGGAAGAGATTAGGTGAATTACCTGTCTGAAACCACGTTGCTTGACCCGAAGATCTGGCTATACAGATCCTCTCCATAGCTGGTTTCTAGCGGCTGGCCCTCGAGCAGCCGGAAGGTTCCGGTTCCAATGCAGGAGAAACTGACGCCCTTAAGGACCATTCGGGAGACAGCACTTGGCGAGTACCAATTGATCTCCACCTGGTAATGCATTTGCATTATTGCTTGAAGATGTAGCGATGGGTATGTTCTGCGAGATTAAGAGGAAGCTTCGCGGAACGACGAGCCGCGAATCTCTGTCAACGCTGAGTGAGTCTGTGGGATGCCTTGCTGATCTTGCTGCAGACGATGAACGTGTGTGTTCGCATTGATGATCGATTCTCACAAAAAAGAAACAGAGGGGAATAGCTAATGTCAACCACTTCGATGAACACGGTATGGAGATGGTTGGGTGTATTTGTATTAGCGCTTGTCTGCGCCGTGACTGCCCGCGCTCAAACAATTTCGGGAAGCATCCGGGGTACGGTAACGGACGGAAGCGGCGCGGTGGTAACCGGGGCGAAAGTAACGGCGGCGAACGACGAAACAGGACTCCAGCGGAGCGTGGCCAGCAACGCCGAGGGCGTATACGTCCTGTTGGAACTGCCGGTGGGCCATTACCGACTGGAAGCGGAGGCGATAGGTTTCAAGAAGTACGTCCAAGACGGCATCTCATTGGATGTGAACCAGCAAGCGGCTGTCGCAATCCACCTGGCGGTGGGGACGGCAACACAGCAAATCGAGGTGACGTCAAACGTGCCGATGATTGAGAGCACATCGACGAACCTGGGACAAACGGTGGGCGAACGAGAAATTTTGGAATTGCCCTTGAATGGGCGCAACTTCACACAACTGGGATTGCTGCAGACCGGCGTGGTGCCACTGACACCGGGACTGCTGGAAGCGGGCGGTCTGGCGCGGGCTGGGCAAGCGTACGCAGTGAATGGGCAGCGGCCGGAGTCAAATAACTTTCTGATCGACGGAGCAGACAACTTCGACACGGTGGATGGTGGGCTGGTGCTGGAGCCGCCGATTGATGCGATTGCGGAGTTTCGAATCTTGACGCACACGGCAAACGCAGAATTCGGCCACAGCACCGGATCAACGACGAACATCATCACGCGCTCGGGAACAAATGAGTATCACGGAACGGCTTGGGAGTTCTTTCGGAACAACGACATGGATGCGAAGAGCTTTTTCGCAGACAGCGTGGAACCGCTGCACAGAAATCAATTCGGCGGGGTGTTTGGGGGACCGATCAAGAAGGACAAGACTTTTTTCTTTTTGTACTACGAAGGGGTTCGCGATTCACAGGGAGAGACCACGCGGACCACGGTGCCTTCAGACGCGGAACGCACCGGGAATTTTGCGGACCAATGCACGCTGAACAACGGGACGTTCAACTCGCAAGGATTGTGCATGGACAACGTCACCGGACAAATCAGCCAAACCGGGCAACTGTTCAACTTTTTCGTACCCCCGAATACGCCGCCGCAACCGCTACCGTATAACCAATTACCGGCGATTAACCCACTGTCGCAGAACCTGCTGCAATATTACCCACTGGCCAATTCGGGGGCGTTCACCTACGTCGGCACCCAGATGTACACGACCAATTCAGACCAGTTCGGTGTGCGCGTGGATCATTATTTAACGGACCGGGACATGCTGAATTTCCGTTACAGTTTCGGGCAATCCGCGGATACCGATCCCCTTCCCCAAGGCGGCGCGAATGTGCCTGGATTTCCGGTAGCGACCAATCAGCGGGAACAGAATTTTGTAGCACAAGAGACGCACACGTTTTCAAACACATTGGTGGGAACCCTGAGAGCATCTTACCTGCGAAACAAATTCCTGTTGGGAAATAACATCAATCATACGGACCCGGCAAGCCTGGGATTCGCGTACACGCCGTCGCTGGAGGACGCAATCGGGCCGCCGTTCATTCAGGTGGGCGGATATGCATCGATCGGAAACCCAATCACGGGACCACGGAACACTTACCAGAACACTTGGGATTTTACCGGCGGACTGACGTGGATTAAGGGACGACACGAATACAGATTCGGCGGCGGGTATCAGTATGACCAGATCAATGTTCTGAATGGCATCGCCACGAATGGATTTTTCGTATTTTCGACATTCCCATTGGGCAACCTGCAAGGCGCCGGACCGGCAATTGCGGATTTTCTGTTTGGGCAGCCGGTGGTGTTTTTGCAGGGGGGAGGCAACTTCTCTCGACACTTGCGAGGACAAGCATTCAACTTGTACGCGCAAGACACGTGGAAGCTGACCCGGAAACTGACGGTGAACTACGGTTTGCGGTATGAGGTGCCGTCGCCGTACACGGAGACTCACAACTATATGAATCTGTGGATTCCGGGACGGCAATCGGTGGTGTATCCAACTGCGCCCGAGGGCTTGCTCTATCCCGGAGACCCAGGAGTGCCAAGAGGATTAATACCTACCGACCGGGCAGCATGGGCACCGCGCGTGGGATTGGCGTGGGACGTGAGGGGAAATGGCAAATGGTTGGTGACGGCGGCTTACGGAATCTTCTATGACCCGTACTACACAGGACAAGGCGGGCCATTGCAGGATCCGATCAGCGCACCGCCCTATCTGCAAACACCACAGGTGAGCTTGCCGAATTTCGCGGATCCCTTCAACGGACAAAACCCGTTCAATGGGACGTTCTTGCCAGACATGACGCTGCTGGTGCTGAATCCGAATCTGCGGCTGCCGTACGCACAGGATTACAACTTGAATGTGCAGCGGGCGCTGGGGCGCGATTGGCTGTTGGAGGTGGGCTACATTGGGACGAAAGGGACGAAGCTGCCGCGGTTTATTGAGGCGAATCCGGCGGTGTATATCCCCGGCGAATCGACGCAAGATAACGCCGATCAACGGCGTTTGTACTCGGGCTGCACGGTGGCGGAAACAAACCCAACGTGCACATACTCGTCGGTGGGCGAGATCGCGGGAATCGCGGATTCGTCCTACAACGCTTTGCAAGTGAGCTTGAAGAGGCGATTCGCGCAAGGGTTTTCGATGCTGGTTTCGTATACGTACTCAAAGACGCTGGACGACGTGTCGTCGTTCAACATTACGGGTTCGGCGTCGCAGAGCGTGGCGGGCGAAAACGACCTGGCGCAGAATCCATTCGACGTAAAAGCGGAGTGGGGACGATCGATGTTCGACGCGCGGAACCGGTTGGTGGTGAGCTACCAATGGGATTTGCCGTGGTTCCAGCATTCGGACCGCTGGTACGCGCACGTGCTGGGAGGATGGCAGGTGAATGGAATCACGACGCTGATGAGCAATACGCCTTTTACGGTGTACGACTCCAGCAATCCGTCTTTGCAAGGAAGTGCACCGGAGATTTCGGGATTTTATAGCAGCCGTCCGAACATTGTGGGAAATCCGAACACGGGAACGTGCCCCGGAGGTGTGGCCGTCAGAACAGCGCAGTGCTGGTTTAATATCGGAGCCTTCCAGCACGCCGCGATTGGGACATTCGGAGATGTGGGGCGGAACACAATGGACGGTCCAGCATTCCAGCAATGGGACTTCTCTGCGATCAAGACGATTCCGATTCACGAGAGCATGAACCTGCAATTCCGTGGAGAGATTTTCAATATTTTCAACAATGTGAACTTCCTGCTGCCGAATAACGACATTAACTCGCCGGGATTCGGGCAGATTACAGCGGCGCAGGCGGGGCGCATCGTGCAGTTGGCGCTGAAGTTCAGTTTCTAGGCTGATGCACAAGGGTGGTTAAAGAAACCACATGAATCTAGCCTGAGGCGCAGAGTTCGCGATTGCCGCAGACGCTTCGAAACGCGGACTGAAAGTAAGCGAATCCTATCCTGCTGGGACGATCGTATGATTTGACGGGATCGTACGCTTCCCTGCTAAGAATGCTCGCGGTGCTGATGGTGCTGGCGGGTGGGTTCTATTTGTTGCCGCGGCGCTACCTAGCATATGCGCCTGGGACTGCAAAGTCCTGATTTCTCGCAAATTAGCGACTGGACCCTACGTCACGTTACAGCGAATGGGGCGAGCTAGGGAATTCCAAACCTAGGCGTCGAGAACATTGATAGTTCAAAAATACTACTGACAAGAAAGTGTGCTTGGGTTAGAGTCGCTCTCCATTATCTGGGGATTCAAGGGGAGGTTCAACAGATGAAACAAGTTTTTGCTGTTTTCAAGGTAGTTTTGGCGGCGGTGCTTATTGCGGCGGTTTGTTTTGCCTCCGACGCGCCAACGGTAACGGTGAAGGGATACGTCCTAGATTCAGCATGCGCATTTACAAAAGGCCTGAGCAAGCCCATCAGCCAATCGTGCGCGGTTTCGTGCGCGAAGGCTGGATCTCCATTGGTGATTCTTGCGGCCGATGGAACCATCTATTGGCCAATCGCAGATACCACACCGTCAAGCGGGCAGAATCCGAAGCTTCTGCCTTACGCTGGAGAAAAAGTGACAGCTACAGGCAAGGTTTATGAGCGTGGCGGTTCGAGGGCAATTGTCATTGAGAAAATCGAGGCTCAAACTGCCGAGAAATAGTGCAAGCATTGCGAATAGCTGAGCCGTAGAATTAGCAAAATAGCGGGCCAATGCGCACAAATCTGCAACCTTGCGCCCAGCCCACGCGAGACGGTTGGAGGCACGGCTCAAGGAATTGCTGAAGGTTTCAAACATAGAACCCATGCGCTTGGCACAAGAAGCAGCGCTTCTGGCTGAACGAAGCGACATCAGTGAGGAATTGGATCATACCTTCGCTGTTGACTACCTCAAGAGTGGTCGGCCAATTGAGCGCCTTTCAATTCTGCTCGGGCACTCTTCAGTGAAAGTAACAGAACGGCACTATTCACCTTGGACTAAGTCACGCCAAGAACAGTTGGAATCCGATCTCCGAGCAATGTGGGATCACCAGGAACAGGGTACAAAACAGGTACAGGTCCCAAATCCCCGTCCTAACTAGTAGAAACCAAATGGGGAAAATGGCGGAGAGGGTGGGATTCGAACCCACGGTACGGTTCCCCGTACGCTCGCTTTCGAGGCGAGTACTTTCAACCACTCAGTCACCTCTCCGCAGTGGTCAGTGCCCTTAGTTTAGCAAAGGCACATATGCTGGGGCCAGACCAAGGAAAGGAGAATTGGCCACAGAGCCACGGAGGGCACGGAGGAGTGAAGAGAAGCGGATTCGGATAGAGGGAAAGTGACAAACTAGCGGCGTGCGGAGAAGAAAGCTTGCAAGAGAGAGGCGGACTCTTCGCCAAGCAGGCCAGAGGTTACGTCGACGCGGTGGTTGAGCTTGCTGGATGTCAGGATTTCGAAACTGGATCGAAAGGCACCACCCTTGGGGTCATCGGCGGCATAGACGAGGCGTGGAATGCGCGCCTGAATGACGGCTCCGGCACACATGGTGCACGGTTCCAGCGTGACGTAGAGAGACGTATCCGCAAGACGATAGTTGCCCAAGAGGCGCGCTGCTTCGCGAATCACTACAATCTCCGCGTGAGCAGTGGGATCGTTGTCACGGATAGTGCGGTTGCCCGAGCGCGCTAGAACTGTCCCTTCATGTACCAGAACGGCACCGATCGGAACTTCACCGCACTCCGCGGAGGCACGTGCCTCGGCAAGGGCGAGTTGCATAAATGTCAGATCGTCTGGCATGGAGAGCACGAGAATAACATGGCATCCGAGGGGCGCGTCACATGAGTGCGCAGGTACGCCCCAGGTGCGGTCGGGGTGCAAGGGTCCTTGACAAGCGCGCAGGCTGGAAAGAGACTGAAAGCATGAAAGAACTGGTCTCACGGATATTCCAGGCAGATTTTCTGAAGGGAATGGGCGTCACGTTCAAGACGCAATTACCCAGCAACATCTACACAGAGCAGTACCCCTTGGAACGGCCCATGGTGGCGGAACGCTACCGCGGAGCGCCTAGGCTCAACAAGAACCCGGAGACGGGAGAGACACTCTGCATCGCATGCAATTTGTGTGCGCTGGCGTGCCCGGAGAATCTGATTGTCGTGGGCTGGGAACGGGATGACGCCACGCGGCGAAAAGTGCTCACTTTCTTCACCTATGACACTTCGAGGTGCATGTTCTGCGGACTTTGCGAGGACGCCTGCCCGGCCGATGCGCTCGAGCTAACCCAGGACTTTGAGATGGCATACTATGGGCGGGAAGGCGCGATCTGGGACCGCCACCGGCTCGAAGAAGGCCCCACGCCAACGCGCTACACACGATAACTGATTCATGGAAATCCGACGAGATCCGGTCTCTCAGAGTTGGGTTGTAAGCGGACAGCGTGAGCGCGTCGAAGATGGAGAGCTGCCTTGTCCATTTGATCCCGGCGTTGTGGAACAGGCATCCACTATCCTGACGTGGCCTCCTGAAGGCATGTGGCAGGTCCGCGTCATTCCTCATCCGAACCCGCTATACCGCGTAGAAAATGACCCTGCGCGCGTCGCAGAAGGCATCTATGACAAAATGGGCCCTCTCGGGGCGCACGAGGTCGTCGTCGAGACCCGGCACCACGACAAGCGGCTCTCCCAACTTTCTGACGACGAGATTGATCGCGTGCTTTGGGTCTGGGGCTCGCGAATCGCGGATCTGAAGAAAGACCCGCGGTTTAAGTATGTCAGCGTTTTCAAGAACCAGGGCGCAATGGCGGGGGAAGAGTGGGTCCATGCGCACTCCGAGGTGACTGCCACGATTTTCGTTCCCAGGCGAATCAAGTACGAACTTAGTTCAGCCCACGAATGGTACAAAGACCGCGAACGCTGCGTGTTCTGCGACATCGTCCGTCAAGAAGAAAAACAGGGCAAGCGTATTGTGGATGTGCAGGGCGATTACTATGCACTCTGTCCCTATGCGTCGCGCGTGCCGTTCGAGATCTGGGTGATGCACCGCCGCCACAACCATCTCTTCGAGCAGGCGCGCCCGGGTTCGAATCGACGTCAATTGGCCGCGCTACTGGGCAGGGTGTTGCGGCGACTGGAAAAGATAGCGCCGGAGTTCCATTTAGTCGTGCACACGGCTCCCAACACACGAAGCAAGAAGGGCGAGCTTGCGGGGTACTGGAAGACCCTGGCGGACGACTACCACTGGCATATCGAGATCATGCCGATCGTCGAAAAGCGCAGCAAGTCCTACAGCATCAAGGAAATCTACTTCAACGCGATCCTACCCGAGCAGGCTGCGGAGCAGCTTCGTGCCATTGATCTGAATTCATGAAGCAGGGAAGCGAGCGCGGGGGGATGATCGCAAATCTCATCGTGCTTCTGTTCATCGTTGCGTTGTGCGCCCTGGTCTATTTTGCGCGTCATCCCATCATGCGGTTCCTAGCGGAGTCCTGGGTGATCGATGAACCGGCAGCGCACGCGGATGCCATAGTGGTTCTGGGGGATGACAACTTTTATGCGGACCGCGCCACGCACGCGGCAGAGCTGTACCGTCAGGGTGTGGCATCGCTGGTTGTAGCGAGTGGACGGAGGCTTCGACCTGATGCGGGTATCAGCGAGCTCATGGAGCACGATCTAGTGGAGCGCGGCGTGCCGAAAGAAAAAATCCTCCGATTCACACACGATGCTGACAGCACGATTGAAGAAGCGAGAGCGGTTGCGAAACTAGCAACGGATCATCACTGGAGAAGTCTGGTGATCGTAACCTCCAATTACCACACGCGCCGCACACGCTACATCTTCGAAAAAGTGTTTCCACAAGGAGTTACAATTAACGTCGCGAGCGCGCGTGACGGAGATTTTGATCCGGAGCGCTGGTGGGAGAAAAGAGAATCAATCAAATTCTTCACCCGCGAACTGGCGGGAATGGCAGAAGCAATGTGGGAATTGCGCGGCGGGGAGAGAGGCAGCGCCAATGGTGCGGGGGTTGTGGAAAATTCACGCAAAGTTCTTGCCAATTTCGTCACAATCCCCTCCTGAAATCTGTAGTTGCTATTTACACTCTCTAAGTGCTGTAATATCATTAAGATTCTGAGTCGCGCCGAATTTCCAGCCACGACAGGCGACTTTGAACGAGACGAAAACCCTAGAGGTGTCCCTATGTGGCGTAAGGAAGACGGGAGTCCCCAAGTTTCCCCCGAAGTCTCATCGCAAAGTGGAAGTACTGCAAAATCAGGATCTAACCCTATCAGTACCCAACCGGCTACCAGCAAAGTGCCCGCTTGCGTTAGTCAGGGGATCAAGATTAAGGGGGAAGTGACAGGCGCCGAAGATTTGTTCATCGATGGGATCATCGAGGGAAAAATCACCATGGGGAACTCCGGCGTTACCGTCGGTCCCAACGGCTCCGTGAAGGCCGAAATCAACGCGCGCGAACTTGTCTTCCGCGGTAGAGCCGAGGGGAAATTTACGGCGGAGGAGAGAATTCAGATCTGGCATACGGCACGGGTGGAAGGGGAACTGAAGTCCGAACGGATTTCGATTGAAGATGGCGCTGAATTGCGGGGTAAGGTGGAAGCGGGTAAAGCAGCAAAGCCGGTCGTGGATTTAGGAGCTCGCGGCAAGAAAGGCGAGCACGGCAAGGCACTGGATTCCGCATCCAAGGACGCGAGTCGAGCGACTGATACGGCTAACGCCGGGGCGGATTAAGCGATGAGTTTCCTCAATAAACTGGGCTTGGCAATCAGCGGTAATACACCGCGCGAAGGGACGAGGCCGCTGCCCAGCGGGAGAAATGGCAACAACGGACATACGAGCTCCGTTGCCGCTGGAACGCATCGCGACCCGCAATTGCAGGAAGTTACGAGAGTATCGAACGGTCTGAAGGAGTTTTTGTGGAATCTCGATGGCCTGGGAAGAGGCACCCTCCTCGACCTTGGTCCTGCGTGGCAGACAACCCTGAGCTTCTTCATCGAACGCGGATTCCGGGTGACTTCCGATGACATTCTCCGCGATTGGGCGGAATTCCAAGCCCGGGAAGCGGCGAACAGCAAAAAGGACACGCCGCTGACGGCAGAAGAATACGCACAGCGTGCTCCAGAAGCGGTTGCGAAGAGATTTCTGGAAGAGAATCTGAACTATCCCGTGTCCTCGTTCGATGCGTTGCTGCTGTGGGATTCCCTTGATTATCTTGAGCCGACTCTGGTAAAGCCCATGGTTGCTCACCTGGCCGAGATCCTGCGGCCCGGCGGGGTCGTGCTGGGAATGTTCCATAGCAAGAAGCCCGAGGGTTTCCAGAGATATCGAGTGATGGATACGAACACGCTGCAAGTTTTGAGTTCGAAGCCCATCCTGCCCGCACAAAAGCCTCTGCAGAATCGCGAAATCCAGGAGCTGTTCGGAAGATTCCGCACCATGAAGTCCTTCGTTGGACGCGACCAGCTGCGCGAGAGTTTGTTCATCAAGTAAGCCCCGAAATTCACAGCCCAATCCGTTGAGGCGCCATGGGATAGACTCCTTTGGAGCCACTCTAAAAAAACCGCTTGCAGGCGGCGATCCACAGGCGTACAAGCGAGGTGTGAGCTCCATGAGCTCCGGAGAGGATTGATGACTCCACCGGGCTTAGAAGCGCAACAAAGCTGAACACACCGCGCACGCGGTGCGAGTCGCGAGTGAAC
>Ga0187782_10003030_pt1 | contig 12495 bp, 10 predicted proteins | sample 0715_SJ02_MP15_2_FD_132454 | JGI IMG/M metagenome (GOLD analysis project Ga0187782, IMG submission 132454) | Tropical peat soil microbial communities from peatlands in Department of Meta, Colombia - 0715_SJ02_MP15_20_MG | ecosystem: Environmental > Terrestrial > Soil > Wetlands > Peat | place...
ACTCTTTCGACGGTGGCCCGGGTTCTGCGTTTCGTGATGGGGATTCCCGGAGGTTCGAAACAGGAGGGAATCCGGCAATTGCAGCGCGCTATGAACGAAGGGCAACTCACTGCCGTTTTGGCGCGGTTTTATCTGGCACAGAACCTGCACGCGTTTGACCAGCAGTATGAACAGGCTTTGCAAACTATTGGGCCCCTGGTGGAGAAATATCCGGAGAATCCCATCTTTCAGCTGACGCGCGGGGACCTGTACGCAAAGCTCGGACGGAGGGCGCTTGCCGATGCTTCGTACCGCGCCGCGTCCGCAGCGGCGGAGCATGTTCCGGAGGTGGAGTGCCGCGCGAAACTAGCGCTACTAGTGAAGGAGTCGTTGGCGGCGCTGAATGCGCGGTGAAGGCCGAAGTCAGAGATTGGCGGTTAGACGTTAGAAGAGGAGCCGTGGGGCGGTCGGGACTCCGGGCGATCAACGGCGAGAGTTCGCCACAGGTGGACTCGGCGGACCGTGTCGCTTCGAGGCTCAGCGCAGGCAGAAGGCCGCCCCAACAGCAGGTAATCTGAACTTTGCCAGAGGGGCTTCCTGAGCCATAATAGAGAGCCTAGGGTTAGAGCTTGCGTTTGGGTCTACTGGCCCGTGGCCGGTCAACGCGAGCGGGGTTTCTTGCATCTCAACCCAATCAGAGCGCGCCGTTTTCCTCTCTTCGGAAAACCCACGAGCGGAACCAGCGCAGTACACCCGTGTCCCGGTGAAGGAGAATCGATGAAGCGGTTTTGGACAGCTATGGCTGTCACAGTTTTGACCATTGGATTGCACGCCGGCTGCAACGATTACAACAACACGGTTCAGTACAACACCGGCGCGACAATCACCAATATTTCACCTTCGGCGTTGCCTGCCGGCACGCCCCCGGGGGTGGTGCCGAACTGCCCGAACACACCGACGTCGAAGACCAACCCCTGCTTTACGCTCTATATTGTTGGCCTCTCGACCAACGGGTTCCAGAGCAGCACGCTGGTCGAATGGAACGAAGGGAAGCTTCCCCCGTGCACTAACTCCAATGGAACCGCAAACACGAACGCCACCAACGGCTGCAGCACCTATGTTGACGCCACGGACATGGCCGCGGCTATCCCGTACAGTTTCATCGCAAAACCCGGCACCTATTATGTGAACACCTGGACGGCACAGTCGGGCACCGGCAACAACGGACTCTCGAACGCGCTCACGTTGATTGTCTACGGATCGGCAAATCCGTATCCTTTGATTTCGTCGGTCAGCCCCACGTCGGCCGCTTATTGCGCTTACTCCTCTCCTTCGACTTGCGGAAACGTGTCCATCACGGTGAGTGGCAGCAACTTCCTTCCGGTGTCGCAGAACGGCGGCTCCTCGGTCACCTATACGGGACTCGCCACCTACGGCATCGAGACGGCCATTAACGTGAACAGCATTTCGTCCACACAGCTCAAAGCCACCATTCCGGGAACCTATCTCTGCGCGACAGACGTTGCGCAAATCAACGTCATCAATCCTCCCAGCGCCATCTGCATCGTCAATTGCCCCAATCTTGGCGGAGGCGACACCAACAATCCGCCTGCGGGACAAAAGGCGACCACGCAAACCTTCGCCATCACCGGCACTGCAGGGACCAACACCTGCCCCGCGCAAGTTCCTCCCAATCCGAATCCCACGGTGGTGGAAGAGACGCCCGCAGTCAGCCAGGATGGCCGATTTGTGGCTTATGCCTCGTTGCAGAATGGAGTCTCGCAGATTTTGTTGCGCGATACCTGCGTGGGAGCGACAAAGGAATGCACGCCCTCGACGCAAGCGGTTTCCATGAACAGCGAGGGTGTGCTCGGCAATGCAGAGAGCCATGACGCGGCGATGACTTCTGACGGGCGCTATATCGCGTTCAGTTCGGCGGCCACCAACCTGGTTTCGAGCGCCTCTGTGGGCCGGCAAGTGTACATGCGCGATACCTGTGCGGGCGCCGCTGGCAGTTGCAAGCCAACGACGACGCTGATTTCCGTTGACGAAGAAGGAAAGCTGGTGGGAACGGAAGCGATTCTCCCCTCGATCAGCACGTCGGGACGCTTCGTCGCATTTTTGGCGGTGACCCCGAGCCGTGCACCCAACGTCGGGAGAGGCAGCAGCACAAGCGCCACGGTGAACAGCGGGTTACGGCAGGTGTTCGTGCGCGATACGTGTCTCGGCGCGACGAATTGCACCCCTACAACGACGCGCATTTCGCTTATGCCGGGTGATGCACCCGCAGGCTCGAGCAAGCCTGCCGGACCTGCGCTTGCCGGTTTGGCGCGGCAAATCGCTCTTTCGGACGGTAAATCTTCGACCGTGTTTACGCCCACGGTTCCCATCGACGACCAGGTGTTTCTGGCGATTCGCAACGAAAAGCAATAGCACGGTTGGCGCAGTGACAAGCCCACTAAGCTGAAAGACCCCACATGCAAAACCGGGATGTGGGGCACCCGCGTTCGGAGTTAGTTAGGAAGCCATGGCCATGGCGGCTGGAGGTGGGGAGGGAAGATTGATGGTGTTGCCGCGCTCTTCGTTGGATTTTTGGGTGGCGTCGAAGTCGAGAGAATCAAGAGGCAGAGTGCGCCGCAGGCCTTCCTTGGTCACATACTGGATTTTGTCCTTGGTCAGCGAGTAGGCGACGGCGAAGATCTTCGTACCGTCGCGTTTCACGAAAACGAAATCGTAGATGGGTTCGCTGGGCGGATAGTAACCGACCGCGGCGGGAGCAATGGGCTGTTCGGCAGCGACCTGCTGGTCGCTGTTGTCGTTCTCGTCGGAAACAACGGCTTCGTCGGGAGCAGATGCGTCTTCCTGGTCGGCAGCAGGCTCGTAGTAGGGAACGGGAACGTAAAAACCGCCGAAGTCGCCGAAGGGAATGATGACGCCGGTGTTTCTAAAATGGTGGTTGTGGCCGAAACAACCTAGGCCGGAAAAGCAGCGATGGCCGAACGGAAGCAGCGTGGGGACGCTGTTGACGTAGGCGAGGGAGGAAGGAATCGGAGCGATGGAGGACGGAGGAAGCCCGGGCTCCCAGGCGGCCTTGATAGGAGGTCTGGTGATGGGCGTTTTGCCGACGGGTCTTGCCGGGAGTTTGGCAGACGAGGCGCCAGCGTGAGTGCTGGAATGATGAGCAGAGGTTGCGTGAGACGAACCCGAATGAGTAGCGCCCGCGGGTGCGGCGTGCACGGCGCCGGGGGCCGCGTGGGCTGCTGCCGCTGGAGCCGCAGGGGCAGAGCCTGTACCGGTATGCTGGGCACCTGAAGCGAACAGCAAAGAAGGTAGACCGAAGGACAGCGAGACAGCAAAGAATAGCCTGCGCATGGCGCGCTCCCTGGGGGTTTTGCAGGTCCCTCGATGACTTAGACGTTGCTGGTTAGGCGGGGGTTTCACAGGTGCGCTGGCAGAGATTGTGCCTGAATGCGAAAGCAACAGGAAGAGACTTTTGAGGATGATTAGGTCAAGAACTCCTGCTGCTAGACATGGTCAGATTCGTTTCCTCAGGCGCTGAAGCCCAAAGTTCTTGCGCTGATCATGCCGGACCTGAAGGTCCGACCCCCGAGTTGCCTCTGTGTATAGCTGAGCTCAGTATTTCCAGCTCATGTCGGCGCCGGGCGGGGCGGTTTGCGTCATGTGACGGGCGAGCTGCGGCATGATGCGCTGGTAGAGCGTGCCGTGGCTCTCGACATTGGAAATGTCGCCACCGCCCGCGTAGCAGTGCGGTTTGCCGGGGCTGTATTCGAAGTCAGCGATGCGATAGGGGTTCTTCGGAGAATCGAGGAAGTTCTGCATCAGGTGGACGGCGTTGTTGAGATACCAGGTGTCCACGTCTCCCACCGCGAAGTGGAGCTTGCCTTCGAGTTTGGGGCCCAGTCTGGCGATGTCGCGTTCGAGGATGTAGCGCAGGTCGTAATGTTCCCTCCAGTAGTTCGCGACTTCGTGGTCGATCACGCCGGTGGAAGGATTCCAGATGGGTTTGGGGTAGCCGTCGTCGCCGACGGGGCTGAAGACGGCTTGCCAGATCCCAAACTGCTCGGTGGAACGGCCGTGCGTGCCCATCACTTCTTCATGGCGCACGGTGGGCTCCATTACGGCTTGAATTTCGCCGGTGGGGGTGCGCATTTCACCGCGCGGGAGTCTGGCGAAGATACTCTCTTCGTAGAAAGCGTTTTTGTTTTCGTAGATGTTCACGAGTTGATAGGCGCGAAAGTCAATGGGATCGGGACAGAAACAATACGCGCCGTTGTAGAAATCGGGATAGAAAATTTGCGACGCGGCGGCTTCCCATCCACCCGTGGAACCGCCTTCGAGTGCGCGGGCCCAGGGTTGGCCGATGCCGCGGAAGCGCTTTTCGACCTCGGGAATTAGCTCTTGCGTAATGGCATCGCCGTAGGGGCCCAAGTTGGCGGAGTTCACGGCGTAGGAATCGTCGTAATAGGGATTCGCGTGCTGGATGCTCATGAGCAGCATGTGCGGAAGGCGGCCGGAGGTCCAGTCCTCGTAAAAACGATTGGCGTATTGCAGAAGCGTGGGGGCCTGGCCCTGCGGATGAGCCGGGGCCTGCTCCTGGAAAAATTCCCAGTCGGGTTCGAAATGGCCTTGGTGGACGAGGAGCGGATAGTGCGCGGTGGGATGCTCGTCGAAACCTTCGGGCAGAAGGACGGTGGCGCCTAGATAAATGGGGCGTCCCCAGAAGGCGGTGAGAAGTTTGCTTTGGATGTGGATGTGTTTGATGTACTTGGTGTCTTGCGGCGGGACGATGGGGGGAATTTTTCGGTCGAGGACGATCTTGACAGGAGTGGCAGATTGCGGGTCGAGGTGAATTGGGAGTGGTTTGTTGAGGAGGTTGCCAGGCTTTTGATTCCACTGCTGACCTTCGCCCATGTCAGGGGGGAGCTTGACGGTGTGACCGTCGGCGCGATGAAAGGTTTCGTAGACGTTGAGTACGGCCTGGACGTAGTAATCGCCAGGCCGGAGTTGATCGAGAGATTTTAGCGGGTAGCCGAGGGTGGTGGAGTCGATGATGGCCGGAGTGCCAGGCTTCCAGTTGTCGACGTCGAGGCCGAAGAATTGCGCGCTTTCCGCTTCTTCCTCGCGAAGTTGGAAGCGAGGCTCGGTGAGCTTGTTGGTGGAAATGCCGAGGAGGATGTGGCCGTCGAGAGATTTGCCGTCCGTGAGCGATGCGGGGAAGGTGAGTTCAATGCGCAGCTTGGCGTGGGGAGATTGCGCGAGAGCGGGGGAGGCAAAAAAGAAAGAGATGGCGAAGAAAGTTAGCAGCGTACAATGAAGACGGCGATCAGCAATCACAAAGTGGTCCCCCTATATCACGAGCAATTTAATCTCTCTCCAACATGAAGATCGCGTACACAACGAAAGGATAGGCAACGGCCCAGCCAACCATTGGAAGTCTCCATTTCCCCTTGGAGAGAGCTGCCAAGATGACGCTCACCGGGAATGACCAAGCGGCGGCTGGACCGAGTATCTTCCACAATCCTAATGACGGCATCATCCCATGCGGGCTCCCGCCATTGTGAAACCAAGAAAAAAAGAAGCTCAACTCCAACAGCATCGAGCAACCAGCGATCAGTAACGCAGCTCTCCCGCAATATATTCTCCATGTGCTTGGCCGCGCTTGTTCGAGTTTGACGGAAAAGCTCCTCCAGGCCCAACACAGAAGAGAAAAAGGGAGAGCAAATAGCACGAGAGTCACAAGAAACATAAGACACCCAAATAGTCTGCCAGGATGAGTATAGCTGCATCGAGGACGCTGGCATAAAGGCCAGCGCTACACAGACGCATGTGATGGCGAAGGTGTGCGGAGGGGGTGGCGCGCTTTCGCGTGGGTAGGGGGTTGTGCTATAACCTGAGAGCCGTGAGAGATGCCGGAAAGCAGGAGATGTCCCCAAGGGAAGTGCGGGGAGCGGCTGCGGTTCGGACGGAAGAGACGACCGCGGGCGTAGAGCCGGCAGGAAGTGTAAAGCAGGACGACGCCTCACGGTATTGCCCGGTGTGTTCGCAGAGGCTGGAGTCGCGGAGGTGCAAGCTGGTCTGCAACGCGTGCGGGTATTATATGTCCTGCGCAGATTACTATTGATCGCGACGCGGTTCCGCTCGAACCAAAACACCGCTTTGCGAAAAGCAGGAAAACTAGATAAGCTTCGCGGTTCCGGCCTGGTTGCCGCCGGACCCGTGTACAGGAGGAACCAACGTGGCATTGAAGATTACGACTCGGGAAGTGGACGGCGTAACGGTGGCGGCGCTGGATGGCCGGATCGTGCTGGGCGAAGAGAGCAACGCGCTGCGCGAAAAGGTGAAATCGCTGGTGGCTGCAGGAAAGAAGAAGATCGTGCTGAACATGGACAACGTCACGTTCATCGACAGCGCGGGGTTGGGCACGCTGGTGGCGTCGCATCATAGCGCCAAGGGCCAGGACGCGTCGCTGAAGCTGTGCCACCTGGGAACGAAATTCCAGGAAGTGCTGCAGATTACGAAATTGATGACCATCTTCGACGTGTACAACACGGAAGCGGAGGCGGTAGCGAGCTTTTCGAAGTAAGTCGCCGCGCGGTCGCGCACATGCAGGATTGACGAAGGGCAGGTTTATGCCTGCCCTTTTGTTTTTGAAGAGGAAGAAAGTGGAACAGTGGAAGAGTATAAGAGTGGAAAAGTCAGCGGCTACTCCCGCACTCTTCTACTCTTTCACTTTTCCACTTTTTCACTTTCTTACTCTTCGTGTAGCGGGTCCAGGATGGCAACTTGCTCATGGTGTACGTCCGGGTTGTAGCTGACTTGGCGGACCGCCTCAGAGGGCGGCCCTACATTTCGAGGCGGTACATGGTGATGCCACTGAGGAGCTTGGGATAAAAGTCGGTGGATTTTTGGGGCATGACCTCACCGGATGTGGCCACGTCCATGACCAGATCTACGTCGACGGGATTCAGCAGGAACGCGATTTGCGCTGTGCCGCGATCCACGGCGTCGAGCGCGTGAGTGGCTTCGCGTTCGTAGGTGAGATTGGCTTCCGACGAGACGGCGTGCGGCGTGATGCCCAGCGCAGGTTCCAGAATCCCTTGATGAAGCAAAACGACATCAAGTTCGCGCTGCAAGGGCGAAAGGCCGGGAAGAATTTGTGCGATGTCCGCTTCGGGGCGAAGCGTGAGCAAGTAGAACGCCTTGCTGCCGGTTTCCGGAGCGGGGTAGGCGCCGATGGCGCGCTGAGGCTTGGCTTCGGATAAACGGCTCAGGAATTGCGCACGGGCTTCGGGAAGCGCGGCTGCGTCGGAAACGGGAAACGTTTCGGTTGCGAACCAGGGCTCGAGATAGCGGCGGACGGCGCTCCAGGAAAAGTCGCGCAGGTTGGCGACGACTCGATGCGTGGGAAGAATGGTCAAGCCTTCGCTGCACGTGTTAATGAAAGTCATCATGGAGAATTCGTAGGGGGCGTCGGGAATGACCTTGCCGACGCGGGAGCGGCATTCCGAGCGAAAGTTGAGAGAAGTTTCGTAGCGATGGTGGCCATCGGCGATGACCAGCCTCTGTTCGGCCATGGCGTTTTGGATTGTGGTGATGTGGTGCGGATCGGCGATGAGCCAGAGGCGATGGATAACGTCGTATTCATCGGTCATTTCGGTGACTGGAGGCGTGGAGGATTCAACTTCGCGCAGGAGCGTGTCGATGGTAAGTTGCGGGTCGGAGTAAAGCATGAAGAGCTGGCCGGTATGCGTACGAGTGTGGCGGAGGAGTTCGAGGCGATCGGCTTTGGGAGCGGACAAAGTGAATTCATGACGGAAGACTATGCCGGCGGAATAGTCTTCCAGATGGCCAAGGCCGATAAAACCGTGGCGGGTTCGGCGGACCGAGGTGCCGGGAACGGTGAACTCCTGAGAGTAGGCATAGAAGGCCGGGGCGGAATCTTGTTGGATGGCGTGTTGCGCGACCCAGGTGTTCAGGCTGGTAGCGGCGCGCGTGTAAACGTTGTGTTGTGCCGAATCATCTGGGCGGGTGCGTCCTTTTTCGACGGCGATTAAGTTGTGGGGATCAGACGCGTAGTACTTCTCTTGCATAGCCGGGGAAATTTTGTCGTAGGGCTGCGTTAGCAAGCGTTCGAACGGCGCGACGCTGGGGTTGTAGCGGAAGGCGCGGAACGGCTGTACCAGAGCCATGGGGTCTCCCACAAAGATTCTTAGTGATGCGGGTAGCTTAATAGTGTACGCGATGTGCGACTTAAGGCAGAAGTTAGAAAGTGGAAAATAGAAAATGGGGAAGTCTGCGAGTGAAAGCGTTTGTGAGTCTGAATCGAGAGAGAGCCTTCGCTTCGGCTCCTTGCTGCCGGCTCAGGATGGCGTGGTTGGGGCTAGAAGCGCACACGCATATACAATGAGGGTTATGGATAGCGGAAAAAGAGGAAGAGTGCGGGCGTTTGTGTTTGATCTGGATGGCACACTGATCGATTCGAAAATGGATTTGGTGAATTCGGTGAACGCCATGCTGCGCGAAACGCGCCGCGCGGAACTGCCGGCGAATTTGATTGCAAGCTATGTGGGACATGGAGCGCCGCAGCTGATTGCGAGCGCGCTGGGGCCGGGGTCGAGCGAGGAAGAGCGCCGCGAGGGCCTCGCGATTTTCCTGAAGCATTACAACGAGAAAAAGCTGGAGAAGACGCGAGCGTATCCCGGAGTTGCGGAAGGCTTGCGGGCGCTGGATGGTACGCCGATGGCGGTGCTGAGCAACAAGCCCACGAGGCTGAGTATGGAGATTCTGGAGGGATTGGGATTGGCGCGATATTTTCGTGCCGTCTATGGCGGAGACAGCTTTGAAACGAAAAAGCCCGACCCGCGTGGAGTGCTGGCGATTCTGAAGCAATTGGGAGTGCCGCCGGAGGAAGCCGCAATGGTGGGAGATTCCGACGTGGATGTGCAGACGGCGCGGAATGCGGGGATGCTGGCTGTGGGAGTGAGCTATGGATTCGGGCAGCACGACATGGAGAAGAATCCTGCGGATGTTTATGTGACGAGCCTCGAGGAGTTGTTGGCGATGACGGGTCGCAGGGAAAAACAAGGAAAAACTGTTTAGAGCGATGAAATAGGAAGGGTACTTGCGTTTCCTGGTGGCGGTTTGTCAGACTCAGCGCAATGTTGATTGGACTGTTTCCTGAACTGGACGCGCCTGGAGGAATCCAGCGTGCGGGGCGGCACCTCGCGTTGGTGATGAGCGAATACGCGGCGTCGAAGGAGTGGGAGTACCGTTTTCTGAGCCTGAACGACACGCAGGAATTGCATCGCATGCGTGTGGGCGACCACGAATTCGTATTCACCGGGTCGGAACGCGGGAAAGTCGGATATCTCGGAGCTGCCTTGAAGGCCGCGCGGCGCCGACCGAAGGTAATATTGGCGGCTCATCCGAACCTGGGACCTGCGGTTAGCGCAATGAAACTCGTGGCGCGCCGGACCAAGAGTGTGATCTGCACGCATGGGATTGAGGTGTGGGAGAAATTGCCGGTCTTGCGGCGGCGCGCTTTGCGGAATGCCACGCTGGTGCTGGCGCCCAGTAAAGCTACGGCGGAATCGTTGGTGCTGTTGCACGATGTGGAAGAGTCGCACGTGCGCGTCCTGCCGTGGGGACTCGATCCGGATTTCGAGACCAAGCTGATAGGGTTAGCCGGAGTGAGCGTTCCCGACGAGTTTCCGCAGGGACGCGTGATCCTGACGGTGGGACGCTGGCTCGCGACGGAGCGCTACAAAGGAATGGATACGCTGATTAAGGCCATGCCGCGGCTGTTGCTGCGCTGGCCGGATATTCAACTGGCGCTGGTGGGAGCAGGAGACGATCAGCAATGGCTGGTGAACATCGCGCGGCAAAGCGGTGTGCAGATGCATGTGCATTTCCTGACTGGCCTTACATATGCGCAATTGTCCGCGTGCTATGCGGCGGCGGAGCTGTTCGCACTGCCAAGCCGCGGCGAAGGATTCGGGTTTGTGTATCTGGAAGCGATGGCGCGCGGGAAGGCGGTCATCGGCGGGGCGCACGGAGGCGCGCCGGAAGTGATTCGGGATGGAGTGACTGGGTATCTGGTGCAGCACGACGACACGGAACAACTCGCCACGGCGATTACCACGTTGCTTTCGAATCCGGAGTTGGCGCGGGAGATGGGTGCGCGCGGAAAAGAGCGCGTGGAGAAGGAATTCCGGTTCAGCGTGTTTGCGAAAGAGTTCAAGAAAATCCTGCGCGAATTATGCGAATCCTAAAAGTGACGCAAAGTTACGCCCCATTTTTTGAATTTGGCGGGCCGCCGGTAAAAGTGCGGGCACTGGCGGAGAGGCTTGTGCGCAGAGGCCATGAGGTCACGGTATTGACGGCGGACTGGGGCCTGGATCGAAGGCTGGAGAAGTTGGCGGGCGAGGGCGGGGCGGAAGCGAGCCCGTTCGGACGGCGATGGAAGGCGAATGGAGTGACCGCGGAATACCTCGCGAACTGGTTGCACTATCACGCGTTAAGTTGGAATCCCGCGTTGGGCAGGTACCTTCGGGCGCGGCTACAGGGATTTGACATTGTGCATATCTTCGGCCTTTACGATTTCCTTGGGCCACGAGTGGCTGCGGAGTGCCGGAAGCGGAGAATTCCCTACGTGGTGGAACCCATCGGGATGTATCTGCCGATTGTGCGCAATATCTGGCTCAAGAAAATGTATCGCCGGATGTGGGGACAAAAAATGCTGGAGCAGGCGGATGCCATCATCGCCACAGCGGAACAAGAACGAGACGAGCTTTTGGCGGGAGGACTCGCGGAGAAGAAAATCTTACTGAGGCGGAATGGCGTGGAGGTGCCGGAGCAACTGCCGGAGAGAGGGGAGTTTCGGGGCAAGCTGAGAATTGCTCCGGAGGCAAAGCTGATTTTATTTCTTGGGCGGTTGTCCCGGAAGAAAAGTCCGGACTTGCTGCTGAAGGCATTCGTGGACCAGAGCCGGCTGGAAGCCGACGCTACGAAGGTGGGTGACGTGTCCGCTGCCCCAGGCGTGCACCTGGCATTCGTCGGACCCGACGAATCCGGGATGAAGAAACGATTGGAACAGATGGCACGGGAAGCAGGCATTGCGGGCCGTGTTCACTTCTGTGGGCCTTTGGATGGACAAGCAAAATGGGCCGCCTACCGGGACGCGGATATTTTTGTGCTGCCTTCACAGAATGAGAATTTCGGAAACACAGCAGCCGAAGCAGTGGCGGCAGGAACACCGGTGATTGTGACGAACCAGTGTGGAATTGCGCCGCTACTGAAGGACGTGGCCGGGCTGGTGGTGCGTTACGACGAGAAGGAATTGGCTGACGCGTTGCGGCAGCTGCTGCAGGATGCGCATCTGTACGGTGAATTGCAGAAGGGGTGTTCAAAGGCGGTGGCAGGACTCGGGTGGGACAAACCCGTGGAGGAGATGGAGGTAGTTTATTCTAGACTTGCGGCGGTTCTCCGGTCGTAGGACAATGCGTTTTCAGGACAAAAGGAAACGCGGTGAAGTCACACCTCCTCTTTCGCTCCGTGTGGTGGACCAGCAATCTCTTGCTTGCTGTTGCGCTTGTAGCAACGGCGTACGGCAGCGTGTGGGAAATCTCGGTGCGGCGATATTTGAGAGGGTTTTCGGATGCGATCGTGCCCGAGGCCGCGCCGCCACAGCAGAAAGCAGAAGCGATTCTAGCGTGGATGCAAAACGGCCCGCCGAGGTTTGAAACTGCGCATCCCACGCAACTCTCGCCTCGCGATCCTGAGGACACGCTCAACTACAAACAGTTGCTGGAGGTGTGCGGCAGCGCGACCAACGCCTTCCTGAATTTGTCGCGAAGCGCGGGACTGCAAACCAGGCGCCTGCTGCTGCTGACCCCGCAACGAACCACGAAGCATGTGGTGGCGGAGGTCAATCTGGATGGCCGCTGGGTGATTGTCGATGCGACGTACCGGACGTTCCTTAAGGATGCAGCCGGGAACCTGCTGACGCGGAAAGACCTGCAGAATCCGGAGATTTTCCAGGAAGCCACGGGGGTTCTGCCGCACTACCCTGCGGAGTATACGTATGATCGGTTCGCGCACGTGCGCATTGGGGCGTTGCCATTTTACGGGGCCAATGTACGGTTGATGCTCGACCGGTTTTTCCCCGGTTGGGACGAGTACTTGGATTGGAGTTTGCTATTGGAGCGGCGTTCGTTCGCCTGGTTGTTTTTCTCGTCTACGTCGCTGATTTTCTTCCTGCTGATGCGCCTAGTGCTGGGATGGCTGGCGGACCATCATTTGCGGGTGCCGCGATTCCACCTGCGGGCGAATTTGAGCCGAGCCACGGCGGCTTTCTTCACTTCACCGGAGATTAAATAGAGCGTGTGCGGAATTTGCGGCTTCGCGTACGGTTCCTCGCCGAACGGAGCCGAAAAACGCGTGCGCGCGATGACCGCGGCGATGGTGCACCGCGGACCGGATGAAGACGGCTTGTTG
>Ga0187782_10003031_pt1 | contig 12494 bp, 11 predicted proteins | sample 0715_SJ02_MP15_2_FD_132454 | JGI IMG/M metagenome (GOLD analysis project Ga0187782, IMG submission 132454) | Tropical peat soil microbial communities from peatlands in Department of Meta, Colombia - 0715_SJ02_MP15_20_MG | ecosystem: Environmental > Terrestrial > Soil > Wetlands > Peat | place...
GATGATCACGCCCTCGGCGACCAACCCGAAGGTCACCGACCGCAAGCTCTGGGACGTCTTCCGCACCTGCGGCCGCGACGACCAGCAGGGCAAGCTGTGGGCCGATTTGGCGCTCGGGCCGCTGAAGGACAAGAAGATCGCCATTGTCCACGACAAGACGCCTTATGGCCAAGGCCTCGCCGAAGCCGCCAAGGGCTTCATGAACGCCGGCGGCAAGAAGGAGGTGCTGTTTGAAGGCGTGAACGTCGGCGAGAAGGATTACTCGGCGATCGTTTCGAAGATCAAGGCGTCGGGCGCCGACTACGTGATGTGGGGCGGGCTCCACACTGAGGGCGGTCTCATCGTGCGCCAGATGCGCGACCAGGGGATGTCAACTGTCATGATCTCCGGCGACGGCATCACCGATCCCGAGTTCGCCTCGATCGGCGGCCCGGGCGTCGAGGGCACGCTGATGTCCTTCGGACCGGAGCCCCGCAACAATCCGAGCGCAAAGGAGGTCGTCGCCGAGTTCAAGGCCAAGAACATCGAGCCCGTCGGCTATACGCTCTACTCTTACGCGGCGGTGCAGATCATGAAGCAGGCGGCGGAGAAGGCGAACTCGCTCGATCCTAAGAAAATGGCGGAAGTCATGCACTCGGGCATGGCGTTCCACACCGTAATCGGCGACATCTCCTATGACGCCAAAGGCGACCGCACGACGGTCGACTATGTCTGGTATGTTTGGAAGAAAGGCGCAGACGGCAAGATCGTCTGGGAGCAGCAACAATTGTGATCGCCAAGAAGCCGGGCCGGGCGTACGCCCGGCCTGAGGGCCTCTGGCGACCTATTGCTCCTTTGGCTGGGGCGCGGCGGCGACGAGCTGATCGTAGTATTTGAGCACAAGGTCGATATTCCCTGGGAAGTTGATCGGGACGATCGCCTTGAGATCATCGTTGAGCGCTGCGAGCGCCGACTTTCGATCCTTGTCCGACATTGTCTTGTCAGCCTCAACTTCGGCGATCTGACGCTTGATCATCGTGTCCGCGCCGACATACTTTTTTGAATCCGGGTCGACGCCGTCCATCACGAGTTCGATGTTGCCGCCGACATTGGCGAAGTCAGCGTACGAGGCGAACTTGTTCTTCTTGGCCGCCGCCTCTAGCTGCGCCACGAGCTTCGGATCCGGCTTCTCGGATTGGCTCTGTTCGAGCTTCTCAAGAATTGGCGCCATGTCCTTGGCGGCGGCGATATAGGCTTGCACCTGCGCCTCGGTAAGGGCGGACTGCTTCAGCGGCGCTTGCTCAGGCGCGGGCTGCGCCTGGGCGAACGCCGGGCCGACGAGCGGCAGGCCGGCGGGCGAGGAAAGCGCGGCGACGAGGGCCGCTGCGACAAGTTTCGAAAGCGATTTCATCGTGCGTCGTCCCTGTCGAACTGGTTGCGGACCTGCGGCGACGGCGGGAGCTTTCTTCTTCGCGGGCGCCGCGCCGCGGGGAATCATACCGGCGTCAACGCCCAAGACAAGCGCCGCGCCGCCCCGGCTTCGATATCAGGCACGCGTCGGCCGTTGAGCCGCGAAACGGCGAGGGGTTGCGCGGGCCTCGTGTAAGGCGACAAGTGCCGGCGCGAGGGATGGAAAGGGCGACGACTTGGACTTGAACATTAGGCCGGCGCGGCCGGGCGAGGAAGGGCTCGTGTTCGCGATGGTCCGCGAACTTGCCGAAGAGGAAAAGCTCGCCGGGGAAGTTGGAGCGTCGGCAGCGATGCTCGGGGGCGTCCTCTTCTGCGCGAGGCCTTTCGTGTTCTGCGACATTGCCGAGTGGCGTCGCGAGCCGGTCGGCTTCGCGCTTTGGTTCCGCAGTTTCTCGACATTCAGCGGCCGCGCCGGCGTCTATCTTGAGGATCTCTATGTCCGCCCGACGCATCGTCGGCGCGGCGTCGGGCGGGCGCTCCTGGCGCATCTTGCCGCCCGCTGCGTTGAAGACGGATGTTCCCGCCTGCAATGGTCCGTTCTCGACTGGAACGCGCCGGCGATCGCCTTCTACAAAGCTCTCGGGGCGGTCCTTATCGACGAATGGACGACGTGCCGGATCCATGGCGACGCGTTGCGGCGCCTTGCGATTCAGGCGCCTGCGCTCGCCATTGCGACTAAGGACTAACGTCTAGCACGGCTCAAGCGGCCAATTCGCGGCCTTTGCGCCCGACGCCACCGAATCGCTCCTTTGTCTTCCGGCGCGACTAGGTAGGCGACGGCTCGCGAACGATGTTTGGCGCGCGCTCCGGCTTCACGGCGCGGACGGTGAAGACGATTGGATATTCGTCATCGTGTCCGGCGAAGAGCTCCTTCGGGACGTCGCCAACGGTCAGGCCCATCAGGAAAGATGCGGCAAGCCCGACATTGCCATGGGGTTCAACAGTCACCTCAGCCGCGTCAAAGTGAGGTGCGAGCAGGCGGCGCAAGCCGGGCTCGAAATAGGCGCGATGGAATTGGCCGTCGCTCGTCCGCGCGGTTTGGGTAATGCCGGCGGCGGTCAGAAGCAGCACGCCGCCAGGTTTGAGGATGCGCGCGACGGCGGCGATTGCCGCTGCGTCATTTGGAATGAGTTGCAGGACCTGCGTTAGAACGATGCAATCATAAGTCGCGTCGGCGATTGTTGCGCAGGTTTGGAGATCGTCGATGATAGTGGCGCGCGGATTGTTCGCGTTTATGTCGAGAATGTCGACCCTCGCGCCGGGCCGCGCGAACTCCGCCGCGTAGTCCGGCTCCTTGATTTCGAGAACATGTCCTTTCAAGTCGGCGGAATGGGTTTGGATGAAGTCCCTTATGAAAGGTCGATCGAGAGGCGTTCCCCGCTCCCAACCCCAAATGCGGGCGACCGGAGCGGTTCGGAACAGGCTCCAGCCGTGGGGCGGGGCGGCGGCGCTCAAGGCGCCGCCGCCGGCCTTTCGAGCCTCATCCTCGTCGCCGCGCGCCGCCTTGAAGGCCGCGATCGTCGCCGCAAGACTTTGCGCATCCCCCGCGCCTGCATTGATGCGCGGAAGCTGAAAACCGTCGACGTAAGAAAGACTCGGCCCGATGTCGCTTGCGACCGTCACCGCGCCGGCAAAGCCCTCCGCGCGGCAGAGCGCGGCGGTATCTCGATCGGCCGACCCGAAAGGATAGGCAAACGTCGCGATGCCGCGGCCGAGGAGGTCTCTTAGCCTCGCGCGAGACGCCCCGATTTCTTCTCGAGCTTCGGCGAGCGTCAGCGCCGGCAACGGCCGATGCGAAACGCCATGCGCGCCGACCTCGAACGGCCAGCGCGCAAGTTCGGAAAGTTCGTCCTCGGTCACCGCCCGGGGTAAGTCCTCCAATTTGGCGCCAAGGCCGCGCGCTGCGCCCTCGACGGCGTCGTAAGCCGCCTCGAGCGGTTGTCGGCGCACGCAATCCCAAACTGAAACGAAATCCTCGCGAGGACTCTCCGCCGTCCCTGGGGCTAAGGACGACAAACGCCCCTGCAAGGCGCGCCAGACGGCGGCGCCGCTCCCGCCTTGGCGCACATAGAGACGATAGAGCGCGTCCCACCAAAAAAACGGTCGGCCAAGAAAGCCAGTCGGAACGAAGACCGTCGCCGGCGCCCGATGCTTGCGCAATGTCGCGGCGGCGGCGTCGAGATTATCGCGGTAGCCGTCGTCGAGCGTAATCGCCGCGAGCCCAGACGTCTTGGCTTGGCCCGACAACGCGCCAATCAACTCGCCGAGTGGGACGATCCTGTAGGCGGAGGCGATGTAGGCGATCTGGCTCTCGAAACGCTCCGGGGTGATCGCAATTCCAAACGGATCGTCGCCCGCGGTGTCGCGAACCGAGTGATACATCAGGATGACGGGCGCGCCGAGATGTTCTCTCATGACGTTTCGACTAGACTGTGTGGCAAGCCTCCGCTCCATCTGTTGTGGGCGCCCTCGCCTCGAGGCGAGGAAAGACGTTCCAGCAAGACCGTGCCGTCGACGCATAGGGCGCGTCTCCTAACGTCGTGGGCCGATCCGTCGGCTGCGACGGCGTGATCGGAAAAACTTGGCCGCCTGCGGTCGGTCCTAGCGAATTCGGTATCATCCCAACTGTGAAAGGCAAACGCCAGGCGAGGCTGTCGCTTTTACGCTCCGATCGCGCCGCGTTGGGTCAAAGGTCGCAAAGTCCAGAGGCCGAACCGTAAAGACGTTAGATACAACATGTCTCCCCCTGCATCCCTCCAAGGCGCCTTTGCGCGCATTCGCGAAGTGTTCCAGTTTTGCGCGTGTCTTAAGGATCGATCGGAGGGCGCAGTGATGTCCCGCCTCAGTCCCGTGTATGTCGGTTTGGCGGCGCTCGCCGCCGTCGCGACGGCCAGCGCGGCGCCTCAGCCCGCGCCGGTTAAGGACGTCGTCGACCGTGTGATCGCGCGGGAGCGCATTCAAACCGATCTTCCCAATGCGCAGCCCGAGGATCCGGGATGGGGCTTAGGCTTGCCGCGCCAAGCGGGAGAGCTCGTCCTTTGGGGCGGAGTGGCGATCGGCGCGTTGGTGATCGCCTATTCGCTTCGCGACAGCCTGCCGACGTGGAGCCGATCGCGGCGCATCGAGCAGGGGGTCGAAGCCGACGTGGCCAGCGCCCGCGATGCCGCCATGTCGAGCGCACGGCTCGAAGCCGATGATCTTGCCCGCGCCGGGCGCTACGGGGAGGCCATGCATGTCCTTTTGCTTCGTGCGTTGAGCGAGCTGCGCGAACGCCTGAAAGTGTCGTTCGCGGACTCGTTGACGTCCCGCGAGATCGTTCGCCGCGCGCCCCTTGACGCAGCAGGCCGTGAGCGGTTCTCCTCCATGGTCAAGGCGGTCGAGCGCGTCGTGTTCGGCGACGAAGGCGGCGACGAAAACGCCTACTTTGCGTGTCGAGCCAATTTCGAGGCGTTGCGCCGCGCACTGGGCTCGGAGCGCCTGCGATGAGCGGCGAGCAAGGTTTTTCGCCGCGCGTCGTCTCAGCGCTCGGCGGATTGTTGCTCGTCGCCTTGGCGGCGTCCCTCCTGCTGTCGGGCGGCGGGGAGCCGGACGCCGCGGACGCCGAGGGCGCCAGCTCCTTTTCCCGGTCGGCCATTGGGCACCTCGCTCTTTATGAAACTCTGAAGGAACTCGGCCGAACCGTCGTGCGCGCCACGCGCAATCCGCTCGATCAGCTCGGCCGAAAGGGCGTGCTCATCCTGGCCGAGCCCGCTTCGGCCGCCTTCGACGCTACGCTGAAAGCGAAACTATCAAGCGCGAAGCGAGTCGTGCTCATTTTGCCTAAGCGCTACGGCTTTTCCGATCCCGATCACGTCGGCTGGATTCGCGAGGCGATCGCCGCGCCGGACTCCGATTCTGAGGCGAGCCTTTTCGCGCTTGACCCGCAGGCCGCCGTCGTTCGGCGCGAGATGAGCGCGCTCACAATCAACGCCCTGGGCGCCGCTCCGACCGTGGTCGGCGGCGTTCAGCTCGCCAAGAGCGCCGTTCTCCAAACGCAAGTCGGGAACGCCGACGGCGCCCTTCTCAGCCTCTTCGCGCAGGACGACCGGAAGGTCTTTGTGCTCGCCGATCCCGATCCCGTGGAAAATCACGGCCTCGCGAAAGGCGACAACGAGGCTTTCGCATTAGCGCTCTTCGACGCGGCCGCCGGCGGGCCGGGGGCGAGGTTTGTCTTCGACGAGACGATCCACGGTTTCGCGTCCTCGGGCGACGCGGCCTCGCCGCTCGCGAGGATGCTGCGATTTCCGGGCGACATTCTCGCCTTGCTGGCGGCGGCGGCGGGCGCGTTGCTTGTGGCGGCCACGCTTGGCCGATTCGGCCCGCCGCTTCCGACGCCGCGGCCCTTACGCGCCGGCAAGAGAGCGCTCGTCGATTCGATCGCCTCTCTGATCGATTTCGGCGGACATCACGGGGCGACCTTGCGAAAGTATGTCGAGGCGACGCTCCGCGACGGAGCGTTGCTGATGAAGGCGCCGGCGGGCCGCGGCGACCCTTCGCGTCTCGAGGAGCTCGACCGTTTGAGCAAGGCGCGCGGCGCCAAGCGCGTCCCCAGCGAAATCATGGCGCGCGCTCGCGCGGCGGGCGGCAGAGACTACGCCGCGCTGCTGTCGGCGGCCCAGGACGCGCATGCGTGGAAACAGGAGATCGCCCATGGAGCTCGCTGACGTCCGTAAGCTCGCGGACGCGATCGTCGGCGAGGTTCGCAAGGCGTTCGTCGGCCACGACGAGGCGATCGATCTGCTGTCGACGAGCCTCTTTTGCGGCGGCCACGTGCTCATCGAAGGCGTGCCGGGCGTCGCCAAGACCCTGCTTGCGCAAGCTTTCGCCGCAAGCCTGTCGCTGAATTTCGGCCGCGTGCAATTCACGCCGGACCTGATGCCTGGCGACGTCATCGGCGCGAATGTGTTCAACTTCCAAACGAGCGCGTTTACGCTCACGCGCGGGCCGATCTTCACCGATCTTTTGCTGGCCGACGAGATCAACCGCACGCCGCCCAAAACCCAAGCCGCGCTCTTGCAGGCGATGAACGAGCGCGCCGTGACCATCGACGGCGTCAGGCACGATCTCGGCGAGAATTTCATGGTCGTCGCCACGCAGAACCCGATCGAGCAGCAAGGAACCTATCCGCTGCCCGAGGCGCAGCTCGATCGATTTCTGTTCAAAATCCTGATTGGCTATCCGAACCGCGACGAGGAACGAACGATCGTCGCCCGCCATGGCCACAGGGCGCTGATGCCGAAGCTTGACGAGTTCACTCTGCATGCGGCCGCGTCCTCAGCCGACCTTTCGCAGGCGCGCGCGCTGGTCGAGACCGTGAAGCTCGGGGAGCCGCTCGTCGACTATATCGTCGACATCATTCGCGCGACGCGCGAACATTCCGCGGTCGAAACGGGCGCCAGCCCGCGCGCCGCGACGATGCTCGCCTCGGGCGCGCGCGCCCACGCCGCGCTTGACGGCCGCGATTTCGTGATCCCGGACGACGTCAAGACGTTGGCGATCCCGGTTCTGCGCCATCGATTGCTGCTTTCGCCGAGCGCAGAGATCGAAGGCCTGTCCGCCGACGCGGTCGCCTCTGAGATCGTGGCTCAGGTCGCCGCGCCGAGATGATCCGGCCGACGCTCCGCGCGGCGCTCGGCTTTGGCGCCATTCTGCCGATCGCGCTTTTGGCGCTGATGACGCGGCCGGGGTCTTGGCCGTTTGTCGTCGGCCTCGCCGCGTTTGCGCTCGGCGTCGTCGTGCTCGACGCCGCGCTTGGTCAGAGGCTTGGCGGACTGAACATCGCGGCCACCGCGCCGCCGCGCGTTTATGTCGGCGCGAAGCTCGGCCTTTTCGTTTCGATCGCCGGCGCAGTCCGTGCGCCTCGATTTGAGGCGATCCTTGAGGTCAAAGGCCCAGCGGGCCCGCCGCCATTGGCCTCGTTTCGCGCAAGGCCCGATCAGCGAGCGGAGACTGAGATCCCGATCTCGTCCGATCGACGCGGAGTCGTCGGCGTTGAGGCGCTGTGGTTGCGCTGGCGAGGGCCGCTGGGCCTCGCCGAACGCATCGCGCGCATCGCCCTGAACGCGCGGATCGAAATCGTCCCCGATATACGGTCGATCCAACAGAACGCCATCCGTTTCGACAATCGTGAATTCATCGACGGGCAGAAAGTCGAAAGGCAGCGAGGGGAGGGCGCCGAATTCGACGCGCTCAGGGAACATATGCCCGGCATGGACAATCGTTTCATCGATTGGAAACAATCGGCCAAGCATCGCAAACTCTTTTCGAAGGAATTCAAGATCGAGCGCAATCATCAGATTGTCCTTGCTTACGACACGGGACGCCTGATGGCCGAGCCGCTCGGCGGCCTGGCGCGTCTCGACCACGCCATCCACGCCGGCCTGCAGCTGGGGTGGGTCTCGCTGCGGACGGGCGACTTCGTCGGCTCCTACGGCTTTGACGCCCGCCTGCGGCATTATCTCTCGCCGACGCGGGGGATGCGCGCATTTGCGCATCTGCAGCGCGGCGCAACCGAGCTTGGCTATTTCAGCGAGGAGACGAACTACACGCTAGGGCTCGCGGAACTCAACGCGCGGCTGAAACGGCGGGCGCTCGTCGTCCTCTTCACAGAATTCGTGGACACGACGACGGCGCAGCTGCTTCTCGACAGCGTGCAAAGAATGGCGAACCGTCACGCCGTCGTGTTCGTGACCATCGCCGATCCATTCATCGCCGCGACCGCCGACGCGGCGCCGAAGGATTTTCTCACGGTCGCGCGCGCGCTCGTCGCCGGCGACTTCGCGCGGGAGCGGGGGATCGTGCGCGAGAGGCTGCAGCGCATGGGGGTGCACTGCCTCGAGGCGCCGGCGAGGGGCCTCGCGGTCTCGCTCGTCAATCGGTATCTCGCCATCAAACAGCGGGGGCTGCTGTGACGGTCGAAGCTCTTCAGCCCGGCGGGCCCGCCTCTGCGCGCGCGCCTCTGACGCTGCCGAGCGCGGACTTCCGGAAAGGGCGCGAGAGCGCATGGCGCGACCTTGAGGCGCTGATCGCGCGTTACGAGGCGAAGGGCATTGGCGCGCTGTCGGCGGACGAGCTGCAACGGCTGCCGACGCTCTATCGGACCGCGATCTCGTCGCTCTCGGTCGCCCGCGCCATCGCGCTCGACCGCAATCTCATTCTCTATCTCGAGGCCTTGGCGCTGCGCGCCTATTTCGTCGTCTACGGCCCGCGCGTCGGCGTCGCGGAGAGCCTTTGGGCGTTTTTGCGCCGCGGCTTTCCAAGGGCGGTGAGGGCCAATCTCGGCCCGATCGCGATCTCATCCCTGCTTATCCTGCTCGGGACAATCGTCGGCTTCGCGCTGGCGCATGCGAGCTCGGACTGGATCGCGCTTCTCGTCCCGTCCGAACTTGCGGGCGGACGGGGCGCCGAAAGCACCGCCGCCGATCTCCGCGAACAGGAGATCTTCGCCCCGTGGCCAGGCTGGATCGACTCGTTCGTCGTGTTCGCCAACTATCTCTTTCGCCACAACACTGGCGTCGCGATCCTCTGTTTCGCGCTCGGCGTCGCCGGCGGCGTCCCGACCTTCGTGCTGCTCGTCTATCAGGGACTGGTGTTCGGCGCATTCCTGGCGCTCCACTACGAGCGCGGTCTGCTCGTTGACTTTCTCGGTTGGGTCGCCATCCACGGCGTCACGGAATTCGGCGCGTTCATCCTTTGCGGCGCCGGGGGCCTGGCCATCGCCAAGACGATGCTCGCGCCAGGCCAATATTCGCGGCTCGAGAACCTCTCATTGCGCGGCCGCGAGGCGGCGGGCCTGGCGGGCGGCGGCGTCATGATGCTGTTCGTCGCCGGAATGATCGAAGGGGGCCTTCGCCAGCTCGTCGCCGATACGACCTGGCGCTTCGCCTTCGCCGCGGCGACCGCCGCGCTTTGGCTGCTCTACTTCTCGTTCGCCGGCCGGGAGGCGAAAAATGGCCAGGCGGCTTGACCGCATCAACGCCTTTCTCGACGGCGCCAAGCGCGCGCGCCGCGAGATCGAGACCCCTGAGGGCGTCACGCTCGAAATCGAGATCGCCAACATCGGCGAGCGAGCGCTCGCTTTGTCGCTCGATCTGTTTTTCACTGTGATGGCGCTGCTCTTGCTGTTGTTGGCGCTCGCCGCGCTCATTTACAGCCACATGAACGGCGCCGTGACGACGACGCTTGTGCTTTTCCTGGCGTTTCTCGTCCGCAACCTCTACTTCATCCACTTCGAATTGACGACGCAGGGCTCGACGCCCGGCAAGCGGATCGTGGGCTTAAGAGTGATTGATCGGCTTGGCGGCCCGCTGACCGCAAGCGCGATCGTCGCGCGCAACTTAACCCGCGAGATCGAGACGTTTCTTCCGCTCGGGTTGATCTTCTCGTTGCCGGCGAACGGCGGCGGAGATTTCTGGACGCGCGTGGCCTATCTTGGGTGGCTCGGGGTCGTCTCCGCGCTGCCGTTCTTCAACGCCGCGCATCGCCGAGCCGGCGACCTGATTGGCGGAACGCTGGTCATCGCCGCGCCAAAGCAGAGGCTCCTTGAAGAGCTCGGGACGGCGCTCAATCGTTATTCATTCACGCGGCGACAGCTTGAGGCCTACGGCGCGTTCGAGCTGCAAGTCCTGGAGGAAATTCTTCGCCGTCCGGCGTCCGCCGAAACCGCGGCGATGCTTCGCGACGTATGCGCCAAAATTTGCCGCAAGATCGAGTGGGTCGGCGCGGCGCCGGTCGACGACGCCCGGGCGTTCTTGCGCGAGTTCTATGTCGCCGAACGCGCTCATCTCGAACGCGAACAGACGTTCGGCAAATACCGGGCGGATAAACTAAGCCCGCCCGCGAACGCGCCGTGACCGGGCCGAGAAGAGGAGCTCAGTCGAAGACGTTCGCCAGCTTGTCGATGTCGACGCCTTCCTTGGCGACGCGCAGATCGTGATAGATGACCGCGGAGAGCACGGCTCCGAAGGCCCCGATCAGCACGCTCGCCGCGAAGATCACGACGGTGATCACAACGAGATTGCGAGTGACCCCGGCGGCCGCGCCGGCGCCTCCGGCGGCGACCGCCGAGGCGATGCCGACCGCGACGATGAGCCCGAAAATCGGCCAACGATAGCCGCTCGTCAGAGCCCGGCTACGGCGGAGGCATTGGACCGGACCAAGTCTTTCAACGACGCACGCGGGGAGGGCGACGTAAATCGCGCACATGACGATGAGGCCAGGCACGATCAACAAGATCATCGCCAGCCCGGTCAGAAGTCCGCCGAGAAGAGACGCGCCGACGACGCTTGCAAGCCGTCCGCTCGCGGCGTTCAAAGAGCCGCCGACTGAAAAGGTCTGTCCTCGCATCACCTGGTATGCGCCATAAAGACAGGTGGCGTTGGCGAGAGCGCCGAGGACCATCTGCAGCAGGAGGCCGAACAGCCGGAGAGCGGCGAAACTGCCGCTCTGACGCTCGCCGATCGCCAAATCGAGCGCCAGCGTGGGCGCCAAGGGAATGGCGGTCAAAACGAAGAATTTCACCCATTGCGCGCGGAAGACGGAAAAGGCCCGGCTCAGCGCGGCGCCGGCGCGAAACGGCGCTCCGGCGGCCGAATAATTGGAGGTGACGGCGGTCATGGATCCCCTCGATGGAATGCGTCGGTGTGACGACCCGCAACAAGCGATGTCAACGTTAGTCCGGCCCTCTCCGGCTGGACAGCGCGTTCGAGCGGACGCGGCGTGAATTCGCCGACTCGCGCTTACGGTCCGAAAGATCGCGGCGTCAGTGCGGCGGGTTCGCCAATTCGCCGGTGATGACTTTCTCGACCTCCGCGACCGTGGTCGTCTTCGGGTCGATGGCGTCGGCGACGATCCGGCCGCGCCGCATGACGACAATGCGGTCGACGACCTGGAAGACATGATGGATGTTGTGGGCGATGAAAATGCAGGAATGGCCGGAATCGCGGGCGTTGCGCACGAATCGCAACACCCCTTGCGTCTCCGCCACGCCGAGATTGTTGGTCGGCTCGTCGAGGATAATGAGGTCGCTGTCGAAATGCATGGCGCGGGCGATCGCCACCGCCTGCCGCTCGCCGCCCGACAGCGAGCCGATCGGCGTCGAGGCGGGAATCCTCTTGCCGATCCCGACCCGCTTCAAGAGATCGCCGGCGACCTCTTCCATCATCGCGTGATCGAGCCGATTGAAGAAACGAGGACCTTTGATCGGCTCGCGGCCCAAGAACAGGTTGCGCGCGATCGAGAGCTGCGTGACGAGGGCGGAATCCTGATAGATCGTTTCGATGCCGGCGTTGATCGCGTCGCGGGTCGAGCGCATTTCGACCCGCTCGCCGCGCACGTAAATGTCGCCGGCGGTGGCGCGCACGGCGCCCGAGAGCACTTTGATGAGCGTGGACTTGCCGGCGCCGTTGTCGCCGAGCAGGCCGACGATCTCCTGCCGCCGGACTGAGAGATTGACGCCGTCGAGGGCCTGCACGCGTCCGTAGAATTTTGAGATGCGCTCCATGCGCACGAGGTCGTCGGCCATCGCGCCCTCTTTAAGTGCCCGCCTGATGTCGGCGCTCGAGCCACGAATGAAGCGCCATCATGCCGAGAATGATCGCGCCGATGAAGATGTTGTAGGCAAGCCCGGGCACGCCGATGAGCACAATGCCGTTGCGCATGACGCGAAGGATCAAAATGCCGATCACGGTCCCGATGATCGTGCCGCGGCCGCCGGTCAACGCCGTGCCGCCGATGACGACCATGGCGATCACCTCGAGCTCGTAACCGGTCCCGCTATTGGGGTTGGCGGCGGAGGTGCGAATCGACGAGATGACGCCTGCGAACGCCGCCATGAGAGCGGAGAGGACGAAGAGCGCGACCTTCACGCCGTTGACGTCGACGCCGCGCGCCCTGGCCGCGCTGGCATTGCCCCCCGTCGCTTGAATCCAATTGCCGTATTTGGTCTCGGTGAGCGTATAACCGAGCGCGATCGCCGCGGCGGCGAACCAGAAGAGCGAGGCGTAAAC
>Ga0187782_10003033_pt1 | contig 12492 bp, 12 predicted proteins | sample 0715_SJ02_MP15_2_FD_132454 | JGI IMG/M metagenome (GOLD analysis project Ga0187782, IMG submission 132454) | Tropical peat soil microbial communities from peatlands in Department of Meta, Colombia - 0715_SJ02_MP15_20_MG | ecosystem: Environmental > Terrestrial > Soil > Wetlands > Peat | place...
CCGCGAATTGAAACGTCTGTCCAGGAGATCTTCCAGGAATCTCCGATTTGCTCCGCCCTTCCCGCCAGCGGGCTGCCGGCGGGAATGATCAATCCCGAGTTGGGGAAAAGGTCGGCGGTGGTGCGTCCTCTGACATCCCTGCGCCTTACACCGGCAGATCGCGCGGAACTGATGGCCACCGGAATGGCCGTTCCCGGCGGAATCGCCAACGGCCTCGTGAGCGAAGTGGAAAGATCCCTTTGAAACTGATGGACCGGGACCGCCGGCCCCGCGATGAGCGACGCAGGCCCTGTTTCCGGGACGCCGCGGGCCAGCGAACCCATCGGCAAGAAGAGTGTTTCCGCCTGGGTTTTCGGGTCGCGGTAGATCCGATAAGCACCTTGCATCATTCCGACCAGAAGGAATTTGCTGGAGTCGGCCGGCGATCGCTCCAGAAATAACATGTACGCTGACTGCGTGTGAAACTGCACTGTTCCCGCCACGAACAGACGCACCTTGCCGACCGTGCCGCCCGGTTGCTGAACTACGACGGAGGACGGAGGATTGCCCTTGTAAGTTTGGTCCACTTCGAGGGATGTGTAAGTGTAGATTCGAGTGTGCTGGGGGTTCCAGAGCGTCTGCTGGCTGAGCACGTGGCCGCGGACGATCTCGGTGGAGGCCTCGGTAATCTGGTCCAGGCTCATCCGCACGAGCGTGGTGGCGGACGCTGGGACCGCGGCCAGAATCACCGCCGGCAGCGCCAGAAGCGCGCCGAACGCGAATCCTTTCCCGCGACCGGCGGACTGCAGTGAAGGCGCGAAACCTCGAGCGGACATCTTCATGGTGTTGTTGCCTCGGGGGTAGCAATTTGCAAGCCGCCGACAAAGACCGAGAGTTCACCCGTGGCAGGATTGGAGACCATGATATTGCGCAGCCCGGGCACGGCTTGGGCGCTGACCGAGATATCGAACGTCACCGTCGGGGTCCCGTTCACCGTCTGTCCGAACTGCGCGCCGGCAGGCTGCGTCACGGCCACGTCGCTAGCCGGCCCGCTGATCGAGTAGACAGTTCCGGCAATCAGCCCGCTGCCCACCAGATAGATACTAGCCGAACTGCCCTGCGCGACCTGCGCCCCGGTCGGCGCCGTCGTGCAAGAACTGCCGCTGCACGTTCCTCCGGCGTAAATCGACAAGGTGGGGGTCAACGCCGAAACTTGCAGATTGATATTGGAGATGGTTTGGCCGGAAGCGACCTGCACGGGCTGCGCCGTGGAAGACAGTTGAACGATCGTGACGGTAGCGGAAGCATGTTCGCTGGCTCCGTACTGGCTGGTTACTGTCACCGTCACCTGGTTGGGTGTAGGCACGGCGGCCGGCGCGCGGTAAAAACCGTTAGATTCAATGAAACCCAGGGTGGCGTTCCCGCCTACCACGTTGTTCACGCTCCACACCACCAGGGCGTTGGCGCTTCCTGACACGGTGGCCGCAAACATCAACGAGGAGGACACCGGGACATAAGCCGTTGTCGGACTGATAGAAACGACGATCCCCGTGGTCGGCGGCGCCGACGAACTGCATGCGGCGGCAAACAGCCAGACACCCATGCCCAGAGCGAGAGGTACCCTTCGAACCAGATTGGCACGCATCATCTGCCAAATACGATTCATAATTTCTTTACCAGGTTGGCCGTAGAGGCGGCTTTACGCCGCCATCCGGCGAGATAAACCCGCGCCCACCCCGTTTGCAGGTCGCGAGCCAGAATCACCTCATCCGCTGCAAGTTTAACATTGGATCACTGTGGTGAGAAGCCGCTTCCGCCTGAGGACGAAAACCCACCCTGATTTTGCCCCGTGCCCGTGGGATTGCCCGGCTGGCCAAAGCCCGGCTGGTTTGGCGAGCCAAAGCCGTTCGACGGGTTTCCTGGATTTGATGGCCCAAAGCCGGTCGGCTGATTTCCCTGGCCCGGGTTCTGATTGAAGCCTTGCGGCAAACCCGGGATAGAGGTCGCAATACCCAGGGCGCCCAGGTCAATTCCGATAAACTCCCACTCGTCATAGTGGTTCTTTTGGTTCCAGGTGCGGATCGATTCCTTGTGACTGGTGCTGGCAACCCCAACAATGAACGTTCCGCCGCCCTGGGTACTTCCGCTCGAGAATCCGGAATTCTGCTGGGCATTGGAACCGCCGCCGAACTGGCTCGAGAAACCGCCCGTTGACTGGTTGCCGAATCCGCTTCCACCCATACCCTGCTGGCCCAAGCCGCTTCCGCCCATACCCTGCTGGCCAAAGCCGCTTCCACCGGTGCTCTGTTGGTTAAATCCACTCGCCCCTGAATCCTGCTGGCCGAATCCGCTATCCGCGGATTGGCCGAAAGAGCTTGCTGACCCGCCTTGCTGTGCAAACCCACTCGAGCCGCCGCCCATCTGGCCAAAACCACCTCCAGCCATGCCCGTAGGGTTTGTACTCCCGAAGCCTCCGGGCCCTTGTCCCGTACCCTGTTGTCCCGGCGTTCCGGGTGGAGGACCTTGCGTCTTGGAATCCAACAGAACGCCCTGCGAGTTGGCATGGATGAAGCGCCACTTGCCACCGGGAGTCATGGGATCAGCATATTCTTTGCGCAGGAATCGGAACCCATTGGTCAGCTTGGTCAAATCCTGGACGCTGACCGGGTATCGCTGGAACTTTTGGTGGAAACTCGCCACGGCGCGAGCGTACTGGATGCCCCGGAACAGGAGCTCCTCTTCTCGCTCCCGCTGGCCCTCCTGATAAATGCTGGGCAGCGCCGCGGTGAGGCTGATCAGCAGCACCGCGGCTGCCACCATAACGATGAGAAGCGCAAAGCCGCGGCTCACCGCTCCGGCGGAAGTCCCGCACCGGCAGGCACTCCGCCCGTCAACCGTGCGATGCCGGCGAATCGCCAAAGCGATTCCCACTGGGCCGGGAATGACGCGACCCGGCGTCGCCTTACTGCGGCACGGGCAAATCAACCGTCTGATGGCTGGTAGAATCTTCAACGGTAACCACCGTAGCTGTAATCTTAATGATTTTGTATCGAGTCCCGACGGCATCACCGGCGTGGACCACCAGAACCTGGTCTTCATCCGAAATCATCGCTTCGTCCGCTCCTCCCGCGCCTTCCGAATACCCCATGACCTTCAGGGTCACGGGGGGAGGCGGAGTTGGCGGCGCGGGCGCTGGTCCGCCTGCGGTCACTTGGCGCGGGACCGGCGCTGGAGCTGTCACGAAGTCGAAGGGGTTCCGGTCCAACTGGGGAATCGGTCGCTCCTCATATCCTTTCAGCAGGGCCACCTCCACCGCTGAGTCATATCGTGACAGCTCATCCGGTGCTCTTCCTGCCGGTTTCCCAACCGGCTTTGCACTCGCCGCTTTGGCGCTTGCCTTGGCGCTAGCGGAAGTCTTCGCCGCCGGAGGCTTCAGATGTTTGACCTCGGGAGCGAGGGTCGCCGGACGCTTGCCCTCCGCGCTCATTCGCTGGTACTGAATGACGAGATTTACGATCAGTGCCAGCGAAACCGCGCCCAGAACGAAAACGCTCCATTTTTCAAAGCGACCGAATAAGTTCATGGTGTCACGTACAAATCTGCCGCCAACCGCAACTCGAGCGGGTTCTCCTTGCCTTCCGTCAGGTTGAAACTGCGAATCTCCAGCAACTCGTTGGCAGTTTCGAGTCCATGCGCAAACTTCAGCAGCTCCGGGAAAGTGCCCTCGACATCGATCAGCACGGCCAAACGAACCAGCGGTCCGCTACTCTTGGTGTCTTCCTTGAAGGCCACCTTGCCGAGTTGAGCTCCCGATTGCTCGGCCACCAGGTGCACCAGCTTCGAGGCTTGTGAATACATCTGCCGCCGCGGCGGAGTGTGGTCCTCGATGAGCGACGCCAGCTTCTTGCCGGTGTCCGGCAAGGCTTCACGGGATTTCTTCAGCCGCTCGATGCGAGCCTCGCCGTCGAAGATGCTCTGGCGCAAGGCGGCAAATTGCTGAAGCTGGGAGGAAAGCTCCGATTGCATGTGCTGATAGGCCAGGAAATAGAGCAACCCATCGATCACCAGCAGGGAAACACCCACGACCTGAAAGATGCGTGCTACGATCTGGTGTCGAGTCTTGCGCAATTATTCCCCCCCGGATTGGTGCTCGCCCACCAGATAGTGCGCGGTGCAGGCGATGTTCTCGAGCTCGGCACTCGCGCCCGTCACTTCAAACCCTTCGTTGATAATCGCCACATCCTTAAAGCTTGGAGAGTCCTCGAGATTGCTCAGAAAACTCTCGATGGCTCCCGCGTTCTTGCCCGTGATGACGAACCGGATGGCCAGCCCCTCTTTGTCAGGCGCCATCGCCAGTGAACTCAGCCGCACATCGTCAGGGATGAGATCAGTGATGTCCGCCACAAGTCCTGTCAATGAAACCTGCTTCTGTTCGATGAGCGAATTCACAAACTGCACGTCATTGAGAAGCCGGCGCGTCTGCGGCTCGTCCAGTTGTCTGCGCACGGCCATTTCCTGGGCGCGCACCACGTTGTCCCGGTCCTGGTATTCCGCGACGGACCTTGCCACGACCTTGTATTGACGGTAGGTCCGAACCGTAAACACCAGGATCAAAACCACTCCTGCGATGCCCAGCAGCGTGGCAGGGATGGCCCAGACCAGCGCATAACGCTCCTGCGCGCTGGGCGGGATGGCGAGATTGAGGGTCACTCTCATCCGTCTAGTTCCGGTTCTCCAAAAGCCCGGCGAAGGTCATGCCAAAACCCTCCAAGATCTTCTTTTCGGGAGGTTGGAGGCTCTCGGCTTGCGAAGCATCGCCGGTCAGGAATTGCACGCGCCGGCCGGTCACTTTTCCAATTTCATTGTCGAGCGAGGAGCTGGCGGGCGGCCGCACGTAAATGTATAAGTCCTCGATTTCGCTTTTCAAGTGGTCCCTGCAAGCCGCCACGACGCGCGCAAATTCGCTCACGACCTCCGAGTCGTCGGCGGCCGTGAGATTTTCGAGCTGGCGATTGCGCCAGAAGCTGATCCCGTCTCCGACCACCACCACGGAAGTCACCGAGCCTGAGCAGACATGCACGAGGACCTGGCTGCCTTCATTTCCAGCCGGCAACAACGGAAGCAGGGCCGCAGTGGCAGGCAGCACCAGCGCCGGGCCGGCGCCTACCTCCTCCAGAACCGCCTCGTATTCCGCGATAATCGAGTTTCGCACCGCCATGGCCAGCAACTCGACCGATTGCTCTCCCTTGGAAAGCAGTTGGAAGGTAACTCTGGCTTCCTCGGGCGGAAACGGCAAGATGCTTCCCATTTTCCAGCGGACCAGCGCTTCAGCTTCCGAGCGGCGGGCGGAGAGCGTCTCGAAGCGCAGAATGGCGACACGCACCGTGGGGTCCGGCAAAAGAATACCCAGACGGCCGCCGCCATTGCCGACGGATTCCAGCACTTCCTTGATGGCGCGCCGCACAATCTCCTGCTTGGCCAGATTAGGCCGGCCGGCAAGGGGCTCCAAGGCTCCTGGCTCGAGCTGCCGGACGGCCACTCGGCGCACCTGGCGCGATTTCCTGTCCAGACTTGCCCCCGCAACGAAGCCCGGTTGCAGGTCGAGAACGACAGAGGGCAAAGTGAAGGCGCCGGTTCTTCCTCCGGACTTGGGCAAGATTTTGGATTTTAGCGTCTGCCAGTTCATCCTTATTCCACGAAGGTGACCTTGTTGATCTCCTTAAACGTCGTGACGCCGAGCCGGACTTTTTCGAGCGCCGACTCGCGGAGCGACACCATTCCCGTCTCCCGCGCCGCGCGGCGAATCTCCGAGCTGGGTTTTTTCTCGAGGATAAGTTCCCGCACTCGATCTGAGAGGGCCAGCAACTCCCCAATGGCCGTGCGGCCGTGGAACCCGGTCTGGTTGCAAGCCTGGCAGCCCACGCTCTCGTACAGGGTTGTGCCGCTCCAAGCCTCCGGGGCTTGGCCGGATTCCTCAAACATTTCTCTCGACAAATCCGTCGGGCGTTTGCACTCTTCGCAGAGCGTCCTTACCAGCCGCTGAGCCAGGATGCAATTGAGAGCGGAGACGAAGTTATAAGCCTCGACGCCCATGTTCAAGAAGCGGCCCAGCACGTCAATCACGTTATTGGCGTGCACGGTGGTGAACACCAGGTGTCCGGTCAAGGCGGATTGGATGGCGATCTGCGCGGTCTCGTTATCGCGAATCTCGCCCACCATGATCTTGTCCGGATCATGGCGCAAAATCGACCGGAGGCCGCGTGCGAAAGTCAGGCCGCGTTTTTCGTTGACGGGAATCTGAGTCACGCCGCGAAGCTGATACTCGACCGGATCTTCAATGGTGATGATCTTGTCCTCGTCGCTCTTGATCTCCGAGAGCGCGGCGTAAAGCGTCGTGGTCTTGCCGCTTCCCGTCGGTCCGGTCACGAGCACCATGCCGTAGGGTTCGCGGATGAATTTTCGAAGCCGCTTGATTTCGCGGTCCGCCAACCCCAGGACCTCCAGCCGCAACTGGCGGAATTTCTCGTGCAGCGATTCCTTATCCAGGATGCGAAGCACCGCATCCTCTCCATGGATGGAGGGCATGATGGAAACTCGGAAGTCGATGGGACGGCCGCGGTAGCGGACTCGAAAGCGGCCGTCCTGAGGCACACGGCGTTCGGCAATATCCAACTCCGACATCACCTTGATGCGGGTGATGAGGTTGGATTGGAATTCGCGCGCCAGGGGAGCCATGGCCTGCTGGAGGACGCCATCCACCCGGAACTTCACCACCAGGGAATTGTCACGGCTCTCGATGTGAATATCACTGGCGCGCCGCTCCAGCCCGGCGAAAATGATCGAATCCACCAGCCGGATCATGGGGCTGACTTCCCGCTCCTCGACCAAGTGCTCGAGCGAAAGGCCTTCCCCGGCCGCCTCCTCCTCGCTGATCACATCCAGCCGAAACTCCTCCGTGGCCTCGTCCAGCACGCGTTGCGAAGGTTCGGTTTTTTTCAGGAAGTCGCGCACCTGGCTGGGAGGAGCAACCCGAATCACCAGTTGCCGGTCGAGCTTCATTCCCAGCTCATCCAGCCGGGAGAGATCGGTGGGGTCGCCCACCACGATCACGAGCTGGTGATTGTGCGCCTCGAGCGGCAGAAACTGATAGTGGAGCATCATGTCGAGAGGGATAGTGCGAAGCAATTCAGCGTCCGGACGACAGTCCCGCAGGTCCACGAAATCGAAATGATAGCGCGCTGCCAGTTGCCGTACTTGCTCGAATTCAGCGCTGAGTTCCGGAGTGCTTTGTTCCAACTATCACCTCAGTGTATCTGCGCGGCCATCGAGAACAGGGGCAGATAAAATGCGATCAGCACCAACGCCACCACTACCGCCATGCAAGCGATCATAATCGGGTCAACCAGAGCCACCAGCGTGGCCAGATCGACGCTGACATCTTCCTCAAAGAACTCGGCCAGGGCCTCGAGCATGGCCGGCATCGCCCCGGTGGATTCCCCCACTTCAATCATATCCAAGGCCATGGGTGGAAACAAACCGCAAGGACGCAGGCTGGAGCTCAGCGCGCGTCCGGCGGTCACTTCTCCTACAGCCACCGCAATAGCGTCCGCCATCAGCGGGCTGGTCACCGATTCCTTCGCATTCTCGAGCGCGGTAACAATGGGAATTCCACCCTGGAGCAGGGTCGAGAGCGTGCGCGCGAATTCCGCCACCGAAAACTTGAGCAGCAACTTGCCCAGCTTCGGCATGCCAAACTTGGCGCGCTCCCAGGCCAGGCGCACCCGCCGGGAACGGAGCACGCCGCGCGTCGCCATCACGGTCGCCGCAAGCAGCGCCAGAATGACGATCGCGTACTGTTTCACCGCCAAGGAGAAAGAGATAAAGTAAAGCGTCAGGGGCGGAAGCTGCACCTCCAGCTCGGCATAGAGGTTGGCAAAGCGCGGGACCACAAAAGTGACCACGAACGCTATCAACCCCACCAGGAAGGCCATCAGGAACGCCGGATAAATCAACGCCGACAAGAACTTCTTGCGGAAGGAGCGCGTTGTCTTCTGATAGGCGAGGTAGTGCGCAAGCACTCGGTCCAGGCTGCCGCTGCGCTCCCCGGCGCGCAGGGTGGCGGAGTACATCTTGGGAAACTGGCCCACCGATTCGAAGGCTTCGGAAAGCAGCGCCCCCGCCCGGACTTTCTCCTGAACTTTGATCAGCGCGGCGCGCAAGGCTTCACTCTGCGCTTGACCCGCCAACAGCTCCAGAGATTTTTGCAAAGGCAAGCCGGATTTTGAAAGCGTCAGGAATTGCTGATTGAAGACCAGGAATTCGTCCGCCTTGATGCGCCCTTTGCGTCGCACCGTCCACCCCGCCCCCAAAATCTCTTTGGAGCGGACGGAGAAAACATAAAACCCTTCGCTCTTCAAGCGATGGCGCAGTTCCACTTCCGAGGCGGCCTGCTGCGTCTGGACTAAGACCTGGCCCGTGTCGGTTCCGAGTTTGCAGACGAATTCCATCCAAGTTTAGAAGTCGAGGAGTCGAGAAGCCAAAAAACAATCCTCCTCCGCCTTCTTAACCTTTTGACTTCCGGTCTCCTTAACTTCTCGACTGCTCGACTCCTCGACTTTCAACGGCCTTACCAACTGCTATACGCCGTCCCATCCAGCGCCGTATCGCTCGAGCCGCTGTGCACATCCACGATTCCAGAAGCGGCCTGAGTGGGACTCGTGGGAATCTCCTCCGTGTCTGTCTGCCAGGTCTCGCTGGAATTCGTGAAAGGATCAACTGGAAGTCCGCCGCGCAGATAACCCCCCTCCACCAAGTCATCCAACGAAGTTGGGGGTTTCCCCTTGTCCAAAGTATATTCGTCCACCAGCTTGCGGAGCGTGTACAAGTCCTCCTTCAACACTGCTTCCCGCGCGTGCACGATGGCCAGGCGGAAAATGGGCATGGACATGGTGGCCAGGATCAGGAGTACCGTCAGCACTACCATCAGTTCGAGGAGCGTGAAGCCGCTCGCGTCAGAAAACTTAAAGTTCTTGACCTTCATATTGTTTCGTCCCATGCGACTCGAACGCCCCGCTCGCCTCCCGACTGAAGCGAAGCATGACTTCGCGCAAGGCACTAGCCACTAAGCACGAGCCACTGCCCTTCCTACCAATCGCTATACTTGGTGCCATCCAGACCCATGCCATCGCTTTTCGAGTAAACGTCAAAAACGTTCTGGCCTCCCCAACTCCTCGAGTCAACATCATCTTGCATGGAGCGCATGCCCCAATCGGCCGACTCCGTCATGGGATCGATAGGCAGCCTGCGAAGGAGCTTGTATTTAGCCTCCACCGATCCCTTCAGGGTGACCCCGTCCACCAGAGTTTGAAGGTCGGGAGGATAGCCAAAGGTCTCCGCTTTGGCGGGTATCATCCCGCGGTCACAAAAATCCTTATAACGGTCGATGGCTTCCCGAATTTGCCGCAGATCTCGCTTCAGCTCAGTCTCTTTGCTGCGTTGAATCTGCAGGCGAGCCAAGGGAAGAGCAATGGTGGTGAGGAGCAACAGTATGGTAATCGAGGCCATCAACTCGACAAACGTGAATGCGCTGGAACGTACACTCATTGCGGTTCACCGGGCGGCTGACCGGGAATCTCAGGCACGGGGGGAGTCGCGCCTCCGGGCAGATGTCCGCCGGTCAAGGTGGCGTTGCTTTCTGCCCCCTCGAAGGGTTCCGGCAGGCGGACGACGCGAGGAGTCAACATAATCAAGACCTCCTGTTCATTTCTTTCCTGGTGCTCGGTGGAGAACAAGTAATGCAAAACCGGAACGTCCGCCAAAAATGGCACGCCCGCCACCGTGTGCGTCAGCGTGGATTGAATCAAGCCGCCGAGCACGCTCGTCTCACCCTCCTGGAGCCGAATGTCGTGCTCGATCTTCCGTTCTCCGAATGTCGGCTCGCTCACCCCGCCGACGGTGACGTTCGCTCCCACGGAGGAAATCTCGATGGAGGCGTGAATCGCAATCTTCCCATCCGCCAGCAGGTGTGGCGTAAGATCGAGGATCACGCCCACGTCCTTGAATTGAAACTGCGTACTGGCCAGCAGGCCTACTCCAGAGGTGGTCGAACTGGTGGCGCCCAGCGAAGGTAGAAAGCTGCCCGTCGCGAATGGAACGCTCTCTCCAATCTTGAGCTTGGCGTCTTGTCCATCCGTGGCTCGAATCTGCGGGTTCTGGAGAATATGAGTTCGAGTGTCGTTCAAGATGGCGTTGGCGGCAATGCTGGGCACCACCAAGGCAAAATCACTGGTGCTCAGGTGGAATCCGGAGGGAGTTGAGGGAGTCGAAGTCGAGGTCGTAGACGTCGGTACAAGTGACGGCGCGTACACGACCCCACCTTGGACTCCCGGCGTTATACTTCCACTGGACGACACCGTAGCTGGATACAGCCCCAGATCGCGAGCCCGGTCGCGGTCGGCTTCCACCACCGAAATCTCCATCACGATCTCGGCCTTACTCCGGTCCAGTTGGTGCACAAGCTGTTCGGCCGCCGCGATTTTCGCGGGGTTATCACGAATCACGATAGCATTGGAATCCGGGTTATCAATGATTCTGTTCAGTCCCAGAACCTGCTTTAAGGCGGTCGTGATGGCAGTGCGGTCGGCGGCCGCCAGTGGGTTGGAGAGATAAATCGTCTTGAGCTCTTCCTCGTCATAGTCCCGGCGATCCGTCGGCGTGTCCGGAACTACCAGAATGGTATTCGAGGTGATGGGCCTCCAAAAACTGTGGGTCTGGAGCGCCACAATGTTCAGCGCATCCTCGAGGGTCACTTCGGAAAGGTCTACAGAAAAACTCGGGGTAGGGCGAAAGGTGGACGTGAAAGCAACATTCAGTCCGGCCAGCTTGCCCAGCGCCTCGAAGACCTTTTTGCTGTCGGCGCTCATGCGAAAGTGCGTCAACGGCTTGGTGTCAAAGGGCTTCAACTTGACTTCCGGCGCATTCCCCGCTTCCGCAGTGCTCTTCAAGGCTTGCTTGAGGGCAGACTCCCGCGCCTTTCGGGCCGCCGCCTGGGCCGCCAACACTTTGGCGAGTTGGGAGGCCGCGGCTTCGTTGGTAGGATCAATGCTCACCGCCTTCTGGAATTCGGCCGCCGCGTCGTCTGTGCGTCCCTCCTTGAGCAAGCGCTGCCCCTGTTTCAAGTGCGCCGCCGTAGCTTGGGCACGAACTAACCTTTCATGAATGATAATCTTGGTGTTTTCCGGCTGCTCGCGGCCCGCCTTTTCATAATCGACCAGAGCGGTATCCCAGTCCTTGCGAAGCTCCGCTTTCTGGGCTTCACGATATGCCTGATTGCCCGGACTGCATCCCGAGAGCCAAACCAAGACAAGACAAGAAACAAAGGCGCGCGATCCTTTGGTCATCATTCCGTGCTCCCGTAGCCCCACCAGGCTGCCTTTCAGTCGCCATTATGAATGACGAGTGACAAGAAAACAAGCGTGAGCGGCAGCGTCATTCCCCGGTCAACGCCTTTTCAGTCATTCCTGCCCAGATTGCGACTTCTAGACGCTGTCGATGGTTAGACGCACGAGCCATCGAAAGAGGTTAGCTGCTCCCCAAATTTTCTCGCCCCGACCGCGGACATAATGCCTGAAAGATGAATGCCGGGTATTTCATACTTTCCAAGTGACGCTGGCTTTGCAACGGCTTTGCATCCTGAAGCTTATCGAGGCATCGGAATGGCTCACCAGGAACTACTATTGCTGACAGGTATCGCAGTAACCGCCGGCTTCTACTCGCACTACTTTGATATTGAAGCGTCGCTGGCGTTCGATCTGCCCCTTGAGTTTCTCAAAGAGCGAGCTTTCGAATTCCTGAATCCGGCCGCACTTGAGGCAGGCCAAGTGAATATGGTCACGACTGGCGCGTGCTTCGTAATAGTGTTTTCCACCGCGCAAGTGCATGAGGTCAAGCTCGTCCACCAACCCGTGTTTCTTCAACATGGCTAAGGTTCGATAAACAGTCACTTTATTGAGGGTGGGATCTTGGTCGCGGGCGCGCTCCCACAAGGCGACTGCATCGAGATGGCTTTCGGCGGCTTGGATTATCTGGATCAGCAAGCGACGCTGGTGCGTCATCCGCAGGCCGCGCGAAATCAACTCCTGCTCGAGAGAGACGGCGTGGACTGCGGCTTTCGCGGCAACGATCGGTGTTTCATGCGGAGCACCGGGCCGGTTACCAGTTTTCGCGGAAATAACCGGCGCTTCCTGACGGGCATCCTTCACTTCGCCTGGCATGTACCCCACCACCCTGGACGCTCGGGACGTTCCATAACACAGTTTCGCTTCCGGGAGGTGAACTGTCAACCACCTAAAAAAGCAAAGCCCCCGCCACGCCCGGCGGGGGCTTGTAGAATCCAGTCTGAATCTTACCAGACACGAAGCGAACGAATCTTACTGGGTGGAACTGGCAGTGGTCTTCGCAGCCTTAGTTTTCTTTGTCTTCTTCGCCTTCGTCTTCTTCGCCTTCGTCGCCTTC
>Ga0187782_10003034_pt1 | contig 12490 bp, 11 predicted proteins | sample 0715_SJ02_MP15_2_FD_132454 | JGI IMG/M metagenome (GOLD analysis project Ga0187782, IMG submission 132454) | Tropical peat soil microbial communities from peatlands in Department of Meta, Colombia - 0715_SJ02_MP15_20_MG | ecosystem: Environmental > Terrestrial > Soil > Wetlands > Peat | place...
CTTACATCGGCGCCATGCCCGGTCAGATCATCCAACACATGAAGCGCGCCGGCACCAAGAACCCGGTCTTTCTCCTGGATGAGGTCGACAAGATCTCGTCGGATTTTCGCGGCGATCCGGCATCCGCGCTGCTCGAAGTGCTCGATCCCGAGCAAAATGTCACCTTCCAGGATCACTACCTCGACGTGGATTACGATCTTTCGCAGGTTTTGTTTGTCGCTACGGCCAATGTTCTGCACACCATTCCGCCGGCGCTGCAGGACCGCATGGAGATTCTCCGCTTGCAGGGCTACACCGAGCCGGAAAAACTGGAAATCGCGCGCCAGTATCTCATCAAGAAGCAGCGCGATCAGACCGGCCTGAGCGAGAAGAATATCGTCTTCAAAGACGAGGCGGTCCTGGAAATCATCCGTTACTACACCCGCGAGGCCGGCGTGCGCAATCTGGAGCGCGAGATTGGCAATGTGTGCCGCAAGGTGGCGCGCAAGGTAGTCAAGGCTGGAATCAAGCACAAGGAAGAGATCAGTGCGCAGAATATCGCCGAGTTTCTCGGCGTGGCCAAGTTCCGCGACTCCGAGGCGCACGAGAAGAGCGAGGTAGGCCTGGTCACCGGCCTGGCGTGGACCGAGGTGGGTGGCAGCATCCTCACTACGGAAGTGCAGGTCCTCGACGGCAAGGGCAAGCTCACCGTCACCGGCCAGCTCGGCGACGTGATGCAGGAGTCGGCGCAGGCTGCGTTGGCCTACATTCGCAGCAAGGCGCAAGTTCTGGGCCTGGCGCGCGAGTTTTATCGCAGCGTCGACCTCCACCTGCACGTGCCCGAAGGCGCCATCCCAAAAGATGGGCCCTCGGCCGGCATCACCATGGCCACGGCCCTCGCCAGCGCCCTCGCCAAAATCCCCGTGCGCCGCGACATCGCCATGACCGGCGAGATCACGCTGCGCGGCAAGGTGCTGCCCATCGGCGGCCTCAAAGAGAAGCTGCTCGCCGCTCTTCGCGCCGGCCTCTTCGAGGTGATCCTGCCGCGCGGCAACGAAAAGGATCTCTCCGAGATTCCCGACAACATCAAGAACTCGATGAAGCTGCACTTTGTGGATTCGATGGACGAGGTGCTGGCGCTGGCGCTGGAGCGCCCGCTGCCCACCGCGCTGCCGGCGGAAGCGGAGACGCTCGCCGCCGTTCCGCAACCCGCCGACGTCACCGGCAGTCTGCCGGCGCCACAATAGGCACGTTCCGATGCCACGAAATCGAGTTTTTGTGCAGTGAACCTTTCCGGACATTTGCCAATCTGGTTTGACCGCATGAAACGATCTTTAAATTGTCCGCCATGTGACGTCACAATGCTTTGCCCTTTGGCAAGCCCAGCATTTGTCATTCCATCGCCACGCTAAGAGTTTGTGACGCTGAAACTTGCGGCTCGCAGAGCGCGCTCCGTCGCACCGGGATCGCCATTGTTTCGCCCGAAAGGCGGCGCTATTCTTTAGCCAGTTTTCGAGCGAAACCGGAGAGGTCCCGGCCCGCGGGGTGAGCAAGCCGCCGCGGAGAGGTGCTGGTCGTTCAGCGCGCCCGCATGATCACGCGGCCGCACTATCAGCTCGACCCATCCTTCCCGGTCTCGCTAAAGGGGGGTGGCGAATGAATCAAATACTTCGGCTGCTCATCATTGCGGGTTTGGTCGCGTGCGCCATCGCGATCTTCGCTATTGGAATGGCCCGGCACAACGCCGATCTGCTGGCGCCGCTTCATCTCATGCTCTTTGTGCTGGCAATTTTGGTCTATCTCTTTCCCGCCAGCTTCGCCGTCTACCGCGACTGCAAATCGACGGCGTGGATCGCTGTGGTCAACATTCTGCTGGGCTGGACGATCCTCGGCTGGGCTGCGGCGATGGGCTGGGCCGCCGCCGGGAAGACCCGGCCGGCAGTTCGCACGCTTCCGCCGCCCGCGCATCCTGTTATGGGACATTGAGGGCGGAGGCCCGGCACGCCGCCGCGGCCGCGGGGGCCGCGATGGGTTCCCTGTGAAGATGGAGGCAGTTCCTGTGCCTCTAGCCTAGCCGTCGTCCTGACGACGCGAGCGCTTCCGTTTAAGCCTTCCGAAGCTAGATTCCTTTGGTTCACGGTAGCTATTTCCGTGCGACAGATAATTATGCAAAAAACTACGCAAATAATTTGATATCCAGATTGTGTTTATATGCCAATTTATGTGTGCTGAGATATACTATTCTGGAAGTATGTAGAATCCGAGCGAAGAGGTCTCCATGGCATTTGAACGATTTACAGAGTCCGGAAAAGGATTTAGGCCTAGAATTTCGATCCGTCCGGCAGGAACAATCGGTGTGAACGATTCGGCTCTGAAGAAGTTTGGATTTAGTGGATCCACTCACGTCGCGCTTTATTTTGACGGCGAATCCCGCAAAATCGCTATCGGCAAGGCCACTCAGGACGAACCCGGAGCACAGAAACTGAATTTTGCTGGTAAAGGAGCCTCAATTAGCGCAAAGAGATTTCTTGATTTTCACGACATAAGAGTAGAAAGGACGACTGCATTTGAGTGTCATTATGACCAAGACCAGAAACTTATAGTACTGGACGGAGAGATTAAGAGACGCGGTCGTAGCAGCATTGAGTGACGATTTTATTACCATGGAATTGTAAAACGGATCACCATATCTATATCAGTCAGCGAAATTATAGCAGCCATTTCCACAGGATTGAATCGCCTAGTATTGAAAATAACAAAACTGTACTGCGAGGAAATATATTGAGTTTTTCCACAGAATAGTAATCTATCGATGCGTCAAAGTATGACTGAAAAGACACAACCGTTGTTGACACCATGATTGGCTTTAAGGTACGATTTTTCTCGGCAAATGGGAAAGGCGTGTGCCAATAGGATTGCGACACCCTCGGCACACGCCCCTGCTCCATTTGGCCGCTGGGACCAAACGGACCTTAGTCTTAATACCGGCAGACTTTCACGTCCGCGGCCTCGGTGTCAACGGCAACCAGCCGGTGGCCAAGGAGGCCTTCATGATTTATCACACCGGGCAGATCGCCCCAACAAGCGGAGAGTACGAAGTCGTTCGCGATTTAACCCACCACTGCTACCACGAAATTACAATGGTCGCTGGTAAGCAGTTTCCACCCTGTCGCGGCTGCGGCGGCCACGCACGATACCGCCTGGTCCGCCCGGCTCGGCACATTTCAGGCCGGTAAGAAATCAAATTGCCCAGGTCCGCGCTTCGTTTCAAAAAGAGACGCCAGCATGGAATAACCAAAATCGTGCGGTCGAAACTGGCCGCACGAAACCCGCATGAAGCACGGATCTAACTAGGCGTTTTGAGCGAGGCTCCCCGCCGAGTTCTTAGCGCCATTGCTAGCCTGCAGCCTCTCCAGCGCATCGCACGCCGTCTTGACGCCGTCTTCTCGCGCCACCTCTTCGGCCGCCGCGCGCGAGTTCTCTGCATACTTCGAGTTGGCCAGCATGGCCCGCACCCGCCGCGCCACGCGCCACGGCTTGTAATTCGCGCGCTGCATCACCCGCGCCACGCCGATGCGTCGCATGCGCCGCGCGTTGTCCGGCTGGTCGTGCGAGTACGGCATGATGAGCATGGGACGGCCTGCGCGCAGGCATTGCGCCGTGGTTCCCACGCCGCCCTGGTGCACGACGAGCGATACACGCGGGAAGAGGCCCGAGTAGGGCGCGTACTTCGCGACGCAGATGGACTCGGGAAGGGTGATCTGCGGCCGGTTGCGCGGGTCGTCGCCGACGAGCAGAACCGCGCGAATGCCCAGCTTGATGGCCGCGCGCGCCGACTGCTCATAGAAATTCCCTGCGGCCAGCACCGCAGCCGATCCCAGCGTGAAAACCACCGGCGGCTCGCCGGCGGCGAGGAACTCCTCCAGCTCCGCGGGCAGCGCCGCGTTGCCCGCGACCGAGTCGTAATAACAGAAGCCCGTGATCAGCGTATTCTCGGGCCAGTCCTTCTGCTCCTCGCCCAGTACGCGCGAGAACAGCGCCAGCACCAGATGGGGAGAGTGCTTGGCGTCGAAGATCGGGTTTGGGCCCTTGGGCAATCCCAGCTCGCGGCGCAGCTCGTAGATGGGCTCCGGCCACTTGCGCGTGACGAATCGCGCCAGGCGGCGCATAGCGCGGCCCATCCCGGCCACTTTGTCGGCGCGGGCCAGCCGGCGATACGGCGGCAGGACGGGCGGATCGAAGGCGGAGAAGAAGGAGAAAGGGGCCAGGACGTAACTGGCCCAGGGGATGCCGGTGACTTCCGCCACGATCGGACCGGCGTAGTTCAACTCGCCTAGCAGCATCAGGTCGGCGCGCGTGGGTTTGGTCGCTGCGTTCGTCAAGTCATCGTAGGTGTCGCGCAATACCGGAAACAGAAACTCGCGCAGCCCCGTCTCCGTGCCCTTTTTCACGTCGTAGACCATTTCGATGAGTTTGGTATTGTTGGCGTCGATGTCGGGCCGCAGCGCGCGAAATTCCAGGCCCAATGGCTCGATCTTTGGCCTGTACATCGCTGGCAGCGCCATCACCGGCGTGTGGCCGCGCCGTTTCAGTTCTAATGCAATGGCAATGAGTGGATTGGTGTCGCCAAACGTTCCTATATTCGACAGAACAATGCGCAAACCCGAGCTCCCGATTGCGTGATGAGCCGCAATTATGAGAGTAAAGCATGGGGAAGGGACCGCTCGCAGATTCGCCAGTTACTGGTTTGCTCCCGTTCCGGAATCGATGGCGCAAAAGGCTGGACGCGCGGCGCCGCGACCGGCAGCCACTCCATCGATCCCTGCTGAAACTCGTTCGCGGTCCTGCTCGTCTCGGTTCCCATCGTCTCGCTCCCTCGTTCCCTTGGTCCCTGCCTTTCCATTCCTCCCGTTACAATACACATTAAGGAGCCGTCCAACTGAGATGTTCGATCTGGTTGAAAGCAAACCGAGGGTTTCTCGCGTTCCAGCGGGCCTGACCGCCGTCGGCGCCCTGGCCATCTTGCCCATCGCGCTGCTTACCGCAGCCTCCGCGCACGCGCAGTTCGCCGCGCCGCAAACCACGACAGTCCACGACCCCTCCGCCCTCAAGCCGCCGCCCGGAGCCCGCGTGGCCATCATCGAGTTCGAGGACCTGGAGTGCCCCGACTGCGCCCGCGCCAATCCGCTCCTCAGCGAAGCCAGCGCCAAGTACGGCATTCCCTGGGTGCGCCACGACTTTCCCCTGCCCCAGCACAACTGGAGCTTTCAGGCGGCCGTCAACGCCCGCTTTTTCGACACCAAGAGCCTGAAAATGGGCAACGACTACCGCGACTACATCTTCGCCAACCAGGTCTCGATCGAGACGCCCGATCAACTCCGCGACTGGACGCAGAAGTTCGCCGCGGCGCACAACGTGGCTCTGCCGTTCGCTATCGATCCCATGGGCAAGTTGGCCAACCTGGTCAAAGCCGACCGCGATCTGGGCCAGAAGATCGGCATCGAGCACACGCCCACCATCTGGGTCGTCGCCAACGGCAAAAACGCGCCGCCGTTTGTCGAGGTCGTCGACCGCACCAAGCTCTACCAGCTCATCGATCAGGCGCTGGCGGAGACGAAAAAGATAGGGAGTAGCCAGTAGCCAATAGGGAATAGAACCAGGTTTCAGGCGTCAGAGATCAGTGGTCAGAGATGGGGAAACAAGCATCGGCCTGCGGCGGATACCATGATCGAGCATCGAGAAGCTAGAGGCTAGAAGCTAGAAGCTAGAGGCTGTTCCCTAGTCCCTCAGTCCCTCAGTCCCTGCTCCCTTAGTCCCTCAGTCCCTGCTCCCTTAGTCCCTGCATCTCGATCTTCACCAGCTCCTGCCCGCCCGGCGCCACCATCCGCGTTTGCGGGGCGCGCCAGTGATCGATGTAGCTGGTCCGGTGCACGCAGCCAATGGTGCAATGCGGCGCGCAGCTCTTGGCCGTCAGGAACTCGCGCTTTAGGTCCGCGCGCGTATACTCCGCGATGGGAATGCCGGGAAATCCGCGCTGCTGCGAGCAGTAGTGAACGAGGCCGTCCTCGCAGACGTAGAGATAGCGCGAACCGGCGCGGCAGCGCCAATCGTTGGCGCGGCCCTGCGCAATCGCCTCCTGGAACTTGTCGAACTGCGCGTAGTTGGTCTTCTTGCGGTGCGTCATCGCGTGGTACACCCGCGCCTCGTCGGCGGTGAGCGGCTTTAGTTGCCCGTCGCCGTCGTGGATGATGCCGATGGTCGACTCGAAGCCCAGCTCTAGCGCGCGCTTGCCGATCACCAGCGCGTCGTTGGGATTGCGAATGCCGCCGCCCACCACCGAGTTGATGTTCACGTGGAACTCGGCGTACTCGGCCAGCATCTCCAGGCGTTTGTCGAGGGTTTTGAGGGATTTTTTCGAGACCTCGTCCGGCTCCAAGTTGTCGATGGAGATCTGCAGGTGGTCGAGGCCGGCGCGGTTCAGCCGCTCGATCCGCTCTTCATTCAGCAGGAAGCCGTTGGTGATCATGCCGGCGATGGCGCCGGTGCGGCGGATGCGCCGAATGATGTTGTCGAGCTCGGGGTGGGTCAGCGGCTCGCCGCCCGAAATGCCGATCATCGCCGAGCCCAGCGCCGCGAGCGCGTCGATGCGCCGGCACATCTCCGCGAGCGGCACCGGCTCGCTCACCTTGTCGTACTCGTTGCAATAGGCGCAGCTCAGGTTGCAAAAGCGCGTGGGGATGATCTGCACCAGCACCGGATGGCTCGTGTCCGCCAGCGCGCGCACCACCATCGCGTACTCGCGCACCTTCCGCGTGGAGGCAATCCACCGGCCTCTTAGTGTCGATCTGCGGGGAATGGCCATCCCTTCCATTCAATCACAGGCACGTCGCAACCCGCGAACGTCCTGTCGCAAATGAAAAAGTGGCCACCCGGGACTAGGACACCATTTCAGTGAGCGCGTGTTGGAACACCTGGAAGCTTCTCGACTTGTTTCGACTCGGCTGCATGCACCGAGCAACGGAGCGCGCCGCCTCAACCTTCCGAAGCCCAGTTTCGAAATACCCAGCGCGCTTAAGATGACGCTCCAGGGCCTCCCAGGTCCCTCCGAGAATCGCGTCGGGATCACGGAAACCGCGCTTGTGCGGGACTCTTTGATTGACGCGAGGATAGGCTTCGCAAACGGCGTCCCAATCGCCGAAAAACCAAGCTTCCAGTTCCTCGATCGCGATCCGATTCACAACTTGGTACACTCGCCCCCGAGGGCAACTGCGTGTCGCGAGCCCTGCGCTCTCCGCATCCCGCTCCAATCTCTCCTTCAGCGCGTCGCAATCGTCGTCATCTCGATCCACAACAACGACAACTCGGTAGTTATCCGGCAACCACGCCGCATAGCCCCTAAGCCTTTGGGAAAGCCGGCCGAGGAGATCGTCCTTGCATTGGAAGGGATAAACCTCGAATGAAACCTCGCCGATTACCCGCGGAACGATTAGCCGGAGAGCGGCCTCCATCGAGAGTTCCTCTACCAAAAACTCGATATGCTCCGCCTTCAACCTTTGATCCTCCGGTGGGGAGGCAGGGACCTGGGAGCGCCCGAATTCACCAGCGGGTCCCCAAACCTTCCCTCTAGCCAGAGCTGCCCGATTGTCGCTCCAGCAGCTATGAACTCCTTCACTCCATGAATCTCGGAAACAAGCTTCACTTGCGTATACCCGTTCTCGTCCCTGTAGAGAACGCGCACCTCGTCGGGCTTTGCCGAATTCAGGAAAAAAGGCGAGTGGGTAGTCACAAGCAACTGTGAATGTTCGCTGGCTTTCTCGCATTCCTCTGCGAGCCCAGGTAGAAGCCGGGGGTGTAGGAAATTCTCCGGTTCTTCGATCCCAATAAACTGAGGCGGGTCAGGATCGTAGAGCACAATCAGGTACGACAGCATCTTGAGTGTGCCGTCTGACGCAAAGCGAGAAAGTACCGGCTGATCGAAAGGCGCATCTTTGATCTTCAGAAGCAACCTGCCATCAGGCATCGGTTCGGCGATTACTCTATCTAACCTAGGAATCCTCTCCCTCAGCACCGAGAAAACTCGATCAAGCCGGTCGGAATGTCTCTCGGCAAGAAATTGGATCACGTTCGGGAGATTATCGCCCGTTTTGCTCAACCGCTCTTGCGGCCCTGCCTCGGGTTGCCCACGTGTGTCCTCGATCGAGAGGTAGGAAACGTACCAGCCTGTGATGAATTCACGTAATGCGGCCACGCGCGGATGCTCGGCAAACTGGCCCAGTGCGTTCACCGCGATCAGGTCCGGCGACTTCAACGGGATCTCCGCTCGGCGATCGCTCTCGTCCGGTTTCTCTCCGCTCACGGCCCGGCCTTGACCGTGCCTGTAATCTAAGAATTTGAACGGCTTACCGTGCTCGCCCCGCCGCCATTGTAGCCACTCCTCCTCTACAAAGACTCCACTATGGCCCTCATCAATCGCGAGATGGTATGTAATTAGAGGTTGCCCCGGCTCCCTATATTTCAACTCGATTACGACAGGACCTTCTTGTCCGCGCGTCTTGAGTTCTTTGCCGCGCCCGCGCCGATCCCAAGCGTGGCGCAGGCCGAACTGAAAGCATTCTGACAAGAAATTGAAGACGTCGAAGATGGTCGACTTACCACTGCCGTTAGGGCCAAGCAAAACAGTAAGTGGAGTGATTCCCTTGATCTCAACGCTGCGCAACGCACGGTAGTTCTCCACTCTCAGTTGCTCAATTCGCGCGGTGCCGGCTCTTTGGATCACGGCAGGACCATTCCCTTTCTCTTGGTAAAATACTATTCTCTCAGAGTTTATCGGACGCGTGGTCCTGATTTTAGAGGGTTAGCCGTGCAGCCGGATGCCCGGGTGCCCCACCCTCGCGGCGTCTTTGTTCTTGCCGCTAGGGTGGGCTCCCGCTCCCGGAGGGAGCGACGAGAATAGCCCAGGCCGGGGTCCCCGCGGACGGGCCTTTGTCCGTGGGGTGGAGGGTGAAACCCTGGGAATCGGCCGTCAAAAGAGGCACCCGCCCCGTAGGGCCGGCCGAATCCGACCGCTAACTCGCGGCCTTCTTGCTCCCCCGCTCCATCTCCATCAGATTCGTCAGAATATCGTTGATCCGCGTCAGGTGGCCTTCGCCTTTCGACTTGAGCCAATTGAGCACGACGGGATCGAGGCGCACGCTGACAGCGACCTTGCGCCGCGGCCCGCGCAGCCGCACCGCGTGGGCGAGTTGCTCCGGCGTCAGCCGCGGAATGTCCTCGTATTCCTCCTCCGGCAAATCTTTGCCTGCGGCCTGCGCCGCGGCCGCGCGCCGCACTGCCTCGATCTCAGCTTTAGTCCACCGTCTGTTCCTGATATCCTCTGACGTCATCTGGACCAGCTCTTCGCGCGCTGATGATGCGGATGATCTCTTCGCCATTGTGATCCTCTCCCCGGGGTCCCCTGGACAGGTCCACGTCCGTGGGGTGGCTAGACATGCACTACGAGCAACACGGCCTGTGTTCCGGGCGTCGGGGAAATCGCGCCGATCGCATGCCATCTTTGCTCGCCATTCTCGTCCACCCTATCCAGCCTGATCAGCCGATCCTCGTCTTCAAAGACAAGCGTCGCTAGCTCGAAGCTGATGCCGGCATGCTTGCGCCGGTTTTCGCGGTTCTTGCGTTCGTCCCACTTCGTACCGCATTTGTATATACAAAGAGTATCACTCGGCGCGGCGCCGGTCAAGCATTCGAGGACCGGCCGGTTTCTCCGACAACCTACAAGAATGCGATGGAGACTTGCACGGGGTTGCCCGGTTTCGTCTTCGCGGACCGTCTCCTATACAATCGAACGAACGAGTGCGCACGCCGGCACGATTTGAAGGACGTTCTATTTGGCATCAGTAATAACCGCACCTTCCCCTGAGTCCACAACCGCAACTTCAACCGACCAGAACGAAGAGCAGCAAGGCCCGCCGGCGGCACTCGCGGGTCACTCCGTCTCCGCGCGGCGGCTGATCCGCATGGGCCGCGCCGCAACAGTGGACCAGGGAATGAGCTGGGGAACAGTCGTGGTAATCGCGGCGTTTCACGCGGGCGCGCTGGCCGCGATCTTTCTTTTCACCTGGCAGCGGCTGCTGGTTACGGCTCTGATTTATGTGCCGGCCATCAACGTCGGCATCGGCATGTGCTATCACCGTCTGCTGACGCATCGCGGTTACGTGGTGCCGAAGTGGCTGGAGTATTTGATGACGGTATTTGCGACGCTGTCGCTGGAGGGCGGGCCGATCTTTTGGGTGTCGACGCATCGCGTACACCACCAGCTCAGCGATCAGGAAGGCGATCCGCACACGCCGCGCGAGGGCGGCTGGTGGGCGCACACCGGCTGGCTGCTGTTCGGCGAGGCTCTGCACGCGCAGACGGCGGTGCTTTCGCGCTACTCGCCCGACCTGAGCCGCGACCGCTTTCACGTGTGGATGAGCAAATACCATTGGCTGCCGATCACGATCAGCGGCCTGCTGCTGCTGTGTGGCGGATGGGTGGCCGGCGGGCCAGCGAGCGCGATCGGCTGGGTGCTGTGGGGCGTCTGCCTGCGCGTGACGATCGGGCTGCACGCCACGTGGCTCGTCAACTCCGCGACGCACATGTGGGGCCGGCGGCGCTTTGAAACACGCGACGACTCGCGGAACAACTGGTGGGTGGCGCTGGTGACGGGCGGCGAAGGCTGGCACAACAACCATCATGCGCATCCGGTTTCGGCGCGGCATGGGCTGGCGTGGTACGAGATCGATCCGAATTTTTGGGGCATCTGGCTGCTCGCGAAGGTTGGCCTCGCCCGGAAGATTCAGGTGGCGAAGTTCGATTGGGAGGATCCGAAGCCGGCGGGGATGTGACACCCTGCCTAGAGCGGCTCCAAAGTTGCTGTACCCAGATCATACGACAGATACGTCGACACAAAGACGGCAAGTTGGCGTGCGCTTGCGCGCAGGTTAGCGAGTTGGCGGGTCAGCGGGTCCTAGGTACACCAACATCATTGAAATCGCTATCGAGCCGCGGCGCCGCGTGCCGGTTCTATCTCCGCGCCTTCGCCCGCACCCACAGGACCAGAAAGAACGGCAGAGCCACGGCGAGAACAAGCAGGCCGGCGGGGAGTCCGACGTAGCGGTAGGTATCGGCGTAGTTCACCGAGTGGCCGCCGAACAGGTTCCACGCCAGCAGCGCGAAGATGGCCACGCAGGTGGCGGCAAAAAACGCGAGGAACGCCGACGCGAGACTCAGCAAAAGACTCTGAAACAGGCTGAAGCCCTCGATTGGAAATCCGAAGATCTTTCCGCCGCCGCCCCGCCGGTCTCGCGCATCCTCACGCATCGTTGCCTGCACCATTCGAATCCGGCTCCCCTGGAATAGAATACAAATTCATGGCCAGCAGTGCGCAAATCGAGCTGTGGCATGCGGAGAAGGTAGCCACGCAGGCGACCGTGCAGGAGGCGCCGAACGGGGTGCGGTACGCGTCGTGGGGCGAGACGCGGATCACCGATGCGGATTTGGAACGTCTGGTGGGCGCGGTGCCGGCCGGGCTCTCGGAGGCGTTGCGCCATCGCGCCTACTACTTTGTCCCGCTGGCCATCGCCGACACCGGCGAAGACCTCGTCGCTCCCGCGTACAACGTGGAGCTCGGCGACCGCGCCGTCTGCCACCGCAACGCTTCGTTTGGATCGACGGAGGCCGTCTTCCTCTCCACGCGCCTCGTCGAGGACCGCTTCGGCCTGGCCTTCGAGTTTTTTATCAATGTGGCGCACAACTTTGTCGAGGTGGCGGGCGTTCCCGAGAGCTTCGCCAACCTGGCGTTGTCCCAGACCGAGGCGCAGGTGCGCGGCGAAACCAGCCAGGATGCATGGGAAAGCCGCCGCCGCGCGCAGGAGACGGGAGGGAAAGGCGCCAAGGCGGCCGTCGACGAGCGGGCGCGCAACAACTATTTCGAGTCGGCTTTCTCGGATGCGCTGGCCGTGTACATGCTTGCCCTCGCCGTCGACTTCGACTACCACGACCTGCGCGAGCGCGAGTATCCGCTGCTGGCGGCGCCGGCGCTCGCCGAGCGGCTGCGCCACGTGGCCGGCCTCTTCCCCGCCAACCCCGGCTACGAGTTCCAGATTCACTATCGCCGCAAGGGCTGAAGACGACGGAGCGCGTGAATTCGCGCTATGGCGTCTCGGTTTCCCTGGTCCCCAAATGCGAGGGACCTGGGGCACCCAGGTTCGTGCAACCTAGCCGCCAGGAGCCGGCTAGGCGCCGCCGAGGGCGAGCTGCAGCGCCGCGGCGGCGGTTGGGACGACGCGGAGCAGGGCTTTGTTTTTCTTATCGATGAAGCCGGCGGCGATTGCCGTGTCGATGAATTCGAGCAGGCCGTCCCAATAATCGGCGGTGTTGATGAGAATGCAAGGCTTGGCGTGGAGGCCGATCTGCGCCCAGGTGACCGCTTCGAGCAATTCATCGAGGGTGCCGAAGCCGCCGGGCAGGGTGA
>Ga0187782_10003037_pt1 | contig 12481 bp, 8 predicted proteins | sample 0715_SJ02_MP15_2_FD_132454 | JGI IMG/M metagenome (GOLD analysis project Ga0187782, IMG submission 132454) | Tropical peat soil microbial communities from peatlands in Department of Meta, Colombia - 0715_SJ02_MP15_20_MG | ecosystem: Environmental > Terrestrial > Soil > Wetlands > Peat | place...
GGAAACGGGGTTCACCTGTCCGAGGCATGGGATGAGTTGAAGGCCGTCGCCGAGTATCTCGGCACGCCCGTAGCGACCACCTTGGTGGGCAAGGGCGCCTTCCCTGAAGATCACCCGCTGTCCCTGGGGGTCACCGGCATTTGGGGCACGGGCGTGGCGAATCAGACGACACTGGAGGCTGACACGATCCTCGCCATCGGGACGACATTTGCCGAGGCGGACTGCAGCTCCTGGAATCCCAAGTATACGTTTGCCATTCCACCAACGAGCCTCATCCAGATCGACCTCGACCCGCAGGAGGTGGGGAAGACGTATCCGCTTGTCGCTGGGATAGTCGGGGATGCGAAGGCGACGCTGGCCCGGCTACTCGAAGCGCTGCGAGCGGAAGGGCCGGCGCGCAAGTGGGGAGAGTCGCCGCGATTCGCCGTGCTGAACGCGCGTCGGCAGCAATGGCTGCGCGAGATCGCGCCGACCCAGCATGACGGAGCTAAACCCATTCACCCGGCACGGCTCCTCCACGAGTTGAACCAAACACTGCCGCATGATGCCATCGTCGTCACCGACGTGGGATGGAACAAGAATGGGGCCGGGCAGCAGCTCATCACTTGGCGACCTCTCACCTACATCACAAGCGGCGGTATGGCGACGATGGGATTTGCGCCCGCCGCGGCCATCGGGGCGAAGTTGGCGCGGCCTGACAAGCCGGTCGTGTCACTGGTGGGGGACGGCGGATTGATGTCGGCCTGCGGCGCTCTGGCGACCTCCATCGAGCTGGGGACGCCCGTGCTGTGGGTCCTCTTCAACAACTATTGCTACTCGACGATCCGGACCATGGGGCACGCGTTCTTCAAGAGCACCTATGGCACCCACTTCCAGCGGCCGGACGGTACGACCTATAACCCGGACTTTCAGCTCCTTGCGAAGGCCCACGGCATAGAGGCGCGTCTGGTCGAAGAGCCGGAGAAGCTCAGATCGACGCTGCAGGAATGCCTGAGCCTGGATGCGCCGTGTCTCCTAGAGGTCCGGACACGGGGGGATGTGCCAATGCCCAGGACGGGCTACTGGGACATTGCCGATTTTCTGACGACTGACCCTTCCGCCAAAGAGGCGTGAGCCATGAAAGCATTCATCAAAACCGGGCCCGGTGTCGGGAACATGGCGGTCGGCGACGCACCCGCCCCTCAACCGGGACCCAACGAGGCCTTGGTCAGAATCGTGCAATCGGGCATGTGTGGGACGGATATCCTCGTGCACGACGACGTGTACCGGGGGCGGAAGCGGCCCATGCCCTATCCCCTCATCGTCGGGCATGAGGCGTGCGGCGAGGTGGTGGAGCTTGGACCAGGCGCCGAGCTGCCGCTGCCGGGCACCCGCGTCGGCATCGAGGCGGTGAGCGGCTGCGGGCGGTGCTTTCACTGCGTGCGGGGAAACTACAATCTCTGCCCCGATTGGCATCACATCGGGTTGACCCGCGACGGGGCCATGGCCGAGCTGGTCGTCGTGCCAGCGATGTCGCTCCTCCCACTCCCCGAGGAAGTCAGCTACGAGAGTGCAGCATTCCTGGAGCCCCTGGCGACGGTGGTGCATACCCTGGAGCGGGTTCGACCGGCTCCCGGTCGGCCCGCAGCCATCATCGGACCGGGCGCGCTAGGTTTGTTGCACCTACAGGCGCTCCAGGCCGCCGGCTTAGCTCCTATTGTCGTCTTCGGGCGGTCGGGGGATGAGAAGCGTCTGGAGCTGGCCAGAATGCTGGGCGCAGATGCGGCCATCATTGCCGATCGGAACGCAGCTCAGGAATACGCCGCGAGCGTCACGGATGGCACGGGAATGGGAGTAGTCATCGAGGCCGGGGGAAGCCCCGAGGCGGTGCAGACGGCGCTCGACATCGTGAGCGGCGAGGGGACGCTCGTTACCCTCGGGATCGTCCGGGTGATCGAGATCGATGCCTTGACGGTCATGCGGAAGGATCTGGCGTGGTTTGGCATTGTCTCGGCGGTTCGGCGACATTTTGCCGAGGCTATTCAATGGATCCGCACCGGTAAGGTGAAGCCGGAGCGTCTAATCACCCATCGGATGCGGCTCTCGGATGCCCCATCGGCCGTGTCAGTGCTGCGTCGCTGTGAAGCCGTGAAGATCATGTTCTCCCCGGAGGAATAGCAGCGATGGTGGCATTTTTCGCCTCCGACGAAGCGGGATTCGTGACTGGCGATGCTATTGCGTCATGGTGGCCTGAGGCCGCGGAGAATTTTGATCCTTTTCGGTCAAGGATGCCCCGCTACATTCCGAGGGGGACGAGCTAGGGAAAGAGAGAGTCTGACATGTTAGCGATCGTGAAAGCCAAAGCTGAGGCGGAATCCCTCGAGGTGAGGGAACTGCCTACTCCAAGACCCGGTCCGGGGGAAGCCCTCGTGAAGATGCGAGCCGCCGGAATCTGCTACAGCGATGTGATGATTCTGAAGAACAAGTACAAGGGCCGCGTCCCGGTTCCGGTTCCGATCGTCATGGGACACGAAGGGGCGGGGGTTGTTGCCGCCATCGGCGAGGGCGTCACGGGGGTGAAAGAGGGTGACCGGGTAGGTCTTATGCCCGCCTGGGGATGCGGTCAATGCCACTATTGCATCGATGGCCACTCGAACATGTGCCAGCAGTGGCAGCATCTGGGCATCACCCGCGATGGGACGTTCGCCGAGTACCGGGCCGTGCCGTCGTTCGCGGCGTGCAAGCTGCCAGACGGCATCTCGTTGCACGATGCCGCGGTGTTGGAGCCAATCGCACTTGCCGTGCGGACGCTCGAGCATGTTAAGCCGCAGCTCGGGGACACCGTCGCCATCATCGGCCCAGGATCTATCGGCTTGCTGCATCTGCAGGCGTTCAAGTCGGCCGGCGCCTCCATCGTCATTGTCATCGGCCTCGATCAGGACGCGGCACGCCTTGAGATCGCCAAGCGGCTCGGGGCGGATCGTATCGTCAATGGGAGCCAGGAAGATGTGGTCACACGAGTGAGGGACCTGACGGAGGGGCTAGGATGCGACATTGTGGTGGAAACGGCAAACCACCCCTCCACCGCTGGTCTCGCGATCCAGCTCGCCAGTGCCTACGGGCGGGTGATGCTCTTTGGTCTCTACCCGGAAGCGACGATCAGCCCCCTGACCCTCATGCGAAGCGGTCTCTCGGTGATGGGCGACGTAGCAACCACGCCGAGATGGTACCAGCGGGCGATCCGCTGGGTGCAGTACAAGAAGGTCTCGGCAGAGCCTCTGATCACCCGGAAGTTCAGCCTGGATAAGGCGAAGGAGGCCTTCGAGGCTTTTTCGGAAGGCCAGAGTGTGAAAGTGCTCTTCGAAATGTAGTGATGGAGAGGGCAGTAGTCGTGACTGCCACGGCGAACGCGAAGCGAGAGAGGTACGCATATGCGCCGTGGCTGGAGAGGACCTTCGATGGAGTTCTTGTCGTTGTGCTGGTCGCTGAACTCGCCTTGCTGTTCGGCAATACGATGCTTCGGGCCCTGTGGGGAGAATCCATCGATTGGGCAAACGAGGTCGCCGAGTTCGCTCTGACGTCTCTGGCGTTTGTGGGAGGGGCAGTTGCCTATCACCGCGACCTGCACATGTCGGTCCGTTACTTCCTGGACCGCCTCCCGAACAAATGGCGCGATTACGGCGAAGCGGCAGGCCACGTGATCACACTGCTCGTGGCGGTCTTGGGCATCGCCCTTGCCTATCCCATGTTTGCCAGGGCGTGGTCGTACTGGACGCCCGTGCTCCAAATCTCCAAGTCGTGGACGGTGCTCCCATACATCATTGGGATGATTCTCCTGGCGATTCTTTCATTAAGACGCTTGGGCGACTATCCGGTCCTGGTCAGAGTCGGCAGCGGCGCATTGGTGCTGGTTTTGGGCGTGGTCTGGTACGTGGCGCAGCTATACACGGGGCCGTGGAGCGGACCTGGCGCGGCGCTGCTGGCTATCCTGTTATTGCTGTTCATGGTGCTCTTCGGCGTGCCGATTGCGTTTGTCTTGACCATCGTGGCATACATGGCCATGATTAGCTCCAAGTCTGCTGAGATCATCGCCATACCGTATTCCATGCAGAATGGGATCGCCAGCTTCATCCTGCTCGCGGTTCCCTTTTTCATTTTGGCGGGGAATCTCATGACCGAGGGCGGCCTCACCAAACCCTTGGCGGATTGGGTCTACTCGCTGGTGGCCCGGTATCCCGGCGGACTCATGCAGGCGGTCATCGTGGGCATGTTCATCTTCTCCGGGATTTCCGGTTCAAAGATTGCGGATGTGGCTGCGGTGGGCACGGCCATGAAGGGGATGCTGAAAGAGCAGGGCTATCATCCAGCTGAGAGCACGGCCGTCTTTGCCTCTGCGGGAATCATGGGGGAAACCATTCCGCCCAGCCTGGTCATGATGGTCCTCGCCTCGATCACCACGCTGTCCGTTGGCACGTTCTTCGTCACGGGAATGATTCCCGCCACCTTAATGGCGCTCGCCTTGCTGATTTTCATTTATTTTCGGGCGCGCGCCAAAGGATGGCCGTGCGGCGAGAAGCTGCCCTGGAGTACCCGGTTCAAACTGACGTTCCGAGCGATCCCCGCCTTGCTGGTGCCGATCATCTTGGTCGTTGGCATCGTCGGAGGGATCGCCACGCCGACCGAAGCGTCCTCGTTTGCGGTCGTCTATGCGATCCTGATCGCCCTCCTCTTGTACCGGGGGATGGGTCTCCGCAGTTTGTTGACGGCGATCATCCATGCGGCCGTGATGTCCGGGATGATCCTGTTCATGGTCTCCGCGGGTGCCGCCTTCTCCTGGACCCTGACCATCGGCGGCCTGCCGACGATCATCACTCGAATGATGAACAGCCTGGGAGGATCCTCCTTCGTCTTCATGCTCGCTTCGATCGTGACCTTGATCGTCATGGGCTCCATTCTGGAAGGCCTCCCCTCGTTGCTGATCTTTGGGCCGCTGCTGCTTCCGCTGACCACGCTCTTCGGCATCAACGCGCTGCAGTTCGGCATCGTGCTGATTATCTCGATGGGGATCGGTACGTTCGTTCCGCCGTTTGGCATCTGCTATTTTGCGACTTGTTCGGTCCTCGAGTCGACCGTGGAAGAATCGACAACCAAGTTCTTGCCATACCTCATTATTGTCGCGGTCGGACTGGCATTGATCGCGTTAGTTCCCTGGTTCAGCTTGGCCTTACCGGCTGCGTTGCATCTCATCAAGTGATTGGCGAGCGTATGGAATCCACATCAGAGGCGAAGCGAGAAGTGGAAACGGGGTGGACAGATCCGCGCAATCTCGCCGTGTCACGAAATTGCTACTCAGTCGCAGGCAGAACCTCCCACCGTAGGATACGTCCTAGAAGTCCCTGCGGATCCCTAGTCTGGTCGCAGGGCCGCGAAACCCTGAACCCGATGTCCGACTGCATCGATCACTACAACTTCAAGAGGAGGCGGCACTCTTGTGGTTATGCTCCTGGCATAGCCGGAGTCTACCAGAAATTGTGCGGAGCTCGTGAATATGCACAGCCAAAGTGGAGTGGTGCCTATCCAATCAGACGGTCGGCAACCCAGGCCACCGCATCCGTTCTTCATTGTTGGCGATTTAGGACCGGGAGGAGGTGAGCAGGTTTCCGTGAGGCAGGCGTGGGGTTTTCACTTTCGCCATGTGCGCTGAAGGAGGTTGCAAATGACAAGGTCGAGAGCGTTCGTCTTGATAACCCTTGGAATTTCTCTGGCGTTAGCGAGCCTCTCCCCCCTCGGCGTCTCCCAAGCACAGGCACCTCGGTTCGAGATCAAGCTCGCGCATGCGGATCCACCGGATGTCTACACCTCCCGGAAGGCCGCCTCGTCGACGGTCTTCAAGCAAATAGTCGAGAGTGAGACAGGGGGCGCTGTCGCCGTCAACCTGTATCCAGCCGGCCAGTTGGGTGGAGAAACGCAGTTGGCCCAGGCGGTGAAGCTGGGGACTCTTCAGATGGCCATGGTGTCCGGGGCATTCAGCCAGTTTTGCCGAGAGGCCCAAGTGTTTGACATGCCTTACCTCTTCCCCTCGTACACGGTTGCCTGGAAAGTCCTCGACGGGCCGTTCGGCCAAGAACTGGCAAAGCAGTGCTTGCAGGAGACGGGCATGCGGATTCTCGAGTACGGCCAGGTCGGATTCCGCAATTTCACGAATTCGGTGAGACCGATCCGAACACCCGCCGACCTGAAAGGGCTGAAGATCCGAGTACAACCGGCCCCGGTCTACCTCGCTCTCGTCAAGTCGATGGGCGCCTCCCCGACCCCGGTCGAATGGACCGAGACGTATAGCGCGCTTCAGCAGAAAGTCGTGGACGGGGAGGAGAACCCCGTGTCGACCATCCAGTTTGCGAAGCTCTACGAAGTGCAGAAGTATCTGACCCTGGATGGGCATACGTACGGGGTCAGTTTCATGCTCATCAATGAGAAGTTCTTTCAGGGGCTCCCCAAGAATATTCAAGCGATCGTGCAGGACGCGGCTAGGACCGCCCAAGTCGTCGAGGATGGGGACGACACCCTCAACTCCTCGATCGGCATTCAGTTCCTGCAGAACAAGGGGATGGATGTATACGTCCCGACAGCCGCCCAGATGGCCCAGTTCAAGGCCGTGGCACAGCCGGCGGTCATGGCGTACCTAGAAAAGCAGATCGGCCGAGCGTGGATCGACAAGGCGTTGCGCGCCGTCAAAGAGGCGGAGGCGTCGTTGGAAAAGTAGGAGGATCTTACAAGTGCGTGCACTTGCGCCGGAGACTGTCCGGCCACGCCTGTCCTGCTGAGGATCTTCGCTCAGTGAACAAGCCGGGAAGGGAAGTGAAGCGAGGAATACGGCCCTTTAGTGCAATTCCAATGGTCGGTTAGCCTGCTCCGGTGCTTGCCTGGAGGGCTGCCGGTTATGGATGGTCGGTTGAAGCTGAAACAGACGAATCGGGGCGCCAGTCCTCTCGCACCGAGGCGGATGGAGGTCGCGATGCCAAGAGCGATTACCGAAGAAGAGAAGCAGCAGGCAGCCGAGTTGTTGCGGCGGGCCCGGGCAGCTATGAAGGTTGTCGCGCAATACGATCAAGCGTCAGTCGACCGGTTGGCCCAAGCGATCGGGTGGGCCACGGCGAACGAACATACTTTTGTCGCTCTCACCCGCATGAGTGTCGAAGAAAGCGGCATGGGAAACATGGAAGGCGGAGCCACACGACGCTTCAAGATCGTCGGCATCCTGCGCGACGCGCTCCGTCAGAAGAGTGTGGGGGTCATCGAGGAAATTCCGGAGCGGGGGCTTGTGAAATATGGTAAGCCTGCAGGTGTCATCGCGGGAGTCCTCCCCGTGACGAATCCGGTGGTCACCATGGTCTGCATGGCAATCAATGCGGCGAAATGCCGAGACGCGGTTATCTTCTCGCCCCACCCGCTGAGCAGGCAGACGGCTCTCGAGACCAACCGCATCCTTCGAGCGGCACTCAAAAAAGCGGGCGCACCTGAAGATCTCTTCCAGTGCGCCGACAAACCAAGTATCCCCCTCGCACAGGAATTGATGGCGATCTGCGATCTGACGATCGCCACCGGCGGGCAGGCGATGGTACGGGCGGCGTACGGCTCGGGCAAGCCCGCCTACGGGGTCGGAGCGGGGAATGCGACGATGGTGATCGATGAGACCGCCGATATCGAAGCCGCGGCGAGAAACACGCGCATCAGCAAGATGCACAACAACGGCTCGGGTTGCTCGTGCGATGGGAACCTACTGGTCGAAAGTTCGATCTACGACCGGTTCCTGGCGCAGCTCCAGAAAGAGGGCGGCTACGTGGCCTCGGAAGAAGAGAAGAATCGGCTGGCCGCCGTGATGTGGGATGCCGAGGGACACCGCACGATCGAGACCATCGCCCGCCCGGCCGCGGCGATCGCCACCCGGGCGGGCTTCGCGATTCCGTCTGACAAGCAGTTCATCATCGTCAAGGAAGAGAACATCGGGAAGAAGTACCCCTTCTGCAGCGAGAAGTTGTGCCCAGTTTTGTCCATCTTCAGGTACTCAGGGTTCGAAAATGCCCTGAAAATGGTGGAGCAGATCTTCGAGGTCGGGGGCAAAGGCCATTCCTGCGGTATCTTCACCTTCGACGATCGGCGCATCCACCAGCTGGCCATGATGGCCCCTGTCGGGCGGATCATGGTTCGGCAGCCCCAGGTGCGAGGCAACGCCGGGTCCTTCGACAATGGAATGCCCATGACGTCGAGCCTGGGGTGCGGCACTTGGGGCGGCAACATCACCAGCGAGAACATTGGGGTGAAGCATTTCATGAACGTAACCTGGGTCAGCCGGACGATCCTAGAAGATCGGCCCTCGGAGCAGGAGGTATTCGGCGAATTCTTTAATGCCGAAACTTTCTCATAGGCTGGACAAGTTCCAAGACCAACGTCATGCAGGGTAGGGAGAATACCCTCATAATCACTTAACTTTTGGTTAGTACACATTTGGATCTTCCGGGAATCGTGTGGGTGAGTGGCGAACATGGGTACGGAAAACGAGCTGCCTGCCGGTCATTGCAAACGCGTGTCTCCCGCTACTGCGGCCGTCAACGGTAAAGCCCGCGGCCCGCTGCGTGGCGGTTGACGGGAAAGGGTTGGCCATTATGACCGGCAGGCACAATACCGATCAGGTGATCCCCGGAGCGGCGGACCCACACGAAACCCGGAAGGGGCTCATAATAAACAATGAGTCAGCGCGCAGATTGCGCGGCATGGATGGTCGACCGAGGATGAAGCGGAGCACTCAGAACGTCAGGCCCGCCGCACCGAGGCGGAGGAATGCCGAGCGCACGAAGGCCAAGATCCTGGTTGCGGCCACCCGGGAATTCATGGAGCGCGGGCTGAATGGAGCTCGTGTGGACAGCATCGCTGCCCGCACACGCACCAACAAGCGCATGATCTACTATTATTTCACGAGCAAGGAGCGGCTGTATGTCGCCGTGCTGGAAGACGCTTACCGAAAGATCCGCGAAGCCGAGAGGCAGTTGAAACTGGATGATCTTCTGCCCGGGGAAGCCATCCGGCGTCTCGTCGAGTTCACCTTCGACTACCACTGGAAGAATCCGCAACTCGCCAAGCTGGTGGTCGTGGAGAACATTCACAAAGGCAAGTACCTCGCACACTCGGGTTCCATATTCCGCTTCAACCTGTCCATCATCGACACGATCGCGAAGGTCTTACGACGGGGTGTGGAAGAAGGGGTGCTTCGCGCGGACATCGATCCCGTGGAGCTTCACCTGACGATCAGCGCCTTGTCCCTCTTCCACGTCACCAACCGGTACACCTTCGGAACGGTCTTTTCCCGCGACATGGTGTCGCCCGAGGCGGCAGCCCAGCGCAAGAAGGAGCTCGTCGACATCATCTCGCGGTACGTGAGTGTCCGATGTCCTGCCGCAGGAGTTCTGCGACAGGAAGCTTCGCCACATGGGATTACCCAGCGTTGATCGTGGCCCAGTCTTAGGCTGGACGTGAATCCTCATCCATCGGGTGTCGTCAGAGCGATCATGTCATCATCACATTGGTGGTCGTGCTCCGGAAGGGCAGCTGCATTCCTTGGCCGTCGCGATCAGGGAGAGACTGCTCAGTCCGGGCGGGGAGGGACCCATGGCTCGTATATTTGAAGCGGGACAGCGGGGGGAGAAGGTGCGTTCCGACTGCTGGGTGGGGCTGGAACCCCGGGAGAGCGGGGGCCTGGAGCTCTCGGTCAGGTCGAAGGTGGAAGCGATGTACGGCGAGGCCGTGCAGGCGACTTGCCTGAAAGTGCTGGAGGCCCTCGGAGTGCGGGATGCCGTGGTCACCGTAGAGGATGAAGGAGCGCTGGACTTCGTGCTGGCGGCACGGATCGAAGCCGTGGTGAGACGCGCCGGTCTGGGGAAGGGTACCCCTTTCCTGCCTGCCCCGGGGCCGGGCTTCCGAGCGCGCACTACCCGTGAGCGCTTCCGCCGTTCCCGCCTGTATCTTCCGGGCAACGAGCCCAGGTTCTTCCTGAATGCCAGCCAGCACAAACCCGATGCGGTTATTCTAGACCTGGAGGACTCCGTCGCACCGGCGGCGAAAGACGCGGCCCGCATTCTCGTCCGGAACGCCTTCCGCGCCGTGGACTTCGGCGAGTGCGAGCGCATGGTGCGGATCAACCAGGGGGACCGGGGGCTGGAGGACGTCGACGCCGTCGTGCCGCAGAACGTGCACGTCCTGCTCATTCCGAAGGTCGAATCGGTGGAGCAGGTGCAGGCGGTGAATGCCCGCGCGGAAAAGGCCCGGCTGGCTGCGGGCCTCGAGGACCCGTGCTTCCTGATGCCCATCATCGAAAGCGCCCTGGGGTGCTTCAACGCGCTGCCTATCGCCACGGTCAGTCCGAACGTCGTCGCCCTCACCATCGGCCTGGAAGATTACACGGCGGACCTTGGCGCCCAGCGAACGGCCGAGGGGCGCGAATCCTTCTGGGCCCGGCAGGTGATCGTCAACGCCGCACGGGCCGCGGGTGTCACGCCCATCGACACGGTCTTCTCGGATTTCGCCGATACGGAGGGGCTCCGGCAGGCCTGCTTGGAGGCAAAAGGGCTCGGATTCGAGGGGAAGGGCTGCATCCACCCGAAGCAGATCTCCGTGGTCCACGAGGCCTTCGCGCCCACATCCGACGAGGTCGAGAAAGCCAAGCGGATCGTCGTGGCCTTTGAGGAGGCCGAACGGAGAGGGCTCGGCGTGGTGGCCCTGGGGTCCAAGATGGTGGATCCCCCCGTGGTGAAGCGGGCCCTCCGCACGATACAGATGGCCGAGGCCCTCACCCTCCTCCCGAAGGACTGGCGAACCCAGGGGGCGGCGTCCCCGACGAGAGACTGAGGAAATCAAGGGGGACATTGTTGCCAGGGCGGCAGGCGGTCGCCGTCTCCTCCTCCGAGGCGGTGTGAGACAAGCATCCGCGGCCCGGGGATTCCATGGCCAGCAAATCGAACTCAGCAGGTCTGACGGAAAACGCCCTGGGACGACCGGTCCCGGAGCTGGTGAACGGGAAGAGGCAGGAGCCATACCGTGGGATCCACCGGTATCGGCCTGCAGGGCGGAAGGCCGCGCCGCCGATTCCGACCGCCGCCGATTATCCGGCAAGTGGGGACAAGCGCGTTAAGACGCTGGGCGAGGCGCTGGAGGTGTGCGGACTCCAGGACGGCATGACGCTCTCCACCCACCATCACTTCCGGAACGGGGACCTTGTCGCGAACATGCTCTTCGAGGCTTGCGCGCGGATGGGGAGGCGGGATCTGATGTGGTTTCCCTCCGCTTCGTTCCCCTGCCATTGGCCGATAATAGAACATATGCAGCAGGGAGTTGTGCATCACATCGAAGGATCCCTGAACGGGCCCCTCGGGGACTACTGCACCGATGGGAGGATGCGCGGCCTCGGCGTCCTTCGGTCTCATGGCGGCAGGTGGCAGGCCATCCAAGACGGTGAGGTGCACATCGATCTCGCGGTCATCGCCGCTCCCTGCGCCGACCCGTTCGGCAACGCCAACGGGGTGAATGGTCCGACGGCCTGCGGCTCCCTGAACTTCGCCCTGGCCGACTCCCTGTATGCGGACCGGGTCATCGTGGTCACCGATCACCTCGTTCCCTTTCCGGCGATCCCGTGGCAGATCCAGGGGAACAACGTGGACTGCGTGGTGTGCGTGGATCGGATCGGCGATCCCAGCCAGATCGTGTCCGGCACCACGGAGATCACCAGGAGCCCGGACCGGCTCCTCATCGCCGAGGGGGCGGCCCGCTTCGTGCGCGAGGCAGGGATCATGAGAAGCGGCTTCTCATTCCAGGCGGGTGCGGGAGGGACCTCGCTGGCGTTTGCGGTCTACCTGAAGGAGATGATGCAGCGGGCCGGTGTGAAGGCGCGATTCATCCGAGGCGGCTCGACCAAGTACCTGGTCCAGATGCTCAACGAGGGGCTGACGGATTACATCCTGGACGGCCAGACTTTCGATCTGGACGGCGTGGCCTCGATGCGCGACAACCCCCGCCACGTGGCCACCAGCCCGTTCACCTCGTACAACTACCACGGCAAGGGCTTCTTTGGGTCGTTCGTGGATGTGACTGTCCTTGGCGCCACCGAGGTGGACGTGCACTTCAATGCCAACGTCGTGACCCACTCGGACGGTCGCCTCCTCCACGGGATCGGCGGCTGGCAGAACTGCCTGTTTGCCGGCTGCACCATCCTCGCCGTTCCCTCATACCGCGATCGTATTCCTGTCATCGTGGACGAGGTCACAACCCTCACGGGACCCGGAGAGCTGATCGACGTCATCGTCACCGAACGGGGGATCGCCGTCAATCCGCGCCGAGAGGACTTGCTGGAGGCGGTGAAAGGGACGGACCTGCCGATTCGCGACCTCCGAGACATCCAGCGGGAGGTGGAAGGCATCTGCGGCGGAAAGCCGAAGCGTCCCCGGCGCAGCAGCCA
>Ga0187782_10003038_pt1 | contig 12480 bp, 12 predicted proteins | sample 0715_SJ02_MP15_2_FD_132454 | JGI IMG/M metagenome (GOLD analysis project Ga0187782, IMG submission 132454) | Tropical peat soil microbial communities from peatlands in Department of Meta, Colombia - 0715_SJ02_MP15_20_MG | ecosystem: Environmental > Terrestrial > Soil > Wetlands > Peat | place...
AACCGGCCCGGAGGGGTCTTCTTGTCGGGGCGGAACTCCCGGGGTACCGGATTCGTTTCGCGAGACGTTGTGGCGGGAACTTCCCGGAGGAGCCCGCGGCGGCGTTTTGGTCGCGTAGCGGTCACGGAGCTCCTCGAAACATCTTCTGCTCTCCTCTCGACCGAGTGCCCCCAGTCCGGGGTGGACTCGGCTCGCGACATCCGCCTTACTTCTTAATCCTGCGGCCCCGGAGATTTCGCTCCCAGCGAGAGGTGGCTTTCCCTAGGAGCGACTGCCATCCAAGGTCCCGGATGCCCATTCGGTTTTTGCCCGCACGGTCAACCGTTCGGAGGCGAGGTCCGCGGCCACCAGGTTAACGCTATGAGCGATGGCGAGCCGCGTTCGCGGCGTAGTGGAACACCATGGCGGGAGGTCCTTCCAACTCACCGACTCCTAGGCCCACCGCGCCGGTGCGAGACTCCCGGCTCCGGGTTCGTGCGATCCCCATCTTTGTCCTCCTTCTCGCAGAAATCCTGCTCGGGAACCAGCTCGCCGTGGTAGGAAGCCCGTATCCGCTCGGCTACCTGGCGGCCCACGTCGTGCTCTCCCTACTGCTCGTCGGCTTCACCGGGCATGTGTTCGTCCTCTCGGTCCGATTGCCCAAGGTCTCCGCCCGAGCCTGCGCCGGACTGACCTTTCTCGGTACGTTGGGAGCGACCGTCAGCGGGACCCTGTTTCTTCTCGCAGGCGAGAGTTCGTCGGCGCTTGTCGGGATGGAGAGCCTCGGCGGTCTTGCTCTCCTAGGAGCCCTCCTGCTCATGGTCTTCGGGTCCGTGAAAGTCCCGAGCGCCCCTGCCCGCTAACTCACCGCCGATGGTCCCCCGAATCTCGACCGCGTGCCCGTAAAATTGAACTGCGCGTAGCTCGGTTTGCACGCACCGGCCCTCGAGGGTCGCACTCGATCCACATCCCCTGAAGTGTCGACCCGAACCACGCACGAAGAGCGGCGCGACGCACGGTCAATCCTCCCATCGTCTGGGCAGCGCGCAGGGCGATTTTTACGTCAGATTCTTATCGCGGGTCGCGCTTCGACCGGTTTGTGGCGAGCGATTCTCCCGCCCGCGCGCTCTTTCCGGAGGGGTTCGCGAAACCGTCCTCCGTCTTCATCTCCGGGAACAGTCGGACACTGCTGAAGTGGTTCGCCTTCGCGGCTCTCGAACCGTTTGGGTCACGGGTCTACTGGACCGACGTACGCTTGGCGGAGGAAATCCTCGACCCTCTCGACCCGATGTCCATGCATGCGATTCGGGAAGAGGCCGTGTATGTCATGTCCCCCCGGGACCTCGAGCCGGACGATCAGGGAGCCCGTCACGCCGAGGCGGCGGCGGCCTCGATGCTCCGCGCGGACGAACCCCGGAGCTCCATCCAGGGCCTGGTGGAATTCCTTCGAATGCCTTCTCATGCCCAGAAACTGATCTCTTCGACCGCACGCATCGACGCCCCGTCGATCCTGGTCACGGCGAACGCCCAGCGCCTCGCCACCGTGTACTCGCCCGAGCGCATCGCTCCACTGATGCGAGCGATGCTGGAGGCCGGAACCTGCCAGGTCGCCCTCTGGGCCGAGGCGTCGACGAACCTTGTCTCGGTCTTCGACATCCTCCTGCACCTCGAGGGGAACGACCCGGCCGACTGGCGGAACGCGACGATCCGATGCGAGAGAGGCATCTCCGCCGGACCACTCGCCTCCGGAAAGGCCCTGCGACTTTCGGAGATCGACTATGTCTCGAAGGTCCTCGAAAAATCCTTTCCCACCCGATGAGGGCGGACCCGCGCGCGACCTAGGGCCCCGGGAGCTTCCCGGCGAGGATAGCTCCTAGCTTCGCGGCATCGAGGTTGCCGCCCGACACGAAGGCGACCACCGGCCCTTCCGGGTCCGGGTCCTGAAGGGCCGCCGCTACGGTCGTTGCCCCCGCGCCCTCGGCCACCACGTGGTGATTTTCAAAACAGTACCGGACAGCGGTGGCCACATCCTCCAACTTGAGCGTTCGAGACGACTTCACCAATCCCGAGAGGCGACTCCACATCTCCGGTAGCACATTGCGGGCCCCGATCCCGTCCACGAAGCTCGGAACACGGTTCACTTCGGACGCCTTTCCTGCCTTGAGCGACGCGGCGAACGGAGCCGCGGCCTCCGTTTCGCAGGCGACCACTTCGATCCTTGGGTCGAGCGCGCGCAAGGCCGTGGCGATTCCCGCGATCAGCCCACCGCCACCGATGGGGACGTACACCCTCTTCACGTTCGGCACGTCCTCGAAGATCTCCAGGCCCGCGGTTCCGTTTCCTGCGATCATCGGGTTGCTGTTGAACGGAGGGACGTAGAGGAGGTCGCCAAGGGGTTCGTAGCGTCCCTGGGTCATGACGTCCCAAACACCTTCCCACGACAGTTGGATGATTTGGGCACCGTACCGACGGATCCCGGCCAGCTTGACCTCCGGGGCGGTCTCCGGTACGATCGCCGTGCAGGGAATGGCGAGACGACGGGCATGCCACGCGAGCGCCTGCGCCATGTTCCCGGCGCTCGTCGTGTACACCCCGGCTACAGCTCCCTTTTCCACCGCGACCGCGAGCGAGTTTCCCGCACCTCGGACCTTGAACGACCCTGTGGGTTGCAAGTTATCCAGCTTGAGGAGGATCTTCGACCGTCCCGGTGGCCCCTGCCATGGGACGAGCGGCGTCCGAAGGACCGTAGAGTGAATCCGCTCCCGCGCGGCTCGGATCTCCTCAAGGGTGACGGGCTCGGTCATGGCACTCGAAGGTGCGAATCGTTCGAGCGGTTAAAGCCGAACGTGGGCGTGAGTGCAGCGGCGGTCGGCCCTACGGGTAGGGTCGACGATCGCTCTCGCGCGAGTCACTGTAACTCTGCTCACAATCTTCCGCTGCGCCCGTCCGCATCGATTCCGGCGAGCTCCCGTGTGAGACGGCGGTCAGGACGGCGCAGTCGCCGGCGGGAGGTGGAATTCGCCGACGCGATACAACTCCCTGAACCCCAAGCGTTGGTAGACCGGCTCGCCCATGGACGTAGCGATCAGTACTCCGACCCCGTATCCGAGAGACCGTCCATCTTGGAGCGCCGCCACCGTCATCGCGGCACCGAAGCCTCGGCGTCGGGCGCTCGAGACCGTCGCGACACCATAGATTCCGACGACTCCGTCGTGGAGGTAGCGGGCGGAGGTGGCAACGGGGACTCCGTCGCGATAACCGACAAAGCAGCGAAGGTCCGCCTCCTCACCGGCCGGTCGAGAAAAAGGGGCCAGCATATCGGGAATCGCCCGCTCGATCTCCACGGGAGCTCGGAAGTCACCGGCGTTCAGCGTTTGAGCGAACAGTCGAACCTCCTCAGCGGTGCGAACGGGCCTGATGATCAGTTCGTCCGGAGCGGGGGCCTCCGGAACCTCATCCAGGTTCACCGCCATCGCTGGCGACCAGTGCTCTGCGAATCCCGCAGCGAGCAGTTTCTCGCGAAGCTGCGGGGGTTGATCGCCAGGGCCGATCGCCCAGTGGAACGGCAGTCCGAGGTTTCGGAAATGGGTGATCGTGGACGCGATGTGCTTCTCCACCTCGGACTCGGAACAATTCGTACGGAGTACGCCGTTGAAGAGGGAGAAGGGAACGCCGGAGGACATTCGGACCCCTGTGGCCGTCTGGTCCAGCGCTCCCCCCGGCCCGCGAGCCATCCGGGAAAAGAAGGCGACCCTATTCCCTTCCAGGGCACAGCTGGTCTCCGGCCTGGAAACGTGGGATTGCTTCACGTCCGCTCAGACAATGGGTTCTGGCTCAAAGCCGGGCAGGTGGTTTTTCACCAGGATTGGACCCCTCTCGCGCATCGAAAGGGAGTCGGGCACGGGGCCAGAGCGACCGCTCAGCCCTGGTGGACCTCGTGGATCTCGTCGGCGACGAGACCGTGCGCTTCCTTATGGACCCGAGCCGCGGCCTCCGGCGAGGGAGCCTCAACGAGACAGTAGATGGTCTCGGTCTTCTCGTCGACCCAGTAGTTCCGGTAGTTCACGCCGTGCTTTCCTTGCACCTTAAGGTCCTTAGCATGGGCCTCGGCGACGGCCGCGGCCGTGACTCCCTTCACCTTCCGGTGCGTGTCCATGTAGAGCGGCATGGGTGCCGACACGGGTTCCCAGATTAAGATACTCCGGCCGGGAGCTCGGGGGAAGCCCGCCTGTGATTCAGTCGATCAGTAGTGGACGATTGAGCGACATCGTTCACCCGCCCCCGTCGCAGATCTGGGATCGGCTCGCCTTGTGAATCGGCGTGAACCGGCCTTCGGAAGTGGACATCGAGATCTCGTTTCGCCCAGTAGGCACGACGACGCGGAACTAGACACCTTGCGGTAACAGTGTTCCCATGCCCAGGAACGAGTGTTCGAGGACCGGTGGCTGGCTTCGGCGTAGGCTGAGGGGTGTTTCATTATCTCACGGAGAATCAAATACTAGACCCGGGAGACTCACCGGAACATGACGAGCCAAGAACGATCGGAATACGTGCCGGTCTCCAAAGGAAAAGTTTTCTTCGAAGTGGCGGGGAAGGGTCCCGCCCTCGTGTTCATTCACGCAGCCATCGTCGATTCGCGGATGTGGGATCGGGAGTTCGGTCTTTACGCGAAGGACCACACCGTGGTTCGCTACGATGTTCGAGGCTTCGGGCGCTCTCCTCCTGCGACTGACTCCTACTCGGACGTCGAGGACCTTCAGCGAATCATGGAAGCGGCGGGCGTCGAGCGCGCGACCGTGGTCGGGTGTTCCAACGGCGGACGGATCGGGATAGATTTCGCGCTCGCGCACCCCGACCGGGTCGATCGCCTTGTGCTCGTGGCCTCGGGGGTGGGCGGGCTCGAGCTCTCGGGAGACCCCGAAGAAGCGGCGGCGTTCCAGAGAGAAGACGCGCTCATGGCCCCCATTCAGGCGGCTTACAAGGCGGGCGACCGCGAGGCGGCGGTTACCGGGATGAGAGAGTTCTGGTGCGCGGCCCAACAAGGACGCTCGCTCGAACTCGTGACCACGATGCTCCGGGACAATCTAGACGAGATCTTCACCGATGCGAGTGCGAGCCATGCAACGCGGCTCGAACCCCCCGCCGCGACGCGGCTCGGTTCGATCCGATCGCCGACGCTCTATCTGCTGGGCGATCGGGACGCCCCCGGAATGCGGTTCATCGCGACTCGGATGACCTCGGCGATTCCCGGCGCGGTCCTCAAGACCGTTCCGGGAGCCGATCATCTGATCAACCTCTCCCGCCCCCGAGAGTTCGAAAAGATTACCCGCGAATTCCTCGAGCGTCCGGCGCACGGTTGACGATCGACGGGCGCGGTACTCGCTCGTCCCGAGAACCCTCGGGCCGCGGGGAATCGGTGCGACCACGATGGCGCCCAGTGACCCCTTCACGCGAGGTTCGCTTTCCTCAGCAGTTCCTCGAACCGGGGGTCGCTCCGCACGAAGGCCATGGTCGGCTCAAGCCTCCAGAATTGGATGGCCAATTTTCCGCTCCGACGCGCGTTCTCGAGCCATCGGAAGGTGGCGTCGAGGTCACCGAGGCGTGCGTACACCCCCGCGATCTGGGAGTCGGGCCGAATCCCTTCGGGAAGGCCCTCGACGGACCGCAACAATTCTCTCGCTTTCTTCGTGTCCCCGGTCGCGGCCGCGTAGGTCGCCCACGCCGCGACGACCTCCGGACGGCCCGGAAGGAGGGCGTCCAGGGTCTCGATTTCCGCTCGGAGGGACTCGTAGTCGCCCCGAGCGACCGCCATCGACGTCCGGCCGTCGTGGTAGAGGATGCCGAAATTCTCGACCTGACCCAGCTTCCGAAGCTGGGCCTCCGCTTCGTCCATCCGGCGGAGGTAGATCAGGAGATTGAGTTTCACCGCGTGAAGAAGGCCGGAGAGCGGGTCCAGCTGCTCGGCGAGGTCGAACTCCCGGAGTGCTTCGTCGGTCCGCAAGCGGTCGGAGAGGATGTTCGCGTACCACATCCGCGCCCACGCGAAGCTCGGATTGAGCGCGATGGCGAGTTTGAGCTCCCGCTCGGCCCCGGTGAAGTCGTAGTCGTCCCACAGGATCAGGCCGAGCGAAGCGTGCGCCTCGGCCAGATTCGGGTCGAGCTCGATCGCCCGCGACGCGTGCCGCCGACTTTGGGCCTCCCACTCGGGTTTCGGGACGTGATGGTACATGCTGCCCATCAACCGATGCAGGTCCGCGAGCCCCGCGTGGGCGGCGGCGTTTCGTTCGTCGAGGGAGAGGGCGCGCTCGAAGTGCTCGAGGGCCGCACGCATGTCCGACTCGGCATAACCGTGCATGCTGGTACGCCCCTGCAGATACTCGAGGTAGGACTCCGGACGGGGAAGGGACCGCTGGTCGAGGCGAGCCGTCTCGGGACTCAGCAGCTTCACCTTCAACGCCTCGGCGACCTGTTTCGCCATCTCGGACTGAAGGGCGAAGACGTCGTCGAGCTCGCGGTCGTACGTCGCGGCCCACACATGACCCTGTGACGCGACGTCGATCAACTGAGCCGTGATCCGGAGCCGGGGCCCGGATTTGCGCACGCTCCCTTCGAGGACCGACGACACTCCGAGTTCGGAGGCGATCTGCGAGACGCCTTTCGTGGTCGACTTGTACGGTGTGACGGACGTTCGCGCGATCACTCGGAGCCCTCCCAGCTGGGAAAGGACAGTGATCAGCTCCTCGGTCAGGCCGTCCGCGAAGTATTCGTCCTTCGGATCCGGGCTGATGTTGGCGAACGGCAGAACTGCCAGACCCGTCGCGGAAGTGCCCGGAGACGATGACCCTCGAGCTCGCCATGGCAATACGACGCGGTAGATGTCCACCGACCCCTGGAGTCCCTTGAGGGTCGTCGGCGGGAGCTTCTCGAGTTTGTCGGGGATCTTGTTCCATACCTGCTCTCGGACAGCGCTCGAAACAGAGATCCCTCCCGGCTCCGCCATCGGTTCGATCCGGGCCGCGATGTTCACCGCGTCCCCCAGGATGTCGTTGCCCCGCTGCACGACGTCCCCGAGGTGAATTCCGATCCGGATCTGAATGGGGGAGAGGGGGTTCTCGGAGTTCCACTCGAGGATCCGACGCTGGATCTCCAACGCGCACTGGGTCGCGGTGAGCGCGCTATCGAATTCGACCAAGAACCCGTCCCCGGTCGACTTGATCTCTCGGCCCCGGTGGGCCGCCAGAAGGGGCCGGATGAGTGCCTGCTGGTCGCGGAGCGAACTCAGAGTACGGGCTTCGTCGGTCTGGGTCGCGGCAGTGTAGTCGACCGTATCGGTGAACATGATCGCGGCGAGGCGCCTCGCTTCCGCGGGTGGCGGGAGCTCGGAAAGCCGGACCTCCCCGTTCTCCTGAACCACGAGGCGATGCCAGCGCGAATCGAACGTCTTGCCTTTCAGCCGACGGATCCGCAGAAAACGTTCCACCTGTCCGCCGACTTCCTCCGTTTTCAGGTCGATGATCCCGTCGCAAACGACTTCGAACTGGGTGTAGAAGGCGTCCGAGAAAACTCGCTTTGGGAACGCAATGAAGTGCGGGCATTCCCGTGCTCGGATCGCAGGGAGGACTCCGGTCCGCCAGAGATCGATGAACTGCTTTTCGTCATTGTACCGAAGGAAGATCCCCGTGTTGTCGTCGAGATGAAGCCACCCCTTCTCCTCCGCGGGGAATCCGGCTTTGGTCCTCTCGACCCATCTCGCGGCGCCCTTCACAATGTCGTGCGGTTTCTCGTGGTCCGTTTCCCAGCCGGGCCCCCCCGCCGCTTTGGCGGTCTCGAATTCGGTGGTTACGGTGTAGCTGTCCCAGATGCTCAGGAGTCCGGCCGCTTCGAGCTTCTGGGTGTCGAGCCCGAGCCCCGAGAGCGCATCGGTAGCTTCTTTCGGGAAATGGTCGAAGACGTGGTACTCGGTCTTGATTCCCTGCCGGAGAGCCATCGCGGCGATCGTGAGGGAGGTCTCGTACCAGAGCGAGTCCGGATCGAACTCAACCATGTACTGGCCCGTGTACACGAACCCGTCCGGGGCGAGGTCACTCAACAGTGGGACCACGAGTCGTGACGCCATGCCCCTGCCTGCGGCCAAGAAACGAGCGTGAATGATGAACGCTTCGCCGCGTCCTGTTCCAAGCCCGGGCGAACCTCCCACACAACGTACTTGGGAGAGGAGGGTTTCGGTCGAGTGGCCGAATGGCGCATTCCACGATTTTCTTCGATTTCGGGGGGACGTTGGCCCGCGCTCCGGTCTCCTTCGACCGCCCCTGGAGGGTCTGGACCGAGGCGGCCAGAGATCTCGACCTCCATCTCTCCGAGACCCTGGTCCGCCAGGCGCTCGAGGTGGTCGACGAGGAGCTCGATGGCGCCATCTACGAATACGTGGGGCGAACGCCGGAGTTTTGGCGGCTCTACGACGGACTCGTCATGGAACGACTTCGCATCCGCGACCGACAGGAGGAGCTGGCACGGGCGGTCGACGCGGCGTTCACCAATCCCGCCAACGTCGAACTCTTCCCGGAGACCCGCCCGGTTCTCGAGGACCTCCGGACCCGAGGGTACCACCTCGGTCTGATCTCGAACCACAACGACGGCCTCCTCCAGGTGCTCGAGTACCACGGATTGAACGAGCTGCTCGAGACGGTCACCTACTCCCAGGAAGTCGGGGCGGAGAAGCCCGACCCCAGGGTCTTTGCGAGGGCCCTCGAGAGGGCTCACTGCGAACCCTCGGAGGCGCTCTACGTGGGAGACTCGATCCAGGCGGACATCGAGGGCGCTCACCGAAGCGGGATCGAGGCGGTCTGGTTGGACCGGAACAACGAACAGACTCCCGTCGACTGTCTAACGATCCACTCGCTTTCGGAGCTCCCGCACGCTCTCGAGATGATCAATGGCGCCACGGAACCCGGAGGGTCGGTGCAATGACTATTGCAACGAGGATGTCGTATTACTGCGTCCCGTGCAAGTTCTACGGGTTATTCGTCGTCCTTCTTCTCACATAGGGATATATACGTATTGACCGCCGTACCCTTCCTTAGCTCGGATTGGCCGGGTAGGAAAGTCGATGACTTCGAAATTGTCGCAAAGGACCGTCTATCTAGTAACCGCCGCGATCGTCGTCGCGATGGTGGGAGGGTTCGCTCTCGCGGATATGTCGCTCGGCGCGACGAACACGAGTTATCAGGGATCGCAGACAACCACCATCATGCAGGTATCGGGTATCTCCTACGTCTCTACGAATATCTCGATGGTCCAGAGTGCCGCGGTCCCCGGGGTGGCATGCACGGCCCTTGCTTCCCCGTGCGATGTCCACGCTTCAGGGTATTTCCTATGTGTCGGAGGTTTCGCGGGGTACACCACTTGCGCTGCTGGGCATTTCGTCGAACAGATCACCCTCTTGGTCAGCCAAACAGTGCAATTCCCACCTAGCGCGTTCGGTCCCACGCCGTCGGGCGCTGTCGCGCTCACGGTCGACGTCACTGGGTCGCCGGGAGTCGTTACCAGCACGACCACCTACTTCGTCGAGTCCGCTCTTCCGCCAGCGGTATCTCCCGAATTCATCGTTCTGGACTTTGATGTCGGCACCCCGACTCTGGCCGGGGGAGTGACTTCAATCACGGTGATTGCGACCGCGTAGGATCTGACAACAGGTCGAACGGACGGCGTTCGCGTCATCGAAGGGCCGGCTCGCACCTGTAACCGGCGGCGATGAGGTAAGGACAAGAGGCCAAGAACCTCTCCAGCGCATCGGGGGGTCGACTCGATGTTTCGACGGAGGGTCGCGCACGACCTCAAGGCACTTCGCTCCGACGAGGCCGTTACCCTTCCACCAATCCGTTGTCGAGCGCTTCGATGCGTAGTGGCAGGCTGACCTTGACGTTGAAGCAGAGAAACATCGAAGGGGCGTTCCCACTCCTGCTGGTGGGGAGCGTATTACTGGTCTATTGCGCAGTTCTCAGGAGCGAGGCGATTGCATCGAGCGGGCTCCGCTTCCCGCTCTGGGGAATTGTGGGAGCAGTCGGGGCGGTGATCGCCGGTTCTGGTGTTTACTCTATCTTCCTAGACACCGCCGAAACGACCGAGCCAACTGCCCCCGATGGTTTTGTCCTTGTGCCAAAAGCGGAGTGGGAGGCCGTCCACCCACGCCCTGCCGCGACCGCGACACACAAACCTTCCCTGCCGCCATGGTGGGAAGGCCCGCCCAACCAGTCCGAGACCATGCGCCACGTGACGGTCCCAACGGTCGCTCGCGCACCGCCCCGGTCGGCTCCGCCTACCGCTCCGCCGGCGACCAGAACTCAACCTTTAGCCGCTCCGTCTACCAAGGTCGCAGGCGCCCGAATCACCGGACCGACGCCCGCAGCGCGGAAGCCGATCGCTCCGGCCACAACGAAGCCGAGGCTCACTGCTCCCGCTCCACCGAAAGGCTCCCTGGAGGAGTTGAGGCAGACGTTGGGGGAGCTAGAGGACCTCGTCAATAGCAACTTCAAATCGACGCCCCGGACCGTGACGAAGGTCGGGCTGACAAAGTCCTCCTCCTGCGCGGACTGCGGCCAGGAGGTGCCAAGCAGTCCGGCTCCGAATCAATGTGCCGGTTGCGGCCGCAGATTGTGTGTGGACTGCGCATTGTCCTCCCAGTTCGAGGACGCTGACCTTCGCTGCAACGAGTGCCGCGCCCGTCAGTCGTAGCCCGGCGGACCTGCCGGCACGGTTGTGCCGCTTCGGCAGGCGCAAAACCCGACCGAACGCGTTCGGTAGACCGAATCGGTTCGGATAGTGTTCGAGAACAAGGGCAACGCTCCCTCTCATGGGATGTCAGTGGCCCTCGTCGTCCAATCGCCGAGCTCGACTCGGGAAAAGTGCCGTTGCGGCGTCGATGTCGCGGTCGGCGAGCCGACGTTCCGGGTCGTCCCGCTCTCCCCGGCCTCGGAGCTTCTCTTCCGTGACCAGGTCTTTTGCTCGACCGGATGCATCCGGAACTTCTGCCTCGAGTCGCTCGAGACGCTCGACGCCCTCGATACGCCCGATTCCGTCGCCGTCGTCCGGGACGTCCACGAGCTCTATCGGGACGTGGCCGAGACGTACGCGGCGATGCTGAGCTCGACCGCATAGTCGGTGCCGTCGCGCAAAACCGCAACCTTGGGCGGGGCCCGGACTATCCACCGGGTAGCTCGTCGATGCTCCGATTAGTGTCGGTTGGCCAGATGGTCGGCCACCCGGTCCTGGAACCAGCTTGGGTAACTCTTCGAGCCGAGGGCGAAGGTTCGACGGACGCCTTCGACTCCCGGCACTGCTGAGAGCTTGTTCACCGTCCGCTCGACCACCGTCGGCGCTTCGGCCGGGACGAGTCCCGCGACGACCTTCCCGGCCGCCGTCGGCTCGAGGCCGAGCCCGTCGATCGCGACGGGGATCCAATCGGCGGCCTCGCGCGCCGCCTGGGCCGCGACGGCGGCCCGCTCCGACCCGTCGCGAAGCTCGAGCCGGATCAGGGCGAGCGGGAACTCCTCCGCGTCCGGCCCGTGGGTCCACCAGCACGCCCGGGATTCGATCAACTGGTGGGCGCGTTTGGCGGCTGTCTTTAGGCTGACGCCGACCGCTTTGGCGACCTCGGGCACCGTTGCATCCGGAAGCCGACCCATCGCGTCGAGAAGGCGCCAGTCGAGTGGAGAGAGCTCACGGTCGCAGGGGGGGATCCAGTACGGCTCCGGGGGTCGGACCTCCCTTGCGGGAGAGAGTCGTCTCAAAAGGGACGCCAATCGGGTCGCCGCCGAATCGTGCGGAGCGACGATGTACACCTGCACCTCGCGTTCCCCTTCGTCCATCGTGTCGCGGGCGAACACGACTCCGTCGACCAGGGGGAGGTCGTGGAAGACACGGCCCGCGTCCGTCGGGGTCCCGATCGGGAGAGGAACGACGAACACCCGGACCCCAAAGAGCGACGGGTTGGGCGTGAGGGCTTTTCCGCGGAGGAACCCCTGTTCGACCAACCCTCGGAGCCGGGACCTTACCCCGTTCTCGCTGACCCCGACGCTCTCCGCGATCTCTCGGGCCGGGACCGCGGCGTCGATGATCCGCCGGCCGGCCCAGAACCGAGCCTCGCCGCCGGGGGAGAGAAACCGGTAGATGGCAAAGTCGAGGTGGTCCACGTCGTCCTCAGCCGCGGACTGAGGAGGGCCCCAAAAGGTTGTTCGGAGGGCGCCCGCACCCCGTCGCGGACGAAATGCCCATCCCCAGGACGCGCTCCAATGCCGGCGCTGAAGGACGGGGTTTCGGGCGTGCGGTGCTTCTCTTCGGTTCGCGTCCTTCGTCTACGTCTGGAAGCGGGCCCCGAAGATCGGCGCGGCGGAGATGGGAACGTCCAGGTCGGTGCCCCGCTGCTTCGCCCAGACCGCCGGCATCGCGAGGAGGGAGAGACCGCCCAGGACCGGCACGCCTTCCGAGACCTCCGCGACGCGCTCC
>Ga0187782_10003040_pt1 | contig 12477 bp, 14 predicted proteins | sample 0715_SJ02_MP15_2_FD_132454 | JGI IMG/M metagenome (GOLD analysis project Ga0187782, IMG submission 132454) | Tropical peat soil microbial communities from peatlands in Department of Meta, Colombia - 0715_SJ02_MP15_20_MG | ecosystem: Environmental > Terrestrial > Soil > Wetlands > Peat | place...
AGGGTCACTCCCAGCCGCGCGGAGTTCTCGATGATGCGGTCGTCTACATCGGTGATGTTGATAACGTGCTGCAGTTTGTACCCGCTTTGCTGCAGGAAGCGCCGCAGGATGTCCACGAAAACGAAGGTGCGGAAGTTGCCGATGTGGCCGAAGTCGTACACCGTCGGCCCGCAGGAATACATGCGGACCAGGTGGTCCTCCTGCGGCTGGAACTCCTCCACTTTGGAGGACAGCGTGTTGAACAGGCGCAAGGCCATCGAGAATCAGGGTTGATGCAGAACTTTCGATTGTAGGGGCGGGCGCGAAAGACGGTCAACCGAGCGAGTGGCGCGAAGGCTCGATTCGCCGTTGGAACCTGTGTCATTTCCAGCGAGAAAAAAAGTATCCAGGCACACTTCCCTAATATCTGGATCAGGGAGGTTGGCGCAATGATTCTTGGAATGACCACATCAACATTCACCTTTGTGCACGTCCTGCTTAGCCTGGTGGGGATTGGCTCGGGACTGGTTGTGGTGTCCGGCCTGCTGGCCGGCAAACGGCTCGACGGTTGGACTGCGCTCTTTCTGGTGACCACGGTGGCGACCAGCGTCACCGGCTTCCTGTTCCCATTTCATGAGCTCCTGCCGTCGCATAAGGTTGGGATCCTGTCGCTGATTGTGCTGGCGGTCGCGATCCTCGCGCGTTACGCGTTTCGCCTGGCGGGTACCTGGCGCTTGATCTACGTGATCGGCACGGTGGTCGCTTTATATCTCAACGTATTCGTTGCCGTATTTCAGGCCTTCCTGAAGATACCCGCGCTGAAGGCGCTGGCTCCGACGCAGAAAGAACCGCCATTCCTGGTCGCGCAGCTCGCGGTTCTGGTGATTTTTGCCGTCCTCGCTATTTTTTCCGTCAAGCGATTCCACTTCGAAGCGAGACTCGCGTTTTGACACCAGCGTTTATCGCTGCGGCGATGGAGGACTGGATTGGCCGTTGAATTCTCAAACCAGGTGGTGCTGGTTGCCGGTGGCACGGGAGGGCTGGGACAGGCTGTGAGCCTCGCTTTCCTCCAGGCAGGCGCGAGGGTTGTGGTCACCTACCGCAAAGAGGCCGAGTTTGCTGCCTTGAAGAGGGCAGCCGGCGCGGGCACATCATCGCTCAGCGGATACGAGGTGGACGTCACCGATTACGCTGCCGCAGGCAAACTCGTCGACACGGTGCTTGCGGAAAACCGCCGTCTGGACGCAATGGTGATTACGGTCGGGGGTTATGCGGGCGGCTTGAAGTTGTGGGAGATGGATACGAAGGTTTTCGACCAGATGCTGGCGCTTAACCTGCGTGCGGGCTACGCGTTATCTCGCGCCGCGATCCCAGCGATGCTCAAGCAGGGGCACGGAGCTCTCGTGAACGTTTCTTCCAAGGCTGCGTTCGATCACGCTGCAGGTGCCTCGGCCTACGCGGCTTCCAAGGCGGCAGCCCTGGCCCTGATGGACTCACTGGCTGCGGACGTAAAGGGCACCGGCGTGCGAGTGAACTCCGTCCTACCCAGCATCATGGACACGGAAGCCAACCGCAAAGCGATGCCCGGCGCTGACTTTGCAAAGTGGCCGAAGACGGAGGACGTCGCGAGGGTCATCCTGTTCCTGTGCAGCGATGACGCCAAAGTGGTCCATGGTGCTGCGGTGCCGGTCTATGGGGATAGTTGAGAAACACCCGGCGCAGCTCGACCCGCTGAAGAATTTGAAACTGGCGTAGAATACACCCCGGCTTTACATGCCCAGACGCAATCCCAACCGCGGCTTCACTTGACGGTGCACACCCTCCTAAGACACCGGTCGGTCGTTTCCATCTCCAGTCTCTTGATCTGAAAGGAAGCTGCCATGCTGCGCAGAGTCTTATTGCCGCTGCTGCTGTTTGCTGTTATTGCCGCATCTGCCGCGGCGGAGAACACACGCCACTTCACCTTCCGCTACGAGTTCACGGTCCGCAACGTCACGCCCGGCGAGCGCGTGCGAATCTGGATTCCGCTGGCGCACTCCGACCAGTTCCAGAGCGTGAAGGTCCTCTCCAAGGCCGGGGACCTGCCGCTCAAGCAGACCCGTGAGTCCGAATACGGCAACGAAATGCTCTACGCCTCCGAAGAGAAAGCCGGCAAGGCCGAATACCATTTCGCCGTAGAGTACGACGTGGTACGCAACGAGCGCGTCGTGCCGCTCAGCGGAAACGCGCATTTGAAAGTTGCCGCGCTTTCGGAGACCGAGCGGAAGCGCGATCTCGAACCCGATCGCCTGGTGCCGGTGACCGGACTGCCGGCGGAGCTCGCGGCCAAGGAGGTCGCCGGCCGCTCGACCGATCTCGAACGCGCCCGTGCCCTTTACGAGTACGTCTTCCGCACCATGAAGTACGATAAGAGCGGCACCGGCTGGGGCCGCGGAGACACGCTCTGGGCCTGCGATTCCAAGCGCGGCAACTGCACCGACTTCCACTCGCTGTTCATCTCCATGGCGCGTTCGCAGAAGATTCCGGCGCGCTACGAGATGGGATTTTCCATTCCCACGGACAAGCACTCGGGTGAAGTCGCCGGGTACCACTGCTGGGCTGACTTCTACGCGCAGAGTATCGGCTGGGTTCCCGTCGACATCTCCGAGGCGTGGAAGCATCCCGAGAAGCACGACTACTTTTTCGGCGCACACGACGTGAACCGCCTGCAGTTCACCATGGGACGCGACATCACGCTCAATCCGCCGCAGCAGGGCCAGCCGCTGAACTACTTTGTCTTCCCTTACGTCGAGGTGAACGACAAGGAGTTCAGCAACGTGGTGATGAGTAACTCGTTCGCGGACCAGAGCGCGGGGACGAACGTGGCAAGCCGCTAGGCGGCAGCGCCGGCGTTGGCGCGCAGGCGATGCGCCACCAACCATATGTAATGCAGCCCTGAAATCAGGGTGAATGCGAAGGTAGCGTAGAGGCCGAGCCGGCGCGCCCACCCGACCCAGGCGAGCGAAGTTACCCGCTGCAGCATCACGAAGAAAACCGCGGCGATCTGCGCCGTGGTGTTGATCTTCCCGAAGATGCTGGGGCGGAACTCTCGCAGGGTATTGGTGATGTAAAGCACGCCGGCCACGATCAGAATGGTAAAGTCGCGGCTAAACACCAGCACGGTGTACTTCCACGGAATATCGTGCATGATGGAGAGCACCAGAAAAAGCGTGCTCAGCAGCATCTTGTCGGCGATGGGATCCAGGTACTCGCCGAGCGCAGTGCCCTGCTTGAGCGCGCGCGCCAGCATGCCATCGAAGAAGTCGCTGACTCCGGCCAGCACGAACAGTCCCAGCGCCCACTCATAGCTGCCGCCTACCACGTTGATCACGATGAAGGGGATGATCACCAGCCGCAGCAGCGTGAGCAGGTTGGGGAAAGCGGCTAGCTGACGGTACACGTCACTCCCCGTAGCGGCCGAAAAGATATGCCAGCGGGCGGCCGGTTTTTTCCTGAAAACGTTCTCGCAGCGACGGGATGTCGCCGCTGTGCTCGTCGACTTCCATGCGCTCCACGCGATGCATAGGAAAGAAAACGGCCGCTGGACTGGCCGGTTCGCCCGCGCGCACCAGGTGCACGAAGTCCTCGAACGAGTTCAGATCCAAGCCGCGCAGGCTGATGCCGGCTGGCGAGACCTCCAGCAACACGCCCCAGAACTTCTCTCGCGGCGAGTTGAGACTCACCAGCACAGTGGCGCCCGGAGCGAATGCCGCATTGCGCGCTGCAGCCGCCGGCACAGCTTCGTTCTCGGGCATAGAGCAATTCTCCCTGTCGCTGTCTCCAGCAGGAATGGTCGGGGCGGTCAGATTTGAACTGACGACCCCCTGCGCCCAAGGCAGGTGCGCTACCAGGCTGCGCTACGCCCCGACGCTCAACATTGTAACCGAGGCGCCTCGGGCAAAAGCCCGTCTCCCAGGCGCAGCGGCATTCCAGCGGACGCAGGCGCCCGCGCAGGTCTATAATGCGGGCACTTGAGGGTGCGCGCCCATGGAACCGCCACAGTACGCGGTTGTGGCCTACGTCAAAAATGAGTTAGGGAAGTTCGTTGAAGAGCTGCGCCGACAGGTCGACCCCGGCTATGGCCATCTCCACGCGCACATCACCGTGCTCCCACCGCGCTGCCTGCAGGGCTCGGAGGCACAGGCCCGGGACACTCTGGAAGAACTCTGCAGCGACCAGCGCCCCTTCGATATCGCTTTCGGGGACGTCGAGAGCTTCGTTCCGCGGTCCCCTGTAGTGTTCGTCCGAGTGGCCCACGCAGCCTACAAGATGCGCGAACTGCACGACCGGCTTAACACCGGAGTGTTCCTCTCCGAAGAACCCTGGCCTTATATGCCCCACCTGACCATCATCAAGAGCGAGGAGCCGGAGCACGCGCAGGAGGTCCTGGCCGGTATCCGGCGGCGCTGGGCGGCGTACCCGGGCCCGCGCCGTGTCCGCATCGAGGAGCTCACCTTCGTGCGGCAGACCCAGGGGCCGCACTGGGACGACCTCGCGCCCATCCTGCTGGGCGGCAGCTTGGCCTCCAAAGCCTGAACCATCAACCAGTTACGTCGGCCTCAAGGGAGGGGCTTTCCGGACATGTCCTCCCCGCATCTTGTGAGCTAGCCGCATAAAACGATACATAAGGGGCAGGCGATCTACCTGCGGTTCTCCCGACCTCAGCGTCGCGCAGCTGGATAACGGAGGCACCATGCACATCGGAGTCTATGGCGCAGGCTACCTGGGAACAGTGGTTTCCGCCTGCCTGGCTGATTTCGGCAACCCGGTAACCTGTTACGACGCCGACAACGTGCGTATTTACGCTACCGCCCAGGGCAGCATCCCGTTCTACGAAAAGAACCTCAAGGACGTCATCAAGCGCAATATCCGCGCCGGACGCCTGGTCTACTCAAGCGATCTGGAATCGTTTTCCGCCAAGTCGCAGGTCGTCTTCCTGGCCGAGGATTCCTGCCGCTACCTCGAAGATGTGGCGGTGAAGCTGGCCGGCAGCCTCAAGAACGACGCCACTCTGGTGCTGGTGACGCCGGTCCCGGTGGGCACTGCCGCGCGCCTCGAGCCGCGCATGAAGGAGATGCCCAACAAGGTCACGATCGTCTCCCATCCGCTGTTCCTCACCGACGGTTGCGCGGTGGAAGACTTCAACTGGCCGGACCGCATCGTGGTCGGCACCAAGTCCACACACGCGGTGCAGATGCTCAAGCAGATTTACCGTCCGCTGGCCATGCGCGGCGTACCCATCATTGTGACCAATCACGAGACGGCGGAACTGGTGCGCGAAGCCTCTACCGCGTTTCTGGCCACCAAGATCTCGTTCATCAACGAGCTATCGACGCTGTGCGAACATGTCAGCGCCGACTCCGTTGACCTTGCCCTGGCCCTCGGCCTGGACAAGAAAATCGGACCACGCTGTCTGCAGCCGGGCGCCGGCTTCGGCGGACCGTTCGTGGAGAGCGACATGGAAGCCCTGGCGCAACTGGCTACCGGCAATGGCGTCTCGCTGCGCGTGCTCAGCGCCGCCCGCGAGGTCAGCCGCTCGCTGTGCGACCAGGTGGTGGACAAGCTCTCGAGCGCCTTGCAGTCGGTTTCGGGCAAGGAGTTCGGCATTCTGGGCCTTTCCTTCAAACCCAACACCAACTCGGTGGCCGGCTCGGGCTCCATCATCCTGGCCAAATCGCTGATGGCGAAGGGAGCGAAGGTGCGCGCTTACGATCCGGTCGCCATCCCCGACGCCAAGCAGGAGATGGAGAAAATGCCGGTGCGCTATTGCGAGTCCGCCTATCACGCCGCCGAGGGCTCCGACGCCCTGGTGGTGGGCACGGGCTGGCCGGAATTCCGCGCCCTGGACTTTGACCGCATCAAACGCCTGCTGCGCCGTCCCATCGTGATCGACACCAAGAACCTGCTCGATGGGACCCGCATGCGCTCCATGGGCTACCAGTACGTGGGCATGGGCCGCAATTAGCGCGCCCCCTGCGCCTGCCGTTACTTGCGCCCTGATCTCGATATTGCCGCTGGCGGTGATCGGCTACGTTGCATTGGAATTCCAGCGGACCAGGTCCCGACCCATGCTCACACACAGGCCCACCCGCCGCCCGGCTGGGCGGACGTGAATCCTGTGAGCGCATTGTTATAATCGAAGAGCCGCAACGGTGGGCGTAGTTCAGTGGTAGAACTCCGGACTGTGGCTCCGGCTGTCGTGGGTTCGAATCCCACCGCCCACCCCATTCCTGCACTTTGCTCCAAAGCCGCCCGCCTGCGAATCCCTCTGACGGGTTTGAACATCTGACTGAAGGCGCAAAATTACTCAAGCACAGGGGGAGCGATGCACTATCACGATTCTGACGACCTGAAACTTCTCGGCCAATTCAAGCAACTGGCGCCCAAGGAATTCTCGGCCTTCGTGGAGTTCGACAAGACGGTGGGGCGCGACGATGGCGCCATCCCGAGGAAGTATCGCGAGCTGATCGCGCTGGCGGTGGCCTGCACCACCCAATGCCCTTATTGTCTCGATGTGCATACCCGCGCCGCCAAGCGCGCCGGCGCCACGCGAGAAGAGGTCACCGAGGCTGCGATGCTGGCGGCGGCGCTACGGGCCGGAGCCGCAGTCACTCATGGAGCGCTGACGTTGAAGCTGTTTGACCAGGCCCCAGCGCCGCAGGCGGCCGGTGGCGAGGCTCGCAAGTAAGAAACCCTCAATTACCGTAGAAGAAGTAATCCGCGGTGTAGGGCACGCGGATTTCGTCGCCAACATGCGACGCGTCGCAACCGGCAGCTGGAGCCTTTCCTCCCCTGGTGTTGAGCCGCTGAATATGGGTGACGTTGCTCAGCAAGCCTTTGCCGGAATGATCGGACGCAGTCAGCAGCAGCCACGGGACTGAGTCCTTGTCGGAAGGATCGAAGCGCGCGGCGACCTTGCCCACGACCGCGCTGCTATCGTTCAGCTGCCAGGTGGGTCCGGCGAAGTGGTGGCCAATAACCTTGCCACTTTCGTCGAACAGCTGAGCGTTGGGCGCCTTCAAGGTCCATGAGTACTGGCCGCCATCCTGCTTGCAGGTGTAAACCTGGTCGCCCTTGGCGTGGGCGTGGAGCACCAGCTTTGCTCCCTCGGGCGCTTTGAGCTGAGGCGGGACCTCGCCGGCGGGACCAGATGGCTGGCCGTAAGCCAAAGCCGGCATCAGCACCAGCAGGGCAACACCGAAGATCCCTGTAGCCGTCATTTCCGTCTCCTTAAGACTTCCTCCGCCCTAGCGCCGCTCGCTTCGCCGGTTTCGGGGCGGTTCCGGTCTTCGGTCCCGAGCGCCGCCGCGACTCCGGCACCTTGCCGATCCGGGGATCTCCGGCGAGAACGAGATCGCAAACGTGCAGCGCCGCCGCCTCAAAATCCGCACTCTCGGCCGGCAGCACCTGCCAGCTCGTGACCGGCTTGCCGAACACCTGAATCGACCGCATGCTCGGAAACTCCTGGCGCAGGCTTTGGTGGTGCTGCTCGGTGGTGGCGAGCCACACCCCGTTATCGGCCGTGTGCTCCGGTTTGTCGCGTAGGATCAGGACGATTTTGTCCTGAACGTAGACCGCCAGGCAGCCAAACATGGGCCGGGTCCAGGGTGACAAGGCAGCCAGGGCGTCGAGCACGAACTCGTGCGGGACAGGCTTGCGGCGCCTCACGGCGAAGGGCATATCGCCCGGCGTCAGTGGGACAGTTTTGCGACGGGAGTTTGACATCAGGCTTACGTTAATCGTCGTCGAAGCCGCAGGCGCCGCCGCCCATGCCGCACTGGCCGCAGCCAGGTGCGGGCTCGGAGGCGAACTCGGTGCTGCCACCGTTGCCGTGGCCGGCGGCGACGGCGAAGGCGGACAACTGCTGCTCCAGGCGGGTGCTGTTGCACTTGGGGCACTGCGGCTTTTCCGAATCGCGAATCAGAGCTTCGAACTGCTTTCCGCAGCCCCGACACAGATACTCGAAGATGGGCATGGGTCTTTCTCCCCGCGCAGCACCGACGCCGGCTGCGCCTGGGCATGATTATACCGGGATCAGCCACCCCTGATTTTCCGCTCGTTTTCCCGCGGCAGACGTGGTCTCATAGCGGACTACTTTCGCCCATGGACGCCACTGTCTCCGTCGAACTGGGTGCCGAGGATGCGCACCTCGAAATCCCCTGGCAGGCGGGAGATGTGCGCTACTACGATTTGAAGCGCCATCCCGAACTGCTGCTCGAACTGCCGGAATCGCACAATCGCGAGATGGCCGAGTTCCTTACCGCGATGAACTCGGCGCTCTCGATGCTCGAAACCGCGAAGTGCGATACCTGGCTCAGTGACCAGATGGAGGCGCAGGAGGCCATCTACGGCGCGACCTGGAAGTTCGGCTCCTACGTGGACTTGATTTTCACCGATCCCCAGCCGCGCACCCGGTTTGCCGCGCACGAGAACTTCAGCAAGCGTATCGCGCGTTTGTTGCTGCGAGCGCCGGATATCCCGTCCGCCGCCGAATTCATCGTCCGGCGCTGCTATTATGCTGCGGGCGCGGCCGGAGCGCAGCCCGGTGGCGACGCGGAAGCAGCCGAAGGCTTTTATCTTACTTTCTATCTGTTCGGCTATGGCGATGATGAAGACGAAGCCCGGCGGCGGTGGGGCATCGCGCTGAAGATGGTCGAGAACGCGCTGCTGCAGCTCTCGGCCATGCATCGCCGTGGCAGCGACCAGACCGAGCCTCCGCCGCCGGAAACCATGCGCGCCCTGCGGGGCGGCGGATGAAGCTGCTTTCGTACCGCGCGCTGGCTCGTCCAACCTTGCGCACCCACCCGCTAAAAGGATCTAAAGACTTAGGAGAGAATCGGATGCTCACAAAAAGCTGTCTCGTCCTGGTAGGTATGGCGTTGTTCATCGCTGTTCTGGCCGCTGGGCAAGACTCCAAGCCCGCCGTAGCCACGAGCACACCTGTGCTGGATGTCCCGTCCATGGACAAGACGGTTGATCCGTGCGTGGATTTTTTCACTTACTCCTGCGGCGGCTGGCTGAAGAACAATCCAATCCCGGCTGACCAGGCCTCATGGGACGCCTATGGCAAGCTGCAGGACGAGAACCGCGAGGTGCTGCACCGGATTCTGGAAGCCGCCGCTGTTCCCAGCCCGAAGCGCAGTGCGGAAGAGCAGAAGATCGGCGATTACTATGCCTCCTGCATGGACGAAGCGGCGATCGACAAGCTGGGCGCCGCGCCCTTAAAGCCAGATCTCGAGCGTATCGCAAATCTCAAGTCCAAGGCGGACCTTCCCACCGAGCTGGCCCGTCTGCATCCTGAAGACGTGGGCAGCTTTCTGGGCAGGGCGCCGTTATTTTCTTTTAGCTCGGACCAGGATGCCAAGAATTCCAGTGAGTTCATTGCCGAGGTGGACCAGGGCGGACTCGGGCTGCCCGACCGCGACTTCTACCTGAAAAACGACGTTAAGTCGCAAGAGATCCGCCAGCAATATGTGGCTCACGTGCAGAAAATGCTCGAGCTCCTGGGCGATAAGCCGGAAGAGGCGGCCGCCGAAGCGAAGACGGTGATGCGCATCGAGACCGCCCTGGCCAAGGCGTCGCTCACCCGCGTGGAGCGCCGCGATCCCAACAAGGTCTACCACAAGATGACGCGCGAGGAATTGCAGGCGCTCAGCCCGTCGTTCTCCTGGGACGCTTACTTCACCGCCATCGGCCTGCCCGAGACTAAGTCGCTCAACGTGGCCGTGCCGGAGTTCGTCAAAGGCATGGAGTCGGAGCTGAAAGCCGAAGACCTGGCAAGCTGGAAGGTCTATCTGCGCTGGCACCTGGTGAACGCCCAGGCGCGCTATCTTTCGACCGCCTTCGTGAACGAGGACTTCGACTTCAACGACCGCATCCTCTCCGGCACCAAGGTAATCCAGCCGCGCTGGAAGCGCTGCGTGCGCGCTGTCGACCGCCAGTTGGGCGAAGCGCTGGGGAAGGTATATGTAGAGAAGACCTTCAGCCCGGAGACCAAGCAGCAGGCGCTGGTCATGGTAAAGCAGATCGAAGTGGAAATGGGAAACGAGATCCGGAACCTGCCGTGGATGTCACCGGCAACCAAGGAGCAGGCACTCATTAAGCTGCACGCGGTGGTGAACAAGATCGGCTATCCCGACCACTGGCGCGATTACAGCGCCCTTGAGATAGTGCGCGGCGAGGCGCTGGGGAATGCGGAGCGCGGCACGGCTTTCGAGTTCCGGCGCTGGCTGAACAAGATCGGCAAGCCCGTCGATCGCGGCGAGTGGCTGATGACGCCGCCCACCGTCAATGCCTATTACAACCCGCAGATGAACGACATCAATTTCCCCGCCGGCGTCCTGCAGCCGCCACTGTTTGATCCCCGCTCCGACGACGCTCCCAACTACGGCAACACGGGCGGCACCATCGGCCATGAACTGACTCACGGCTTCGACGACGAGGGCCGGCAGTTCGACGCCCAGGGCAATCTCCGGGACTGGTGGACACCGGAGGATGCCAAAAAATTTGAGCAACTGGCCAGTTGCACCGTAGACCAGTACTCACAATACGTGATCGTGGATGATGTGAAGATCAACGGCAAGCTGACGCTGGGCGAGGACACGGCCGACCTGGGCGGGCTGCTGCTGGCTTATCTGGCGTGGAAAGATGCGACCAAAGACAAGGATTTGAAGCCCATCGAAGGCTTCTCTCCGGAGCAGCGGTTCTTCATCGGCTATGGGCAGAGCTGGTGCAGCGCGGAGCGTCCGGAGGTGCAGCGGCTGCGCGCCACCGTCGATCCGCACTCCCCGCCACGCTACCGGACCAACGGCGTGGTCTCCAATATGCCGGAGTTCCAGAAAGCGTTCTCGTGCAAGGCGGGCAGTCCCATGGTACGGGAGAACCGCTGCCGGATCTGGTGAGCGGGCGTGAAAGTTACCGCGGGCCAGGACCTTCGCCGGGCCCGGCCAGTCACTTGATGATCTGCTTGAGGATGATCCAAACCGCAACCACGGTGCATGCCCACAGAACGGCAGTGGAAACCAGGCGTCTGAAATCGCGCCTGCGGCGCAGCTTGGACCAGAAACCGCGACGGTGACGTGAACTCGAACTTCTCGCCACGCGCTCGTGCGCAGGCGGTGGGGGAACAGGAAGAGCACTCGACATGCTCTGCCATATAACCCCGTTCCCGGGGAATTGGCAAGTGCAGAGTCTGCTTCCCTCACGACCGGAGAAGGTATTTCGCAGGTTTTCTTGTGCAAAACGTCGATTGCGGCTACTTCTGGCAGTTCGGACAATAGTGTGCGCTGCGGCCGGAGATAACGATTCGCTTGACCGGCGTCTTGCAAACCAGGCAGGGCTCGCCTTCCCGTCCGTAGACGCGGTGCTGGAACTGGAAGAAGCCGGCATCGCCGTTGGAATCGACGTAATCGGAGACTGACGATCCTCCGGCAGCGATGGCCTCGCGCAGGACTTCCTTCAAGGCGTCATATAGCCGCTTCAGCTCGCTGCGGGTGAGCGATGCGGCGCGCCGGCGCGGCCGCACGCCGGCACGGAACAGCGCCTCATCGGCATAAATGTTGCCCACTCCGCTGAGCAGGCCCTGGTTCAGCAGCGCGCTCTTGATCGGGGTCTTGCGCCTGCGGAATAGGTTGGCGAACGAGCCGAAGCTGACCTCCAGCGGCTCAGCGCCCGGCGCGGCAAAGCCATGCCGCACTACCGCCAGTCGTCCGAAGCGTCGCGGGTCGACAAAGCGCAACTCCCGGCCCGAGCGCAGTCGCAGGATGGCGTGCGTGTGCTTGGGAAGTTCATGCTCGGGATTCGCTATCAGCAGCTGACCCGTCATTCCCAGGTGGACGATCCACTGCGCTTTCGCATTGTCATCCTGAGCGAAGCGAAGGACCTGCTTCTTCTTGTGTCCCGCGGCTGGTGACCGGCGACTCAGGTCCACCACGATGTGTTTGCCTACGCGACGCACGCCCGCGATGCGCGCCTGCTCCAGCGCGCGGACAATCTCACCGGGCCTGGATTTCAGCGGCTCGGGCTTGCTGCCCAGCCACACCGACTCGATCACGTCGCCGGTGAGGTTCTGCGCCAGCCCGCGCGCGATGGTCTCGACCTCAGGAAGTTCGGGCATGAAACAGCGGTTGGCTCCTGGCCCTCAGCTTTATACCAGAGACGTAAGCTCTGGCGACGGCCCGTCACTCACTGTTATGATGCTGCGTAGTCTTCCCGCTGGCTTTCTCCGTATTCCTGATCCATAAATCTCGCAGCGGGCGAAAAGTGCGCACGTTGAGGCCCTTGGCAAGCGGGAGTCCGCCGCCGAAATCCTGAGCGCAGCGAAGGAGCTCATGAAGTCCGCGAGTACAGCCGTGGTGGTCGGCGCCCAATGGGGCGATGAGGGCAAAGTTGAGGCGCTTGGCGGGCGTGCGCGAAGCGGGGTCCCCAACGCGCGCCTGCCGCGTTGGGGTGCAAGCGGGA
>Ga0187782_10003041_pt1 | contig 12472 bp, 11 predicted proteins | sample 0715_SJ02_MP15_2_FD_132454 | JGI IMG/M metagenome (GOLD analysis project Ga0187782, IMG submission 132454) | Tropical peat soil microbial communities from peatlands in Department of Meta, Colombia - 0715_SJ02_MP15_20_MG | ecosystem: Environmental > Terrestrial > Soil > Wetlands > Peat | place...
AAATGATCCATACCACGACCACGACCGTCTGGATCAGCAGGTAGCGACCGGTGCCGAAGAAGCGGGCAATCGATTCGGTGAACTGCCCGACGGCTTCGGGGTCCACCCGGGGCGCGACCACGCGCGAAGTGCGCGGGGTATAGAGCCGCGCGCGCGGCGCCGACTTGCTCATGACGCTCCTCCGGCCGCGTCCAGCGAGAGCTCGTCGGTGTTCGCGCGCCAGTCGTGTGGCAGCAGATGGTCGAGCACGTCATCCACGGTCACCGCGCCCAGCAGGTGATGCTGTTGGTCGACCACCGGGCCGCAAACCAGGTCGTAGGCGGCGAAATAGCGGGTGAGCACCGGTAGTGGGGTGTCTGGCGCCAGGATGGGCAGATCGGCGTCGATTATTCCGCCGACCAGCATGGCCGGCGGCTCGCGCAGCAGGCGCTGCAGGTGCACACAGCCCAGGTAGTGACCGGTCGGGGTGGCCGTCGGCGGACGGACCACCAGCACCAGCGACGACAGCGCCGTGGTGATGTCGGGGTCTCGGACCCGGGCCAGCGCCTCAGCGACCGAGGTGTCCGGGGTCAGCACCACCGGTCTGGAGGTCATCAAACCGCCCGCAGTATCGGGTGAGTGTTTCAGCAGACGCCGCACCGGGTCGGACTCCTCCGGATCCATCTGGCGCAGTAGTCCCTCGGCCAGGGTCGGATTCATCGTGCCGAGCAGGTCGGCGGCGTCGTCGGGATCCATCTCCTCGAGCACGTCGGCCGCGCGTTCATCGCCCAGTTGCATCAACAACTCCGCCTGCTCCTCTTCGGACAGCTCCTGCAAAATGTCGGCGAGCCGGTCGTTATCCAGCGCGCTGGCCACCTCGTAGCGCCGCTTGGGGGGCAGCTCACGCACCGCGTCGGCCACGTCGATCGGCCGCCATTTTTCGAACTGATGCAGCAGCTGGGCCACCCCCTGGCCTGGCATCGCCAGCGCCGAAGGGGTCAGCCCCTGGACGCTGCGCCAGCCCACGATGTGGACGTTGCTGCGCCGGCCGAACCGTCTGGGAATGCGCACCGCGACGCGCGTCACCATCCAGTCACGGGTGCGGTTCTGCTCCAAACCGAGGTCGGTGACGATGACGTCGGTGTCGGCGAGCTCTGGCATTTCCGGGTCGTTGACCCGCACCTTGGTGTCGATGATTTGTCCCATCACCAGCACTTCACCGGGCCGTTGCTGGAACCGGCGTATTGACACGCTGGCGGTGTTGAGCGTCAGCGCCTTGGGTTCGATCGCCGCGACCCGCAGAATTGGCACGAATATTCTTCGGCGCGAGAGCATTTCGACTACGAGTCCAAGTACCCGGGGTTGCTGGCGGACAATGCTGATGCTGACCACGACGTCGCGCACTCGGCCGAGGGACTCACCCATCGGCCCCAGCACCGTCATTCGCGCCAGCCGCGCGGCGTACACCCTGTTGATCGAGGCCATGGTGCACAGGGTATTCAAGAGGGGTGAGTGAAGCGTGACCAACGCCTATCGACCCCGCCGCACTTGCCTGTCGGTGCCGGGTAGCAGCCAGAAGATGATCGATAAGGCCAAAAGCCTTTCCGCCGATGAGGTCTTCCTGGATTTGGAGGATGCCGTCGCGCCGGAGGCGAAGGCCGCGGCTCGCACGCGGGTGGCCGCCGCACTGGCCGAGCCCGGATGGGCCGGGCAACTGCGCGGCGTTCGGGTCAACGGCTGGACTACGCCGTGGACTCACGCCGACATCATCGAGGCGGTTTCCACTGTTGGCGCTGCGGCCGACGCCAAGCTCGATGTCGTCGTGCTGCCCAAAGTCTCTGATGTCTCCCACGTTCAGGCGCTCGACCTGCTGCTGACCCAGTTGGAGACCGTGCACGGGCTTCCGATGGGCGAGATCGGCATCGACGCGCAGATCGAAGATGCCCGCGGTCTGATGAACGTCGACGCGATCGCGGCCCAGCCACGGGTGCAGGCTCTGGTGCTCGGGCCCGCCGACCTCATGGCCAGCCTCAACATGCGCACGCTGGTCGTCGGCGAGCAGCCCGAAGGCTACGACGTCGGCGACGCCTACCACCACGCACTGATGACGATCCTGGTGGCTGCCCGTGCGCATGGCATCGCCGCGATCGACGGCCCCTACCTGAAAGTGCGTGATGTGGCGGCGTTTCGGCGAGTGGCGGGCCGGTCGGCGGCACTGGGTTATGACGGTAAGTGGGTATTGCATCCCGACCAGATCGCCGCGGGCAACGAGATCTTCAGTCCACGCCAAGACGAGTACGACCACGCCGAGCTGATTCTGGAGGCCTACGAATGGCACACCTCAGCCGCCGGCGGTGCCCGCGGAGCGGTGATGCTCGGCGACGAGATGATCGACGAAGCCAGCCGCAAGATGGCTTTGGTGATCGTCGCTAAAGGCCGTGCAGCGGGCATGCAGCGTCAGTCGGGTCCGTTCGTGCCGCCGAACGGATCACGTTAAGGACGGCGAGTGCAACGCCGCCATGGCTGCGACCACGAATATCACCAGCAGCACCGCCGCGGTCACGCCGATTGCAATCCCGGCGATGGCAAGTCCGCGACCCTGCTGATTGGTCCGCTTGATCTGACTGAGCGCGACTACCCCGAGCACCGCACCAATAATCGGAATCAGTATCCCGATGTAGCAGAGGAAGCTCAGTGGAATGCCTAGCACCCCACCCGCGATCGAGGTAACCAGGGAACCGATGGCCAGCCCATTGGTCTCGTGCGAACGATCCCGGTAGGGCTGATAAGGGTCGTACCGGCCGGGATATCCCGGCGGGCCGCCATAGCCGGCCCCGTAGCCCGGTGGGGGATAGGGCTGGCCATATGCCGGCGGGGGCGGCGGATATGACGGACCGCCGTAACCCGGTGCGTCTTGATATCCGGTCGGTCCGTAACCGCTGGGAGGCGGATAAGCCGGCGGCGGATAGTCGGAGGTCGGCGGGTTCCACGGCGGCACCGGCCCCGACGGTGGCGCATTGCGGGGCGCGTCCGGGTCCGGCTGGGCGGGCGGTTGTCCGGCATACGCAGGCGGGGCGAACTCCTCCCACGGGCGTGCCTCCGGGGTGTGCGGAGTCTGCTTTGCTTCGTCGTGTCCTTCCTTGTCGAAGCCGCCGCCCTGAAATGTCATGCTCTTCAACCTAGCGTGATGGCCGAGCGAACCGCGCGGACCAAGCATGAGCCGGGCACCCGGACGCGCCGTTTGTGCTGGTGGTAGGCCAGGTGGGGTGCTGGCGGCAGCACGGCGATGTTTCCGCGGGCGAGGCGGAGGACAATGAAACCATGACGAGCCCCTTCCAGCCCGGACAGGTTCCCGGTGCTACACCCGGCACCCCGGCCGCGAGCCGGCGTGCCCCCGGATTGCCGACGCCGCCGAAAGGCTGGCCAGTCGGGTCATATCCCACCTACGCGGAAGCGCAGCGAGCCGTCGACTACCTGTCTGAGCAACAGTTCCCGGTGCAACAGGTGACGATCGTCGGCGTCGACCTGATGCAGGTCGAGCGGGTCACCGGGCGGCTGACCTGGCCGAAAGTGCTCGGCGGCGGCGTGATCACCGGCGCCTGGCTGGGTCTTTTTATCGGCTTGGTGCTGGGGTTCTTCAGCCCCAACCCCTGGGGAGCGTTGACGACCGGACTGATCGCCGGGGTGTTCTTCGGCTTGATCACCTCTGCGGTCCCGTACGCGATGGCACGCGGGACCCGGGATTTCAGTTCGACGATGCAGTTGGTCGCCGGCCGCTACGACGTGCTCTGCGACCCGCAAAACGCGGAGCGGGCTCGGGATCTGCTTGCCCGCTTGGCAATCTGACTCGACGGCCGGCTGGCCGCTTGCCGGCGTGTTGCATACCACGCGCGCCTGGCTCTACCGTCTGCCGCGGGGCAGTCGACGACTGGCAGAAAGGGCGGTGCGGTGGCGAGTCGTCGCGGGCGCGCAGTCCGGCTGAGCGCGGTCGCGCTTGCGACGCTATCCACCGCTTCGCTGGTATCGGCCTGCGGCCCCGGCAACGGGCGGGTGATCAGCTTCTACACCCCGGCCAGCGCTGCCGCGACCTTCACTGCGATAGCCAAGCGCTGCACCGATCAGCTCCGCGGGCCGTTCACCATCCGGCAGTTCAGCCTGCCCCGGTCTACTGACGACCAGCGGCTGCAGCTGGCCCGCCGGCTGAGCGCTAACGACCGCACCTTGGACGTCATTGCGCTCGACGTGATCTGGACGGCGGAATTCGCCGAAGCCGGCTGGACGCTGCCGCTGTCGGACGACCCGGCCGGTCGTGCCGACATTGACGCCACCACCGACACTCTGTCGGGGCCGCTTGCCACGGCCACCTGGAAGCACCGGCTCTATGCCGCACCCATTACCACCAATACCGAATTGCTCTGGTACCGGCCCGATTTGATGAAAAAGCCGCCGGCAACCTGGACCGCGATGGTCGATGAGGCAACCCGGTTGCACGCCGCGGGCAAACCCAGCTGGATCGGCGTACAGGCCAGCCAGGGCGAGGGTTTGGTGGTGTGGTTCAACACCCTGCTGGAAAGTGCGGGCGGCCAGGTGCTGTCCGATGACGGCCGCAAGGTCACGTTGACCGACACGCCCGCACACCGTGCCGCCACCGTCAGTGCCCTGCGGATCCTCAAGTCGGTGGCCACCGCGCCTGGCGCCGACCCGTCGATCACCCGGACCGACGCGGGCACTTCCCGATTGGCGTTCGAGCAGGGTAAGTCCGCGTTGGAGGTCAACTGGCCATACGCGCTGGCGTCCATGCTGGAGAACGCGGTGAAGGGCGGTGTGGCGTTTTTGCCGCTCAACCGCCGTCCGGACCTGGTCGGCAGCATCAACAGCGTCGGCGCATTCGTGCCGACCGACCGGCAGTTCCGCGCTGCCTACGACGCCGCCAAGTTGGTGTTCGGTTTCGCCCCCTACCCCGGCGTGCAGCCCGGCCGGCCGGCCAAGGTGACGATCGGTGGGTTGAATCTGGCGGTGGCCAGGACGACGCGTCATAAAGCCGAGGCCTACCAGGCGATCAGATGCCTGCGCGACGGGCAAAGCGAAAAGTACATCTCGCTCCAAGGAGGGCTGCCCGCGGCACGCACCTCGCTATACTCCGACCCGCAGTTCCAGGCGAAGTACCCGATGTACAACATCATTCGCCAACAACTCACCAACGCTGCTGCCCGTATCGCGACGCCGGTCTACCAGGCGGTGTCCACTCGGATGTCAGCCACACTGAGCCCGATCAACGAGATCGACCCGGACAAGACGGCCGACGAGCTCGCCATGCAGGTGCAGAAGGCCATCGACGGCCGGGGGTTGTTGCCGTGACCGCGACCGTCCCGCACACCGAGAACCGCAGGTCGGAGAAGCGGCTGGCGTTCGCCCTGGTCGCGCCCGCGGCGACGGTGATGCTGGCGGTCACGGCTTATCCGATTGGCTACGCGGTTTGGCTGAGCCTGCAGCGCAATAACTTCACCACGCCGAACGCCACCGCGTTCATCGGGCTCGGCAACTACCAAACGATCTTGACTGACCGGTATTGGTGGACGGCACTTGCTGTCACAGTGGCGATCTCGGTTGTCTCGGTGTCGATCGAATTCGTGCTGGGCCTGACGCTGGCGTTGGTGATGCACCGCACGCTGATCGGCAAAGGTCTGGTGCGCACCGCGGTACTCATCCCGTACGGCATCGTCACGGTGGTCGCGTCCTACAGCTGGTACTACGCCTGGACGCCGGGCACCGGCTACCTGGCCAACCTGCTACCGCCAGGTAGCGCTCCGCTGACTCACCAGATTTCGTCGCTGAGCATTGTGGTCCTCGCTGAGGTCTGGAAGACGACGCCGTTCATGTCATTGCTGCTTCTCGCCGGCTTGGCGCTGGTGCCCGAGGATCTGCTGAAGGCGGCGCAGGTCGACGGCGCCGGCGCGTGGCGACGGTTGACGAAGATCACCTTGCCACTGATCAAACCGGCGATCCTGGTGGCGCTGCTGTTCCGCACGCTGGACGCGTTCCGGATCTTCGACAACATCTATGTACTCACCGGAGGATCCGGCAACACCGGTTCGGTGTCGATCCTTGGCTACGACAACCTGTTCAAAGGCTTCAATGTTGGCCTCGGCTCGGCGATTTCGGTGCTGATCTTCGGATGCGTCACGATCATCGCGTTCCTTTTCATCAGGGTGTTCGGTGCGTCAGCGCCGGGCATCGACGGCGATGGGCGCTGAGCCGTGACTGCGGCGATAGGTGTCCGGCGCGCTGCCAGCTGGGTGATCGTCGACATCCTGGTGCTGCTGTATGCGCTGTTCCCGGTGTTGTGGATCCTCAGCCTGTCGCTCAAGCCGACGTCAACGGTCAAGGACGGCAAGCTGATTCCCTCGTCGGTGACCTTCGACAACTACCGTGGAATCTTCCGGGGCAATGTTTTCAGCTCGGCTCTGATCAACTCCGCTGGAATCGGCTTGCTCACCACGGTGATCGCGGTGGTGATCGGCGCGATGGCAGCCTACGCGGTGGCGCGGTTGAACTTTCCGGGCAAGCGGCTGTTAATCGGTGCGACGCTGCTGATTTCGATGTTCCCGGCAATCTCGCTGGTCACACCGCTGTTCAAAATCGAGCGGCGGATCGGGCTGTTCGATACCTGGCCCGGGCTGATCATCCCCTACATAGCCTTCGCACTACCGCTGGCGATCTATACGCTGTCGGCGTTCTTCCGGGAGATCCCGTGGGACCTGGAAAAAGCGGCCAAAATGGATGGCGCTTCGCCAGGACAAGCATTCCGGAAGGTGATCGCCCCGTTGGCAGCACCGGGAATCGTGACCGCGGCGATCCTGGTGTTCATCTTCGCCTGGAACGATCTGTTACTCGCTTTGTCGTTGACCGCCACCAAGGCCGCGATCACCGCCCCGGTGGCAATCGCCAACTTCACCGGCAGTTCGCAATTCGAGGAGCCAACCGGATCGATCGCAGCCGGCGCAATGGTGATCACGGTTCCGATTATCGTTTTTGTTCTAGTCTCCCAACGACGGATAGTCGCTGGGTTGACCTCCGGCGCGGTGAAGGGATAGCTCGATGGCCGAGATTGTGTTGGACAGGGTGACGAAGAGTTACCCCGACGGCGCGACGGCCGTGAAGGAACTCAGTCTCACGATCGCCGAAGGCGAGTTCATCATCCTGGTCGGGCCGTCCGGCTGCGGGAAGTCCACGACGCTGAATATGATTGCCGGACTTGAAGATATTTCGTCTGGGGAGCTGCGCATCGGCGGTGAGCGGGTGAATGAGAAGGCGCCCAAAGACCGCGATATCGCAATGGTGTTCCAGTCCTACGCGCTCTACCCGCATATGACGGTGCGACAGAACATCGCATTCCCGCTCACGCTGGCCAAGATGAAGAAGGCGGACATCGCGGACAAGGTCGAGGACACCGCGCGAATTCTTGACCTGACCGACGTTCTCGACCGCAAGCCCTCGCAGCTGTCCGGTGGGCAGCGGCAGCGGGTCGCGATGGGTAGGGCAATCGTGCGCCACCCCAAGGCATTCCTGATGGACGAGCCGCTGTCAAACCTCGACGCCAAATTGCGGGTCCAGATGCGTGGCGAGATCGCCCGGCTTCAGCGGAGGCTTGGCACCACCACTGTCTACGTGACTCACGACCAAACCGAGGCCATGACACTCGGTGACCGAGTGGTGGTCATGCGCGGCGGTGTTGCGCAGCAGATCGGTACGCCCGACGAGCTTTATGAGCGGCCGGCCAACCTGTTCGTCGCGGGCTTCATCGGCTCGCCGGCGATGAACTTCTTTCCCGGGACGCTGACCGCGACCGGCTTGAACCTGCCATTCGGCGAGGTCACGCTGACCCAACCCGTCCACGATGTGCTCGCGCAGCATCCGGCACCGGACGAGGTCATCGTCGGGGTCCGCCCGGAGCATCTGCAAGACGCCGCTCTGATCGACGGCTACCAGCGCATCAGCGCACTGACTTTCGAGGTGAAGGTCGACATGGTCGAGTCGCTGGGTGCCGACAAATATGTCTACTTCACCACCGAGGGTTGCGTTGTTCATTCGGACCAACTATCCGATCTCAACGAGGAATCCGGGGGAGACGAGCACGAATTCGTGGCCAGAGTGCCCGCCGCGTCGAAAGCGGCAAACGGGAAGTCACTCGAATTGGCCTTCGACACCTTGAAACTCGCCGTTTTCGATGCCCGCACCGGCGTGAATTTGACCGTTCCACTGCCATCCGAGACTGAGTGACCCAGCCATTGGCCCGGGTGCGCGCGCATCTGTCTGTTCACTTCTTGCAAGCGGGCCTCGACACCGAGCCTGACGCGGCGAGCGTGACGTTTCTGGGCGCCGAGCCGATCGAGGTGCTGCGCTTTGGCCCCGGCCCCGACGGCGTGGTGCATTATGTCTCGCTGGGCTGCTCACGCCATCCGATGATCGACCCGGCGGCGATGGTCATCGATAGCCAACGTGGTCCGCGGGCCGAAGTTGTTCTGCGCCTGCGTGATCCGGGAGCAGCTACCGGCCTGGCCCGCAGCCTGGCCATCGTGGCGGCATCCCCGGCGGTTGAAGGTGTGGTGTTGACGCCGGACGCGCTGGTCGACCTCGGCACGCCGCTATGGGTGCGGTCGTCGGCGCGCGCGCCGTTCACCGCGGTACTGTTGGGCCGCAGCGACATTTCCGACCTACCGCTGGACCCGCCACGAGACCCGGTGCACTTTCTGTCGGCAACGCCGATCACCGCGACCGAGGCCGCCTGGGTCCGGCTGAAAGGCGCCGACGCGATGCGCGACATGTGGCAAAGCGACGGGGTCGACGTGCTGGATCCCAATCGACCTGCCGCACAGCCAAACTAACGCTAGAGCCAGTCTCTGCGCCGGAAGTTGCGGTACAACAGCGCAACGATGATCACCATACCGATGAGGACCGCCGGGTAACCCCAATGCCATTTCAGGATGGGCATGTACTCGAAGTTCATTCCGTAGATACCGGCGATCATCGTGGGCACCGCCAGAATGCCAGCCCATGCCGATATCTTGCGCATGTCGGTGTTCTGCTGCATTTCGACCCGGGCCAGCGCGGCCTGTACCAACGAGCTGAGATTCTCGTCGTAGCTGGCGATCTGATCGGCGGCGTGGGTGTGGTGGTCGCCGACGTCGCGCAAATAGCGCCGCACTTCTTTGGAGATCAGGTCCTTGTGTTCGGTCTGCAACCGCGCGAACGGGACCGAAAGCGGGTTGACGGACCTGCGCAACTCGACGACTTCCCGCTTGAGCAGATAGATCGGCTCGATTTGGGTCCGGTGGCCGGGCGCGAACGCTACTTCCTCTATGGCGTCGATATCGGTCGCCATCAGGTCGGTCACCTCGAGGTAGTGGTCTACCACCGAGTCGGCGATGGCGTGCATCACCGCAAACGGGCCCAGTCGCATATGCTCGGGGTCGGCATCCATCCGCTTGCGCACCTCGGATAACCCGCCGTGCTCGCCGTGCCGGACTGTCACCACGAAATCCCCGTTGACGAAAATCATGATCTCGCCGGTCTCGACGATCTCACGGGTCAGCACCAGCGAATCGTGCGGAACATAGTTGACCGTCTTGAGAACCAGAAACAGTGTCTCGTCGTAACGCTCCAACTTCGGCCGCTGGTGGGCCTGTACGGCGTCCTCGACCGCCAATGGGTGCAGGCCGAAAACGCTGCCGACCTCCTGCATCTGGTGCTCGGTGGGTTCGTGCAGGCCGATCCAGGCGAAGGCGTATTGCCCGGCCAGCTGCAACTCACCCACCTTGGCCCGTGCCTCTGCGTGGGTGAAAGTCCCGGGCAGCCGCACGCCGTCCACGTAGATACCGCAGTCGACAACCGCCTCATCGGCAGGCACCTGATTTCGCTGCGGATGGGGAGGCTCGTCCCTTTCAGGCCGTGCCGTAGGACGCAGTGTTTCAGGTATATCGCGAAACGAAGGCATCCTTCACCTCCCGTCGCAGTGCGGATCCGATGAAGCCTCGGTCATGCTACGCGCCTTAGTTAGCCATTGCCCGTCAGCGGGTGCGGCTGAGCTGGCGTGATTGACGCCGAAGGCGCCGCTGGTGCGGGGCCGGGGTTTATCGAGCGCGTGCGTGCGCTAGTTTCGACCCGACGCGAGTCTGTATAGGCCCGACCGCCACGAGGAGTGAACTGACGTGAGCACGACACCGTTAAAGGTTGGCGTCACTGGCGCTGCCGGCCAGATTGGCTACAGCCTGCTGTTTCGCCTGGCGAGCGGCTCACTGCTGGGTCCTGACCGCCCGATCGAGCTGCGTCTGTTGGAGATCGAACCTGCCCTCAAGGCGCTCGAAGGCGTTGTGATGGAGCTCGACGACTGCGCGTTCCCACTGCTGTCCGGAGTGCAGATCGGCGCGGACCCGAACAAGATTTTCGACGGCGTGAACCTGGCGCTGCTGGTCGGTGCGAAGCCCCGCGGTCCGGGGATGGAGCGGGGTGACCTGCTGGAGGCCAACGGCGCGATCTTCACCGCGCAGGGCAAGGCGCTGAACTCCGTCGCCGCCGACGACATCCGCATCGGCGTGACCGGCAACCCGGCCAACACCAACGCGCTGATCGCGTTGAACAACGCGCCCGACATCCCGCACGAACGGTTCTCGGCGTTGACGCGGCTGGACCACAACCGGGCCATCTCGCAGCTGGCCCACAAGACGGGGGCCGACGTCAGCGACATCAAGAAGATCACAATCTGGGGCAACCACTCGGCCACCCAGTACCCGGACATCTTCCACGCGGAGATCAAAGGCAAGAACGCCGCCGAGGTGGTCAACGACCAGTCCTGGATCGAGAACGACTTCATCCCCACCGTCGCCAAGCGCGGCGCGGCGATCATCGATGCGCGCGGTGCGTCATCGGCGGCCTCGGCCGCGTCGGCAACCATCGACGCCGCGCGGGACTGGCTGCTGGGCAGCCCGAAGGACGATTGGGTGTCGATGGCCGTGGTGTCCGACGGCTCCTACGGTGTGCCGGAGGGCCTGATCTCTTCGTTCCCGGTCACCACCAAGGACGGCGACTGGAAGATCGTCACTGGCTTGGACATCGACGACTTCTCCCGCGGCCGGATCGACAAGTCGACTGCCGAACTCGCCGACGAGCGGGAAGCTGTCACCGGCCTGGGTCTCATCTGAGACGCGTGGCGATCGCAAGCGCGGCGAAGCCGGGCGCAGCGGGTCGCCAGGGATTCACCTCGTCGATTAGGGCTACTAATGAGTAGTCAGTACCCTGAGCCAGTGTCCGAATTACTTGAAACGATTCAGATGCGCAACGCGCGCCGGGCCATCACCGACGCGGAGATCTTCCAGGCACATCTGGGCGGCAAGCTCTCGGTGGACCCGACGACTCCGCTGGATACCCAGCGCTCCCTGTCGATCGCGTATACGCCCGGGGTCGCTCAGGTGAGCCGGGCGATCGCTGGCGACCACACCTTGGCCGCGCGCTACACGTGGGCGGGCCGTTTGGTCGCGGTGGTCAGCGACGGCAGCGCAGTCCTCGGCCTCGGTGACATCGGGCCGGCGGCGTCGTTGCCGGTGATGGAAGGCAAATGCGGTCTGTTCAAGCAGTTCGCGGGGCTGGACGCCATCCCGATCGTGCTGGACACCAAGGATCCCGACGAGATCGTCGAGACCCTGGTGCGGCTGCGGCCGACGTTCGGCGCGGTCAACCTCGAGGACATCGCCGCACCGCGCTGCTTCGAGATCGAACGTCGCTTGGTCGATGCGCTGGATTGTCCGGTGATGCACGACGACCAGCACGGCACCGCGATCGTGGTGTTGGCGGCGCTGCTCGGCGCCACCAAGGTGCTCGACCGGGACATGGCGGCGCTGCATGTCGTCATCTCCGGCGCCGGGGCGGCGGGCGTCGCGTGCGCGAATCTCCTTCAGGCGAACGGGATTTCCGATGTCGCCGTGCTCGACTCGCGTGGCATTCTGCACTCGGGACGTGACGATATGAACAGCGTCAAAGCGCAGCTGGCGCAACGCACCAACCCGCGCGGCCTTTCCGGCGGCATCGTGGAGGCCCTGGACGGGGCCGACGTGTTCCTCGGTGTATCCGGCGGGGTGGTTCCCGAGGAACTGATCGCGACGATGGCACCCGAGGGCATTGTGTTCGCGCTGTCCAATCCCGACCCGGAGATCCGTCCCGACGCTGCGGCCAGACACGCCGCCGTGGTCGCCACCGGGCGAAGCGACTTTCCCAACCAGATCAACAACGTCCTTGCGTTCCCCGGCGTGTTTCGTGGTGCCCTGGAGGCCGGTGCCCGCAAGATAACCGACAAGATGAAGTTGGCCGCCGCCGAGGCGATCGTCTCCGTCGTCGCCGACGACTTGGCGCCGGATCGGATCGTCCCAAGCCCGCTGGACCCGCGGGTTGCGGCGGCCGTAGCAGAAGCAGTCGCTGCGGTGGCTGACGCCGCAGATACCGC
>Ga0187782_10003042_pt1 | contig 12470 bp, 12 predicted proteins | sample 0715_SJ02_MP15_2_FD_132454 | JGI IMG/M metagenome (GOLD analysis project Ga0187782, IMG submission 132454) | Tropical peat soil microbial communities from peatlands in Department of Meta, Colombia - 0715_SJ02_MP15_20_MG | ecosystem: Environmental > Terrestrial > Soil > Wetlands > Peat | place...
AAACTGTGGAAAAAGTTTGCGGTAGAGCAGTGACAGACCGATTGAGGAGTGATCTCTATACAGGTGTTTCGAGAAAGGCGAGTGTCATGGTTACGCTCCGGCCCTTCGCGGGCGAGGGTGCCCGCGCCACATCTAAGCGCGCGCGCCGGTGCGCTTCTCGAGCAGCGCGTAGATCGCTGGGTCGGTGCACACCTCGTAGTAGGAACGGTCACACCATCCCAAGATGGTGAAGTCGGTGGGATCGATGCGCGGGATGCGGCTTTCCCTCACGATAATGTTGCGGAAAATGTCACGGTCCACGGGCACCATGGCACTGAACAGCCGATATTCGCCTTTGTCGGAGGTGGGCGCGGGCAAGCGAACATTCACCGGCTCGAGCATAACCTCCTGCTCCAGCCTTCGGAAGGCGGCTTCGTTCAGGCGAATTCCGCCCAGGTTGAAGCTGAGGATCACGTCTTCAGGATGGCCGTCGGGCGTCGGCTCGGCGGTCTGGAAGGCATACACGCGGAAGGGTCCAGCCTGCGGTTCCATCACGCGGCGCGCCGGCTTGCTGCACGAGGATAAGCGGTCGCTCTCGTTCAGCGCCTCCGAGATCATGACTTGCCGCTCGCCATCCATCAGATAGAGAGGAGCGGATTCCTGCAGCGTGATGCCGACTCCCAGCTCCAACTGCGGCAGGGCGGAGCGTTGCATCAGTTCGTTGTATCCCCGGACGATTTCGATAATCTCACGCGCCAGCACGCACATGCGGCTGACCGCAAAGCCGGTTTCGCCTTCACGTTCGAGAATTGCCAGGATGATGGCGTCGCCTTCCAGGAACACCTTGCGGGCATTGTACTTTTCCAGCAATTTGTTGACCGGATCATAGAAATTCAGGCTGAAGTAGGAGGCCGGATTCAGGCCTTTTTCCGTCATGGTGCGCGTGACCCGCGTGGAGTCGCGCACGTCGGCTTTGAGCACCACGTGGCGCAGCACGCGCCCGGATTCGGCGTTGTTCTGTTCCTCCGGCAGCAGAAACTCATACAGCGTTCCGTTGACCCGCGACAGTTCCTGCAAACGTTCGTTGCCGATCAGATTGACGGAATCGAAAGCGGCGTTGAGAGTTTCGAAGCGCCGCAGATCGCGATGATAGAGGAAGAAATCCGCCAGGAAGCGCGCCGCAATCTTGGCCCGTTCCGGCCCGCGGCAAGCGGCGACCCGGGCCACCGCCGTGTACAGGGTGTTGGGCGAAAGCTTGCCGTGATCCTGAATCATGCGCTCCACCCGGTCGCATTCGGCGCGGTCGATGAGGGCGCTCTTTAATTGCTGGGGATTGATGCGCGGCGCATACTCCCCGAGCAGCGGCACCGCATGATAGGAGGCGATCGCGTTTTCGATCACCCGCTCGTCTTCGAGCAGTCGGACCAATGCTGTCAAACGCCCCTGTTGTCCCAACCCTTCGGGCGAATCCTCGGGCGTTCCCGTGCCTACCAGCGTGCGCGCGTTCTCGGGAACATTCATCCAGGCGTCGAGCGTTTCTGCGCTGACCTCATCGCCGTACAGGGAGCGCAGATATCCTGAAAACAGTTCACGCAGGCGGCCATAGCGGTCGGGATCGCGATCCCAGTTGCCCAGCATGACGTAGTGTTCGGCGCACAGATAATCGTCGCGCCCGTCTTCGGAAAACATCAGCCGGTTGAGGAACAAGGAATAGCCAAGACTGCGCTTGCCTCCGGCTTCTTCCCCGAACAGTGAGCGCCGCGTGCGCGCCAGAACGCTCTTTTCCACTTCCCGCAGTGTCTCGAAGATCTCCTGGCCCGTCTTGCGCAGAATGATCTTCTTGCGCACCTGGAACGTCGACAGACACGCGCGATATTCCTGTGCTCGGTGCTGCTGGATGCCGTCATAGCTGCGCAACAGGACGCGGCATTTCTCGACCAGTTGCGCGAACTGCTGGTTCATTTCCGTGCGCAGGAACTTGGTAATGGCCAGGCGCGCCAGCAGATCGAGCGAGAGGTTGGAGCCTTTCTTCGCCCGGTTGAGCGACGCCACCTGCAGTTCGGTCAGGGTTGCCTTCCAATCGGCGGGATCATTCTTGTGCCGGGAGGTCACCGGTTTGCCGGCCTGGGCTCTCATCCAAGAGGGACCTTGCGGAGCCGGTGGAGCTTCCGCCGCCAACACTCCGTCCAGTTCGCCGTGCCGGCGAATGAGCCGTCCGATGTGTGCCCGCGCTGTTTCCACAAAACGCGGGCTCAGCCGCACATCATGGCGCAGGTTATCGACGCCGACCGCAATTCCCTTGAGCGCGATGGAAACACTGGCCGAAGCAAGTTCCGGGGGCGCCAGACGCTCCGGCGTTCCGCCCAGGCGAAGGATTGGAAGTTTCGGCATCCCCGGCAGGATTCTCTTCAGAACTCGTTGATTGCACTCGGACTTATCGATGCTAGCATGTTGCGGAAAGTGGCTAAAGTTACCGAGGTGATGTTTCGTAATCCGGGAGCAGCGCCCTTGCTGCAAAACGGGCAGCCACACTTCGCTTGAGAAACATCTCCGCTCGGCATGACGACAACCCAGAGCTAGGCGGGCTTAGTGATTGGGCAGGAGATTGGGCTTGTCTGCGGCGGAGACGGCGGCTTCGCGCTTGGCTTTGCGCCAGACGTTGGCGACGGCCAGGGTCCAGAAGGGAACCAGGTCGACGCCGGGGACGAGCTTGACCAGAAACGACGGGAGAAACTCCCAGTGCCAGCCGAGCAGGTGAACCATGGTGGCGGCGACGCCGAGGTCGAGGAGGTCGTCGGCGGGGGAGATGGCGCCTTCGGCGAACAAGGGGAGGAAGATCAGTTGAATCGCGTCGGCGGCGATGGCCACCAGCATGGCGGTGCGGAACTTGGTTCCGGGGGAGATGGTGATAGGATCGTCGGCCATAAGGAACCCCGCTGCCTAGATATTAGACGATGTCGGGTGGGCAGGGTGCGGGAATTTCCAAACAGGATTTGCCGCCCGAGATCGCATCCGCCGGAAGAACGAAACGGCCGCAGGTCTAACTCACCTGCGGCCGCTCGGCGTCAGCGTTGGGGGATGAAATCGAAATTCGTCGACTTGCAAGTGACCATAACATTGTTATATATACAGTGTCAATATTACAGGCGGCTGCTTTGCGCCAGGCTTCCCTCGGTCAGGGGTATCGGCGGCCGCGCAGCGGAGGAGCCATGCCTCGTCCCCCTGACCCAAAACTAGAAGAGCGAATCCTGCGTGCTGCGGAGGTGTTGTGGCGGCGCGGCGGTGACCGCACACTTTCCATGCGCGCGGTGGCGCACGCGGCGCGGACGAACACGCCCGCGGTGTATCGCCGGTTCAAGAACCGTCAGGACCTGATGCGGGCCCTGCTGCTGCGCATCGCGGTGCGCACGCGCCAGCAATTTGAACAGGGGAAGACGGTGGAACAGATGGCAGAGGTTTACCTGGACTCGGCGATGCACAGGCCGCACGAGTACCGGCTGTTTTACTCGCACGCCGGGACGCTTTCTCCGAAGAAAGGGCAGGGCGGACCGCGTCCCATTCGGGAGTCGAGGCCTAACTTTGCGTATCTGGAACAGCGGCTGGCGAAGCGGCTGGGCGGTTCGCCCGAGGATCACACGCAACTGGCGCTCTCATTGTGGGCCACGCTCCACGGAACCGCCATGCTGCTGCTGAGCGGGGCGATTCCCGACGGACATGAAGAGGCTTTGCGCCAGGCCTGCCGTGGCGTGGTGAAGAAGATGATCGAAAGCGCAGCCCAGAACCCGGCACGGTAGGAAAGTTGCGTCCGCCCAGGGCGAGACTCGAATCCACCACGTTTGAACCAACCTGCAGCTCTGCCGGATCGAGTCAAATCCGTTCCAAAAGGGAACCAGCCTGGGGCGAGAAGTTCCCGTCCTGAAGTCCTGCTCCAAATCTGCCGATTAAAGAATGGGGAACCCGGTACCCGGCGGACCGATCTCGCGGGACCATCTTGCATCACCCAGGCAGGGAGCATGACAAAGATTCTGCTGGTCGAGGACAGCAAGTTCCTGCGCATGTCAACCGAGCGGGCATTGATGCGGGCGGGATACGAGGTATGCGTGGCGGTCGATGGGGAGGAGGCGCTGACCCAGGCGCGGAAAGAACGGCCGAACGTGATCTTGCTGGACATGCTTTTGCCGAAGATGACCGGACCGGATGTATTAAAAGTGCTGAAGAAAGATCCGGCCACGCAGCAGATTGCGGTGGTGGTGTTTACCGGACTGTCGCAGGCCAACGCGGTCCGACTACAGCACGACGGTGCGGCAGGGTTTTTGGAAAAGGCGAGCCTGGAGCTCGACAAGGGATGCGGCGCTTTCCTGAGCGCGCTGGCCCTTATCCTGAGGCAGCTTGATATTGAGGTTCCCTCGGCTGCCGCGGGCGCCAAGGCCGGATGGTAACGTGAACGGTGGGCATTTCTCACCCAGCTCCCGGCACGCGGGCGAGGGCCCCTTCGACTTCACTCAGGGTAGGTCCGCGCTACATTGTGCTCTCTGCGGAGACGGGCCGGGCGCGGCCGTCCATCCATGGCATCGCTCGTAACCAGCCGGTAGTGACTTTCGCTTTTCTTTGCCTTCATTTCTCGGTTCCTCCCTGGCTTGGCGGCATTCGGCCCCAGTTGGCGCTGAAAATAAATCCCTTACGGCTGGGAACTCCCAACCTCGCGCAAGCGTCTATGTCTAGTAGCCAGCCGTTTCTGCGGGAGCCGGTTGGCATGCGAATTTCGCGGTCAAGTTGGCGGCAAACAGTCCTATAATCGTTTTCACGGCAAGGGATTTGGGATCAAGCGTTCTGTGGATACGCAGAGGACGCGGTTATGCCGGGAGCAGCCACGTTGGGGAATCTGGCGGGTGTAATCGGAGCGCGGGCGCAGGAAGAGGCGACGATTGTCGCTGAACTGAAGGCCGGCTCGGAAGCCGCGTACTTCTGGCTGATCGGAGAGTTTCAACAGCCGGTGTACGGGCTGGTCTACCGCATGGTGAACGATCCGGCGGACGCGGCTGACACGACCCAGGACGTTTTTGTGAAGGTTTTTCGCGGCATGAAGAACTTTCACGGCGAGTCGAGTTTGAAGACGTGGATTTACCGCATTGCGCTGCACGAGGCGGCGAACCGGCGGCGGTGGTGGTTCCGGCACAAGGCGCGGGAGACTTCAATCGAGCCGGCGGAGCCGGATGCGTCGAGTCCAACCGAGAGCGCGGTGCAGTGGGCGCTGGCTGATCCGGCGGAGTCGCCGTTTGACAACGTAGCGCATCACGAGGTGCAGCGGAGGGTGGAAGAAGAGTTGGGCAAGGTTCCCGAGCCCTACCGCACCACGCTGATTCTGCGCGATCTGGAAGAGATGTCGTACGAGGAAATTGCCGAGGTGCTGGAGATTTCCCTCGGCACGGTGAAGTCCCGGTTGACGCGCGGCCGGGAGGCGCTGCGTCAGCGGCTGGCGTCGTATGTGCGCGAAGTGGGGAACGAGTTAGGCCTGACCGCTCCAGAAGACACGAATAAGAACGAGCGGAACGAGCCGAAGGTTGCTGTCGGGGGTAGAAGCGTCGAGGTGATGCCGTGATCGACCCAGAGAAGATCGGCACGTACAAAATTATCGAACTGCAATGCCAGCAGGCGAGGCGGCTGTTCTCGCGCTATCTGGATGGAGCCGTGCGGGGCACGCAGATGCTGGCGCTGCAGGCGCACATGGGAAAATGCGAGCCGTGCGAAGTAGAATTTCAGTCTCTACGACGGACGCAACAGTTGGTTTCCAGCCTGAAACGTCCGCGAGTTCCGGCCGATTTGGGATTGAAGCTGCGGCTGGCGATCTCGCGCGAGGTGGCGGCAGCGAACCGGCCTGCGTTTGAAGGGCTGAGGATACGGCTGGAGAACGCGATCCACACCTTCATGGTCCCGGCCACGGCCGGATTTTTGAGCGCGCTGATCATTTTCGGCGTGGCGATGGCGTATTTTGTGGAACCGGCCGTAGTTCATGCCGGCAACGACGTGCCGCTGGTGATGGTCAATACGGGCCCGGAACTGCAGCCGAGCGCGTTTGGCCTGTCGATGGATTCGATCGACGCCGATTCGTTGGTGATTGAAGCCTACGTTGACGCCAACGGGCGCGTGCAGGATTACCGCATTCTTTCCGATCCCTCGGACTCTCAGGAAGTGTTGCCGCAGGTCAAACGCATGCTGATCTTTACGACCTTCCGTCCGGCGTTGTCGATGGGGCGGCCGACGCCGAGCCGGGCGGTGCTGTCGTTCTCGAGGATCAGTGTGAAGGGGTAGTACCCAGTACTCAGTTGTAGTGGTCGGCCTCTTCCTTCGTTGGGCCTCATTTCTCGCGTGACGAGAGGTGGGGCTTTTTCTGCTGCCAGTCCTTAACTTCCGGCCACGGTAGGCCGCTTTCGAGGGGTTGACGCCATGTTGCAAAAAAGTCTTGTGCTTGCTGCGGTTACGGTTCTGTTGGGGAGTGTATGGCCGGGCGGGAGGTTTCTATGAAGACTGACAGCGCACAGGCGCGGGAGCAGGCGACGGCGAAAACCATTCACGATTTCAACGAAGCCTTCAACCGGCACGATGCCGAGGGCGTGGCGGCGGTGTTGACCGACGACACGGTGTTTGAGGACACTTCTCCGGCTCCCGACGGAAGGCGCGTGGAGGGCAAGGCAGCAGTGGCAGAGTTCTGGCGGGCCTGGTTTGTGAGGAATCCGGATGCGCGGTTTGAAACCGAAGAAATGGTGGTGAGCGGCGATCGCGCGACCGTGCTCTGGGTGTATCGCAAGATGCGCAATGGCCAGCCCTGGCATCTGCGCGGCGTTGACGTGTTCAAGGTGCGTGACGGGAAGGTGGCGGCGAAGCTGGCTTACGTGAAGGGATGAGCGGTCGAGTCCATTCGGGAAGATAGTTCTCGGTTCTCAGTTGTTTTCCAGGGTCAGCGCGAAGGGCTCGGCTCGGATTTCTCCGGACTCGACAATCTTGTCAACTTCTCTCCATTGGTAACCTTTGGGGTGGGTACGCGGTCGCCGTTGGCGTTTCCCGTGCGTAATCCTAAGTAATAGATAATTCAATCGCTTGGCAAGATTACTCCGCTGGTTCAACTCCCTTCGGAAACATTGCCCGGCCCACCGCGTCCGCCTATAATCGACCTACTCTGGTTGAAGATTCTCCCACAGGTTCCGGGTACAGCTCGGGAGGGAAAAGTTTGTCTGAACGCAGGCCCTCCGCAGCGAAATTTTGGCGAAAGGAAAAGGCCCGGATAATGCGTAAGCGCCTGCCACTGGCATCGATGCTGACAGCCGCGACGATCACGACCTCCTTAGCCTCTCTACCCCTCGTCAGTGCGCCGGTGTGCGCCCAGACCATTACCACGACCGAAGAGCATGGACGCACGATCTATGTGAACGACGAAACCCCGGCGCGCGAGCGGCAAACGCCGGCGCCGCAGGCCAAGCGTTCGACGTTGGTCTACTGGAGCGGCAAGGAAAACCGGTGGAAGCCGGTGCCTTCGGCCAATACGGCGTCGATGCGGGCGGCGCAGTCGGCGGCGGCGGAAGTCAGCGAGTATTACGGGCGGGAGCCGTTGGAATCGGCGAATGCGAAGATGATGGCGGCCAATTCGCGCGGACATCAGCCCTCGCAGGATGAAATCGATGAGGCGATTGTGATGGCGGCGGCGCGGCACAATGTGGATCCGAATCTGGTGCGGGCCGTCATCAAGGTGGAGTCGAATTTCAATTCGAACGCCGTGTCGCGCAAGGGCGCGATGGGCCTGATGCAGCTCATGCCGGCGACGGCGCGGGAATTGAACGTGAAGAATCCGTTCGATCCCGATCAGAATGTGGACGCGGGCGTTCGCCATCTCAAGCAGTTGCTGGAGAATTACAACGGCGACGTGAAGTTGTCGCTGGCGGCGTATAACGCGGGCTCGGCGGCGGTGGCGCGCAGTTCCGGCGTTCCCCACTTTGTTGAAACGCAGAATTACGTGCGGAAGATTACCAGTCTTTATTACGGCGGCGCGGATTTGGCTCCTTCGGGCGGAACGCATGCGCCGCTGCGCATTGAGCGAGATGCGCGCGGTGTGATTTTCGTGAGCAACACGGACTAGTCGAGTACCGGGTTGCGAGTACGGAGTACCGAGAAGCTGCCCAGCAACATGGAGCAAGGCTTCCGGCATCTGTAGATGCAGTTCCCAGGTCGCCCAGGTGTTCCAAAATGGCTAGTTACGGACATCGGTTGGAGAACCGAGTGGCAGGCACCGAGTTGCGCGAGCTGCGCGGCAGTGGCTCGGTACTCGGTACCCGGTACTCGGTACTCGTGTTGCTGCTGCTTGCCTTTGCCACGTCGGCAGCGCACGCCCGCGCCCATCACACGGAAAGTTGGGCGCGCGACCGGTTTGCCGCGGCCGAGCGCATGCGGGAAGCGCTGAACGGACGGCCTCCGGCGGAGCGCACCCGGCGCGACTACCAGCGCGTGCTAGACACCTACCGCAGCGTGTATCTCGGTATGCCGACCTCCACCAAGGCCGATCCCAGCGTGGTGGCCGTGGCCGAAACGCTGGTGGAAATGGGCCGCCGCTTCGACGACGACAAGATTCTTGCCGAAGCCATCAGCCAATACAAATTTCTGCGGCGGGAATATCCCGGCAGCAAATATCGCGGCGACGCGCTGTTTACGATTGGCGAAATCTATAAAGACGATCTGAACGATCCCGAGCAGGCGCTCGCGGTGTTTGAGGAATTTCTGCACCGTTATCCGCACAATCGCCTGGTGGACGACGCACACAAGGCGATTGCCGAACTGGATGAGCAGGCGAAAGCGGAGAAGAAGGCGGAAACGAAAAAAACACTGGATAAGTCTGTTGCCGACAAGAGCGCGAGTGGATCGAAGGATGCGCCCGCCACGGATGCGAAAGATGCGAAGGATAAGGATGCGCAGGATTCGGCGACTAAAGGGGGCGACGTTCACGCCGACAATGGAACTGAATCCGCGCCTTCTGCTGGCCGCTGGCCGCGCGTGACCGGGATTCGGCACTGGTCCACGCCGGACTACACGCGCGTGGCGATCGATTTGGAGAGCGAGGTGAAGTTCGGGTCGCAGCGCATTTCCGATCCCGACCGCATCTTTTTCGACCTGCGCGATACCCGGCTGGCCTCGACGCTGGTGGGAAAAAGTTTCGATGTGGATGACGGCTTCCTGAAGAAGATTCGCGTGGCGCAGTTTCAGCCGGGGCGTACGCGCGTGGTGCTGGAGGTGGCGAATCTCTCCGACTACGACGCCTTCCTGCTGCCGAATCCGTACCGGTTGATTATCGATATCCACGGGAAGGCCAGTCACGGAAAAGAAGCCCGCGGAAGCAACGGCAGCCAGAGTAAGACGTCGGCAGAGGCGCCGGGTATGGTCGCCGATGTGGAAGTTCCCCCAAAGGCAAGTTCCGATTCCGCTTCAGTGACCACGGGGAAGGATCCACATATCCGGGCAAAGGCCCCTGTCGCGGAAGACGAAAGCAAGGACGAGAGTGAAGCGGAAGAAGCTTCGCGGAAATCATCCTCACCGACCGCAGTGAAGCCGGCTGAAACTGACACGAAGAGAGACGCGGGACCGGTCAAAGTGATCGTCGACAATGACGATGAGCCTCCGGCTCGCACGGCTGGGAAAGGGCGACAGGGCAAGACCTCGCGACTGGCGACGAATCGCGCTCCCAGTGAGCCGGATGTGCATGAGGCGAAGCCGACGGCGAGCGGAGATCGGTCGCTGACCCGCGCACTCGGTCTGAAGATCGGACGTATCGTCATTGATCCGGGCCACGGCGGGCACGATACGGGCACGATCGGGCCCGACGGTCTAAAAGAAAAAGATCTGGTGCTCGAAGTGGGCCGGCGACTGGGCAAGTTGCTGGAAGCGCGGCTGGGCGCCGAAGTGGTTTACACGCGAAAAGACGATACGTTTATCCCGCTGGAGACGCGCACTGCCATCGCCAATCAGCAGCGCGCCGACCTGTTCGTCTCGATCCACGCCAACTCCAGCGACGATCCCTCGGCGCGCGGCGTGGAAACCTACTACCTGAATTTCACTTCCTCTCCGGATGCGCTGGAAGTGGCGGCGCGCGAGAATGCGGTTTCGGAAAAATCCGTCTATGAACTGCAGGATCTGGTGAAGAAGATCGCGCTGAAAGAGAAGATCGAAGAGTCCCGCGAATTTGCCGGCGACGTGCAGGAGTCGCTGCACAGCGGGCTGGCGGCGAAGAGTCCCGGCATTCGCAATCGCGGGGTGAAGAAAGCTCCGTTTATTGTGCTCATCGGCGCCAACATGCCTTCCATTCTGGCGGAAATCTCCTTCGTATCGAATCCCACCGACGAACATCGCCTGGAAACCGGCGAATACCGCGAGCGCATCGCGGAAGCGCTCTATCGCGGCATCGCGAAATATGTGGACGGGCTGAGTGGAGTGAAAATCGCCAGCAAGATCGATAAGAACGCCGTCCGATAGGTGGACTTGTTCACGAACGGAGCCGGGCGCAAGAAGAATTTCTACTGCAGTGCGCTGCCCACGTGCGAGAAGATCATGCCAGCGTTGGAGCCGATAAGACGCACTGTCCCCACAACCAGGACTAGCAATACAACCAGCATGACCGAGTACTCGGCGACGTCCTGGCCAGATTCCTCGCGCCATAGCCGGCGCGAGAGATGACGAAGTGAATTGCGCATGTCGTGTGTTCCCTGGGTCTACACCTGTTTGGAACGCATAGGTAGGGGCGAACCCGTGGCGCGGAACTCGCCCACTCTGATTCCACTCATAAGTTTGCGCCTGGGTTCGCCGTCAGGGAATGGCTCCCTCGGGTAGTGGGAGGGGCACGAGAGTAACATGCGCTCAGGCGGAATCGAGGAATGGTGGACCGCCGACTCGAGCGCCTGTGGCGACAGCCCGGATGAGCACGCGGAAACTTTTGCGCCCGCGATGTGGTCTAATGAGCAGGGAGGCACTCTCGCCACACATGAGATTCCCCCGGCCTCAACGTCTGTCCCTGGTTCTGCTGGTTTCAGCCTGCCTGGCCGGAGTTGCGCTGGCCGCGCCGCAAGCCCCAGCGCCGCCGTCCGCCATTCTTCCGGCGCAATTTGCAGGCTGGCAGATGCAGGGCGCTGCCAAGACGAGCAGCGATCCGGGGGTGGCAGATCCCACCAATGCAGCGGTGCTCAGGGAGTATCGCTTCACCGATGCCGCCCTGGCGACTTACACGCGCGATGATAACCGCACGTTAAAAATTCGCGCCGCGCGGTTTGCCGATGCTTCCGGCGCGTTCGGCGCGTATACATTTTATCTGCAGCCGGAAATGGCGAAGGAACAGATCGGCGATCAGGCCGCTTCCGCCGGAGACCGGGTTCTTTTCTATCGCGGGAACGTGCTGGTGGACGCGCAATTCAGCCAGGAATCGGTCATGTCGGGAGCGGAACTGCGCGAACTGGCGGGAACCTTGCCGCATGTTGGCGGCAACTCGGGGAACTTGCCATCGTTCCTCGCACTGTTGCCGCACCGCGGCTATGTAGCCAACACACAGAAGTACGTGATGGGACCGGCGGCGCTGTCGGCTCTGAAAACGCCGGTTTCGACCGATGAGGTGGATTTCGGCGCGAGCGCCGAACTGACGCTGGCAAACTACAACACCGAGAGCGGCGAAGCCGAGCTGGTGCTGATTTACTATCCCACGCCGCAACTCGCAGCCGAACATCTGCGGCGCATTGCCGCGGCCCATCGGGTAGCCCAGCCGCAGCCGGGTGTCGCCACGATTGGCGGTTCGGGCTATTTTTTCGATAAGCGAACCGGACCGATCGTTGCCATCGCAACCGGCTCCATGTCAGAAAGCGATGCCAAGTCGCTGCTGGGCATGGTGAACTACGAAGCCACCGTCACCTGGAACACTCCTGCCGAGAACAAAGAGATTCACGACCTGTACATGCTGCTGCTCAATATTGTGCTGCTCTGCGCGATTCTTGCCGGCCTGGCCATCGTTGCCGGCGTGGCCTTCGGAGGATTTCGAATTCTGATGAAGCGTTTGTATCCCGACAGGATTTTTGACCGCCCCGAACAGATGGAATTCATCTCCTTGCACCTGACCGAGACCGAGGTGAAGGGACGTTCGGAAAGCGCGCCGGATAGGGGGCGGGAACTGCCCCAAAACCCCTCCTGAACACCTTCCAAACTGGTGGTAAGTGCCTTAGACCTATCGGCTTAGGACGCTTCAAACCCCATTTTGTCTCAATTCGATACACCTGATGGCAATGTTGGACCATTTTGTAAGCTATTGAACCTAAAGGCATTTATTTCGCAAAAATCGCTTGACACCCCCGTTTTTACGCTCATAAGATTTCGGCAGAAAGTTTTGACGGAATTGTTTGCCTCCGTTGGAACTATTCTCCCTTGAAGAGAAGGCCACCCAGTTGCCGGGTGGCCTTTTCGTTTCGCGCAACTCTTCG
>Ga0187782_10003043_pt1 | contig 12469 bp, 9 predicted proteins | sample 0715_SJ02_MP15_2_FD_132454 | JGI IMG/M metagenome (GOLD analysis project Ga0187782, IMG submission 132454) | Tropical peat soil microbial communities from peatlands in Department of Meta, Colombia - 0715_SJ02_MP15_20_MG | ecosystem: Environmental > Terrestrial > Soil > Wetlands > Peat | place...
GGGCAGGTCGGGAAAGGAAGATCAGAGCAAGATTCCTCGCTTCGCTCTCTCGAAAATCTGTCATTCTGAGCGAAGCGAAGAATCTGCATTGGTTCACCTCGAACCGGAACTGCAGATCCTTCGCTTCGCTCAGGATGACAGCGACTTTCATCTCCATGGGTGGGCCAGAGGCCCATGGGCGCTCGGAATGACAGTGAAGAGCTCAGAATGACAGCCCGGAGGGTTTTTTCGGCGGCCTGCTATAGTTCGCCTTCCGAATCAAAGCCAAACTTCTTCATCTTGTAGCGAAGCGCGTCGCGGGAAATGTCCAGAAGTTTGGCGGCGTGGGTTTGGTTTCCCCCTGTTTGCTTCAGGGCCAAACCCACCAATTCCCTCTCCACTTCTTCGAGTGAGGTCCCCTGTTTGGGAAGCTCCAGGACAGGAATCATTCGCCCCGAAGCAAGCGGACGCCAGGAAGTCGTGGTAGCGGACACGAGGGGCTGCGGATCCGCCGATACGCAGTCGGGGACCGCCACCGGCGGAAGGTTCTCATAACTCTGCGTCTGGCCCGTCACTTGAATCGGGAGATAGGTGGGGCGGATGTAATCAGCCTCCTCGAGAATCATGGCGCGCTCCACGGCATTCTTCAGTTCACGGACATTTCCAGGCCAGTCATAGGCCAGCAGCAGGTTGCGAGTCTCCTGCGTGATCCCCCGGATGCCCTTTCGAAACCGGAAGTTGTAACGTTCGATGAAGAAGTCCACAAGTGGAAGAACGTCTTCCTTCCGGTGCCGCAGAGGAGGGATGAAAATCGGAATGATACTGAGACGATAGAAAAGGTCCTGGCGGAAGGCGCCCTCCCGGACGCCTTGTTCGAGATCGCGGTTCGAGGCTGCGATGACCCGCACATCCACCCCAAGGTCCTTGACTCCGCCAATGCGCCGGATGGTTTGGTCCTCCAGAACCCGCAACAGCTTGGCCTGGAGATACGTTGACATTTCACCGATTTCATCGAGGAATAGAGTGCCCCCATCGGCGACCTCGAAAAGGCCCTTTTTCTGCGCCTTGGCGTCGGTAAACGCCCCGCGTTCGTGCCCGAACAGTTCGGCTTCCATCAAGGTTTCCGGAATGGCTGAACAGTTGATCGGCACAAAAGGCTTATCGGCGCGCACGCTGTCGTAATGGATCGCTTTGGCAATCAGGTCCTTCCCTGTGCCGCTCTCTCCCTGGATCAGTACCGTGGACGCTTCGCTGGCCGCCACCTTGCGCACGAAGTTCATCAGTTCCAGCATGCGCGGGGATCTGCCGACCACCTCGTGGTAACCGGAACGCTTCCGCACCTCTTCGCGCAGCCCATCACGCTCGGAGCGCAACATCGAGCGATCGATGGCATTGGCAAGGGTAACCTGGAGCTCGTCGAAGTCCAGCGGCTTCTTAATAAAATCCAGGGCGCCCAACTTGATTGCAGTCTTGATATCATCAAGCTGGGGATCACCGGTAATCATAATGACCGGAATGGAGAGGTTGTTCTGTTTGATCTCGCGCAAGACCTCGATTCCACTGAGGTCGGGCAAACGGACGTCGAGCAGGATCAGGTCGGGGGACTCGGCGCGGATCTGTGCCAATCCACCCGTCCCGGATTCCGCCTCGAGGGCCGCGTAGCCCCACTCCTCGAGCTGTCGGCGGACGGACCAGCGAATCAGCTTCTCGTCGTCGACGATCAGGACCTTCTCATTGGGCATAGATTTCTCTGGATTCCTCGACTGCCTCGCGCATGGGCAAACGGATGATAAACCGACTACCTTTGCCAGGCTTGCTCTCGACGGTCAACGTGCCGCCATGCTGGCGAATGATCCGGCGGCAGAGTGACAAACCTAACCCCGTGCCGCCACGCTTGGTGGTGTAAAAGGGGCGGAAGATGCGCTCCAGAGTTTCAGGAGGGATGCCAGCGCCCGTATCGCTCACCGAAACCTCCACCAAGTCCGCTTGGCCTGGCCCGCCGGACGCGCCGACCTTGGCAGCGATCGTGACCTTGCCTTCCCCCTCGATGGCCTGGACACCGTTCAAAACTAGGTTCAAAAGAACTTGGTGAAGCTGTTCCGAGTCCATGCGAAAGGCCGGGAGGTCAGGGGGAACCTGAACGGAAAACTCCACGTTTCTTAGTCCTGTTTGCTGGCGAGCGAATTGCAACGTTCGAGCAAAAATCTCCTTCAGGTCAGCTCGGCCAAACTGGGAAGGCTTTGGCTTGGCATAGGCGAGCAGGTCGTTCAGCACCTTCTCGATTCGCCGCACCTCCTGGCGCAAATCCTCCATGACTTCGCGGTCCGGGTGGTCTTTGGGAAAATCTTTGCTAATAATCTCGATCGCGCCGGCAATTCCCGCTAAGGGGTTACGAATCTCATGAGCCACTCCCGCCGCAAGTTCTCCCATGGTCGCCAGATGCTCCGCGTGGAGCATTTCCGTATCGTGAGCCCCCTGGCAGTGATCGCAAAAATCCTTCCAGCGGTTGGCCAGCGTTCGAATCTCTCCTTCCAGGCCAGCCGTGCCGCCCTCGAGCTTCACCGGCATGGTAAGGGTGAAATAATTGGGGGCAATTCTTCGGATGGCCGTCCGAAGCTCCGTGAGCAAAGCCCAGGACCGCCGTTCTTGATAAATCAGTACGCCTGTAGCGGCAGACAGAGCGGCGAGCAGCGCAACGGCCAGCACAAGTCGGATATTCAGCCCATGGCGGAGCCACTCCAGCATTGTAAGCAACACGATTCCCGCCATGGCAGCAATTAGCACCGCCAAATTCTGCCCAAAAGTCGGGGGAAACCTAAACACGCGTTTTAGGGCAGGCCAACTCAATACTTTGATCTCTCCCTCCCGCTAACCTACCGTTCCAATTTTAGCATACGGCGGGAGGTGTGGCCAGAAAGCCCGAAGCTTTTTTCCAGGCTTGATGCCCCGGCATTCCCGCGAAAGCGACAATCCAGTCCGTCGCTGGCCGGTTTACGAAAGTCCGCGGAGCGGATTTCCGCTTTCGCGGGAATGACGGAGCTAAGAAACGGAGCCCATCCCAAATGACACTAGTTCCCGACTCTCTTACTTCCAGCCCATACGTTCGCGGAGAGAGGTGATGTGCGCAATGTGGTGTCGGCCGTGCCAGGCGACCATGCCGAGGTATTTGTCCAATGTCACCACTCCGAGCTCGGGGTGCCGGAACGCGCGCGCAAAATCCTGAGGGCGGAGGGATCTCAATAGGAGTACCCAACGCTGGTGCAAGGAGTCCAGCAGGGAAAGCGACAGTTCCGTTGGCGCCGTGCGAGCATCCTCCAGGACTGCCCAACGCTCCTGATCGTACGGTTTGATGGTGGGCTCGTCCTCCGTCAAGGCAAGCCTGAAACGGATGTAGGTATTCATGTGACTGTCGGGGAGGTGGTGAACCACTTGCCTCACCGTCCAGCCGTCCGGACGATAGGGAGTATCCACCTGCTCCTGGGTTAACCCCGCCACGGCTTGGCGGAGCTGTGCAGGCGCCTGCTCGATTTGAGCGATCAACTGCTTTCGCTGTTCGTCCGTTATGCCCCCTGCCCACTGGAACTTTCCGATTGGGTACTGTAGATCCATAAAGCCCTGCCTCCTTTGTCAAACAACCCTGGCCCGTTGTGAAGGGTCTCCTCTCATTATACCTCGAAACGCTTTTGGAGTGCGGCAACGGAGCTGCCGCCTTCGTCCCGACGAAAAAAGACAGCAGCTCCGCTGCCGCACTCTGTACGCATTCCCCGCACGGGGAACAGCAGAGTTTCGCTCTGAGTCAGGCGCGATCAGCTATCACGTTGCAAGTGTTTTCCTGGGGACAAAGAAAGAAACTAACCCTTGACTTGCGCGGACGTTCCAGCCCCCTCACCCGGCCCGCCCCATATGAAGAAAAGGCCGTCTGCGGTCCGGCCTCTCCCCCAAGGGGGGAGAGGGCTGAGAGTTTCCCTAGGGAGTGGCGGATTTCGAGTTTCGAGCTTCGAGTTTCCGGTTTCCAACCCCGCCGCTACGCGTAGGCGTGCAGCCCCGGTAGCAGGTAGGTGACGCCAAAGAAAGTAAACATTACGACAGCAAACCCGATAATCGCAAAGTAAGCGGAGCGGCGCCCCCGCCAGCCACGCGTCAGCCGCATGTGCAAATAACCCGCGTAGGTGAGCCAGGTAATGAGCGCCCAATCTTCCTTGGGGTCCCAACTCCAGTAGGAGCCCCACGTGCGGTTGGCCCAGTAAGCGCCGGCAATGATCATGAGGGTGAGCAAAGGGAAAGAGACGGCAACGGTCTTATAGATCAAGCCATCAAGTGTGTCCCGTTGAGGCAGGAAGTTGGCGATTGTTTCGTATTTCCCGTTCAGCACTTCCCACGCCAGCGAAGCAAATAGCGCGCAGACAATCCCCACCAGCAGGAACGGGCTGGCCGCCAAATGAACGCCAAAACTCTGCCCCACTTGCGGAACGAAGTACGGCCCGGAGTGGACCTTCACGAGGAGCAGCGCAAAAGCCAGCGCCTGCCCAAAGATTGAAGCCAGGAAAAGCCGTTTGGCCCAACTCTCCCATTGGCCGGCCTTTTCACCATACGAATTGAAGAGATTGAAAATCAGCGTCGCCACTGCTAACCCTAGCACGATTGCAAACGGCCACCCCAAAACGGGAATGGAAACCAGCAGCGGTTCTTTTGGAGCCAGCATCACCTTTTCCTGTGCCTCCGCATCCCAGGCGGGGAGGAGGAAGGCCAAGTTACTGTCCACTGAAGTGAGGACTATCGCCCCGTAAATCGCCCCCACCAGTCCGGAAGTCCAACTGAGGAAAGTGCGCGCGCTGACCCTATCCTTGATGAGGAACAACAAGGCAAGGGCAAAGGAAATCGTGAAACCCGCATAGCTCAGCATCGCCAGGGTGACGTGAATCTGCAACCATGTGCTCTGGAGCGCTGGAACCAGGGGTCTGATCTCGCCCGGCAGCACTTGCAATAGAACTATCGCCAGGGTGGCGACGGGAAGGGTTATCGCGCCCAGAAAGGGGATTTCAAGTTTCCACTCCGCTACCTCGTGCAAGACCACCACCGCCCAGGAGAAGACCAGCACCATTTCGTAGATGCCCGAAAGCGGGGCATGCCCTGCGGTGACCCACCGCGTCACGATGGCTGCGGTGTGCAACAGGAGGCCGCCGCGCGTCAGCGCCTCAGCGCCCGCCAGCAGGTTGGATTGCCGAACCGCCAAGAAGGAAATATGGAGAGCAGAGGCTCCCAAATATCCTACCAATGCGAGATACAAGAACTTTTCACCGCTTGCCCACCCGGGGCGCCCAATCAGATGCGGAACGGAAACTGCCATCACGACCAGCACGGCCACGCTGACGCTCAAAAGAATCCAGGTTCCGGTGTTATCGCTCCGGTGTTCGTCGATATACGCTGTAAGAACTTTTGCCATACTTTATCTCCTCTTGCCGCTTCACTGCCCGGCCGAATGGCAGCGCGGACCTACAAATCGAGTCTCTGGCCTTCTCCCTTGGGGAGAGGGCTGTCTTTCCGACTCCTGCAAGCGGTGCTGGTGCATAATAGGTCACGCTGAAATTGCCTCCGTAACATGAGACTGCGCTGAGCTGAGAGCGGCCTCCAGCTCACCCGCCAGTTCATTGAACCGCCTTTCAAAGCTCTCACGATACTTGCTGGGTTGGCCCCCCAGCAGGAGCGCCGGCCGCCCCTTGTGGTCACGTCCTACTACACCCCATATTCGGACGTGCGACATATAGAGGGCCATCATCAGCCCTCCCGTCAGCAGTAGGCAACCGCCCCAGATCAGATTCTGGCCGGGTTCGCGCGCGACTTGCAACCCGGTCCTATATTCCATTTCTAGGCCCCGAAGCTGAAAGTTGATCCCTGACTCATTAGGCGGGGCCATTTCGGGAGCCTTGGGAAAGATCCACACTCCCGCCTGTTTCGCGCCCGGCAATGTCACCGCCAACTGGATAGCGGGATTGCGCGGCTCATCGGACCGAGAGGAGATCTGGTTCCCTTGCAAAACGAAATCCGGGATGAATTCAGCCAACTCCACGAGCGCGCCCGAATCTTCAAGCCGGGCCGGTTTTCCCGGTTGCAGCGTGAACCTCTGAGCAAGGTGCTTGCTTTCGCCCGGCTCAGCCCAATTGGCCTCGAAAACCAACTCGTGGGGCGTGCCGGAGGAGGCGTAGCTCGCTTGGAAGAAGCGCACCCCTTTATAGGTGAGCGGATCATTTACGAAGATTGTTTTGCGGGCGACCTCGCGCCCGTTCTCTTCGACTGCCAATTGGCTCCAATACTGCTTTGGCGAACCGTCGGGGTACTTTTCCATGCCCACGCCATCGCACCGCAGTGTAAAATCCAGGCGGCGCTCAGCACCAGGGGCGGTCATGGGTTCAACGGACTGGGTCCGGGCCCCAGGAGTCAAGCTCACAAACCCCTTGAAACCCCACAGGCCGTCAATAATGGCGCCCGCGAAAATGATCAGCAGACTCGCATGGACGACGTAAGGCGCCAACCGAGCTATGCGGTGCTTCTCCACATAAAGGGTTCCCCTCTCCAGGGTTTTCAGCTTTGGCGTGTAGCCCAGGTCCCTCAGTTTTTGGCTGGCGATGGAAAGCGCCTCAGCAGGCGCATGGAATCCCAGCAGTATCTCCTTCTGGTAGGGCAGTTGGCGCACAAACCACTCGTCCGCCATCATGTGGGGCCGAGCGAACAATCTCCAGACTTGGGGAAAACGCTCCAGGGATGCCAGGGTGATGTTGGCTCCTAGCAAACCCAGGAGCAAGATGAACCACCAGGCATGGAAGACATCGAACAAGCCCAGGGCGTTTAAAAGCCGGACTATTTGTGGAGCATAAACCTGCTCGATTTGCCCTTCCTGTGCCATGGGTCGTTGAAGGATCATCGTCCCAATGATGACTGCAGTTCCCAGTGAGCCCAGTAAAATCAAACCACATTTCAAGGAGCTAAAAAATCTCAAAACCCTGTCGAGTGCTGCCTGCTGCTTTGCCACCATTTGTTCCCACCATAAGTCTGAAGAATACCGGGATAACCTAACCCCTGAGAGCAAAAGGATGGGCATTTTGCGGGCCAGGGAGGACAAAAATGTCCTAAATCCTTAATCGTCTGAAAACAAGTAGGGCTCCTCTTGCGGCCCAGAAGTTTGGGTGGCTTTCGTCATTTGTCGGACTGTGAACTTGGGGCAAAAGTCGCACGGGAATGCGCGAACAAACTCAATTTGTCACTTTTTGGGAGGGGGTAAACGAAACAGGCCCTTGATTCCTCAACAAGTTCGGAATTTGCCCTCTGGGAATCAAAAATGCAGACAAAAGGACAGCCATCTTAGTGGTGTTAATTTCTGAGGAGGCCTTTATGAAGACGATTCCGATTACTCGCAATTCAAATGATACTCTTGTTAAAGAAGTTCCCGCTGCCCCCAAGCCCGTTGCGGTCGCCACGGAGGCGACGCCCGCGGAAGTACAACCGACCTTTACTCTCGCCTTCACGCTCGGGACTCGCATGCGCGATCTGCACGATACGATCATCCGTACCGTCCTTCAGCATACGCGTGGAAACCGTCTGCGCGCGGCTCAACTCCTTCACATCAACCCCCGGACAATCCGTCGTCGTCTGGGCAAGAAGGAAACAGTCGGTACCGTGACGCGCGCTGCATAGCTCCGTTCCAGGCCTTAGCTGGCGGTTTCCCCCCTCTATCACTGGCCGTCAGCCTCTTCTCGCGTCGTAAAGAGTACCCAAACGTGCCACCTCCATGTGTGGGCCGCAGGCCCATGACCATCTGGAATGACACGGAGCCAGTTCTTCGGCCCCTGCCCAGCACCTTGGAGGACACGCTATCGCACTCGGCGGCAGTTGGCGCGTGACTCCACATCCGGGCGACAGAGCTGCCCAGTAAGTGACAGGCTGTCGTTCAAACAATTCGTTTTCATGATCCTGCAAACTACATAGGGATTGGCGCGCTACGTGCTCGCATCAATGACGAGTCGCAAGCGCGTCTATCTCTTACTTTGGAGCGTCCTTGGAGTCCAGTCCAACATGTTGGAACAAGTAAATGGTCAGGATTGGAAGCATGTTGCGCGGGATGGCCAGGATACTGCTGGCATGGAACTGACCGGTCGAATACTGGTTGTGGATGATGACCCGCACTTCCTGCGGGTGCTGGCACGCATCCTTTCGGGTGAAAATTTCATTGTTACCTCAGCGGGAGCGGCATGCGACGCATTGGAACTAGTGAAAAGTGCACAGTTCGACTTAGTCATCTCCGACCTCCGAATGCCGGAGTGCGACGGCCTCAGCTTCCTGGAGACTCTCCGCCACGATGGAAACAATGTCCCTGTTATCATCCTCACTGCTTATGGCGAAGTTGATACATACTTGGAAGCCATGAACGCCGGGGCGACCGAGTATTTGAACAAGCCAATTCAATCAGACGAATTATTGAAAATTGTGCGTTCCTGCCTGCGCTCGCGTGCCCATCGCCGGCGCGCCGTCTCCCCATAAAGCAGGTGCCGGGTGTCAGGTGTCAGGGGCTGGACACCTAAGGCTTAGCGACCACGAAACCCCTAATCCAAATCTAGAATCCCAAATGACACCAGCAGCCTGAAACCTGAGACCCGAAACCTGGCACCTGACACCTAGGTTTTCAGCTCCACGATCGTGGCGCCGGCGCCGCCTTCGTGGGCAGGAGCGAGATAGAACTTCTCAACGTGCGGGTGGGAAGCAAACATCTCATGCAGACTCTTGCGGAGGATGCCTTTGCCGTGCCCGTGGATGACGCGCAGCCGAAAGCGTGCGGCCATGTAAGCTTCGTCGAGGAACTTATCCACACGCTCGCGGGCCTGCTCGGCGGTGTCGCCGATAACGTTGAGCTCTGCCGGGGCCTCTTGTGAGTGGCTGGCAGCCACCGCCGGCCTGGGAGCTCCCGTCCCTCCATGAACGATCGGCCGCACCTCGTTTCTGTGGAGCCGCATGCGCAACTGGCCAACCGCGATGTCAACCTGTTCATCGTCGGGGAAAGCCATCACCGTTCCGGGAGATGATAGGTTGGCCACTTGCACTTGGTCGCCGACCGCCAGAGGCCTGTGTGGAGAAGGCTCTGCCGGCGCAGGGGCAGCGCCGCCAATTGCTTCCAGAACCTGCGTGTTCCATTCCTCGCGAACTTCTCGTTTGAGGGAGGCCATCTTGCGCTCGAGCCCTTTCGAGGGTTTGGGAGCTTTGGCGGCTTCCAGTTGTGCCCGAAGCTGCTCGATCACGCTCTCCCAGCGCTTCTCGTTGGCGCGCAAAGTCTCGGCCAAGCGCGAGTCCAGGTCTTTAAGCTTAGCGCGGTGTTCCGCTTCAAGCTTCTTCTCCAAGCCGAACTGCCGGGCCTCCTGTTCCTTCCTTTGCAGGGCCAACTGCGCGACCTGCCTTTCGAGATCCGCTCTCTGTTGGTGCAACCCGGCAATCAGCGCCGCCGCTTCCGCGTCCGCCGGATGCAGCAAAGTGCGCGCCTTTTCCACGATGCTCGGCTCGAGACCCAAGCGTTGAGCAATATCGAGCGCGCTGGATTTTCCCGGCAGCCCGCTCAATAACCGGTAGGTGGGCTCGAGGGTTACTTCGTCGAACTCCATAGCCGCGTTGAGGGCCTCTGGAGTTTCTGCGGCATAGGCTTTCAAACGCGAGTGGTGAGTGGTCACTAGCGTCATGGCCCCGCGCTGCCGGAAATGCTCGAGAATGGCCACCGCCAGCGCGGCCCCTTCATTCGGCTCGGTACTGGTTCCCAGCTCATCCAGCAGCACCATATCCTTCTCTCCCGTTACCTCCGCCATCCTCTGAATGTTGGCGACATGCGCTGAAAACGTGCTCAGGTTCGCTTCGATGGACTGCTGGTCGCCGATATCCGCCAGTACGCGCCGGAACAGCGGCAGTTTGAACTCGCTTGCTGGCACGGGGATGCCGGCCTGGGCCATGAGTACGGCGCTCCCGAGGGTTTTGAGGGCTACGGTTTTCCCGCCAGCGTTCGGCCCGCTGACGATCATCATGATCTTGGGTGGCTTGAGCTCTATAGTCAGCGGGACAGGGCTTCTTCCCCGCCCGCGCAGGGTCTTCTCAAGCAGCGGATGGCGGGCGTCTTTGAGCGAAAGTGCGCGCTCCGAGCTGAACTCAGGGATGCAGCCATCGTACTGGCGAGAGAATTCCGCCTTGGCAAAGGCAAGGTCAAGCTCGCTTAGAATCTCGGTGGCCCGAAGCAGGTCGTCGCGCCGCTCTCGAAGCTTGCGGCTGAATTCGCCCAGGATACGTTGTATTTCGGCAAATTCCCCATCCTGGAGTTCCACCAGTTCATTATTCAAGGGCAGGGTCTCCATCGGCTCGAGAAATACGGTTGCCCCAGACGAGCTGGCGCCGTGGATTACGCCTTGCACCCGCCGCTTTTCCTCCACCCGCACGGGTATCACGAAACGGTCATTGCGAAGCGTCACCACGGCATCCTGAAGCACGCCCTCCCGGCTGAGGTGTCGCAGCAGACGCTCGAGCATGGACTGCACCTCCACGCGTAGCCGCTCGATGGCGCGCCGAATCCGCGCCAGTTCCGGGCTGGCGGACGAATCCACCGAGCCGTCCGGATGGATCTTTCCCTCCAGCTCTGTGACCAGGTCGCGGAAGTCTGCCATACTCCGCGCCCATTCCTCCAGCCGTGGCAAGGGGCACTTGGCAAACAGCCGGTGAATTTCCAGGGCCGCGCGCGCCAGCTCCGTCAGCGCGAGGATTTCGAGTGCCCCCAGTGTGGCGCCTTCGATGCGGAGTTTCTCGAGCAGCGGCCGCGGGTCGCGAAGGCCTCCCAGGCCAGGTCTCGCGCTCTCCCGCAGATATTCGCGTGCTTCCTTGGCCTGTTCCAGTTGGCGACGGATTAGATCGAGGCGCGTGTGAGGCTCGACGCTGGCAAGCAACGGCTCGCTGAGCGGCCCGGAAAGGTAGCCGCGCAATAATTCCAGCACGGCGGGAAACTCCAACGCTTCCCGCGAGAAACGATCCCCGGTCGCACTGTGCTCAGGCGTGGCGTCCATAGAAGAGATTAGAAACTAGAAAATGGAAAATGGAAACTGGAAAATCGGAACTCGAAATTCGAAAAGCGAGCCAGTGCCTGCCCCTTTCCCTTGCGAAAGGTCAGCCCTCTCCGTTGAGGAGAGGGTGTCGCGCTGCCGGCGCTTTCTTCAGCCACAGCGCGACGGGCCTTCGCCCGCCGAAGGGTTGTGGACGCTCAGGGCGCGCAGCCCGCTACGCCCCGCAGGCGGGTGAGGGGTCACGTCCCGGGCTGGAGCATGGTGTCGGGTGAGGGGTTACTTCAGGCACGAACACGACCGGAAAATGGAAACTGGAAACTGGAAAATCGAAAATGGAAAATCGAAAGGCCATGTAGCCGACAGTTTGTCGCTATCTTGGCTTTACCTAGCCACCCGGAAATCCCAGCTTCATTTGCGCAGAATGCGCCGTTTTTTGCTCCTTTTGGTGTTCAATTTGTGCAAATTCGCGCTTAAAATGCGCACAAATTGCAGCATGTAAAAAAGTGATGTCCTTTGTTTTCAAGTACTTCTTAGCTTCGTTCCCACTATTTTTCATTTTTGGCTGCGCTCTGCATTCCCCTCTTGCCGGCACCAATCCACTTTCCGATGGGCGCCAGTGTGTTCCGGTGCTGGCCTACGACACAATGTCTTCGACACGACCACTTAGATAGGCTATCACAGGTCCATGGGCTTGTCAAGATGAGAGCGTGTAGGGGCTCAGTTTGGCGTAGGGCAGTGTCCTAGATGTGTGTTGGCCCGGGGTCTCAAGCTCGAGTCTGGTCTCGGCCTGCAACCCCCAGCCCCAAAGGGGCGCCCTAGCAAAGCCCAGGTCAACGGCCTGGGTGGGTGGGGCAAGAGGATATTCCTTTTCCGGTCTCAAGCCCTGAAGGGGCGTAATAGCTGCGCCTTTCGTAGGTCGCCCCTTCAGGGCTCGACTCGGTAAAGACTCCCTGCTCTCCCAGGCCGTTGGCCTGGGCTTTGCTAGGCCGCCCCTTCGGGGCTGAGAGATTATAGGCAACGACCAACCCGCATTTAGGACATCATCTGGCGTAGCGGCGGCTTGACGAATTCGCCCCAATGGGGCACAATTGGAAAATTCCTGCTGGAGATCTTCGCCAAAAACGAAAAGTCCAACCTAACGGCGGGGGAGCGGAACGCGCTTGGCAAGATTGCCGCGGAGATTAAGCATCAGCTTCAGGGGGAGAAAACATGAGCAAACAAGCATTTGAGGGTATTATGCAGGGCCTTCAGGAAGCGCTTGCCTATACCCGTGGTGACAAGTCGGCCGTGGCGCGTGTCGTCGACGTTGCTGTGAAACCGGCTGACATCAAGACGGCCCGCAAGAAAACGGGAATGAGTCGGGAGACCTTTGCCCGTGCATTCGGCCTTAGCCCCGCAACTCTACGCAAGTGGGAAAA
>Ga0187782_10003044_pt1 | contig 12469 bp, 8 predicted proteins | sample 0715_SJ02_MP15_2_FD_132454 | JGI IMG/M metagenome (GOLD analysis project Ga0187782, IMG submission 132454) | Tropical peat soil microbial communities from peatlands in Department of Meta, Colombia - 0715_SJ02_MP15_20_MG | ecosystem: Environmental > Terrestrial > Soil > Wetlands > Peat | place...
CCCTCGAAGCCGCCCCAATCCCATTTTGGGACGCTCTTTGACAACCAGAAGAAGCAAAATCGCCGCTAAGTCATTGATTCTGGAATATTTTACTTCTAACTCCTTTAAACCCAAAGATTTTGCGGAAATTTCTCTCTAACCCGATGATTCCAATAGATAGGGGGGAGGGGGGGTACCCGGTACCAAACAGTAAACAAGCCGCCAGGAGCACGGCACCGCTGCTAGACTATCTTTGGTGCGCGTTCAGTTTGTCGAGTGCGCGCTTCAATTCTTCAAGCTTCTGTCCCGCCTCGCCGAGCTTGCCTTCGGCGGTCAGGCGCTGGTAGTCGGCGAGATCTTTTGCGGCTTCCGCGATGAGGGCGTTGAGATCCGCCGACTGGGACGACGACTGAGGCGACGCCGCGGATGCCGGCGCGCCTCGAACGGGTTCGGTGGGGACAGCAGCGGCGGCCGTTGTGGGGGCACTCAGCGATGGGACCGCTCCGCCAAAAAGGGCGGCCATGGCCGACTCGAAGGTCGGGCCGTAGGCGAGCTTATCTTGCAGCGCGAGCACGACCAGACGCAACTCCGGCATCGGACTGCGCTCCGCCTGCAGGTAAATCGGCTCCGCATACAAGAGCGCGCGCCCCGACGGAATCACGAGCAGCGCTCCGCGCCGCACGTGCGAACCTTGCTGATTCCATAGCGTCAATTGTCCGGAAAGCTGCGCATTCTGATCGATTCGAGCCTCGATTTGCAACGGTCCGTCCACCAGTTTCGTCTTCGGGAAGTTGTAGACCACCGACGTGCCGTATTGTGCGCCGTCGCTGCGTCCGGCAATCCAGCCAATCAGATTATTCCGATTGGCCGGCGTGAAGGGCAGAATCTCCACGAACTCGACGCCGGTTTCATCCGGAAGCTTCATCAGCACGAAGTTGGGCTGCATGGCGTGTGTCGTTTGCTCGCCCGCCGCGCCCATGCCGACTTCGGTGGCGACTGTCCACAGATCTTCACGGTTGTAGAACGCTTCCGCATCGGTCATGTGATAGAGGCCGTACACTTCCGCCTGCAGTTTGAGCAGCAACTCGGGGTAACGTACGTGCTTGCGCAGCCCGGCCGGCATCATGGCCGCATCCTTGAACAGACTCGGAAAGATCCGGCGGTAAGCTGCGATGATCGGATCCTCCGGATCAAACACGTAAAACGTGGTCGTGCCATCGTAGGCGTCGATGACCACCTTCACACTGTTACGCATGTAGTTAATGGGAGTGTTGTCGAGACGATAATGGGTCGAGTAGGGATAGCTGTCGGAAAGCGTGAACGCATCCATGATCCACGACAGCCGGCCATCGTCGCCGAGCACGATGTACGGATCCGGCTCGAAGGTAAGGAACGGAGCTAATGCCGATACGCGATCGCGCAGGTTGCGGCGCATGAGCAGCCGGCTGTTCTGGTTCACGTCATCGCTGAAGGGCAGCTTCGCAAGGTCGTCGCGGTCGAACGCGATCGCGATGCGGCGCAGGAAACCGCCGAGCACGATGCCCCCGTTGCCCTCATACGACGTGAGGCTGTTGCTTGCCCCTTGCGGATAGTTGAATTCCTTCTGCCGGGTCTTCACGTAGACGTCGGTATTGGTCATCTCGCCGAAATAAATCTCCGGGCGGGTCACGCTTAGCCCACGCACCGTGCTCTGCACCGGCATGTTACTCAGGATCAGCGTGGGCAGCCCTTCCGGCGTGAACCCGTTGACCGGGTTCATCGTGATGCCGTAGCCGTGGGTGTAGATCAGCTTGTCGTTGATCCAGTTGCGGCTGCTCTCCGGGAGTTTGTCGACGTTCAGTTCGCGCGTGGCGAGCATCACCTCGCGAGTCGCGCCGTCGATTTCATATCGATCGATGTCGATGTCGGGAAAATCGTAGTAAGTGCGGATTTCCTGAATCTGACGCAGCGTGTCCTGGAGGGCTCGCCAGTCCCATAGCCGGATGTTCTGCAGCGTGGCCTGATTGTTCTCCGGGTCGGCCGCGTCGATGGTCGTCTCCGCGGGAAACTCGCGTTGCGAGACCCGGTTCAAACCGTAGGCCTGCCGCGTCAATTCGGTGTTGTAGACAATGTAGGGCTTCTCCCGAACCAGTTCGTTCGGTTTGACGATAAAGCTGCTGACGTACCAGGCGACGGCTTGAACGGCGACATAACAGACCGCGGCCGGAAGGATGGCCGCGAGCAGCCAGCGCCCGCGTGGGAACCGCACGGCGTTGACGGCCGCGATTGCCGCGCCGAGAACGAGCGCCGCGCAGACGCCGAGCAACCCCGCGAGCGTGACGTGCGCGTCCGTGTAGGTCACTCCCCCAAAGATCGTATGATCATCGAGCAATAACTCGAACCGGCTGATATACACGCGCATCGCGACGATCAGCAACAGGAACGCGAACGTGATGGAGAACCCGCGCCAGGGTAATGTGACGGAGCGGCTGAGACGGCCGGCGAGCACACGGCTTCCGCCCGTGATGAGGACGAAGAAAGCGGCGAGTATACAGGTGAGGATGGCTAGCGTAAGCAGCCAGCCGGCGATGAGCTGCCACGCGGGCAGGGTGAAGAGAAAGAAGTTCAGCGGCTTGCCAAAAATCGGATCAAAGACGCCGACACTACTAGTGACGGGGCGGGCATACCAAAAGAGCGCTAGCGTCGGCCATTCCACCATCATGCTGGCGCCGGTGGCAACGGCAATGACAAGCGAAACTCCGAGCGCAATGAGGCGCAGGACAGACTCAACCGGTAACTTTACCTGTTGTTGGCCGATGTAAATCGTGTGGCCGCTCGGCAAGTCGGGGAGATGCGCCCTTTTCAAAGCCAGGAACGATCCATACAGAATGAAGGATGTGACGGCTGTAAAAGCCGCGAAGATTCCCCACTGCAGGCTCAGGGTTTTCCAGAAGACGTCGCCGTAGCCGAGCGATGCGAACCAGAGCACTTCCACGTAATACGAGAGCGCGGTTCGACTGCCGAAGACGATGACGGCAAGGACGACGAGAATGAGAAGGAAGCGACCGCGCCGGCGCGGCGAGCGCGGCAGCGGCCAGTCAATGGACTCAGGCATTGCTCCACCCCGTTCTTGCCAGTAATTCGATGATCAGAGTTCCAAGAAACGGTATTGTACAGTGCCTGAAGAAGAGTAACTAGTTTGCGCGGGCAGCGCGACGAGGGTTGTGATTTATTCTCCACAGAATGAGCGCTGCCAATGTTCTAGAATGCGAACATGAGGATCTTGCTGTTCAGCGGGAAAGGCGGCGTGGGCAAGACCAGCCTGGCCGCGGCCACGGGCGTGAAACTGGCTCAGCAGAACTATCGGACCCTGGTGCTGAGCATCGATCCGGCACACAGCCTGGCAGATGCTTTCGATCTCGACACCGAACTCTTCCATGTTCAAACCTCGGAGCCGCTCGGGATCAATGATCGGCTTTCGGTGCAGGAGCTGAATATCCAAAAAGAGATCAAGCGCCATTGGCAGGAAATCTCCTCCTATGTGAGCGCCGTACTGCGCACCACCGGCATCAGCGGGGTAGAGGCGGAAGAACTGGCCATTCTGCCCGGCATGGAGGAGCTCAGCGCGATGATGTACATCAATCAATATCGGCGCGAGCAGCGTTATGACGTCATCGTGCTCGATGCCGCGCCCACCGCAGAATCCATGCGCTTTATCAGCATGCCGACGACGCTGGACTGGTACATGAAGCACATCTTCCCTTTCCAGCGTAATTTTCTCAAGGCGGTGCGGCCTATCGCCAACCGGGTTGCGCCGTTCGAGCTACCTCCCGACACCTACTTCGGCAACGTTCGGGCCCTCTTCGACAAGCTCGACGGAGTGGGTGAGATGATGGAAGATCCGCGGATCACCAGCGTGCGGCTGGTCACCAATGCGGAGAAGATGGTGGTGCGGGAGACGCAACGGGCATTCGTGTACTTCTCCCTGCATGGGCTCACCGTGGACGCAGTTCTCGTAAACCGTTTGCTTCCTGCGGAGGTTCGGGATGCCTGGTTCAATGAGTGGCACACCTCCCAGGACGCGATGCTCCATGAGATCGAGGAGTACTTTGCGCCCGTGCCCGTAAAGAAGGTGCCGTTGTTCTCGCATGAGGTACTGGGCCGGCAGCGGCTAGAGGATCTCGCGCGAACGCTGTATGCTGAGAACGAAGATCCATCAGCCGTGACCCGAACGGAGAAACCCTACACTTTCGGGAAACAGAACGGCCTTTATGAGATTCGTGTTCTTTTGCCTTTCGCCACCAAGGGCGAGATCGAGTTGTTTAAGAAGGGCGACGAACTTGTCGTACAGATCGGTACTTTCCGCCGTCACATCGGGCTGCCGCGATCAATGACAGCCCTTTCGCCGTCCCGGGCGCGCCTGGAGAGCAAGGTCCTCACGATCGAAATGAAGGAGACACTATGAACAATCCGGAGAATAGCCAGTCAACCACAACCGAGCAAGCCGTTCCTGAGCGCTGCCCGTGCCGCGAGATCGTGGACACCGTGCAGGAATTCCTGGGGATTTCGCCTGCTGCCCGACAGCACTTGACAAGCTCACGCGTCGAGTTCCTCAAGGCGATGCGGGAGATGCTCAACGACCGTATTGAGCACTTGTCGAGCCGGGGCCAGAAGGGTACCAAGGTCGCAGTTGAGTAAGTCATCCCAGAGGGTGCGGTTGGCACTCAAGGCTTGCCGGCTTTGCGTTCGTACGGTACGTACACTGGTTCCCAGGTATTCGCTTGGAGTTCGCGATCCAGGCTATCTTCGCCGACAATCTGCGCCTGGCCATCTTGAATCGCCTGCCTACCCACGGCCAGCGCGATGGAGCGACTGAGTTGCCGCGAATCCGCGAGTGACGGCAGGAGGCTGGCCTTCTTATCCTTTTGTGTGGGGACGAGACGCGCCAATTCCTTAGCGGCAGCCATGATCATCGCATCGGTGACGCGTTTGGCTCGGGAGGCAATAATCCCGAGTGCAAGCCCGGGAAATATGTACGAGTTATTGGTCTGGTCGATGCGAACTTTCTTCCCCCAAATAGTCACCGGTTCGAACGGACTCCCGGTACCGATCAAGGCCCCTCCTTCGGTCCAATCCAACAAGTCCTGAGGCGTCGCTTCGCTGCGTGCGGTGGGGTTCGAAAGCGGGAAGATGATGGGTCGAACTGTGTTCCTGGCCATTTCGCGCACCGCCTCTTCGGTGAAAGCTCCCGCTTGACCAGACACTCCGATGAGGACTGAAGGCTTGGCGTTGCGGATCACCTCCAGCAAGGTGATCTCGCCATTCGGTTGTCTCCAACCCCGCACTTCCTGTTCTTTGCGGGCGTAGGCCAGCTGTTCGGGCCGCACATCTTTGCCCTTTTCCGTGATAAGACCGAAGCGGTCGATAGCGTAAAAGCGATTGCGAGCTTCCTCTTTCGGAATGCCCTTGTCATGCATGAACTGTTCTAACAGGTTGGTGATGCCTATGCCCGCGGTTCCGAAGCCAAATACAACGATTCTCTGTTGCTCTAACGGTACGCCCGTAACGTTGATCGCAGAGAGCAGCGTCGCGGTCGCTACCGCCGCAGTGCCTTGAATATCGTCGTTAAAAGTACACAGCTGGTCTTTGTAGCGAGCCAGAAGTCGAGCGGCATTGGAACCGGAAAAGTCCTCCCATTGCAAAAGAACGTGCGGCCAGCGCTTGTTGACGCTGTTCACAAAAACATCCACGAAAGCGTCGTACTCTTCGCCGCGAACCCGAGGATGGGTCCATCCGATGTAAATTGGACTCTTTAACCTGTCCTCATTGTCGGTCCCTACATCCAGCAGAATCGGAAGACAATGCTCCGGATGGATGCCGCCGAGCGCAGTGTAAAGCGCCATCTTCCCGATGGGGATACCCATGCCTCCTGCCCCTTGATCGCCGAGCCCCAGGATCCGTTCACCATCGCTGACCACGATGCATTTCACAGCGTCGTAACGGGAATGACTCAGGATCTGATCGATGCGATGTTTATTCGGATAGCTGAGGAACAAACCTCGCGGCTTTCTCCATATCTCACTGAAGCGCTGGCAACCCTCACCCACCGTTGGCGTATACACTACGGGGAGCATCTCTTCGATATTGCGCAGCAAGAGCGCATAGAACAGCGTCTCGTTTGTATTCTGCAGTTCGCGGAGAAAGCTGTATTTATGGAAGGAGTTCGGCTGCTCCCGGAATGCTTTGATCCGCCGGTCAATCTGTTCATCCAGACTCCCCACATGCGGCGGCAATAAACCGTGCAGGCCAAATATATCGCGTTCGTGATCCGAGAAGGCTGTTCCTTTATTGAGACGCGGAGAATTAAGCAGGTTAAATCCCGAAAGAGAAACCCGGCGGACCTTGTTGCTGGCTGTCTGCTGCGCTTGCTGGTGCATTTCCATCCCCTTGCAAATCCGGTTTAGCTTCTTTGTGAACGTGGCGGGCTAACGCAGCGGCACGGATTATTTGCAACTTGCGTATCTCTGGCCAGCCCTTCAATTCAGTATGCCAGAGCCCGCGTGTTGCAAAAATACCAATCACACGATACGTCCGCCAACCGGAGAGCTGGCTCTTGATGAGACCTTGTCGTGGAGCGTTATTGGCGGTCCAGCCAAGATTCGAGTTTACGATTCGCCTTGGGTAAGCTCGCGGGTCAATAAAAAGCTGTTGCCTTCATTCCTCCAGCCGTCTTTGACGTCTGGCTGTTGTCAACAAATTGTCAAAATGATGTCATTTTCTTACCCGAAATGTGCCATTAACCCGATATCAGGCTAGAGTTTAGGGGTATCATTCATGGCAATTACGGCGGGGGGTGGTCGTGACCAAGGACATATCTACAGCGACGACGACGATGGACGCGGTTCCGGCTGGCGCGGAGCGGATACTTGTGATCGAGGATGATCGCGCTGTGCAAAAAGCTCTAAAGCGACTGTTTGAAGCCGAAGGCTTTGCGGTGGATATTGCGGGGGACGGCGCAGCGGGTCTGGAGATGTTTCGGGCGGCGGCGCCGTCGGTGCTGGTGCTGGACTTGAGCTTGCCGGGGACGCCGGGGCAGGACGTGTGCCGGGAAATCAGCCAGACAGCACCTTCGTTGCCGATCATCGTCCTGAGCGCGCGAACGGAAGAGGTGGACAAAGTACTGCTGCTGGAGTTGGGCGCGCATGACTACGTGACAAAGCCCTTCAGTCCGCGGGAACTTCTGGCGCGGGTGAGGACGGCGATGCGGCGGTCACTATCGATGCGGACTCCCCTGACCGAGACTTTCAAGTTTGGCGATGTGAAAGTCGATTTCACGAAGATGGAATTGTGGCGGAAAGGGAATCTGGTGCAGCTGACTTCGCAAGAGTTCAAGGTGCTGAAGTTCATGATCCAGAACGCGGAGCGCGTGTTGTCGCGCGAGGAGTTACTGAACCACGTTTGGGGGTATAGGAATTATCCGAGCACCCGGACGGTCGATAATCACATCCTGCGCCTGCGGCAGAAGCTGGAAAAGGATCCCGCGAACCCCGTGCACTTTCGCACGGTGCACAGTTCGGGATACAAGTTTGTGCCGTAAGACGAGCTTCGAGCCACGAACTTCGAGCCGCGAGCGAACACGAAATCTTCTTGGGTTTATGACCATGGATAGGCGTTGCATCGACGGGAGGATGCTCAGGTTTCGAGAGTTAGCTGCGAACAACGCGATCCTATGCTTGCTCAAAGCTCGCGGCTCGAAGCTCGTAGCTCGTAGCTTTGTATTCATGACTGGAATTCGGTTGCGGACCAAGTTTCTGCTTTCCATGGTCGCGGTGTCGGCGGCGCTGACTTTCACGACGTTGCTGGTGGTGCGGCGCACCGTGCAGCAGGAGGTACGACTGGGAATTCAGCGCGACCTAGAGAACTCCGTTTCCGCATTCCATAACTTTCAAAAGCAGAGGGAAGGGACGCTCGAGCGTTCGGCGGCGCTGCTCGCCGACCTGCCGAATGTGCGGGCCCTGATGACCACGCGCGATCCCGCAACCATTCAGGACGCATCGCGGGATTTGTGGCAATTAGCGGGCAGCGACGTGCTGCTGCTGGCCGATTCTTCCGGCAAGGTGATGGCGCTGCAGACTACTCCGCCGGAGATCACGGTTCATGAGGCGCAGGTTTTCTTTCCGCAAGTGGTGTCGCGCGACGAGACGCGATACTGGCGGTATGTCGAAGGCCACCTCTACGAAGTTTTTCTCCAGGATATTTATTTTGGTCCCGCAAGCGGGCGTCAGATTCTCGGATACCTGCTGCTGGGTTACGAGATCGACGACCGCGTTGCCCGCGATCTCAGCCGCGTGGCCGCGAGCGAGGTGGCCTTTCGCTACGGCGACGTGATTGTGCGCAGCACTCTGAAGCCCGCCCAGGAATCGGAGTTGCTGCGCGCGGCGCCGAGAACTACCGTGGGCGGACCGCCGCAAGGGGAGCAGATCTGGCTGGGCGGGGAACGATTCTTGGCGACAGCGGTGGTTCTGCCCACTCCGGGTACGCCACTGCTGAATCTGTGGGTGTTGAAATCGATCGACCAAGCCACCGCATTCTTGAGCAGCCTGAACGAATTGCTGCTGGCGCTGGGGCTAACGGCGGTGCTGGCGGGTAGCCTGCTGGTTTTTTTGATCTCGCACACCTTTACGCGTCCGCTGGAGAATCTGGTAGCGGGGGTGCGCGCGCTGGAGCAAGGCGACTATGCGTATCCGCTAAATGCGCGGGGCGGAGACGAAGTCGCTGAGGTCACGGGAACCTTCGACCGCATGAGAAAGAATCTGCAGAAAACTCAGCGCGAGTTGCTGGATGCGGAACGGCTGGCGACGATCGGACGGATGGCGAGTTCGATCTCGCATGATTTGCGGCATTCGCTGGCGGCGGTCGTGGCGAATGCGGAATTTCTTTGCGAGAGCAACCTGACGCCGGCGCAGCGCGAAGATCTTTACTCCGAGATACGAATTGCGGTCAACCAGATGACGGAGTTGATCGAGTCGCTGCTGGAATTCTCACGCACACGAGAGTCGCTGCGTCCCACATACGGCGACGTCCGCTCGGCGGTAGATCGGGCGGTGCAGGGGGTGAAGGCGCATCCCGAATACCAGCGCATAAGGATCCGGGTTTCTTGCGAAGGGCCAACCGAGGGCTGGTTCGATTTCAAGAAACTGGAGCGCGCCTTGCTCAACTTACTGCTGAACGCGTGCGAGGTGGTGCCGGCGGAATCCGGGAAAATCGATGTCGAACTGAAACGCAAGGGCGAGAGTCTGGAAATTCGCATCGAGGATAACGGCCCGGGCATCCCGGAGGCGGTGCGTGACCGGCTGTTCGAACCGTTTGTGAGCCACGGCAAGGAAAATGGTACCGGGATGGGATTGACGGTGGTGCAGAAGATTCTGCAGGACCACGGCGGCGACGTCGCGGTGGAGCGGACTTCGGCTTCGGGAACGACATTCCGCGTGAATATTCCGCTGAATCCCTCGGCGGAAAATGCTTTTGCGGCCCGGCATGTTAACTAGTAGCTGGTGCATTGTAGCGCCGCGGCATCTTGCCGGCTGTCCTAAGGGCGTCGCGCTCTCGGCGCGGTGGGCAGGGATGCCCGCCGGACAGCCGCCGGGACGGCAGCGCTACGGGATGGGTCGGTTTGCGAACTCCCCGAAATGCAGATCCGGAATCGACACTTGAAGTGCATACCTAAAATTCAATGAAGTGCGGAGAGTGGCAGGAGGCGACATGAGTATGAGCGAGACGCGCTGGGTCGAATGGTTGCGATGGGGGATGCTGCTAGGTGCAACGGCGTGGAGCACATTCGGTGCCGGGCAGGAACCTGCGAATCGGACGCAGCCGCCTTCTGCCAGTGACTCGGTTCGCGAGTTGCGGGAACAGGTTCGAGAGTTGCAGGCGGCGGTTGCTGGGATGCGCTCCGATTGGCAGCGAGCGCGCACGGAAACAGCGGAACTACGCCGGGAGCTCGAGGAAGTCCGCGCAGGAACGGGACGGCGGAATGCGGTGTTAAGGAACGCGGTGGCGAAGTCGGAGCCCGGCAAGTCCGAGGCGGCTGCGGAGAGCTTGCAGAGCGCGTTGCAGAAAGACGTGCCGCAGGATCAAGCAACGGAAGATCAGAAAAAAGACGAGAAAGAAGACCAGAAAAAAGCCGAGCGTGCGGCCAGACTGGAAGAGGAATACCAACTGCTGAGCGGAAAAATGGACGATCAGTATCAGACCAAGGTGGAAAGCGCATCGAAGTACAGGGTGCGGCTGTCGGGCATTGTTCTGATGAACCTGGCGAGCAATCAAGGGACGGTGGATAGCATTGATCTCCCCACCCTTGCGTATGCGCGGCCGCCAGGGGGCTCGGGGGGAAGTTTCGGTGCGACGCTGCGACAATCGGAGATCGGGCTCGAGGCATTCGGGCCGACCGTGGCGGGTGCGAAGACGACGGCGGACCTGCAAGTCGATTTGGCGGGTGGCTTCCCGCCGGTTCCGAACGGGATCAACTCCGGACTTGTGCGATTGCGGACGGCCACGATGCGAATGGATTGGACAAACACCTCGGTTGTGGTCGGGCAAGATGCGATTTTCTTCTCCCCGAACTCGCCGACATCGTTTGCTACGCTGGCGATTCCGGCGCTGACCTATGCGGGGAATTTGTGGAGCTGGGTGCCGCAGATAAGAGTGGAACATAAAGTGGCGCTAGGGGAAGAGTCCAGCCTCATATTCCAGGGAGGGATTCTCGATCCAGTCAGCGGGGAAGTTCCGGGCACGGCGGCGAGCGCAGAGCCCGGCACAAGCTATTACCGGCAGGCTGGGCCTGGGGAAGCATCGCGCCAACCGGCATACGGCACACGGATAGCGTGGACGCGGAATGTTTTCGGACAGCCGCTGCGGATAGGCGTGGGAGGGTACTACACCCGGCAGGATTATGGTTTCAGCCGGAACATCGATGGCTGGGCCGGAATGACAGATATCGAGTTGCCGCTCGACCACCAGTTTTCGTTGAGCGGAAAGTTTTATCGCGGAAGGGCCCTTGGCGGATTGTATGGCGGCATTGGCCGCAGCGTGTTGTTCAGCGGCGATCCGACCTTGGCCAGCACGGAAGTGCAAGCGTTGAACTCGATAGGCGGCTGGGCGCAATTGAAATACCGGCCCGCGAATAAATGGGAGTTCAATGCGGCGTTTGGAATGGATAATCCGTATGCCAGCGATCTGAAATACTTCCAGTATCCGCAGTCCTACGGGGATGCGACGCTGGCGAGAAATCAGGGGAGCTTTGTGAACATGATTTACCGTCCCCGATCGGACCTGTTGTTCTCCGCCGAGTATCGACACCTGACGACGTATTCGCTTACCGACGGAGGGAACAGCGCAGGGCATCTTAATTTGACGATGGGAGTTCTTTTTTGAGCGGAAGCGGGCACGTAATAAGCCGCGGTAAAGAACGCAAGATAGGCCATCCACGATGAGCCATAGAACAATCATCGGGGTCGCGATGTTGTGGGCCTGCGCGGCCGGATTGCACGCGCAGCCGCCAACGCAGGTAACTACGACGACCGTGCGCGGGCGCGTCGAGGTTATCGGGGCAGGCGGCGCGGGCAAGAGGCGGCATGGAACGATTCCCGCGACGGTGGTGTGGCTGACGCCAATAGCGACAACGGGAGCGGCAGGCGAAGCCGCTACGGCGGCGCCAAATTCCTCCGCCAGTCCGGCGGCAAGTCCGGCGCAGACCCCGCGCCTGGTGCAGAAGAACAAGAGTTTCGAGCCGCACATCCTGGTGGTTGCGGCGGGGTCGGTGGTGGAATTTCCCAATCGCGATCCTTTCTTCCACAACGTCTTTTCACTTTTCGAAGGAAAGCGGTTTGATCTCGGTCTGTACGAAGCCGGTAGCTCGCGGATGGTGCGATTCGACCGGCCCGGAATCAGCTACATTTTCTGCAATATTCACCCCGAGATGAGTGCAGTGGTCATTACACTGGCGACGCCGCTGTACGCTGTTTCAAATGCGGACGGGCAGTTCAGCCTGGCGGGCGTTCCCTACGGGCGTTACATGTTGCATGTCTGGAGCGCGGGCATCGGTCCGGAAAATGCGCAGCCGCTGGCGCGGGAGATCACGATCGCGGAGAATGCTTCGTCATTGGGAGTGATTCGAGTTCCGGAAGCCAATGGGCAGCGCATTGCGCATAAAAACAAGTATGGACGCGACTACGACGAGCCTACGCCCAACAACTCTGTTTACGAGCAGCAACGCTAGGCTCTGACCGCTGCCGGCGATCATCATGCGAGCGATGGACGGGCCGGCACGCTGCCAACCACGAACTTCGTCTTGTGAGGTTCGACACCGATCTTGCGCGCAAACTGGTTTATAATTCGCGGTCTCAGGTGGAACTGTATCTGCTTCTCGCGGAGCATGAGTCCGTTCCGTGCCCGCGATTAAGGAGGACCAGGAATGAAACTGCATTTATTGGTAGTGTTCCTTCTGCTTTCG
>Ga0187782_10003045_pt1 | contig 12466 bp, 7 predicted proteins | sample 0715_SJ02_MP15_2_FD_132454 | JGI IMG/M metagenome (GOLD analysis project Ga0187782, IMG submission 132454) | Tropical peat soil microbial communities from peatlands in Department of Meta, Colombia - 0715_SJ02_MP15_20_MG | ecosystem: Environmental > Terrestrial > Soil > Wetlands > Peat | place...
TATACCGGATGGGCGGCACTGAACCGTGACCCGCTGGAGGATCAGGTGGAGTTCACTTGTCCTCACTGCGGGGCTCACGGTGCCAAGGCTGCTCGGCGGCCTCGTTCGGCATATCACTTCACAGATGGTTTCGTCCAGGATCTGGAAGGTGAAGCAGGGGTTTGCCGAACCTGCAAGCAATCGATACGGGTGACACCAATCGTCTTGGTTCACGATCGGGACGAGCAGCGCCGGTTCCACGCCGTTTTCGAGGTTGACACGCAGGTCTCGAAGAACTGAATCCTGGCTGGCGGATCGTTTCCCCGAACCGAGCTTCACACTGGCGGTGTCTACGAAGCTCTGAATCGTCCGCAGGGGCCGCACGCTTAATCGATTTCGAGGGCGAGGTGGTATTTTTCCATCTGCCGCCGGACCTGCTCGAAAGCGTCATCGACAGTGTCTGCAAACTGCAGAAGCTTGCAATCGGCCTCGCTCATGGTACCGGTGTGAACCATGTGCCGCCAGTTCAAGACCTTGTCCCAATACTCGCGTCCGTAAATCAGAATCAAATGCTTCGAGGCGAGTTTGCCGGTTTGCATCAGGGTAAGCATTTCCCAAAGCTCGTCCATCGTGCCAAAACCGCCTGGAAAAACGATCAACGCTTTGGCCATCTGGGCAAACCATAGTTTGCGCATGAAAAAGTAGTGGAAGCAGAAATTCAGCTCCGGACTGATGTAGGGATTGGGCCGCTGCTCATGCGGCAACTGAATGCTCAGACCGATGGAGGACCCGCCCGCCTCGGCGGCACCGCGGTTCGCCGCCTCCATGATGCCCGGCCCGCCGCCCGAGCATACGACAAACCGCCTTGGCTGCGTTCCGAGCGTCATGGCCCACGAGGTGATGCGGTGGGACAGCTCCCGCGCCTCTTCGTAATAGCGGGACATCTTGACCATCGATCGCGCGGCCGCGAGTTTAGTGCGCCACGGATTGTTGCGGCGGCCACGCGCGGCGCGCTGGACCTTCCGAAAATTCGCTAGAGCGACGTCGCGCGCAAAAACGCGCGCGGAACCGAACATGACAATCGTGTCTCCGACTCCGGCACGCCGTAGGCGGTTCAGCGGATCGATGTACTCAGCCAGGATGCGGAGCGGTCTGGCCGGCCGGCTCTCCATGAATACGGGATCTTGGTAAGCCAGGTCGGGCATCGGCAGATGGCCGGAACGCTTCATGTGACTCCCCCTCAGAAGAGACAAAGGAACATTTTAGCGTGACCAATCGGCCCCGGTGTGTTCACTTCGCGCGCCGATGCGCGATCCCGCAACGCAGTAGACCCCGTGGGTTCCCTTCCTTCCCAATTCCGTCCTTGCTCACGATGAGCTCGGGAGAAAAGCGGCGGGGAGCTAACTAGGTGGCGCCGTGAGCGCTCCCGGCGGGCTTGGGTGATTCGGCGAGCAGTTCCCGGGCGGTAAAGATCGAGCGATAGTTGTATTTGGCGCGGAGTGCGTCCGAGCCACCCTCTTCGCGATCGACCAGGCTGATCACGGCGATGACTTGGCAGCCCTCGCGCTCGGCCGCAGCGATGGCCTCTTGCGTTGATCCGCCCGTGGTGCAGACCTCATCGACGATGACCACTTTCTTGCCATGGGGATTGTCGAGCCCCTCGATCTGGCGCTCCCGACCGTGCTTTTTCGCTTCCTTGCGGACGAGAAAACCGGCCAACGGTCGCTTCTGGATGGCGCTGACCACACCGGCGGCTGTAACCAGTGGATCGGCGCCCATGCTGAGTCCGCCGATCGCGTCCGGCTTCAGCCCCATTTCATCGAGCAGTTCCAGAAGGCAGTAGCCCGTTAAGAGCGCGCCCTCCGGATCGAGCGTCGTGAGCTTGCAATCCAGGTAATAGCTGCTCTTCTTGCCCGAGGACAAGGTAAAGTCGCCACGCACGAGCGATTTCCCGCGCAACAGAATTGCGAGTTGTTGTCGATGGCTGGTCATGGGCGGGGGTGGTTGTCGTGGAGGTTACTTCTTTTCCGATCCGGGAACCGACTCTTCTTCCTCCAGGATCGCGGCGGCCGCAGCGATGCGGTCGCCTTCGTCCAGCCGCAGCAAGCGGACACCCTGCGTCGAGCGGCCCGCCTCCCGAATCTCCGCCGCGTGGACGCGAATGACTTTGCCGTGCCCGGTAATGATCATGACGTCGGAGTCCTCGCGTACTTGCAGCGCGGCCACGACCGGTCCGTTGCGGTCGGTTGATTTCAGGTTGATGACGCCCTTGCCACCGCGCGACGTGACGCGGTATTCAGCCAGTGGGGTGCGCTTGCCGTAGCCCTTTTCCGCCACGGTGAGCATCAGCGAGGTGAGCGACTCACGAATCTCGTCGCTTTCCAGCTCGTCGAGATCTTGCGCGGTTTTCTTATACTCCTTGGCAATGATGCCGAAATCGGGCTGGACAGCATCCATGGAGACAACGAAATCATCCTTCGCGAGGTCCATGCCGTTGACGCCGCCGGCATTACGGCCCATCGAGCGCACTTCGGTCTCGCGGAACAAGATGGCCTGACCGTCGCGGCTGGCCAGGAACACCATCTGCTTGCCGTCGGTGAGCTTCGCGCCGATCAGTTCGTCGTTCGCATCGAGGTTGATGGCAATGATTCCGGAAGGACGAGGGTTGGAGAACTCGGCGAGCTCGGTTTTTTTCACCGTGCCGTGCTTGGTAGCGAAGAAGACGAAGCGTCCCGCCTCTTCCAGATTGCGGGCGGGAACAATGGCCTTCAGAGTTTCCCCTTCCTGAAAGCGGACGAGACTGTTGATCGCCTTGCCGCGGGTGGCCGCGGCGGCCTCGGGGATTTCGTACACCTTCAGCCAGTAGATGCGGCCCTTGGAAGTGAACAACAGGATATAGCTGTGCGCCGAGGCGATAAAGAAGTGCTCGACAAAGTCATCTTCGCGCGTCTTCGCTCCGATACGTCCTTTGCCCCCGCGAGACTGATGACGGTAGGTCTCGACCGACGTGCGCTTGACGTAGCCGGCGTGGCTGACGGTGATGGCCATTTCCTCGTCTTTGATCAGGTCTTCGAGCTTAATCTCCTCGACCCGATCTACGATCTGCGTGCGGCGGTCGTCGCCATAGTCCTTCACCACCTCCCGCAGTTCGGTGACAATGACGGCCTTCAGCTTCTTGTCGCTGACAAGAATCTCCTCGAGCTCGGCAATGCGCTCGCGGATTTGGGTAAGCTCTTTCAGAATTTCGTCGACCGAAAGCTGGGTGAGGCGGTGCAATTGCAGCTCGAGTATGGCGTCAATCTGGAGGTAGCTAAGGCCCGAACCCTCGTCGCCTCGAGCCGTGATCCCGTACTTTTTGCCGTCCAGCTTTACACCCTTGATCGTCGTTTCCTTGCCCCCGACCATTACACGGACCGACTTGTTCAGGAAAAATTCGTGTAAATTCTCGCGGGCGCTGGCGCGGCTCGACGAGCCCCGAATGATGCGGATCACGTCGTCGACGTTGTCCAGGGCGATGCGGTAGCCCAGCAGGATGTGCTCACGTTCCTTCGCCTTGCGAAGCTCGTATTGCGTGCGGCGGCGGACAACGTCCACGCGATGCTCAATGAACAGGCGCAGCAGATCGAGCAGGCCCAACTCGCGCGGCTGGCCGCCCACGATCGCGAGCAGGATCATGCCGTAGGATTCCTGCATCTGGGTCATCTTGAAGAGCTTGTTCAGGATGATCTGCGGCTCTTCGTCGCGCCTCAGTTCAATGACGATGCGCATGCCCTCGCGGTCGCTTTCGTCCCGTACGTCGGCAATGCCGTCGATCTTCTTGTTGTTGATCAGTTCGGCGATGTGCTCGATCAGGCGGGCCTTGTTGACCTGGTAGGGCAGCTCGGTGATGACGATATCCTCGCGATCCTTGGCACGCTGCTCAATGGCGGCCTTGGCACGCACCTGGAAGGATCCGCGGCCCTTTTTGTAGGCTTCCTCGATCCCTTCCCGACCGTAAATGTAACCACCGGTTGGAAAATCCGGGCCCGGGATGATCTTCATCACCTGCTTGAGCGTTGCCTCGGGATTCTCGATCAAGGCAATGGCAGCTTCGATGGTTTCGCGTAGGTTGTGGGGCGGAATCCGCGTGGCCATGCCGACGGCAATGCCGTCGGCTCCGTTGACCAGCAGGTTCGGGACCCGGGCAGGCAGGACCGTCGGCTCCATGCGGGTTTGGTCGAAGTTCTCGACGAAATCGACCGTTTCCTTCTCCAGGTCCTCAAGCATTTCCTCGGCGATTCGGGAAAGACGCGCTTCGGTGTACCGCATGGCGGCGGGCGGGTCACCATCGACCGAGCCGTAGTTGCCCTGGCCGTCGATGAGCGGGTAGCGCATGCTGAAATCCTGGGCCAGGCGCACCAAAGCGGGATAGATGATGGCTTCGCCGTGCGGATGGTAATTCCCGGACGTGTCTCCGCAGATCTTGGCGCACTTGCGAAAACCTCGGTTGGAGGCCAACCCGAGGTCGTTCATGGCGATGAGAATTCGGCGCTGGACGGGCTTAAGGCCGTCGCGGACATCCGGAATGGCGCGGGCCAGAATTACGCTCATGGCGTAATCGAGGTACGACTTCCGCATTTCCGATTCGATATCGACCGGCATCAATAGCGGCTGATCAGCCATGAGGACCCCTTTGTCAGTTCTGATACCGACTGGTAACGAAGACTCTCGGTGCGTCGAACGATCGCTCTAGCACCGACCCGGCGAGAGTGCGACAGAAGGTACCGTCACCCCTCAGCTAAATGTCCAAGTTGACCACTTCGAGGGCATTTTCTTCGATGAACTTACGACGCTCTTCGACGTTTTCTCCCATGAGCGTCGCGAAAATCTCCTCCGCGGCCACCGCATCTTCCAGCCGGACCTTTAGCAGCGTGCGCGTCTCGGCATTCATCGTGGTGGCCCAGAGCTGCTCCGGGTTCATTTCGCCGAGGCCTTTGAAGCGCGTGATGGTGAACTCCTTCTTGGCGTCTTCCAGGACATAATTCAGCAACTCGAGCGCCGTCGCTTTCGTCGTCTTGTCGCCGTTGTGCGTAACGGTGAAGGGCGGTTGATCGTTCTCCTCGATCGCCTGGCGGAGCGTGCGGAGGCGTTTGTACTCGGGCGAGGCGGCGAGTGCCCAGTTGATCCGCTTTTCGCCGCCATTTTTGAGCACTACTTCGTGCAAGCTGTGCTCTTCGTCAAACTCCAGTTTTGCGTCGATGTCGAGCTTGGCTCGCTCGATAGCCTTGACGAGCTCCTGCAGCTTTTTCTTATCCGTGAAGTCGGCCTTCTTGTCGAGCTCGGCTTGGGCGAGCAGCTCGATAAGCCTCGGATCTCGCAGCCGCCGGCCCAGTTTCGATGACACCTGCTCGTACTCCTGGATGTTCAGCAAGAACTGCGTAAGGTCGCCGCCGTCCAGTGATTTGCCGGTTTTGCCCTTGACGACGTGCTCTTCGGTCGCGCGCTTCATCAGCTCACGCGAGAATTCACGCTCGTCGCGGATATAACGGTCCATCTTGCCGCGCTTGACGCGGTAAAGCGGCGGTTGCGCAATATAGACATGATCCTTGTCGATGAGCTCACGCATATGGCGGAAGAAAAACGTGAGCAGGAGCGTGCGGATGTGGCTCCCATCGACATCCGCATCGGTCATGAGGATGATCTTGTGATAGCGGAGTTTCGCGGCATCGAAATCGTCCTTGCCGATGCCGGTGCCGAGAGCCGTGATAATGGCGCGGATCTCTTCGTGGCCGAGCATCTTGTCGTAGCGCGCTTTTTCGACGTTAAGGATTTTGCCCTTGAGCGGCAGGATGGCCTGATATCGCCGATCCCGCCCGCCTTTGGCGGAGCCGCCAGCCGACTCGCCCTCCACGATGAATAGTTCGCACCGGGCGGGATCGCGTTCTTGACAATCGGCGAGCTTCCCGGGTAGGCCTGAGGAATCCAGAGCGGACTTGCGCCGCGTGAGTTCGCGGGCTTTGCGGGCCGCTTCGCGGGCGCGGGCGGCATCGATGCACTTGCCGATGATCTTGCGAGCGATCGAGGAGTGCTTGTCGAAATACTCGCCCAGCTTCTCGTTGACCAGCGATTCCACCAGACCTTTGATATCGCTATTCAACTTGCCTTTCGTTTGACCTTCAAACTGTGGCTGCGGGAGCTTCACGGAAACAACCGCAACGAGCCCCTCGCGAACGTCATCGCCCGTGATCGAGATTTCATCCTTCTGCTCCTTGAGCATGCCGAAGGAGCCGGCGGAGTAATTGATCGTGCGCGTGAGCGCCGAGCGGAAGCCGGCAAGGTGCGTGCCGCCATCGATGGTGTTGATCGTGTTGGCGAAGGCGAAGATGTTCTCGGCGTAGCTGTCGTTGTACTGAAGCGCGATCTCTATATCGACCGTGCCACGCTTACCCTCCATGTAGATCGGCGAGTCGTGCAACGTCTGCTTTCCGCGGTTCAGATGCTTGATGAATTCCGAAATCCCGCCGGTGAAGCGAAATTCGGCTTTCTTGTTCGAGCGCTCGTCCTCGAGTGTGATTTTCAGCCCTTTGTTTAAAAACGCCAGCTCGCGCAGGCGTTGCGAAAGGGTGTCGAAACTGAAATTCGTAGTTGAGAAGATCGAGACATCGGGATGGAAAGTGATCTTCGTGCCGGTCTTTTTTGTCTTGCCGGAAGATTTGAGTTTCGTGGTCGGGATACCCTTTTCGTAGGATTGCTCCCACACCTCGCCATCCCGCCAGATTTCCAGGTCGAGCCAATCGGAAAGCGCATTGACTACGGAAACGCCGACGCCATGCAAGCCACCGGAAACCTTGTACGTCTCACTGTCGAATTTCCCGCCCGCGTGCAGAACGGTCATGACCACTTCGGCAGCGGGTTTTTTTTCGGTGGCGTGCATGTCCACCGGGATGCCACGTCCATTGTCAACCACCGTGACGCTGTTATCGTCGTGCACCTGCAGGTTGATCTCATCGCAGAAGCCCACCATGGCTTCGTCCACCGAATTGTCGACCACTTCCCAAACGAGATGATGAAGCCCCATCTCGCCGGTCGAGCCGATATACATGGCCGGGCGCTTGCGGACGGCTTCCAGGCCGCCCAGGACCTTGATCGACGTCGCGTCGTACTTATGCCCAGCTGGCGGACTGGCACTCCCCGGCCCTTTCGGGCCCGGATTCTCTTTATCACCCATGGGTCGTGCGTCTCCTCAAAAGCGGCCTCAGGTCCGTGAACCTGAGCTACCAACGAAAAACCGGCCATGCTTGAGTCGTACTCGGGGAAGGCGGTCGCGCGGATCGGCCCGACTTACCTTGCCCATTGGTCCCATCTCTATCAAGCGCTGGGCGCCGGAGCTAGGACTCGAAGGGTTTCTCTGAGCTCCATCCCGTCCCGTACCGAAATCTCGGGTGGACGCGGCGAAGCTCCCCTCAGAATGAGGAAGCCAGTTGCTTGCGCCCAGCTGTTTGGGGCCGCCAGTTCTGGCGCTGGCGAGCAGGGAGCTGGCGCAGGCTTGGTTCGGACACGTGCCATTCAGGAGGAATCCGGAACCAGCTAGATTTTACCGGAACGGAGGGACTTTCACAAGGCGATTCTCAGGGGTGAGAAATGCGATAGAACATTTACTTTCAAATGCTTAGCAAGGCCCTCGATGGGCTTGTCGGCGAGCCTTTCGTCCTCCAGTAGGTCGTCAAATACGCATCGGCATTACGACGTAACGGTAGCGGCTGGACTCATCGGCAAGTGGGCGAAGCTGACCGGCCGACTGCTCATCTTTGAGTTCGAAGCTGATGGGGCCCTCGGGCGCGGCAGCAAGAAAATCGAGCAGGTATTGAGCGTTAAAGCCAATCGAGATCGGCTCGCCCTTGAACTCCTTCTCAATGGCCTCTCTTGCTTCGCCGTACTCAGGACTCGACGCGGAGATTTCCAGACCCTCTTTGGCGACCGTGAACTTCACGGCGTGAGAGCGTTGATCAGCAAGCTGTGAGACGCGGCGGAGCGCGTCTTGCAGCTCGCTGCGCTCAATGACCACGTTTCGATTCGTGTCGCGTGGCAGCACCGCTTCATAGTTCGGGAATTGGCCGGTCAGTTTGCGGCAGGTCAGCAGGCGGTCGCCAAATTGAAAGAAGAGATGGCTTTCATCCTGTGCAAAATCGGCCACATCTTCATTGCCTGCTTCTGCAGCCAAGCGCTCTACCTCGTTCATGGCCTTTTTCGGAACGAGGACGCGCGTCTCGGACGAGAAGCCCTCCAACTTATGATCCACTTCAACCATGGCCAGCCGATGGCCGTCGGTTGCAACCATCGTGATCGATCCTGACTTCAGCACAAGCAGCGCTCCATTGAGTGTGTAGCGTGATTCTTCCTGCGAAATCGCGAAGGTGGTTTTCGCAATGAGGCTTGCGAGAAGCTTCGCCGGAATTTTCACGAGCGCGTGAGGAAAGCTGGGCAGCGCCGGGAAGTTGTCCTTGGACATACCCACGAGCTTGTAGCTTTTGCGATCCGACGTAATCTGGACCCAGTGATTTTCAAGCAGCTTGAAACGAATCTCCTCCTCCGGGAGCAAGCGTACCAGCTCCAGGAGCTTTTTCGCCGGGATGGTCCCCGCGCCGTCCTTCTTAATCTTTGCTTCACAGGAAGTACGGATGCTCAGCTCTAGATCCGTCGCCGTAATCGTCAGCCGGTTGCCTTTCGCCTCGCAAAGAAGATTGGACAGAATTGGAATCGTTGTCTTTCGTTCAACAACACCCTGCGTGAGAACGAGCTCCTCCAGTAGATCAAACTTCTTCACGCTAAATTCCATCTCGTGTGCAGTCCTGACGCTCGTTTCTGTGGTCATGTTAGGCCTTTGGTTACTCTACTGCTTTTCCTGATTGGTAGAAAGAGAGAAACCCGTCGTCGCCGCCGCAACGGTGGATCTGTGAGAAAGCCATAGATCGAAGTGGAACGAGAGCACTTATTTTTCGCCTGTCTCTGTTGAAATCAGAATCCAACTGTGACATTTGAGGCGCGGCCGGAACCCATTCATAGGTTGTTCACAGTCCTTTCACAAACTGAGGTCGCTGGCAAGGGAAGTAAACTTTATTAAGTCTAGCCAAATGAGTCGAGTAGCCTGTTGATTGTCCTGTTTAAATCCTTATCCCGTTGGCGAAGACTCTCGATCTTATTGATGGAGTGAAGCACGGTGGTGTGATGCTTTCCGCCAAACTGCTTACCGATTTCCGGCAGCGAGGCCGTCGTGAGCTGCTTCACGAGAAACATGGCGATCTGGCGGGGAAAGGCGATGACTTTCGAGTTGCTGCGGATTTTTAGATCCTGGGCGCGCATGCCAAAGTGCTCGCTGACGCGCTTTTGAATCTGCTCGATAGTGACCTTTTTCTCCTGTGTCTCGATGATGTTTTTGAGCACTTGCTGAGCCGTGGCCTGGTCAATCTCAGCGCCGGTCAGCGAGGAGTACGCAATCAAGCGAATCAGTGCTCCTTCCAGCTCGCGGATGTTCGACTTAATGGACCGAGCGATGAATTCGGCCACCTCGTCCGGCAGATGGACCCGTTCGCTATCCGCCTTCTTTTGCAGGATGGCGATCTTTGTTTCCAGATCCGGCATCTGGATGTCAGCGATCAAGCCCCACTCAAAGCGTGAGCGCAGCCGCTCTTCTATGGCGGAGATCTCCTTGGGAGGGCAATCGGATGAAATCACGATCTGTTTCTGCTGATCGTAAAGGGCATTAAAAGTGTGAAAGAACTCTTCTTGGGTGCGCTCGGCGCGGGCGATGAATTGGATATCGTCGACCATCAGAACGTCCATGTTGCGGAAGCGGTCGCGAAAGGCCGGCATGCGCTCGAAGCGAATGGCAGCGATCACTTCATTCGTGAACTTCTCCGCGCTGATGTAGGTGAGCCGCAAGGCCGGATTGCGCCGCTTGAGGGCATGGCCGATCGCCTGCATCAGGTGCGTTTTGCCGAGCCCTACTCCGCCGTAGAGGAAAAGCGGGTTGTAGGACTTTGACGGCTGCTCCGCCACAGCGATGGCCGCCGCGTGGGCAAACTGATTCGACTTGCCGACGATAAATTTGTCGAACGTGTAGCGCGGATTGAGCTGCGTGTCTGAGGAGTCAAAGTCGAGCTTGGCCTGAGAGGCCAGCGCGCCGGGCGGCGCCACAGGCTCTGCCTCCGCGCAGATGAATTCGAGCACCAGGCCAGGCCTGCCCACTTCGGCCAAGACGGCCTGCAGAAGCTCTCCGTAGGTCTCCGTCAAGCGCTTACAAAACAGGCGGGTAGGAACTCGAACCACCAGGCGGTCGTCTTCGGCTCGCTCCTGCCGGGTGGGGCGGAACCAGGTGGCGAAGCTATGAGGATTCACCCGGCGCTCAGCATGTTGCAGGATCTTGTCCCAAAGACTCATCGGCAAAAACAGCCCCTGCCCCCAAATTTCCACTGTTGTGGAAATACTGTGGAATTCTCGCCCCTGCGAGAAGTGATCGATTGATATCTAACGTGTCGGGTTCGATTTACTGGAACGCACCCGGCAAGTGCGATGTCCTAGCAACGCTGGAATCCCTTTGCGGTTTGCTCAGGTACGCGAGGCCGGATTCTGCCTAAATGCAACGCGATGAGCAAGAGAAAACTGAACGAATTTTGATTGCGCGCTTCACACACGATCCACAACTTTTCCACAGAGGGCTTCCAGGCCTGCGGAAGCTGCCAGAAGCCTATGCGAACGCCGATATGACCGACCGAGTGAGAAATACGGGAAGGACCGAGCGCTGGAAGTTTTCCACAGGTGCCGTTTCAACAAGGTAGCAGTTTAGTGTGTTGGCGACGTTTCTCTGCGAGCTTCCGGAAGGGCAAAATCGAAAATTCCTTTCGGATCGTCGGCGATCAAAATGCGGTCGTGTTCGATGAGGAGTGCCGTCGACTCGATGCGCGCGCCTTGCTTCGTGGACGTCTGATAGGCGGCACGACGATTGCCATCTTTGTCAAAGTGCAATAGTTCGCTCCCGATCGCGGCCCAGATCTCCTCGGTTTCCGGATCGATGGCCAAGGCGCGGATCACCGGTCGAGGCGGTGGAGCCTGGCTTCCGATCGTAACCTTGGTCCACTGCCTTGCCTCCCGTGCGGGCTCGAATTCCGACGCGGGCAGGGAAGTTTCCCAGGCGGCGTAGCCGAAACGATCGTATCGGCGAATTGCGGGATCCGGCAAATCGGTGAAGACAAAAGCGATTTGGCTTCTGCCGTCGCCATAGACGTGGCCAGGGCTGAGCTGTTCGCGGTCCCCTTGGTTCGGCTTCGCGCGAGGCCCTTCCCCAAAGGCGCGCACCAAAGTCCCCTGCGCGCTGAACACACTCAGCAGATGATCGGAACGCAGCAAAGTGGCTGCGAACTCAAGCCCAGAGAGTGCGGCAATCGACATCGGAGTGACGACGGGTACTGTCGCCAGCAGTGAACCATCGGCACTGAATATCTTCACTGCATTGGCGCCCCGATCGGCAACGAACAAGCGGCCGTCGACGTCCACGTCGATGTCGGAGGCATAGAGGATCTGCACGCCGTGTGACTGCGCGTTGGGGATTTGGCCGATTCGATTCCCGTCACCGTCATAGATTAGGACGGTGTTCGCCGGCGCAGCGAGGAGATAGTAGCGGCCGCCGGCGTCGCGCTTCAGCGACGATATGCCCGGTCCAACCTCGGGGAAAACGCGCGCCCGGGCCTCGATCTCGCGCGTGAATGCCTGGTCTTGCGCGAAGCCGGCCGGGGGAAACCATCCCGAAAGGACCACCAGAATGGCCATGGACACTAGGCGTGTTGTGTGGCGCAGCATGGGGCTGAGCAATTTTACCCCGTCAAAGGACTGAAGATGCACGCATCGGACCCCCGCGTTGCTTAGAGGAAACTCCGGTTTAGTCCAAGCGGAAGTTGAGACGCTCGATCGACCTCGCGTGGCCGGTCGACTCATCGACATCGATGAGAACGGCGTTCATTTGAATGTCGCCTGCGGCGACGACGAAGCGGGAGGGCATCGCGTCGAGAAAATGCTGAAGGATGCCCTCTTTCTCCATGCCGATGACCGAATCGTGTGGTCCGGTCATCCCCACGTCGGTGATGTAGGCCGTGCCGCCCCCGAGAACTCGTTCATCCGCCGTGGCGACATGCGTGTGGGTGCCGAGGACAGCAGAAACTTTGCCGTCGAGATACCAACCCATGGCCATCTTTTCCGAGGTGGCCTCGGCGTGCATGTCCACGACGATCACCTTTACATCCGGTGGGATTCGGGCGAGTTCCAGCTGAGCGGTGCGGAACGGATCATCGATCGGCGTCATGTAGGTGCGACCCTGAAGATTTAGGACGGCGCAGCCGACGCCGTTTTTGGCGTGGCCGACATACAGACCGCGGCCGGGCGAGCCATTTGGGAAATTGGCAGGACGTAATAGGCGTGGTTCTCTCGGGAGATAGTCGATGATTTCCTTGCGCTTCCA
>Ga0187782_10003048_pt1 | contig 12464 bp, 9 predicted proteins | sample 0715_SJ02_MP15_2_FD_132454 | JGI IMG/M metagenome (GOLD analysis project Ga0187782, IMG submission 132454) | Tropical peat soil microbial communities from peatlands in Department of Meta, Colombia - 0715_SJ02_MP15_20_MG | ecosystem: Environmental > Terrestrial > Soil > Wetlands > Peat | place...
AAATCAAGCGCTTCGTACAGATATTCTGGACCGTTTTGCTGGCTGCCAATTACCTGAATGCGCTTCATAATGAGGTCCATCAGAGAAATGGCAAGCGGCTCTATGTCGGCGCCCATCGCGACAAGCCGCCCGTCCGGCCGCAGTCCCTGAATGGCATCCACCATTGACTTGGTCGAATTGGAAGTGCTGAGGATCACATCTGCTCCTCCCGCCGCGGCGAGGCTCTTTCCATCGCGGACAATTTCATCGGCGCCGAGATCGTGAATCAACTTGTCTTTGTCGGGAGAGTGCGAAATGGCGATGGTCTCGAAACCTGCAGCCTTGGCATATTGCACTGCCAGGTGCCCGAGCCCGCCGATCCCAAGCACGGCTACGCGCTCGTGCGCTTTGGGATCGGCCCAGCGGAGCCCGCTATAGACCGTGTATCCTGCGCAGAAAATCGGGGCTGCCTGCTCGTAGGAAACGTTGTCGGGAATCAGATAGGTGGCGTCGGCATTCATCGGCATGTACTCGGCGTGTCCGCCTTGTGCCTCAATTCCTGTGCCCTTCAAATAAGGGCAGAACATTCTGCGGCCCCGCTGGCACCATTCGCAGCGCCCGCACGTGGATTGAATCCACGCGGTGCCCACACGGTCGCCAACCTTTCGCGTGGTGACGTCGGGAGCCACGGCAACGATCTCGCCTACTGGCTCATGCCCTAGGATGCGGGGAAATGGTCCGGGAAAGTGCCCCAGCGTTAGATGTACGTCCGTGTAGCAGATGCCGCTTGCATGCATTTTCACCAGTACTTGATTAGGTCCGGGTTGGGGTTGCGGAACCTCTTTAACCTGCCACGCACTGCTCACAGCCGGAACGACGGCAGCTTTCATGCACTTCCTCCCGGAAGGGTTTGATGCGATTCCCGTTGCGGTCGCTGCATGATTTTCGATGAAGACCGTACGGTGGGATTTCTGTTGTCAGTCTGAACACAGCAACGTACAGCGAATACCAGCATCTAACCGGCATGATTCGGTTTTCGTTGTTCGCGTTCGCGGTGCTGGCCGCAGTTGCTGTCAAGCTCGGCGCGCAAGAGAATGTCCAACCGGAACCCGAGGACAAACGCATCCTCTGGTTCTTTACAAATCACCGGACAACCGATGATTCGGGGGAACTGCCGACGCTGACGCCCGAGGGCAAGCTGGCCATCGCTTGGGGAGATTCCACAGATCGGGCGATGTTCTTGCAGACTATTGTCCTTGCGGGTATCGGACAGGCAACTAACTCAAATCCTTCCTTCGGCCAAGGGGTGGAGGGTTATGCCAAGCGATTTGGTACCACCTATGCTGATTTCGCCATAGAAAATATGATGACGGAGGGCATTTTCCCCACGCTACTGCACCAGGACCCGCGCTACTTCCGCCGGAGCGAGGGTACTCGGCGGTCGAGACTCGGCTACGCGATCAGCAGGCTTTTCATCACCCGCAGCGATTCGGGAAAGAATCAATTCAATTATTCCGAGGTTGTTGGCGCCGCGACGTCCTTGGCTATTTCTAACGCCTACTACCCGGACGGCCGCAGCCCCGGCAATAACTTGAATAGGTACGGTCTGCAGTTGGGTTTTGATGCAGCTTCTAACGTCCTAAAGGAATTCTGGCCGGACTTGAAGCGTAAGCTGCCGCGCCGGCTCGGGCAGTCCTGAAGCAGGTCTTCGCCGCCCCTCACCCCAGATTCAAAACCTGCATCACCGTTCCGCTCTGGCCTTGAATCTTCTCCTGCAACATCATCAGCGCATGAATCAGTTGCTCGGGACGCGGCGGGCATCCGGGCACGAACACGTCCACCGGAATCACCTGGTTCACCGGAACGAGTGCGTAGTTGTTGAACACGCCTGTTGACGTCGCGCAGGCGCCCATGGAAATCACCCATTTGGGTTCGGGCATCTGCTGGTACAGGTGGCGAATCACCGGCGCCATCTTTTGTGCCACCCGGCCGGCAATAATCATCAGATCCGATTGCCGCGGTGAACCACGAAATACCTCGGCGCCAAACCGCGCGATATCGAACCGCGATGCGCTCATCGACATCATTTCGATAGCGCAGCACGCTAAGCCAAACGACATCGGCCAGATCGAGTTCTTACGCGCCCAGTTGATGGCTTTATCGAGCGTCGTCAGAATCAGCCCTTCCGATGCCGCCGAACGCTCCATGTATTCGTTGTCGATGCGCGCGAATAGCTCCGGCGGGCCGCTCGCCAATGGACTGTCTTCCATATCTCCATTTTCGCACGGAGGGAGCGCGGTTTCCGCGAGACCCGCTGGTAGAATCGAAAGAGCCGCGTGCCGATCACCACCTCCTCCACCTACGCCGAAGCTCTCGACAGGGCTGCTGAGATCTGGGGAATCCAGCCAGATTACTGGGATATTTGGGGACAGCATCACATCACCCCGCCCGAAACCAAGCGCGCCATCCTCCATTCGATGGGCGTCCCGACAGATACCAAGGAAGCGCTCGATGAGGCCTTAGCGGCGCGCCATCGCCAGGAATGGTCGCGTCTCGTCGTGCCCTGCCTCGTGATCGGCGAAAGCCAGCGCCCGCGGCAGTTCGCGGCTAATCTCCCCGCCGACCTCGCCGCGCTCGACGCACGCGTCACCTTGAAATTGGAAAACGCCGCCCCACAGATTCACCAGGTGCCGCTGCGCGATCTTCCAATAGCCGGCACGATGGAGTTCAACGGATCGCTCCACGTTCGCAAACACGTGCCCCTGCCAGAGGATCTGCCGCTCGGCTATCACGACCTCGAAATCCTGGTCGGCGGCTCTTGCGCCACCATGCGCCTCATCGTCGCGCCCGATCGCGCTTATCTGCCCGAAGGCCTGCGCGCCGCCGGCGTCGCCATCGCTCTCTACGGCATCCGCTCCGATCGCAACTGGGGATGCGGTGATTTTCGCGACCTCCAGGCCATGCTCGATTGGGTGGCGAGCGAAGTCGGCGCCAGCTTCCTGGCTCTCAATCCACTGCACGCTATCCACAACCGCCGCCCGTACAACACCAGCCCCTACCTGCCCAATTCCATCTACTATCAGAACTGGCTTTATCTTGACATCGAAGGCATTCCCGATTTCGCTGCCTGCCCGCGCGCCCAGCGCCTTTGGGCCCAGCCCGAAATCCAGCAGGAAGTCGCGGCGCTGCGGGCCTCGGAGTTCGTCGAGTACGAGCGCGTCCAGGCGCTGAAAATGCGGTTCCTGAAACCCCTGTTCGCCACTTTTCTGAGGGAATATCGTGCCGGTACGCCGCGCGCCCGCCAGTTTCAGCAGTACATCGGCGCCGAAGGCCACCTGCTGCGCCGTTTCGCCACGTATTGCGCGCTGGACGAGTGGATTCACAGCCGGAATCCTAACGTTTGGGTGTGGACCGATTGGCCCGAGCCGCTGCGCGATCCCGATTCCCCCGAAACCGAGGCTTTCCGCAAGAAACACTGGCGGCTGGTTCTGTTCTATCAGTACCTGGAATGGCAAATCAGTTTGCAGCTCGCCGCCGCCCAGCGGCACGCCCGCGAGAAAGGCCTGTCCATCGGCCTCTATCACGACCTCGCCCTCGCCACCGACCGCTTTGGCTCCGATCTCTGGGCGCACCGTTCCTTCTTCGCTTCCGGCTGCCGCGTCGGCTCCCCCCCCGATGATTTTTCCCCGCAGGGCCAGGATTGGGCCTTTCCGCCGCCCAACGCCACGCGCCATCGCGAATCCGGCTACCAGCTCTTCGTCGAATCCATCCGCAAAAACTGCCGTTACGGCGGCGCCCTGCGCATCGATCACGTCATGCGCTTTTTCCGCCTGTACTGGATTCCCGATGGCGCCGACGCCGCTCATGGCGCCTACGTCCGTGACCATTGGGACGATCTCATTCGTATCGTCGCCCTCGAAAGCGTGCGCCACAAAGTCGTCGTGATCGGCGAAGATCTCGGCACCGTCGAGCCCGAAGTGCGCGAAACACTCGCCCGCTTCGGCATCTTGAGTTACCGCCTTCTGTACTTCGAGAAGGACGGGCAAGGCAATTTTCGCAGGCTGGGCGACTATCCCAGCCAGGCTTTGGTTTCTTCCACCACCCACGACCTTCCCACGCTTGCCGGCTTTTGGACGCACCGCGATATTGAGGAGCGCCGCCGCGCCGGCGTTCTCCTCGACGAAGCCGGCTACCGCGCCCAACAGGCCGCCCGCGAGGCCGAAAAGCAGAAAATGCTCGATGCTCTTTTCGCCGCCGGCCTTCTCCCCTGGGATTATCCCCGCTCCGCGCGTGACATTCCGGAACTTACCGGAGAGCTGCACAACGCCGTCATCGGCTTTCTCGCTTCCACGCCCTCGATGCTGCTGTTAGTCAACCAGGAAGATTTGACCAAGGAGACCGCTCAACAGAATCTCCCCGGCACCACGTGGCAATATCCCAACTGGAGCCGCAAAATGCATTTCCGCATCGACGAGCTCTACTCCGCCAAGCAGGCCACCGATTTCGTCCAAATGTTCCACCACTGGATCGGCCGCACCGGCCGCTCCAACCGCCCGTAGGACGGGCATTCTTGCCCGTCCACACTGCGCAAATTATTTCTCTAACTCTCTCAGCACCGCCGGATCATCCATCTTCGGCGAGGGTTTTGGATCCATCGGATCTCTCGCCTCCGCCGGATCGAACAGCCGCTCATCCACAGGCAGCGCATCGTACGGCGTGAAATCCGGTGTGTCCGTAAAGCAGTCCGCGAGGTCCGACGCTGCAGCATCGTAAAGATTCAGTGGCGGCAAGCCCAGCGTACGAAAAATGGTCTTCAGCAGTCCTGGAAAACTCGAATTCACGTGCGAAACATAGTTTCGCTTCACGTATGGCCCCGCCGCCATCAGCACCGTGCGGTGTGAATCCACGTGGTCCCGGCCGCCCTGCGCGTCGTCCTCTGTCACGAACACCGCCATCTCCTGCCACCATGGCGAGTGCGACAGGAACTCGATGATCCGCCCCAGCGCGTAATCGTTGTCCGCCACAAACGATGCCTGATACGGGTAACCATCCTCCGGTCGCACTTGGGCCATGTGATCGTTCGGCAGATGGATGTAGATGAACTGCGGGAACGGTTCTCCGCCCTTCTCGTATTTTTCCTGGATCTCGTGAAGGAACGCGTCCGCGCGAAACTGGTCGGGTATGTTTGTATTGAACACCGGATACTCGCGCGACGTGTTTTCATAGAGCGGCAACGGCATCGGCACATTCACCAGGAACCGCCCGCCGGTCGGCTTCTCGCCCGGCTCTTCCTCGATGCCCGCCAGCTCAAAGCCTTCGCCGTAATTGCGGAACGTGATTCCGTGGCGCGCCAGGTGATGCCACAGCGTGCCTCCCTCCGCCTGCTCTTCTGGGTGCACCGACGAGTTGCTCTCCGCATATAGCAGCCGCCCAGGCGCGGTCGTGGGCAGCCGGTAATCCTTCCCGCCCGTGTACGCCGCCATGAGCGAGCTCTCCGTCCAGATGTCCGGGTATGCATCCACCAGCCAGTGATGCCCGTCCACGCTGACCTCGGAATCCGCATAGAAGTTGTCGCTGAACGCCCAGCGTTTGGCGATTTCGTGATGGTTCGGCGTGACTGCAACCTGTTTCAGGCTGAGCCGTTTTTTGCCTCCATTGGCGAAGCCATGCATTCCAAAGCGGGCCAGCGCCGGGGCGCCCAACACTGGACCGTTACCCGCCTGCGCGATATCTCCAAAGACTTCGTCAAACGTGCGGTTCTCTTTAACGATCAGCACCACGTGGTGAATTTGAGGCGGTATTGCCGGTGGCTCTCCCGGCCGTGGACGGAACCCATTTGCCTCCATGACGATAGCTGTGGATTTAGCGAACGAGGCCGCATCCGGCACCGGGAACGTGGAAATGGACCCCCGCCGCAACACATTCACGAATCCGTTTTCGTCGCTCCAGCGAATGTAGGGATTTGGCCCCGTTCCATGCCCTTTCACATTCGTCACATACACGTTGCCTTCGTCGATCAAGACTCGTGTCGGGAACCAGGCCGCCGGAATGTGGCCGATGACGCGCAGATCGTGCGTGTCGATCACTCCCACCGCATTGATTCCCGCTTCCGCCACCAACAGCCATCCTGTTTTTGGCTCGAACGCCATCCCCACCGGCATCACACCCCGGTACGCTTCCAGGCCCGGAATGCGAATCGCAACTTCGCCGGCAACTTCGCGGCTCTTGGCGTCGATCACGGTCACCGTGTCGTCGTGGGTGTTGGAAACAAATACCCGGTCGTTCGTCGCCAACACGCCGCACGGGCTGCTGCCTCCCTCAACCCCATCGCCAAACGGCTTTCCCGTCCGAATGACGGCCTCAACGCGAGGCGCGGCTGGATCCTCCAAATTCACCACATAGAGCGAATTCGATTCCCGCACATTGGGATCCCCCAACCCCGGCACATCCACTGGACCTAGCGCGGTATCGCGCCGAGCGCCATTCACCGCTTCCGGCGAAGGAAAGCCGAAAGCCGGAAACGGCAAGCCGGTCTCCTGAGGGTGTTTCCTGTCCGCACCTGGCACCGGACTGTATTGAAACATGCCGATGTTGGTGATGTACGCGGTCCGCTTGTTGGGCGAGAGCGCAATGGCAAATGGCAACCGGCCGACGGGCAAAGTGGCAACCATCTGGCCTTTGTGGGTATCGATAGTCACCAGCCGGAAATTCGCTTGATCGAGTACATAGAGCAGGTCGCGCTTGGTGTCAAAAGCCAGGTCGCCTGTGTAGCTGTCGGAAAACCCGTTCTGGTTCAGATCGTATAACTTGCGGCGGTTTCCGGATACCACGTCCGTCAGCCGCACTCGTCCCGAGTTTCCTTCCGAAACATACACCGCATGGTTTCCAGAAAATGCGACTCCCATGAACACCGTGCGCCATTCGTCTTCATCTCCGTCCTTGGGACGTGCTATGGATGCCACGAAGTTTTGTGACACCGCCGGATCCTTATCTATCTCGATTGCCGTCAGCGAGAATCGCTCCAGTCCACTGTTGGCAGACACCAGCTTCTTGTGGTCAGGACTGATGGCCATGCCGTATGGTCCCGGCCCGGTCAAAAGCTGCCGGCCCTCCGGCACAATCACACGTCCGCCAGGAAGAATGCTGGGCAGTCCATGCCGCGCAATGGCAGGCTTTGTCCCGGCTGGCGCACCGTAATCAGCGGCAGTCACACACGTTGCGAAAAAACTCGCAAGCCACAGAAGCTTCATTGGATTGGATCTAGCCAGCTTACAGCACGTGCCCGCGGGCCGTCACGACCGTGTAAAAACGGAGAGTATTCCAGGCCCGATTTTGCATTTGAAAACTTCTGTTGCCCACGCCAAAAGAAAAAAGAAACCTGCCTAATCCACTGGAGATCTAACGGTTACAGGTTATTGGGATAATAATCGTTGCCTTTTGCCACAGGAAGGCGTAAGATTTGGCACATTACATGCCTTTTAGCCGGGAGTACTTGCCCCCGGTCGAAGCTCAGCGACACGGGCGACATCGACCCCGTGCTGGGGCGCGGTGGGAGGCCGTTGACCCCACATGGCGGCGCTAAAAATGGAGAAATGCGATGGTAACCAGCCCTACCACGTTAGCTGTTCCGCAAAGACAATTGGAAGATCCGCTGGCGCATTTGCCTTGTTCCAGCATTCTGGAGTACCGGAAAGGCCAGATCATCTACGGCCAGGATCAACCGTCCAGCAACATTTACCTCGTCATCGACGGCAAAGTGAAGGTGTGCCGTCTGGCGGATGACGGGCGCCAAGTAGTGGTAGATATCTACCAAACTGATGACTTTTTTGGGGAATCCGCCTTCCTCAGCTCGATTCCGCGCGATGAGCAGGCCGTGGCCATCGAAAACACCAAGGCCATGACCTGGAGTACGGCCGAGATCGAGGACCTGGTGACACGGCGCCCTCGCCTGGCGGTCGCGCTGCTGCAAATCCTGGCGCAACGCTCCCGGGAATACGGGCACCGCATCGAGAGCTTCTCGGTAGACAATATCGCGCGGCGTCTGGCGCGTACCTTGATCCGGTTCTCGCAGCGGTTAGGCCAGAACGCGGACGACGGATCGGTGCAGATGATGCCCTTCACGCACGAGTTGCTGTCGCAGTATGTCGGCACCTCGCGCGAGATCGTCACACACTACATGAACCAGTTCCGGCGCCAGGGTTATCTGCGTTACTCCCGCAAGGGGATCACGCTCTATCGCGAAGCGCTGAAGGATTGGCTTCGTCAGCCGCCGTCCTAACCGGGCGCGGTGTTCCCTGGTCCATTTATACTCTAAGGCGTGGACCGGGAACTCACGGGAAAAACGGCGCTGGTTACGGGCGCTTCACGCGGCATCGGCGCCGCCACCGCTCTAGCTTTAGCCAATCACGGCGCCAGCCGCCTGATTCTGCACTACAACTCGTACAAGCCGATCTCGGTGCGTCCTCGGGGATCGAGTCCTTCCTCCAAAGCCTGAAGGCCACGGGCGCGGGAATCGACCTCCTGGTAAATAATGCAGGGTCGCTGGTCCAGCGCGCGAAGCTCGCCGATTTCACGCCCGAACTGTTCGACCGCGTCATCACGTTGAATGTCAAGAGCGCGTGGTTCATCGCGCAGGCCGTGGCTCCCCACATGATCGAACGCAAGAGCGGCTTCATCGTAAACGTAAGCTCCATTTCCGCCCGCAACGGTGGCGGCATCGGCGCCACGGTCTACGCCGCGGCCAAAGCGGCCGTCTCCGCCATGACCAAGGGCCTCATGAAAGAACTGGCGCCGCATGGCATTCGTGTGAATGCGGTTTCGCCGGGAACGGTCGACAACAATTTCCACGCCCAGTTCTCCACACGCCAGATCCTGGACGCGGTTCTCGCGGCGACGCCCTCGGGCACGCTCGGCACCAACGAGGAGGTCGCCGACGTTATTGTGTTCCTGTGCTCGCCCGCCGCTCGCTACATACACGGCCAGACCATCGAGATCAACGGCGGCATGTATACGGTTTAGCGAAGTAGACCTTGGTGGCGGCACAGCTCATGGACATCACAACGGAACAGGCGTTCGAACGACTGACGCGATGGCAGCAAGCGGGTACCACCCTCGGATCCTATCTCAGCAGTCCCGGAGCGGTCGTCGGGTTGGCGATGTTGGCGCAGATTGCCGAGATCTCGGTCCGCATTGTCCTGACAAGTGAATCTACGGTTCTGTGCTTTTCTCTCGACAAGGCCCGCTTTCAATTTGGCCCTCTTTCGGTCTTGTCTCTTCCTTCCAAGCTAGGTCCGGCGGTCGCCCTTACGCACTTGCCCGGAGGTTTGCTGGCTGCGGATGGCTTGCATATCCGGCTGGAGTCAGGCTTTGTCCTGTTTCTGTGTGAGTCTCCAGAGTTCGGACAGCACTGGCTGAATTCCGCTGCAAGCTTCCTCGGCCAGCCGGAGCTCGGTGGCGTTCTCAAACCCTAGACGCAGCTCGGTGCTCGCCGGAACACGATCAACGGCGGGATGTTTACGGCGTGGTGAAATACACCTGGGCGGTTGGCGTCGTGCCTGCGGAATTCGTCATCTGGATCTCGACCGAATTCACCTGCGCCGGAAGTCCGGACGTCACCGGGAAGAAAGCGGTGAGCGCGAACATTCCACCTTCGTCAGAGGCGGCGAAGAACTGCTGGAAGTCCGTGGTGCCGTCCACCGTGATAGGGCCGCCGTTCAACGTTGCGCCGTTGGCATAGAGGAACGTGAAGATCATGGTCGAAGCCGTGCGCGTGTTGTCGAATCCCGTAATCTGCACACTGAGCCCACCCGAGGTGTACTGAGCGCTGGTCGCGTCGATGCCGACCGGCGCCGCGGGGATAGCCAGTGAGTAGGTTCCCGTGAAATCGCCCAGCGTCACCGTGAAGACGATGGTGCCCGCGGTAGTGCCGGTCTGAAATGCGGCGCTGTTCGCGGTGCCAAACGTTCCGGCAGTGTCGCCCTGATTGACGGTGAACGGCACACTCTGGCTGCCGCTTAACAGAAAGATCATTCCATCATCGGCATTCGCCGATGGCGTGCTCGGCGTAAAGCTCATCTGCACCTGGCCGGTTCCCGAGGCCGGGGATGGCGACGGCAGGCTCACCGTCAGCGTTCCCTGCTGGGAACTGGCGGCCTCCGGAATGGAGATCAGAATCACGGGTTGCGGAAAGGCCGGGCTCAGCCCGACGCCCGTGAGCGGAATGCTGCGCTGATCGATTTCGAGCGCCCCTTGCTGCGGTCCTGTGCTTGAGGGGGTGAAGTCCACTTCCAGGGTCGCCGAAGCGCCAGGGTTGAGCGAAATCGGAAGCCCCACCGGCTGCATCTGAAACGACGAACCCTGCAAATTCACCACCGCGATATTTTGCACCGTGAGCGTTGCCTGCGTCGGGTTCGTCATCACGACTTGTTGAGAGGCCGTGGAACCTTCTGTCACGCTGCCGAAGTCGATTGCCGCGCCATCGCCCACTGCGACGGGTGGATTGGTTCCATTGATCACCGAAATCGCTACGGCGGAGATTGCCGTGCCTACAACCGTCAGTGACACACCGTCGGCTGCGAGCGTGCTGCTGAAAGATCCCGCGGCCGTGGGCGCGAAACTCACGGTGAAGGGGACCGATCCTCCCGCGGGCACGGTCTGCGGCAATTGGGGCCCGTATAGGATGGTGAAAGGCGCGCCCACCGTGAGCGTCGTCAGCGGAGTGGATGCAGCGCCTATGTTCACCAGGCTAAACTGCACGTCGCGCGAATCGCCAACCGAGACGGTTCCGAAACTGTACTGCGGCACGGTGATGGGCGCCTGATAGCTGCCGTTCACGTAGTTCAGTTGCAGTTGCGCGGAGAGGCATCCAGCCCCCAACCCCGCCACAACGAGTAGCCGCCGCATCACTGGCGCTCCTTCGCGGCGGGCAACAGGTACACCTGTTCGCCGTCTTCCTTAATCCGGATCATGTGCGCAGCCTGGCCCGCGCCTTCTGCTTCCACCCACTGTGCTCCCGCTCGCGTCAAGCGGCTCGCGGAGATCGGAATGCTCCGTCCCTCCCCCGCAGCGGTTTGAATCAAGATCTCTCGCGTAGTGGCCAGCAGCATGCGATCCCCAAGCAACACCAGCGATCCGCTCGCGGGCGAAATGCAAGCTTGTTTGCCGATCGCTCCTTCTGGCTGCGACTCGTGCGTAACGCCGCCGTTAGCTGTGTTAATCGAAATCAGCCAGAGCTCATTTGACCGGCAAACCGCCAGTGGCATGTCACGGCCTTGGAGCGGTCCGAGCGCGATCACGCTGCCCGCAATCACGCCGGAATCAATCGATATCTTGTGCTCACCCAGCCATAGTTCCCCCGCCTCTGGAAAGAACGCGCTCTGCGGACCGAGCACGGCCTCTTTCTGGGGGGCTGTCTGGTGTTGCACGATCGCGCCGTTAGCTCCCAGCGTGAGCAGCTCCGTACCGGCGTTCACCAATCCGCCCTTGCCGTCGAAAGCCCAATCGATGGCGCCTTCTCCGATTGTGTCGCGCAAGACGAAAGTTCCCGATACGCCATCGACGATGCGGAGTTGCTGCTTAGTATCGCGCGCGATGCCGGCGAGCGGCGCGCTGCATTTCGGCTGCGCCATGGCGGACACCCCGCACATCAGGATGATGACAATGGATCGATTCATCAGGGTTTCCCAATCGTGATAGTCGGCGTGCCGATGGTGACTCCGGTGGAGGACAAGCCCGCCGCGGTCCCTGCTGCGGATGCTGACCCGCCGTGGCCCGCTCCGGTAATCAGGCCTTTTTCGGCGATCATGGCGCCCGCGCCGCCGGCAGCCGCGAGGCCAATCCAGATCCATTTCTTATGCGACTTGTGGCCGTTATTCGCGCCAACCTCGGCGATCGGTTTCGAATTCTTCTGCGTCACGATGATGGTCGGCACGCCATGAGGCAGCTCCGCAGCGGCCTTAGCACTCTGGATCGCTGCCGGAGGTGGCTGCTGCTGTTCCGCCACTTTGACCGGATCCGTGGCAGTTGTGCCCGGCACGGTGATGGATGGCGGCGGTGCAGCCGGACGCTGTGCCGGGGCGGCGGCGGGTTCCTTAGTTGCCGGTGCGGCCGCCTTGCGATCCGCACTCTCCGTCTGCGCGTCCGCATTGCCGATGGATTGCCGCGCGATGGTTCCCGCGCGCGCCTGCTCCTTGGCGGCCGTGATCCGGATAGTAAACGTGCCCGCTACGTGGTTCAGTTGCAGCCCGTGCTCCGTGGCGCGGCCGTTCGAGTCCGTAATCGCAATATCCGTTCTCAATCCGTTGGCGAACAAACCGCCTGCGCCTTCCTCGGGAACCTGGAAGCTCACCCGCGCTCCCGCGACCGGACGGCCGGTTGCGTCGGTCACTTCGACGGTCAGGGGTTTCGCGTGCGCGCCCAGCGCATGCTGCGCGCCATCTCCCGCTACGACCTTGATATGCAGAACGGAATCTTGTGCCACTCCGAGG
>Ga0187782_10003049_pt1 | contig 12463 bp, 7 predicted proteins | sample 0715_SJ02_MP15_2_FD_132454 | JGI IMG/M metagenome (GOLD analysis project Ga0187782, IMG submission 132454) | Tropical peat soil microbial communities from peatlands in Department of Meta, Colombia - 0715_SJ02_MP15_20_MG | ecosystem: Environmental > Terrestrial > Soil > Wetlands > Peat | place...
GCCTGGAAGCTTCGCTGCGACCCATCCGGACCGGTGGCCGAAACAGTGACGACGGAGCCGGGGCGGATGCCGTCGCCGAGGCCGGTGATATCGAATGTTTCCCGCCCAGTTAGACCTAGCGAAGCTGCATTCTGGCCCTCGATGAACTGAAGCGGCAGCACGCCCATGCCCACCAGGTTGCTGCGGTGAATGCGCTCGAAGCTCTCCGCGAGCACCGCCCTGATTCCCAGCAGCAGAGTTCCCTTGGCGGCCCAGTCGCGGGAAGAGCCGGAACCATATTCCTTTCCCGCGATGACCAGCAGAGGAACGGCTTCCTGCCTATAGCGCACGGCGGCATCGTAAATCGACAGGCGTTCGCCATCCGGGAAGTGAACTGTGACTCCACCCTCTACATCCGGCACAAGCTGGTTCTTCAATCGGATGTTGGCGAAGGTGCCGCGCACCATTACCCGATCATTGCCCCGGCGTGAGCCATAGGAGTTGAAGTCCTTCTTCGTCACGCCATGCTCGATCAGATAGTGTCCCGCCGGACTCTCCTCCGCAATGCTGCCGGCGGGCGAAATGTGGTCGGTAGTGATGGAATCGCCGAGCAGGGCAAGGACGCGCGCGCCGTGGATCTCGGAGATGGGTTGCAACCCGCGGCTGAGCTCCGTGAAGAAGGGCGGCTCCTGAATGTAAGTGGAATCCGACCGCCACTCGTAGAGCGCGCCGCCCGCCACCGGGATCGCGTTCCAGGCGGGGTTGCCGTCCCAGACGTTCGCATAAGACCCGCGAAACATCCCGGGGCGGATGGCCCGGTCCATCGCTTGCCCGACTTCCGCCTGCGAGGGCCAGACGTCGCGCAGGTAAACCGGCGCGCCACTGCGGTCCTCGCCCAGCGGCTCGTTGTCAAAGTCGATATCCACGGTGCCTGCCAGGGCATAAGCAACGACGAGGGGCGGCGAAGCCAGGTAGTTGGCTCGCACTTGCGGGTGGACTCTTCCTTCAAAGTTGCGGTTCCCGGAAAGAACTGCGGCCGCCACAAGCTCATGCTCCGTGACCGCCTTGGCCACTTGAGGCATGAGCGGGCCGCTGTTCCCGATACAGGTCGTGCAACCGTAGCCGACCAAATTGAAGTGGAGCGCGGCCAGGGGCTCGAGCAATCCTGCTGCCCTCAAGTACTCGGTCACGACTTTCGAGCCCGGCGCCAAGCTGGTCTTTACGTAAAGCGGGACTCGAAGCCCTCGCTCGGCAGCCTTCTTCGCCAACAATCCTGCGCCCAGCATAACGGAGGGGTTCGAAGTGTTGGTGCACGAGGTGATGGCGGCGATTACCACCGAGCCGTGCTTCAAGCTGGCGCTCAGCCCCCCACCCTTCGCTCCCTTCCCCGGCTGGGGAGGGGAATCAGGGGCGGGGGAGTCTCCATTAAAGGTAACGGTCGCAACACGCCCCATTTCCTCCGGCGAAAGGCCATAGCCGCGCTCTTTCACCGGCGCAGCGAGCGCCTGCCGGAAGGCGCTCTTCATGGCTGCAAGAGGCACGCGGTCCTGGGGACGCTTCGGCCCAGCGAGACTCGGCACCACGGCCTCGAGCTCGAGCTCGAGGATTTCGCTGTACTCGGGGTCCGGGCTCTGGTCGGTCCGGAAGATTCCCTGTTCCTTGCTGTAGCGCTCGACTCGTTGCACTTCTTCTTCGCTGCGGCCGGTCTGGCGGAGGTAATGCAATGTTTCCCCATCTACCGGGAAGAATCCGATCGTCGCGCCATACTCGGGCGCCATATTAGCTACAGTGGCGCGGTCAGCAAGGGTCATGTGCGAGAGGCCCCCGCCATAGAATTCCACAAACTTGTCCACCACACCTTTCTTCCGCAGTGTCTCGGTAACAGTAAGCACGAGGTCAGTGGCCGTGACGCCTTCGCGCAACTTGCCCTTCAATTTGAAACCGACCACCTTCGGCGTAAGGAAATAGTAAGGCTGGCCGAGCATCGCTGCCTCGGCCTCGATGCCGCCCACTCCCCACCCCAGCACGCCCAGCCCGTTAATCATCGTGGTGTGCGAGTCGGTGCCCACCAAGGTGTCGGGGAGCCAGACCACGTCGGGTCCATGCCTGTGCTCGAGGACAACCTTCGCCAGAAACTCGAGGTTCACCTGATGCACGATGCCGGTAGCCGGAGGAACGACGCGGAAGTTGGCAAAGGCCTTCTGACCCCAGCGCAGAAATTCATAACGTTCGCGGTTGCGCTCAAACTCGATGTCAGCGTTGCGCTCGAGGGCATGAGCGTTGCCGAAAAAATCCACTTGCACGGAGTGGTCAATCACCAAGTCCACCGGCGTCAACGGATTGATTTTCGCAGGGTCGCCACCCAGGCGTTTCATGGCAGAGCGCATCGCGGCCAAGTCCACGATAGCGGGCACGCCCGTGAAATCCTGCAGAATGACGCGCGCCGGCTTGAAAGGCACCTCGCGCGCCACCGGACTTTTGGCGTTCCAAGCGGCCAGGGCCGCCACATCCTGTTCCGTTATCAGCGTGCCGTCGCAGTTCCGCAGTACCGATTCGAGCAACACCTTGATTGAATATGGAAGCCGCGAAATGGCTCCCAGCCCGGCTTTCTCCAGGTTTTCCAGGCGATAGATGACGGCCCCGCCATTGCCTGTGTCGAGCACGGCACGCGCCCCAAACGCGTCCTGCCTATTCTTCTCTGTCACGATTCATCCTCCAAAGCCCTGCTTCTATGATAACCCTTGCAGGTTGAAAAAAGTAGCGCTGACCCCGCCTCGTGGGGTCAGCAACCGAGATGCCGACCCGTTGCTTCGCTCACGGCTGGCTCTAGAGGTCAGCGCTACACGAGAACCACGCCGGGTCTCCTTCGCCGGAAACTTCGCCTTACCGTGCCATTCCGGGCGCAGCGAGGAATCTCGCCCTGCCCTGAGGCCGATCGGATCTCAAGGTGACCAGGGGGAAAGGTGGAAAAAAGAACAGAGCGAGATTCCTCGCTGCGCTCGGAATGGCACCGGGAGGGTGGAGAGGTCAGACTCTAAGCTCGTGTAGCCTCCCCTGTGCTAACCGCTCGCCGGCGCCTTGCGACCCGCGAATTCTGGTGGGATTCCAAACTGGGGTGGCCTAGTGGAATAATGACCCTTTGCCTTCTTCCTTTACACTTCAGCCTTAAACCTGTTTTCCTGTGACGGCCCGGCCCACGCGTCCCATCCACGCCAACTCATCCTCACTCATCGGGCCTAGCCTTAGTGCTTCGAGCGCCTCTTGCATCTGCGCAGCATTCGCCGGGCCAGTCATACACACATCCACTTCCGGGCGGGTCAAGACGTAACGATAGCAGTCGGCGGCGGTTGGCGCACGCTCCGATTTGGGAAGGCGACGCATGCCCGTAAGAATTCCCTGCACCGACGACTTGCCCAGCAGTTGTCCCCAACTGGTGGCGGTGAATGCAACCATGCCGGGCGGGTTCGAGTCAGGCAGGTGAGGAAAGATGTCGTTTTCGGCGCCCGGATGGGCAGCATTGTAGCGGAAATGGACCACATCAAAATCTTGTCCAGCCGCGATCGATGGCACCAACGTTCTCTTATGCGTCGAAACTGCCAAGAATCGCACCAGGCCGCGTGCCTTGAGTCGCCGCGCCGCGTCGAGAATGCTCGGACTCACAGGCCTGTTCCACATCCCCAAGAGAAGGACGTCCGTGTGGTCGTAGCCCAGAGTCCGCAGGGCGCGCTCCAGGCTCCAGGCCAGCAGGCTGGCCACCGGGGTGTAGGATTGGATGACAAGCACGAATCGCTCACGTTGCGGCCGCAGTCGCCTGAGCGCTGCGCCGAATGTATCACTACGCCTGCTGCCCCAATAGATATAGTTTACGCCCCGCTCGAAGGCCCACTCGAGCGCTGTTCCCGGAACTCCGTAGCTGGCGGCTACACCGAGGCGTCCCACTTCCAGGCCGGTTCGGCCTAAGAGCGCGCGGTTGAAACTGCCATGCGATATATTTCCCACAGTACCCATGATACCCAGAAGCGCACCTCCGAAAGGCCGCCAGTATAGCAAAGTCGATCCGATTACCCAAAGACCAGCTTGTTCCTGACTGCGCTCGAAATTGCGGTGGTTGTCCACATTCCGGCGTCTCCGGCAGGATTCGAGTCCTGCACGTTGTCCGGAATGCGGTCAACCAGCCGCGGGAAGGGATCAACGCCGGCTTGATCCGGAGCTTGGTGATGGTGAGGTTATCGCTTGCTATGGCATTGATTCTCGAAGGCGGGTCGACTTACCGCTTTTCGGCCAAGGACGCAACCGCGGGGGAGCTGGTCGGCACGACGGCGCTTGCCTCGTGCCGGCGCTTGAACACATTGCCTGCAGCAACCCGTACAACGTGCAAGAGCTCGAGAGTGCCTGGCGGACAGACAATGAAATCGAAAGCTCCGCCCTCCATGGCCCGGATGTACAAGGCCACATCCACGTGCGGAGATACGACGATAACGTTCACGGGTGCGGAGGCACAGGCCGCTAAGCTCAGCACGTCAGTCCAGTTGCCATCGGAAAGCTCGATGTCGGTGAACACGAGGTGTGGAGGGCAGTGGGAGCAGAGAGTCAGAGCCGCCTCCATACAATTCTTGGCCGTGCATATCTCAATCAACTGCGCTTCCAGCCCCAGCCGCAGTGCCTCACATGAATCGTGACGTGCCAGCACCAACAAAGCCCTGATGGTTTCCTTCATAACCCCTCCCTGACTTTCATTGCTCGACCGCCCGCGACGACTGCGGACGGGAATTCCTGCAACACCGGCCTCGTCTGGCGTCCGTCGCCACGGAGCACGACCTCATCCGCCGAGGGTGTGAACTTTCTGGATAGCACTCCGGGGCCAGCATGCCTCCTGAATATTACGGAAGATTCATGGAATGATGAAGGCTAGGTTAAGTTGCGGACCTTTCCAGGAAGCGCGCACCTTGCAGTTCTGGCGCATGGTATGATCTGACGTGGCGCCGCTGAAGCTGCCACTGCTGACGCCAAATTTCAGCGCTGCGGAGATTCATCACGGATGGAGAAGGATAAGCTTCTATTTACGCCCGGTCCGCTCACCACGAGTGAAAGCGTCAAGCGGGCCATGCTGCGCGACCTGGGATCGCGCGACAGGGAATTTGTGGAAATGGTGCGAAAAATCCGGCGCCGCTTGCTCGAGTTGGGGAAAGTCGCCGATGGTTCCTACACGGCCGTGCTGATGCAGGGATCGGGCACGTTTGCTGTCGAGTCGGTCATCTCCACGGTGCTGCCGCGCGACGGCAAGCTGCTGGTTCTGCTCAACGGCGCTTACGGACACCGCATGGCGAAGATCGCACGGACGTTGGGCATTGCAACTGAAACCCTTTTCTTCCCCGAATCGCGCCAGGTTGATCCCGAGGAAACCCGCCAGGCTCTGCGGCGCGATCCGGCTATCACCCACGTCGGAACGATTCACTGCGAGACCTCCACGGGGATCATGAATCCAGTGGAAGAGATTAGCCGTGTTGTTAAGGAGCACGGACGCGTGTTTCTCCTGGACGCGATGAGCAGCTTCGGTGCCGTGCCCGTCTCCCTCGCCGACAGTGGCATTGATTTTTTGGTCTCCTCGGCGAACAAATGCATCCAGGGGGTTCCCGGCTTCGGGTTTGTGCTGGCTCGTCAGGATCTGTTGTTGGAAGCCGAAAACCGGGCGCGCAGTTTAAGCTTGGATCTCGTGTCGCAGTGGAAAGGGCTCGAGAGCGACGGTCAGTTCCGCTTCACACCTCCCACGCAGGTCCTCCTGGCATTCTGGCAGGCCCTCCAGGAGTTGGACAAGGAGGGAGGAATCGCCGGGCGTGCTGCGCGCTATGCGGCGAACCAAAAAGTCTTGCTCGAGGGAATGAAGGAATTAGGCTTTGACGCCTATCTCGCGCCAGAGCACCAAAGCTACATCATTACCTCATTCCGTTATCCAAAACATCCGAACTTCGAGTTTAGCAGGTTCTATCAGCACCTCAGCCAAAAAGGATTTGTGATTTACCCGGGGAAGGTGAGCGAAGCAGAGTGTTTCCGCATCGGCACCATCGGCCACATTTTCCCCGAAGATTTGAGGGCGCTGGTGGCGGCAGTTCGGCAGACGCTCGAAGATATGCAGATCCGTATGCGGTAGATGCTCATGAGGAGGACGACGTTGCGCAAATAGCCAAGCAGCCATCCAGGATATCGAGCGCTTCGTCCATTTGATCTTTGGTTATGGTCAAGGGAGGAGTCAACTGGATGATGTTCCCCATGGTCAGTTTAAAGCTCAGGCCCTTGGTCAGCGCACAATACATCACTCGCTCGGCTGCTTCCACGGCTCGCTCACGAGTCTTCCTGTCTCGGACGAGTTCCACGCCCAAGAGCAGACCCAGGCCTCTGACGCTGCCGATAATTTCGTGTTTCTGCTCTAGGGCCTTCAGTCGTTCCAGAGCGTGCTCGCCCATTCGCCGGGCGTTATCGAGCAATCCCTCCTCTTCCAAGCAGGCAATGGTTGCCAGGCCGGCGGCGCAGGCGACGGGATTCTTTTCGTGCGTATAGTGGCCCAACGCCCGATCACTCATGACGTCGAGCCCCTCGCGCGCGATCAGGGCGGCTAGCGGAAAGATTCCGCCGCCCAGACCCTTGCCGATCACCAGCATGTCTGGGACGATCCCATAGTGCTCGCATGCAAACATCTTGCCGGTGCGGCCAAGGCAGTTGGGAATCTCGTCCAAAATCAGTAGCGCCCCATGACGGTCGCAGGCCGCCCGGATGATCTGCCAGTACTCGTGAGGGGGAATGTAAGGGGTGCTGCGCACAGTCTCGGCGATGACCGCGCCCACATCGCCTTCCTTCTCCAAAACATACTCGACGTAGCGCGCGCATTGCAGCGTACATTCCTGCCCACAAGACCAGGGACAGTGAGAGGGGTCGGGCGGAGGAACGTGCTCGGCGCCGGACAGGAGAGGACCGATGCCGCTGCGAAAGATAGCCTCACCCCCCACGGAGATGGCATCGAGCGAAGCGCCGTGAAAGGAGTCCCACATGGAGATAGTCTTGAACCTTCCCGTGGCCACCCGGGCCAGCTTCAAAGCCATGCCGATGGCTTCGGTGCCACCCGGAACAAAAAGCACCTTGTTCAAGTCCCCCGGAGCAAGTTCCGCCAACTTTCTGGCCAACTTGATGGCGGGGAGGTTGGTAAAGCGGCGCGTGCAAAACGGCAATGCTTCCATCTGGGCTTCAATGGCCTCGATCACCCGGCGGTTTCGAAAGCCCACCTGATGAACGCTGTTGCCGTGGAAATCCATGTAGCGGCGGCCTTGCAGGTCTTCAAGGTAAATTCCGTCGCAACGGGAAAGAACATTCAAACAGGGCGTGGACAAAGATTGGTGCAAGAAGTAGCGGGAGTCTTCGTCCAGCCACCTTTGGGTTTCTGCGTCAATGTTGCGGGCTGCCCACTCCTTGCGTCGCGGCGATAAATTCAAGTCACCCTCGGAGCGGTCGTTGTCAAGCTTGTTTTCGTGGTGAGCCGTGATCGGTTACCTCCTGGCGCGTGGGCCAAGTGCTGTTGCGTTGTGGGGGCGGCCCTTGTGGCCGCCCTCGGGAAACCAGAAGGGTTACGCCGGCGTGAGTGCTCGTGGGTCTTGAGCGGCCACAAGGGCCGCCCCTACGACGCCATTTCTTCAAACTTAGATACCTTAAGGCCCCTCGCCGCGTGCCAGCCTGGCGTTGATGTCGTCGAGGATGGGAGGAACGTCGCCGATCGAATCTACCACGTAGTGAGCACCGGCCTGATGCATCCGTTGATAAGCGCGGTCGATTTTAGCCTTGAGGACTTCTGGCTCCAGCGCGGAAATCTCCCGCTCGGTCAACCCTAGCTCGTTGCCCGTCTTCGCCACGCCGATCGTCCACATGCCTGCGTTAAGCCCTTCGGCAATATCCGGCAACGTATCACCCACCTTTACAAAGGCCTCCATGGGGTAAAGCTGCAAATTCATAGCATTTTGCAGGCACATCCACGGGTGGGGTCGCCCGGCCGGCACCTGAGCGGCGCACACGCTCGAGTCGGGCACATAGGACCGTTTCTTGGCCTCTTCCAGAAGCACTTCCATCATCTCCGCCGTGTATCCGGTCGTGGAGCCGATCTTTAGTCCGCGCTGGCGGAAGCTCGCCAGAGCTTCTAGCGTGCCGGGAATCAAGTCGGCATAGTTAGCTAAACACGCTAGTTGGAGCGGCACGAAATCCTGGAACATCGTCTCCACATCAGCCTCATCAGGCAGGCGGCCGTGTGCATCCTGCCACATGCGTCTCACTGCCTCCATCCCGGAGATCATGCGGATGTGGACTTTCTTGTGCGCGCCCATCGGCTCGCGTGCCTGTTCCATGGTAAGGGCAACGCCTTTGCGCTTGAAGACCTCAATAAAAACCACGGCAGGGGCAAAACAGCCATAGTCCATGGTCGTTCCGGCCCAGTCCAAGATGACGGCCTTCAGAGGGCCGCAATATGATCGGTGGAAAATGAAGTCCATGGTGGTAACCTGTCGGCCCTCCGGAGTCTATGTGAAAACTCGATTAATCTGTCATTCCGAGGAGCCCCGATCTGATCGGGACGACGAGGAATCTCGCACTGTGTTGAAAATACTCAGAGCAAGATTCCTCGCTTGGCTCTGCAGAAAGAAAACGCGTATGTCCTTTGTTTTCTTTCTGCTTATCAAGGGCAGCCCCCGCGGCTGTCAATGCTCGGATTGACAATGTCGAAGCGTTTTCACACAGACTCCTCCTGGGCTGAAGACGTTTCAACTAAATTTCTGAACTCACGGCTCAATTTCACTCCCAACGCAGAGCATGATAATATGCCGATTTCGGTTGCTACGTCCACAGGCACAGCTTGCCCGCGATGCGGGGATTCATCACAGATGAGGAAGGGCACACTTCTGATTAAACTTGATCCACTTCTTACTTGCGAAAACGTCAGGCGGCCCATGATGTGCGACTTGGGCTCGCGAGGCAAGGCAAATCTCGAAGTGGCGCGAGAGGTCCGCCGATGACCATGGGGCCACGGACGGCCAGCCGGCGATTGCTGCGCTCGCAGATTCTGATCGTCTCCCTGTTGATGACCGGTTACGCCGGTTTCTACATTTGTCGCTCGAATTTCTCCGTGACTCTCCCTCTGATCATTCGTGATTTGGCGGCGCGGGGCGTTCCGATGGATGAAGCACGCATCCGTCTCGGCCAGATTGTTTCCTTGGGTGTGTTGGCATATGCCCTGGGCAAATTCTTTCTTGGCGGGCTTGCGGATTTCTGGGGAGGCAAGCGCCAGTTTCTCGCCGCCATGGGTGGGGCGGTTTTGTTTACATTGATCGCGGCGAGCGGGGGTCTGCCCGTGTTCGCGGCGGCCTGGATTGGCAACCGGCTCGTCCAGTCCGCAGGCTGGGCGGGAATGGTAAAGATTACGTCGCGCTGGTTTTCCTACGCCGCCTACGGAACGGCGATGGGGGCGATCAGCCTCAGCTATTTGTTTGGCGACGCCTTCGGCCGGGATTTCATGGGCATCCTGATCGCTCACGGTCTGGGGTGGCGCAGCGTCTTCGTGGTTGCAGCTTTCAGTTTGTTGGCGCTCTTTCTGGCCAACCTTCTGCTTCTCAAGGAATCCAGCGCCGAAATCGGGGAGCCGGAAGCGACAGCGAACCCCGATAACCTCTTCGAAAGCCGAGGCGACGAGAAGCGGAGGGGGCGTGTGGCTGCGCATCTCGGGCCCCTATTCCGCAGTCCCGCCTTCTGGATCGTCTGTACTTTATCCCTGGGTACCACATTCGTCCGCGAGACATTCAATACCTGGACGCCAACCTACTTTTATGAAGTGGTGGGCTTCACCACCGGGAAGGCCGCCCAGTTCAGCGCCCTCTTCCCACTGTTCGGGGGATCATCCGTGCTGCTCGTCGGCTATCTAAGCGATCGGTTGGGCCGCGGGGGACGCGCCATCATCACTTTCGTTGGACTCCTTATTGCCACCCTCGCGTTGTTCTTTCTTGCTACCCTTCGGCCCAGCGCGCCTCACAACCTGCACGGGGCGTTAGTGGCCTTAATCGGATTCGCCATCATCGGTCCTTACTCCTATCTTGCCGGCGCCATGGCGCTGGATTTTGGAGGTAAGCAGGCAGCGGCCACCTCCTCCGGTATCATTGACGGTGTGGGCTATCTCGGAGGGGTCTTGTCTGGCGACGCCGTGGCGCGCATTTCACTCGCTTTCGGATGGCGAGGGGCCTTCGTGGTTCTGGGAGCCGTCACCGCTTTCTCCACCTTGGCCGCTGCTGTTTTCTGGGCGCTTCAACGCCGCCCCGCAGCTCCGGCCCATCGTACCCCTCGTCCCGGGCGTGACGACTAAGCAGGCGGAGATGCGGGCCGGAACACTTTCCGCGGCCCATTCCAAACGCGCTTCGACGTGAGCCTGGCCAAGCAGTTCCCAATCTTCAAGGACCGTTTCCAGTTGCGCTTCGAAGCCGACTTATTCAATAATTTTTAACCGTCCCGACTTTGACACGCCGAAGAACAATGCGTTTTGCTTCCCTGCCTATTCCCCGCCCCCGGTATTACCTGGCCAGGACCAAGGGGGCCTCGGGTATATCCAACACACCATCGGAAGTCCACGCTTCCTTCGGTTGTCTCTGCACCTGCTACTCTAAGGAGGGGCAGGGGCGGTTGCTATGAAGAAGCTATCTATTCGTGCAAGCATCACGGTCTTCGGATTTCTCCTCCTGACTGTTGCACGGTGGGGGTTCGCGTGGGGTCCCGAGGGGCACCACGTCACGGTTCTGTTGGCGGAACAGTACCTGACTGTGCGTTCAGCCGCGCTTGCGAAGGACCTCCTGGGTGCGGAGAGTTTGCTGGACGCCTCCGTCTGGGCGGACAACTACCGGCAGGATCATCCCGAAACCGGGCCATGGCATTACATTGATATTCCGCTTCAGGAAACCACACTCGACCTGCGGCGCGACTGCCCCCATGGCGATTGCGTGCTGGCGAAAACGCAAGCCTTTCTGGCGGCGCTGAGGGACCCTGGGGCGGCCCGCACCGACAAGGCGGAAGCTCTGAAGTATGTGATTCATTTCGTAGGCGACCTGCATCAGCCCCTGCACGACGCGGACAACAACGACAAAGGCGGCAATATGCGCCTAGTCCAGTTGGGATTCCACGTGCCGCCCCCGGGCCTCACAGATAATCTCCATTGGCTCTGGGACACGGGCCTGATCGAACGAATCAATTCGAACGACCAGGCTCTCGCGGAGATCATCCGGCGCCGGATCACCGACGAAGATCGCGCTGCTTGGGCAAAGGGAGGCTTGAAAGACTGGGTCCTGGAAGCGCACCGGCTGGCTCGAACGGTTGCCTACCAGGGACTCGGAAGCGCAACTCCCGCCGTGATTAGCCCCGAGTACGAGCGTCAAGCCGATCAGGTGATCGAAACCCAGCTCGCCAGAGCGGGCATTCGCTTGGCCTTGCTGCTCAACGAGACTCTCCCCTAGCTGATGGCCAAGTACCCGCCGCTACCCCGCGTTGACTTGGCAATGAGTGTGCCCTAAGATGAGTCCCCAAGGGGTGGTTGCATCGCCATGATCGGCAAGACCGTTTCCCACTACCGGATTGTGGAGAAGCTCGGCGGGGGCGGCATGGGCGTGGTGTACAAGGCTGAGGACACCAAGCTGGGTCGGTTCGCCGCACTCAAGTTTCTGCCCGAGGAGCTTTCGAAAGACCGGCAGGCACTGGAGCGGTTTCAGCGCGAAGCGCGAGCTGCCTCCGCGCTGAATCATCCCAACATATGCACCATTTACGAAATTGATGAGCATGAAGGTCACCCCTTCATAGCCATGGAATTGCTGAAGGGCGAGACCCTCAAGCACAAGATTACAGGAAAGCCGCTAAGTTCGGATGAGCTTCTGGAAGTTGCGATTCAAATTGCCGATGGGCTGGACGCCGCCCACGCCGAGGGGATCGTTCATCGGGATATCAAGCCGGCGAACATCTTTCTGACTACCCGCGGGCAGGCGAAGATTCTCGACTTTGGGCTAGCCAAGCTCACTGTAGGGGCGTCCGTCGGCCGACGGATCGCCCAGGTAGGGCGAGGCGACGCCTCGCCCCTACAGGAAACGCCGACGGCCTCGATCGAGCCCGAGCATCTCACTAGTCCGGGCACGGCGCTAGGGACAGTGGCCTACATGTCGCCGGAGCAAGCGCTGGGGCGCGATCTCGATGCGCGCACGGATCTGTTCAGCTTCGGGGTGGTGCTGTATGAGATGGCTACGGGGCGCCAGGCCTTCCCGGGCACCACTTCGGCGGCCATCTTTGATGGCATTTTGCATCATGCGCCGACCTCCCTCGTACGTTTGAATCCGGAGTGCCCTGCCGAGCTCGAACGGATCATCAACAAGGCGCTCGAGAAAGATCGCGACCTCCGCTACCAAGTTGCCTCGGAGATGCGCGCCGACCTAAA
>Ga0187782_10003050_pt1 | contig 12463 bp, 14 predicted proteins | sample 0715_SJ02_MP15_2_FD_132454 | JGI IMG/M metagenome (GOLD analysis project Ga0187782, IMG submission 132454) | Tropical peat soil microbial communities from peatlands in Department of Meta, Colombia - 0715_SJ02_MP15_20_MG | ecosystem: Environmental > Terrestrial > Soil > Wetlands > Peat | place...
CTGCATCCTCGCCCGAAACTGGAACCAGGTCATTACGGCTAAAAAGACGGCGCTTGTGTACTAATTATCGGCGGCCCTCGCCGCTCGAGCCGCGCGATGGCCCGCGCGCTCTCACACGGCACACGCCGTGCCATCCGTGGAGCCAGCGCAAAATAAGAGATCTATATATATAAGCGCCGCGGACGCCCCTTTCCGAGCCTTCGCGGGCCGTTGGCGCCCACGGCCGCCACGATAGGCGTTTCACATAAACTTACGGATTAGTTTTATTGACCGCACCTGCTGCTTCCAGCAGTATTCCTTGGCCGGCCTTCGCTGGGCGGAACGCGCCCGTTATCGTCAACAACGAGAAAACATCGTAAATGGGAATGTCCTTGGCGGCCCCGCTCGATATAAATAATATACCAAACGGTTCGAGCAAGCCGGGCTCGCCGCCGGAAGACGCCAGCCGCCGGCGCCGCAGTGAGGAGAGACCGCCGCCATGCCGCTGATCAAGGAGATCGACTATGGCACGCCCGAGGCCAGGTCTGAGAAAACCGTCACGCTGACGATCGACGGCAAAGAGGTCTGCGTTCCCGAGGGAACCTCGATCATGCGCGCGGCGCTGCAGATCGGCGTCGCCATTCCCAAGCTCTGCGCCTCGGACAATGTCAAATCCTTCGGCTCGTGCCGCCTTTGCGTCGTCGAGATCGAGGGCGGCGGCGGCCTGCCGGCCTCCTGCACGACGCCGGTCGCGCAAGGGATTTCGGTCAAGACCTCGACGCCGCGCCTTGATTCGGTCCGCCGGGGGATCATGGAGCTCTATATCTCCGACCACCCGCTCGACTGCCTGACCTGTGCGGCGAACGGCGATTGCGAATTGCAGCGACAAGCAGCCGCCGTGGGCCTGCGCGAGGTGCGCTACGGCTACGACGGACGCAACCACGTGTTCGCGCGGAACGACGGCCGCATCAACGCGGACTGGAAGCCAAAGGACAAATCCAATCCCTATTTCACTTACGATCCTTCCAAGTGCATCGTCTGCAACCGCTGCGTGCGCGCCTGCGCCGAGGTGCAGGGGACCTTTGCGTTGACGATCGAAGGCAGAGGCTTCGACTCGCGCGTCTCGCCCGGCATGGGCGAGGCTTACATGGAATCCGAATGCGTGTCCTGCGGCGCCTGCGTGCAGGCCTGCCCGACCGCGACGCTGATCGAAAATACCGTCATCGAGATCGGACAGCCCGAGCATTCGGCAGTCACGACCTGCGCCTACTGCGGGGTGGGGTGCACCTTCAAGGCCGAGATGCGCGGCGAAGAGATCGTGCGCATGGTCCCTTGGAAGGACGGCAAGGCAAACCATGGCCATAGCTGCATCAAGGGCCGCTTCGCCTATGGCTACGCCCTGCACCGCGACCGCGTGCTGAAGCCGATGATCCGCGAGAAGATCACCGACCCCTGGCGCGAGGTCAGCTGGGAGACGGCGATCAACTACGCGGCGTCCGAGTTCAAACGCATCCAGGCCAAATACGGGAGGCTTTCGCTCGGCGGCATCACCTCGTCCCGCTGCACGATCGAAGAGACCTATCTCGTGCAAAAGCTCATCCGCTCGGGCTTTCGCAACAACAACGTCGACACCTGCGCCAGAGTCTGCCACTCGCCGACCGGCTACGGGCTGAGCCAAGCGTTTGGCGGCGCCGCCGGCACGCAGGATTTCGATTCGGTCGCGGAGTCGGACGTCATTCTGATCATCGGCTGCAATCCAACAGATGCGCATCCGGTGGTAGGCTCGCAGATCAAGAAGCGTCTGCGCCAGGGCGCGAAGCTCATCGTCATTGATCCGCGCCGCACCGAGATCGTGCGCTCGCCGCATGTCGAGGCTGCGTTCCATCTGGCGCTGCGGCCCGGCACGAACGTCGCGATGGTGACCGCGCTCGCGCATGTCATTGTGACGGAAGGGCTCGTCAACGAGCAGTTCGTGCGCGCGCGCTGCGACTGGGACGAATATCAGGACTGGGCTGAGTTCGTCGCGCAGGAGCGCAACAGCCCCGAGGCCATCGAAAAATACACGGGCGTTCCGGCGCGTCTCGTGCGCGGCGCGGCGCGCCTTTACGCGACGGGCGGCAACGCGACGATCTATTACGGCCTCGGCGTCACGGAGCACAGCCAGGGCTCGACGACTGTCATGGGCATCGCCAATCTCGCCATGGCGACCGGCAATCTCGGCCGCCGCGGCGTGGGCGTGAACCCGCTGCGCGGGCAAAACAATGTGCAGGGCTCCTGCGACATGGGCTCCTTCCCGCACGAGTTCCCCGGCTACCGTCACGTCTCGACCGACGAGGTGCGCCACGCCTTCGAGAAGGAATGGGGCGTCGCGCTCGATCCGGAGCCGGGCCTTCGCATCCCCAACATGTTCGACGCGGCGATCGACGGCGTCTTCAAGGGTCTCTATGTGCAGGGCGAGGACATCCTCCAGTCCGATCCCGACATCAAGCACGTCTCGGCCGGCCTCGGCGCGCTCGAGTGTCTGGTCGTTCAGGACCTGTTTCTCAACGAGACGGCAAACTACGCGCATGTGCTGCTCCCCGGCGCGAGCTTTTTGGAAAAGGACGGCTGCTTCATCAACGCCGAGCGGCGCATCCAGCGCATCCGCCGCGTCATGAGCCCGAAGGCTGGCTTTGCCGATTGGGAGGCGACGCAGCTCTTCGCCAAGGCGATGGGATGCAACTGGAACTACGGGCATCCCAGCGAAGTTCTCGACGAGATCGCACGCACGACGCCAGTGTTTCAGAACGTGTCGTACAAGATGCTCGCCGAAAAAGGCTCGGTGCAATGGCCTTGCAACGACGCCAATCCCGAGGGCGTGCCGATCATGCACGTCAACGGCTTTGCGAGAGGAAAGGGCAAGTTCGTCGTCACCGAATATGTGCCGACGACGGAGCGTAGCGGACCGCGCTTCCCCCTGCTCCTCACGACGGGGCGCATCCTCTCGCAATACAATGTCGGCGCACAAACTCGCCGCACCGAGAATAGCCGATGGCATCCCGAGGACGTGCTGGAAATCAATCCGCAAGACGCAGAGATGCGCGGCGTGCGGGACAGCGACTGGGTGCGCGTGCAGAGCCGCGCTGGAGAGACGACGCTGCACGCCAAGATCACCGACCGCGTCGCGCCGGGCGTCGTCTACACGACCTTCCATCACCCGCTGTGCCAGACGAACGTGGTGACGACCGACAATTCCGATTGGGCGACCAACTGCCCGGAATATAAGGTCACGGCGGTGCAGGTCTCGCCCTCCAACGGCCCGAGCGACTGGCAGGAGCGCTATCGCGAGATGTCGGAGCACTCCCGCCGCGTCGAGCCGCAGGTCGAAGCGGCCGAATAACCGAACCGGCGAAGATGTCATGCGCACAGCGCTAACGATCACGCACGTCGCGTTCGAGGATCTCGGCTCGCTCGGAGCCGAGCTTGCCGACGCGGGTTTCGAGATTGAACAGCAGGAAGCTTCGACCGCCGACTGGCGATCGCTTGATCTGCTGGCGCCGGATCTTGTCGTCGTGCTCGGCGGCCCGATCGGCGTCTATGAGCGCGACTCATATTCATTCCTCGATGCGGAGACCGAGGCGCTGCGCGCGCGGCTCGGCGCGCGTCGGCCGACGATCGGCGTGTGCCTTGGCGCGCAGCTCATGGCCGCTGCTCTTGGCGCTCCCGTCTACCCCGGCGCGCAGGGCAAGGAAATTGGGTGGGGCCGCTTGTTCCCGGGCGATGGTTTGCCGCCAGGGGACGCCTTCGCAGAATTCCTCAGCGCGTCGGCGCTCGTTCTGCATTGGCACGGCGATTCCTTCGATCTGCCGCCAGGCGCGCGCCGGCTCGCCTCGAGCGATAAATATCCCAATCAAGCCTTCGCGATCGGAGAGTTCGCGCTGGGACTGCAGTTCCATGTCGAGGTCACTGCGAAAGGCCTCGAGCGCTGGTATGTCGGCCACGCCTGCGAGCTGGCGCAGGCCGCGATCGACGTGCGCGCGCTACGCGCCCAAACCAAGTCTCATGCAGGCTTGCTTGAAGCCGCGGCAAGACGTTTCTTTCGCCGCTGGCTCGACGAGACCTTCGCCGCGAGCGTCGCGCCTAAGCGCAGAGAATCTGCAACATGCTGATCCGCCATCTCTCCTATTTCTCGGCGCTCGCGCGCGAAAAGCATTTCGCGCACACGGCGGAGGCCTGCAACATCACGCAGCCTACGCTCTCGATCGCCATTCGCAAGCTTGAAGATTATCTCGGCGTCCCACTCGTCATTCGCGGCCATCGCTTCGTCGGCCTCACGCCCGAGGGCGAGAAGGCGCTGATCTGGGCGCGTCAAATTCTGGTCGATTACGAGAGCATGCGCGAGGACATCGAGAGCTTCAAGCGTGGGCTGACAGGCGTGCTGCGTCTCGGCGTCGTCCCCGCGGCGATGCCGGCGATCGCCTTTTTAACCGCGCCGTTCTCGGCGGCCCATCCCGGGGTCGCCATCGATATCCAGTCGCTGACCTCGCGCATGATTCAGCGCGGCCTCGACGCCTTCGAGCTCGACGCCGGCGTCACCTATCTTGAGAATGAGCCGCTGGAAAACGTCAAGAGCGCGCCGCTTTACGACGAGCGCTATGTCTTCGTCACCCAGAGAGAGAAGCCGCTCGCGCGCGCCAATGCGATCAGCTGGTCGCAGGCGGCGAAGGAGAAGCTCTGCTTGCTCGGCGGCGACATGCAGAACAGGCGCATTCTCGACAAGATCGCGCAATCCATTGGCGTGACGATCGCGCCGTCGATCGTCTGCAACTCCTTTCTGGGCGTATGCTCTCATCTGCGCTGCGCCGATTACGCCAGCATCGTGCCGCACACGTTCTTCAATGTCTTCGGCGACGCGCCCGATCTCGTCGGCATAGACATCATCGAACCGACGCATACGCAGGCGATCGGGCTCGTCGTCGCCGACCGCGAGCCGCTCTCACCGCTCGCCGCCGCGCTGCTCAAATCCTGTTGCCGTCTGCGCTTCGAAAATCCCGCGAACGCGCGCTGCTCCGTGCATTGATTGAGCGCGCCTATCGCCGCTTTGATTCAATTCATTTGATCCTGCGTTCCGCCAAGGCCAGGGTGTTCCCGTTCGAACAAGACACTAGATCGAACGAAAAGCCAAAGGCGGGCGCTGCCTCTCAAGCGTCTCCACAGGAAGGAACTCCCATGGCCAAGGTTGTATGCGTGCTCTATGACGATCCGGTCGGCGGCTACCCGACCGCCTATGCGCGCGATGACGTGCCGCAGCCCAAGGTCTATCCCGACGGCCAGACTTTACCGACGCCCAAGGCGATCGATTTCAGGCCAGGCGTGCTGCTGGGCAGCGTCTCGGGCGAGCTCGGGCTGCGCAAATATCTGGAATCGCATGGTCACCAGCTGGTCGTCACCTCCAGCAAGGACGGCGCCGACAGCGTTCTCGACCGCGAGCTGCCCGACGCCGAGATCGTCATCTCGCAGCCGTTTTGGCCGGCCTACATGACCGCCGAACGCTTCGCCAAGGCGAAGAAGCTCAAGATGATCGTGACGGCCGGCATCGGCTCCGACCATACCGACCTGCGGGCCGCCATCAACCACAACGTCACCGTCGCCGAAGTCACCTATTGCAACAGCAACGCGGTGGCCGAGCATGTGGTCATGTCGATCCTGGCGCTCGTGCGCAATTTCATTCCTTCGCACGAGATCATCCGAAACGGCGGCTGGAACATCGCCGACGCCGTCTCGCGCTCATACGATCTCGAGGCCATGCATGTCGGCACGGTCGCTGCTGGCCGCATTGGTTTGCGGGTGCTGCGGCTGCTAAAGCCCTTCGACGTGCATCTGCATTATTTCGACCGTCACCGGCTGCCGGAGCAGGTCGAGAAGGAGCTCAATCTGCATTGGCATCCGACCGTCGAGGACATGGTCAAGGTCTGCGACGTCGTCACCATCAACTGCCCGCTGCATCCCGAGACCGAGCATTTGTTCGACGAGCGCATGCTCTCGAAGATGAAGCGCGGCGCTTACATCGTGAACACGGCGCGCGGCAAGATATGCGACCGCGACGCCATCGTGCGCGCTCTGGAGAGCGGCCATCTCGCGGGCTATGCCGGCGACGTCTGGTTCCCCCAGCCCGCGCCCAAGGATCATCCCTGGCGGACCATGCCGCATAACGCCATGACGCCACACATCTCCGGCACGTCGCTCTCAGCGCAGACGCGCTATGCGGCCGGCGTGCGTGAAATCCTCGAATGCTATTTCGACGGGCGCCAGATCCGCAACGAGTATCTGATCGTGCAGGGCGGAAAGCTGGCCGGCGTCGGCGCGCATTCCTATAGCGAAGGCAACGCCACCAAGGGCTCGGAAGAGGCGGCTCGCTTCGCCAAGGTTTAATTCCGGCTACATCTTTCAGCGACGGACCGGGGCGAACGGCTCGGTCCGTCTCTTGCCGCTGTGTAGAGCGAAGGGAGACAATCATGTCCAGGGAGGACGTCACCAAGAAGATCGTCGCCGCGAAGGTGGCGAAGAATCTCAAGTGGGAGGATATCGCCGTCAAGGTTGGCTTGAGCAAGGAATGGGCTACGGCGGCCTGCCTCGGCCAGATGACGCTGAGCGAAGCGCAGGCCGAGACGATCGGCGCCATTTTCGACCTGACGGCGGAAGAGCGGCGCTGGCTGCAAATACCGCCCTACAAAGGATCGCTGCCGACGGCGGTTCCAACAGATCCGTTGATCTATCGCTTCCACGAGCTGATCAATGTTTACGGAACCACGCTCAAGGAGCTCATTCACGAAGAGTTCGGCGACGGCATCATGAGCGCCATCGACTTCACGATGGAGCTTGGCCGCGAGCCCAATCCGAAGGGCGACCGCGTGAAGATCACGATGTCCGGCAAGTTTCTACCATACAAGACTTACTGAGCAGCCCCTACGCGCCGGTGGACGCGGACTCTTCCGCCTCTCGAATATCAAGCTCGAAGCGGCAAAAGCGCCCCAGCTGCGCTCGCGGCGGCGCCCGTTTCCTCAACAAAGGGCTCTCTTGCACTAATTGTACAAGAGGCCCGCAAAAAACGCATTTCTTTCGCATATTGCGGCGCGCGCCAGGGGGCGCCTATCTTTCCTTTGACAAGCGGAGCCTCAGTCCGAGGCTCGCAAGGGAGAACACCAATGAAGATTTCCGCGCGCAACGTGCTCGACGGCGTGGTCAAGACCGTCACCAAGGGCTCGACGACCTCTCATGTGACGATCGACGTAAACGGCGCGACGGTCACCGCGTCCATCACCAATGAAGCCGTCGATGAGCTCGGGTTGAAGGCGGGCGGCAAGGTCAAGGCCATCATCAAGTCGTCCGATGTCATGGTCGCCGTCGCCTGACTTTGACGCCGAGCCGCCAAGGCGATGGTCTCCGGCGGCTCGTCACGGCCCGTTGAAATGAACGGCGCCGAAGTTAGCGACGTCATAACCGCCGTAAGCCTGCGCTCGGTCGCGAAAGGCGTCGCTCGCGCAAAAGCGCATGAGCTTCTGCATGGGGGGATCGAAATAGGCCTTGCGCCAGACGAGCAGATCGAAGCGCTCGACGATTATCGGCGAAAATTCGAGCTGAAGCTGTCTCGCGGCGGCCTCGACGCCAAGCCCCACGTCGGCGCGCCCCGCGGCGATCGCCATGGCGAGATCAGTCTCCGAGCGCTCAATCGCCGCGACGAGATTGAGATCGCTCTTCTTGAGCCCCTCGCGCCGCAGCAGCGCCGAGAGCACCAGCTCGCTGCCCGCCTCGGGCTGGCGTGAAAGAAAACGCGCGGCGCCCAGGTCTTTGAGCGTGGAGACTCCCCGCTTCAAATCCTTGCGGTACATCAGGCCACGGGTGCGCTTCGCCCACTCGATCAGCACGACCGGCGCGCCACCAAACGATTCCCTGACCGCCGACACATTCCACTCGTGCAGTTTCGGCTCCGGGATATGCAGGCCGGCGGCGATGCAGGCGTTCTGCTCCATGCGCGCGAGGCCGTCGAGCGCGCCGTCCATCAGCGCGGCGAGGCCGGAGCGCGATTCGCGCAACGCCCATTCGAGCAGCGGATCATGCCCTCCGGCCACGATGGAAGGCGGCGCCGCCTCCGCCGGGCGCTCGCTCGCGCCCGCGCCGTTCGCCGCTATCCAACTGTCGATTTCCTGCTTCGGAAACAGCAGCTTGCCGGTGACGCGGCGCACGGGCAGCGCGCCGGTGCTCACCAGGTCGTAAATCTTGCGCTCCTTGACGCGCAGCAGCTGCGCCAGCTCTCGCGTCGTGAAAAACTCCGACATCCTTCGACTTCGCCGCCTCGTGCGCTACAGGGTCTCCGGAAAAATAGCAGGATTTTGCGCTCGCAAACATGCGGGTCTCCCGCGCATCCCGAAAAAACAGCGTTTCAAGCGTCGCCTCTGCCGCATATTTATGCATGGTTAGGCGAAATTTCCGGCGCTGGTGCTGATAAGATGCGGCCGCGATCCTTTTTCACACTGGAGTGGAACGATGTTCAGGCTTCGCGCCGCACTGGCCGGGCTGTGTCTGGCGCTCTCCCTCACGCTCGCTTTCGCGAAGGACCCTGCGCCTGCAGCCCCGACAACAGTCACCGTCTTCGCGGCGGCGAGCCTCAAGAACGCGCTTGACGGCGCAGCCGCCGCGTATAAAGCCAGGACCGGGGTCGAGGCGAAGCTCAGCTACGCGGGCTCGCTGACGCTGGCGAAGCAGATCGAGGCCGGCGCGCCCGCCGATCTCTTCTTTTCCGCCGACGCGGCGTCGATGGATTATTTGGCAAGCCGCAACCTCATCGACCCCAAGTCGCGCGCGAATCTTCTCGGCAACACGCTCGTGCTCGTCGCGCCCAAATCTTCTAAGATCGACCACGTCGCGCTGACAAAAGAAGGGCTCTCGGCGGCGATCGGGCCGGGGCGGATCGCGACCGGCGACGTAGCTTCTGTGCCGGTGGGGCAATACGCCAAGGCGGCGCTGACGAAGCTCGGCCTGTGGGAGATCGCCGAGCCGCATTTCGCCTTCACCGACAATGTGCGCGCGGCCCTCGCCTTCGTCGCGCTGGAGGAGGCCACGCTCGGAATCGTCTATGCGACCGACGCCAAATCTGAGCCCAAGGTCAAGATCGTTGCGGTCTTTCCTGAAGACTCGCATCCGCCGATCGTCTATCCCATCGCAGTGACGGCTTCGGCCAAGGGCGACGCCACGGCGAAATTTCTCGCCTTCTTGCGCAGCCCCGAAGCGCGCGCGATCTTTATCGAGCAGGGGTTCAAACCGGCGCCATGATCTTCTCGTCAACCCGCTCCGAGACGCAACGCATGCAAAACGAAGGCGACATGCGGACGGGAGAAGTCGCCGTTCCCTGGGCGGCGGCGACGGATGCCGGTCTCGTCTTCATCGGCAGGATCGAGACGCCGTGGAAATCGCGCATGGCTTGCCCGCGGCAGGGCGACGAGCGGGGCCCGCTGTGCCGCATAACCTTGTTCGAGCCCTGGACCGCGGCGCTCGACGGCGTCGAGCGTTTCGAGCGCCTCGAGGCGATTTACTGGCTGCATCTCGCGCGCCGCGATCTCGTGCGCCAATGCGCGCGCCAGGATCCGGTCCCACGCGGAACTTTCGCGCTGCGCTCGCCCGTGCGGCCGAACCCGATCGGGACCTCCATCGTCAGGTTGGAGGGAATCGAGGGCGCGACGCTGCTGGTGCGCGGCCTCGATTGCGTCGACGGCACGCCGCTCATCGACATCAAGCCAGATCGAGCCAATTTTCGCCAAGCTTGAGGAGAGCGCGCCATGAACGCGACGGATGATGGGGACTTCACGCGGCGCTACTTCGCCTCGACGACTGGCGTCGCGCTGCCGCTAAAGCTGATCTCGGAGATCGAGCCCGAAGCGATCAAAAATCGAAACACCTATTTCATCGCCTTTTTCGACGAGGCCGGCCGCCTGCAAGGCTTCGACAAGATTGTCTATGGCGAGCGCGTGTCCTTCCACCGTTACGAATATGCGAGCGAAGGCGCCTTGAAGCGCGCGGTCCTGCTGCCCGAGGGCGAGGACGAAGAGCGGGAGCTCAAGTTCGACGAGAGCGGCCGTCCGCTGGCCTGATCGGCGCTCCCGCGCCCGACGCATGGCGCAAAATTTGGGAGCTTTGGGTTCGAAGCGGAGCATTACGACGTTTCGATGCGGATGGCGGAACTCTCGCTGCTGCCGGCGGTGCGCGCGGCGCCCGAAGACACGCCGCCGATTGCGAATGGGGTCTCCTGCCGCTGCCAGATCGAGCACGGCAGCGGCCCCCGCGCACGACACATCGCGCTGGTGCTGCGTGAGGCGCTGGCGGGGGATGCGGGGCGCGGAGCGGCACCATAATGGTGCTTTATGCGGCTTTGACTTGCGCTGCGTGGGTTACTAGTGGGGTCCTACCGTTGCCATTGCAAGGCCCCTTCGGCGCAAGAGCGCGCATAAATCACAGTTTTCGTTCCAAACCAGCGCCATTGATTTCACAACCCTTTTTGGCGCTAAAACCCGGCGCGAAAGTGGAGAGCTCAATCCCTCAAAATTCTCCGCTTCACGCCTCTGCCGTCCCAGCGCAAGAACGCTGTCACCACTTGATCGAAAAAGCGTCCGGGCAGAATGCCGTAGTCGTATCTGTCCGAGCCTGGCCGTTTGCGCAGATCGAAGCCGGGCCAGGTGAATTGGTTGCCCTCGCTGACGATGATCCAGGAGCGCTCGTCATCGAGGCCGAGGTGGCTTTTTATCCGCGCCGGAATTTCGACGGCGGTTTCGGGTTCTCTCGGAGGACTGCGCGTGATCGGCAGAACCGTCACGATCGGAAGCTCGCCGCCCTTACGTTCCACGACCAGAACCGCGACGCTCGGACGGTCTTTGATCCCCTCCTGTCGGCCGGCCAGGTGCTCGTCGCGCCAGAAATAGGCGTAAGAAATTACGAGGCCCGCTTCGGGGGCCGGAATGGTCATATGAACTATTCGTCATCCATCAGGGCGTTGAGATGATCATGCTTTGGGTCGACGCGCGACGCGGCGATCGCTTCAACCTCCTCGTTGGAAAGCTCGCGGGTGGCGAAGCTACGCCGATGACCCTTGAGGCGCAGATACTCCTCATATTCCTCTGGCCGAACGAAATACCCCGCGATCCGCCCGTGGCTCGACACCGCAACCGCCTCGCGTTGCGCGACCATTCGATAATGGCCGAAATTGCGGGTGAACTCCGAGGCGGGAACTGTTGAGACCATAGTCGTAAATCCTTTCCGCTCAGCGCATATACGCTTTTTGCGCCAAAAGCGCTAGTTACATTTATTACGCGAGTTGCGCGTGTTGGTCGCGCACGAAAAAGGCCGGCGCCCCACACCGCCCCATTTGCGCCGCCCCGCTTCCGCCGCTAATACACCCCCGCCATGACCAGCTCCCCCTCACTCCATTCGCGCGTTATCGTCGTCGGCTCCGGGCCGGCGGGTTACACGGCCGCGATCTACGCCGCCCGCGCCATGCTGGAGCCCGTGCTCGTCGCCGGCTTCGAGCAAGGCGGCCAGCTCATGATCACGACCGACGTCGAGAACTATCCGGGCTTCGCCGAGACGATCCAGGGCCCCTGGCTCATGGAGCAGATGCGGCTCCAGGCCGAGCACGTCGGCGCGAAGCTCATCTCAGACCATATCGTAGAGGCGCGCCTCGGCAAGCGGCCATTCGAGCTTCTCGGCGACTCCGGCCGGCTCTATACTTGCGACGCGCTCATCATCGCGACGGGCGCCAAGGCGCGCTGGCTCGGCCTGCCGAGCGAAGAGAAGTTCAAAGGCTTCGGCGTCTCGGCCTGCGCCACCTGCGACGGCTTTTTCTTCCGCGGCAAAAGGGTGGTCGTGGTCGGCGGCGGCAACACGGCGGTCGAGGAGGCGCTCTACCTTTCGAACATCGCCTCGCATGTGACGATCGTCCACCGCCGCGACTCCTTCCGCGCCGAGCGCGTGCTCCAGGAGCGGCTGCGCCGCCAGGAGAATATCGAGATCCTGTTCGATCATGTGATCGAGGAAATCGGCGGCGACGAGAATCCGCTTTCGGTCACCCATGCGCGCGCGAAGAACGTCTCGACCGGCGCCCTGCGGACGCTTGAGACCGACGGCGTCTTCGTCGCCATCGGCCACAGCCCGGCGTCGGAACTCTTCCGCGGCCAGCTTGCGCTCAAGCCCTCGGGCTATATCGCCGTCGAGCCCGGCACGACGCGCACGAGCATTCCCGGCGTCTTCGCCGCCGGCGACGTGGCGGACGAGGTCTATCGCCAGGCGGTGACGGCGGCGGGCCTCGGCTGCATGGCGGCCTTGGAGGCCGAACACTATCTCATGGAGACGCCTGTCGGCGTCTGAGAGCCAAGGAAGGGCAAATGAGCGAACGCGTCGTTTATCAGAAGAAGTCCATGCCGGTCGAGGTCGAGGCGGGGAAGGTCTATTATTGGTGCGC
>Ga0187782_10003051_pt1 | contig 12459 bp, 13 predicted proteins | sample 0715_SJ02_MP15_2_FD_132454 | JGI IMG/M metagenome (GOLD analysis project Ga0187782, IMG submission 132454) | Tropical peat soil microbial communities from peatlands in Department of Meta, Colombia - 0715_SJ02_MP15_20_MG | ecosystem: Environmental > Terrestrial > Soil > Wetlands > Peat | place...
ACGCGACCACGAACGAAGCGTACCTGTGCACGCCTGGATGGTATGTGGCTTTCATGTATTTCGGGCCCCAATTCCCGAAACGCAAGTATAACGCAGGTGTTACAGCGCCCTGAACCGCGAAGGATTGTAGCAGGGACCGCCCAAATCGCCAATAGGGAAGGAGCGGATTTCACCACGGAGGCCACAGAGTTCACAGAGAAAAACTAGGAAGGATGGCCAGGAACGTCGCGGACGCAAAGACTCACAGGAACAGGGGGAAAAATCGATTCCCTATTCCGAATTCTCGATGCTCTCCGTGCACTCTGTGGTGAAATTTTCCTGCTCAACCCACCGAGGTATGGCTCGTCTCTGGATGGACTTCCACCGCGCGGAGCACCAGGTCCTTAAGGGCACCGATGAAGGCGGGCGATGTACCCACCGCAGGCATCATGCGAAAACGTTCCATACCTGCCTTCTTCGCATCGGCGCGGCCATCGATATTGATTTCGTGCAGGGTCTCGATGTGCTCCGTAACAAAAGAAATCGGCACCACCATGGCTTCCTTCACACCTTCATGTCCCAGTTTGTGCAGCGTGTCGACAAACGAAGGCTCCAGCCACTTCGCCGGCCCCACCTTGCTCTGGAAACACAGAATCCGCGTCTTCGGCCAATTCGGATAGCGCGAAGCACCCAGTTGGTTCACCAGCCGAACCGTTTCCTGCACGTGCTCAGGATAAGGATCACCTTTTTCTACGAGGCTGAGGGGAATGCCATGCGCGCTGAAGATCAAATGAATGCGCGGAGCATCCGGAAATTGCCGCAGGCACTTCCCGATATTCTGCACCAGTGCTTCGATGTACAGCGGGTGGTCGTAGAAGTCCTCAATCGTGCGCTCCGGCAGCGTGTCCAGCGGCTCGCCGTAAACGCGCCGCCACTCCTTCAGGCTGCTCAACGTTGTGGCATACGAATAGTGCGGGTAGAGCGGGAGAAGCACTAACTCATCGAGCCGCCCAGCCGTTTTCAGGGCCGCGACCGCATCTTCCGTCAGCGGCTTCCAGTAGCGCATGGCAACAACCGCAACAGGATCAATGTACGGCTCGACTGCCTGCACCAGGCGCACGCGTTGCCGTTCGGTCAACAACCCGATCGGCGAGCGCCGGCCGATCATGGCGTAGCGCGCAGCGACCGGCACGCACCGTTTCTTGGCAATGTACCGCGCCAGCGGGCCACGAATAAAATTCAGCGGCCCCAGGGGGATGATGTCCGGATCAAGGAACAGGTTGCGCAGGAACGGCTCGACGGTCTCGAGCGAGTCTGGCCCGCCGAGTTGGAAGAGGACAATGCCTACGCGTTTTTTCGTTGCCAAGGACGTTGCCTCTCTACCGGTGCCAGAAACAATTCCTCGCGGGCTAAAGCCCGGTCATTGCTCGATGCTGAATGTCGGAGCTAAAGCTCCGACCCCCGGTACCGTCCCACATGCAAAACCGGCACGTGGGGCACCCATGGCGCACAGGCTGAAGTCAATGCTACTTGCGCGGGAGCGAATTCTTCAGGCGCTCGAGTTCAGTGCGGATATCCGAGGTGCGCTTGGCGATGGTCACATAGAACAGGAAGAAAACACCCCAGCCGATCAGGTACGCCGCAAAAACGCTGTTGAGATTCTTCATTAGGCCTCCGCCTCGCGCTGCAAAAGGTCAGCGTCATGTCGCGTTTTTTCCAGAAGGTAGCGTTCCACGATCAGAAACGCGGCGAAAACATGCATCGCCAGCATATTAAAGAAGAAAACCTTGCTCATCGTGGGATCGAGGCCCGAGCCGGTGCCGCCCATAATCACGGGAGCGGGATGCTGCGTCCGCCACCAGCGAATCGAGAAGAACACCAACGGCACGTCGATGAACGCGAATATTCCGAACAGCGCGCTGAGCAACGCGCGGCGATCCGGTTCCTCAATCAGCGAGCGTAACAGCAGATAGGAGACGTACAGCAGCCACAAGACAAACGTGGAAGTGAGCCGCGGGTCCCAGGTCCACCAAATGCCCCACACTGGGTGCGCCCAAATGGGTCCGGTAATCAACACCACGGTGATACATGCCAGCCCGACCTCCGCGCAACTCACGCTCAGCCAGTCGTATTTCGGCTGGCGCTTCCACACATAAAGAAGATTGGCAACGAAACACACGAAGAACGTCGTTTCCCCAGCCCAAGCCGTTGCCGCGTGGAAGTAGAAAATGCGCTGGATCACGCCCATGGTGCGTTCCGTGGGAGCAATAAAAAACGAGGCATACGCCGCCGCGATCACCAGCAGAATCGCCACGGCGCCGAAGATTATGCGTTTGGCCATTTGCCGATCATTCCTCCAGAAGATATTCGCCGAACAGCCACAGCGCCGTCAAAAAAATCACATCGAACACCGCGAGAAACGCTATGCCCTTCCATTGTACGACTGGCTCGCGCTCCAGCAAGCTCACGCTGACGGTAGCGCTGACCACGAGCACCGGCGTAAGAAGCGGAAGCAACAGCAACGGCAGCAGCAATTCGCGCATACGCGCCTGCGCGGAAATGGCCGAGAGAGCCGTGCCAGCGATGGACACGCCCAGGCTGCCGAGAAACAGAACCAGCAGCAAGTAGTGCAACTGCGGAAGAATCGGAACGTTATAGAAAGCGGCGAACAGCGGAAGCATCAGAATTTCGGTGAGCAAAAGAAACAGCGTGTTGGCGATTAGCTTCGCCAGAAAAATGGCGAAGGGATCGCTCACCGCGAGCCGCAGCGAACTGAGCGTGTCGTTGGTCTGCTCGCGCAGGAAGCACGGCTGCAGCATCAGCGACGCCGCAAAAAGAATTGCCAGCCACAGCAATCCAGGGCCGAATTCGCGCGACTCCTCGGCCGTGGGGCTGATCGCGAAGCTGAACAGGATCAGCACCACCAGGATGAACACCACCGTGGTCGTCAGAAGCTCGCGCGAGCGGAATTCCGTGCGCAGTTCCTTGCCGAACAAAGTGAGCGTATTGGACAGCAAGCTCATGGCGAGAACTCAGGCGCCTCCAAACGTCAGGATGGAATGGAGGGACGCTCCTGATTTGGTGTCTGCCACGACCGACCCAGCATCCAGTTGAATCCCGCGTGTCGCCAACACCGAAATTTCCGATTCGCCGTGAAGGCTCATCACCACGGTGCACCCGGCGCCGTTCACTTCGCTGAGCGTTTTGGCAAGCCAGGAAATGCCAGTGGGATCGAGGCCCGTAGCGGGCTCGTCAAACAGCAACACCGACGGCCGATGGATGAGCGCGCGCGCGATGGCGATGCGCTGGCGCATGCCACGGGAAAACGTCCGCACCGCGGAGTTGCGGCGCTCGTACAGGCCGACCTCACGAAGCAGTTCTTCCGCGCGAGCCGCGGGCTGCGGTACGTCTTGCAACTTCGCAAAGAGAATTAAGTTTTCTTCCGCAGTAAGTTCGTCATACACCATCGTGGTGTGCGCCACGTAGCCGGGACGCCCGTTTCCCGCCGATTCCGACGAAGCTCCGGGAAACGACAACTTCCCTGCCGTGGGACGCACGATGCGCGAGGCAACACGCAGTAGCGTCGTCTTCCCGGAACCGTTGCGCCCCGCCAAAGCTACACATTCGCCGGGAGCGATTCCCAGCGACACGCGCCGCAGAGCGTAGATTCCGCCATAGCGCTTATCGATGTTCTCGAATCGCAGCCCAGTTGGAGAGAGAGATGAAGAAGTCACGGGAATAGACCGGCCCGAAATTGGAAACACGAAATCCGAAGTTCGGGACCTGTTACAGCGAGCGGACCGCCTCAGAAGGCGGTCCCTACAGTCTAGCCTTTCACGAGGTCGCGAAGAAGCCTTTCGACCTGGGTTTTTTCGCGCGCATACTCTTCTTCGGAAATCGTGCCCGCCTGGCGACGCAATTCCAGGCGGAAAATCTGGTCTTTCAGCGAATCCATACTACTGCTGACGTGCTGATCGATAGCCGCGTTTGCGATCGCGGCATGGGAGTTCGTTGGCGTGCTTTTCGCTGACGAACTTGCAGCCGCCGTAGGCTTAGGCGCCGCGGGCGATTTCTTCTGCTTCCCCGGCTTGGACGTCTTCGCTGGGAGCGCTTCTTCCAACTCCAGGCCGGTGGCAACCACCACCTGTTTGCGCGTCAACAGGATCGCACCCATCGCAAACAGCGCAGCCAAACCCGCAAACAGATACCACTTAAAATCATCCAGCCGGCTGGGCGCGGCGATCACCTCCGGCCCGGTGCGCGAATTCCCTTCTTGCGCAGTAGCTCCTTGGCCCTGCGCCTGTCCGCCTGTGTCCGCAGGCGAACCTTGCCCCGACAAGCTCACGGAAAGAACTCCCTTCGCCGGCAGCGGGTCGTGCGTGTACACCATCATGCCCTGCTCCTGCCCAGCAGCGGTAAGCCCGTCACCCGTCGCCGCAACGCCCGGAGGAACGACCACAAGCATTTTCACTCCCGCATACGTTGCGGGCAGCTTCACAGTCGCGGCGTCGTTCGCATAGGGGAGCTGATACGAAAGCCGGACATTCGTCCGCCCAGGACGAAACGCAAACGCGATCGCGTAGCGCCCCTTTCCTTTGTCGATGGACGCCTGATTCACGGACATGCCCATTTCGCCGCTCGTGGTGACCTGTCCCAGGGCCCCGTTCTGAGGAATCGCAAAATCGAAATTGCCTTCGCTGCGGAAGTACGCGGCGGGCGGCTGCGAGTCGTTCTGCACTTCATACTCTTCCGCGCCCACCAGTTTGTCGCTCTGCGGCTGGAAAATTATGATGTGCGAAGTCACGGAAATAGTTTTGGGATCTTTGGAGATGTCGTAGATTTCGACTTGAACCTCCGGCCGGCCCGGAGGCGCAAAGGTGTTGAAGCTGACATCGTGGAAGGTGGCGCGAACCAGCACCGGCGCCAAGCCGATGGCGTCATTGGTCACGCTGAAGCGTCCCTGCGCATCGCTCTTGGCCGAGCCAAGGTCGCGCATGCCTTGCGTGGGGCTCAACAGCGTCAGATCGACATTCGGCGTGGGCTTGCCGGTGGTGCGATTGATCACTGTGCCGCTGAGTGTGCCCGCCTCGACGGCGGCACCGCAAGAGGCAAGGAGAATTGCGGCGAGAGCGACGTGTAGCAGCGGCTTTACGCCGCTGCGGCGGCGGGATAAACCCGCCGCTACGCGTACCAGAAAAAAAAGAAGCGGCAAGTTGGAGGCGCTATCAAGCCCGGCAGGCAGGCTCATCGAGCGCCCCGCCTGCCTGCGGAGGCAGGCTCAGGACGCACCGCACGCGGACGCCGCCCCTGCGCTTCAGTAACCTCGTCGATCTGCGTGAGCACCACAGCCGCTTCGTTTTCCAGCGAACTTTTCATCAGTTCGTAATCACCTTCGGAATACTTCCCTGCGCGGAATTCGAACTTCAAATCGCGCAGATTATCATAGATGGTATCGCGGCGTTCGAGAAGCTGATCGAGCTTGGTGCGATGCGGCGCGAGGTCCGACGCGTCCGGATGAATATAGAACACCCACAGGAACACCGCCACCGTCAGGCCGAGGCACGCCCCAAGCGCCGCCCAATCGGGAAGTGCGAAAAGCGCCAACGCTAGAAAGAGAGCGGCCATCGAATCAGTCCTCAGTCTCCCGTGCCGCCTGCGCGCGCGCCCGTTCCAAAGCTTCGGCCGAAACCGCAGGCGCAGCCGGCGCAGCTGACGCTGCCGCAGGCTTACGGCTCGCCCATTTTCTGACCACAAAAACAACTACCGCCAGGCCCAAGACCGAATACAGAATCGGCATCAACCAGGCGACCAGACCAAAACCGTGCTTAGGCGGCTCGACGTAAGCGATGGTGCCGTACTCGCGCACGAACGCCTCAATAATCTGCTGCTCGGACTCGCCTTTGGCGAGATGTTCGTCAATTTCCTTCAGTTCGGCTTTTGCGGTTTCGCATGGACCGGAAAACGCCCCGCCCGGGTGTGCGCAGCCGCCGGCACTCATGTCGCAGCCCTTGCACAAGCACTTGATGTGCTGGCCGATTTCCTTCGCCCGCGGCGACGGAGATTGCGCCGCAACCGGAATGAGGCAGAACGTGCCGATCGTCAGCGTGATTAAAACCGCAAGGAACGCCTTTTGTAGCGGCCGCCTTCTGAGGCGGGCGCTTTTCTGCTCACACACGTCAATCATGACCCTCACGCAATGTGGCTGTCGGGGTAAGTGCAGGAGATCCGGGAGGTGCAATCGTTTCCGCCTGCGGCGCGCCCGCCAAAACCAGCGCCGCACGCCGATTCGGCATCAGCGCCAGCAGCGTCCCCATGACCACCCAAACACCCCCCAGCCAAATCCACTTCACCAGGGGATTCAGAAACGCATGAATCACCGGAACGTTGCTATCCGGGTCCATCCCCGCGTACACAACATAGAGATCTTCCCGCAGCGTCGAGTAAATCGCGACCATGGTGCCCGCGCCTTGCTCGGTTCCCTGGAACTGGCGCTTTTCCGGGTACAGCATCATGATCTGCTTGTTGTCCTTTAAGACTTCCACAATCATGCGCTGCGCGGTGTAGTTCTTCTCGACCTTCGTGTCGGCGCTCTGCAGCACCAGCGTGTACGGGCCAAGTTTGATCGAGTCGCCAAGATTCATAGCCTTCTGCACGTCTTTATTGAACGCCGCGCCCGCCAGCCCGATGAACACCAGCACCATGCCGAAGTGCACCACGTAGCCGCCGTAACGCCGCGTGTTGCGCATGGAAAGTTCATGCATGGCCATGGTCAGGCTCATGCCCGTGCGGGCGGAGATGACTTTCCCGCCACGGTAGAACTCCATCGCGATAGTCCAGAGCACAAACGCACAGAGGAAGAAGCAAATGTCCGAGAACGCCTCGCGATAGCCCACAGCAAACATCGCCGCCGTTGCCAGCACGCCAACAATCAAAGGCCAACCGAAGTTCCGCTTCAAGCTGTCCAGGGACGTTTTACGCCAGGCCAGCAGCGGGCCCACGCCCGTGAGGAACAGAAGCGCCAGTCCAATGGGAATCATCACCTTGTTGAAAAACGGAGCGCCCACGCTGATGCGCTCGCTAGTGAACCACTCCGAAAACACCGGGAAAAGCGTGCCGGAAAGAACAGCGATGCACGCGACCAGGAACAAGAGATTGTTGAACAGGAAGCTGGACTCGCGCGAGACCATGGAATCAAGCTGATTCTCGCTCGCCAGGTAGTCGCGATTCTTGAAGTACGCCACGAAGCAAACCACAATCGTCACGCAAATGAAGCCAACAAACCACGGCCCGATCTGCGAATTGGCAAACGCATGGACCGAACTGACCACGCCGCTGCGCGTGAGGAAAGTCCCCAAAATGCACAGCAGAAAGGTGCAGAACACCAGCCACACATTCCAGACCTTCATCATCCCGCGCTTTTCCTGCATCATCACGGAGTGCAGAAACGCCGTGCCCGTCAGCCAGGGAAGCAGCGAAGCATTTTCCACCGGGTCCCAGCCCCAATAGCCGCCCCAGCCGAGCACTGCGTAGGCCCAGTGCGCGCCCAGCAAAATGCCCAGCGATTGGAAGCACCACGCGATCATCGTCCACTTGCGCGTCAGGTGAATCCATTTCTCCCCGGGATAACGCGCCAGCAGCGCCGCCAGCGCAAACGCGAAAGGAATTGTGAACCCCGTGTACCCCGAATAGAGATTCGGCGGATGGATCACCATCTCCGGGTATTGCAGCAGCGGGTTCAACCCGTTGCCGTCGATGCGCGTGAACGGCTCGAGCACGCCGCTGCCATTCACCGTCGCCAGCGTCTTGAACGGGTTCTCCACAAAGTTATTCAGCGTGAGGAAGAAGATCTGCACTCCGGCAAGAACCACGCCGACGTAGGGCATTAGCTCGCCATTCTTGTTGCGATAGGCGATCAGCACAGAAATGACGTAGATCGAGAGCAGCGTGGTCCAGAAGAGCAACGATCCTTCCTGATGCGCCCACAGCGCAGCCACCTTGTAGAACAGGGGAAGATCCCGGTTGCTGGTGCCGACGACATACGCCATGGAGAAGTTGTCGGTGAAGAAGAGGTATTCCAGGCTCAAAGTCGAGAGGAAAACCAGGATGCAGGTCGCCATCCCGGACTGCCGAGTGCTTTTTATGAGTAGCGGATGCCGCGTCTGGATGGCGAAAATCCCGCCGACGAAGGCGTACACCGCGCAGACGAATGCCAGAAGAAGCGAAAAACTCCCAAATACATCCATAGATTCTGAGCGCCTCCCCCTAGGGTCGATTCGCCGGGCGTTTACACGGTGCCACTAGACCGCCGCTACATGCTGCTCTGTTGCGTGGCCGTTCCCGGAGCCGAAGCAGGCTTATCACCACCCGGAGCGGCTTCATACTTGGACGCGCACTTGGCCTGAACATGTTCCGCAACGAAGGAACCGTCAGCGGCAGGACGGCCTTCCACGAGGGCTTGGGACTTGTCTACGAAGGTGTCGGGCAGTGGGTCCGAGCCGATATAGCTGACGGCAAGGGTCTTGCCCTGCTCTTCCAGCACGAAATTCACGCGGCCGGTGGTGTGGCGAATGGTGCCAGCGACCACATTTCCAGCAATGCGCATGCGATGGTTGCGCGCTGAACCGTTCAGCGCCTGATACTCGGCAATCGTGTGGTAATAGGTCTTACTCTCGCCATAGCCCAGCCAGGCCAGGAAGCCCAGAGCGATGACGATAACGCCAATGCCCACACCGAATTTAGCGCGATTCTGCACAATGCACCTCAACCGCAATAGCTACCCAAGAAATTCTAGCATAGCGAACACGTAGCGGGTACGGCATACAGTATGGGTTACGCCGTCACCCATAACAGTGACATTCGTCACAATTCGTCCGTGAACCCGGTCACCTATGGGCCTCCGCCGGGGCGGCTCGCAAGGCCTGCCACTCTGGTCCTGTTGGACTTAACGACTGCACCGGGCAGCCCAGGTCGGCCTGTCGCAACTGTTCGGCCAAGTCCGCAAGTTGGGGGGAAATAAGAAACACGCGCTTCGGCTTCAGCGAACGCCGAATCCGCGCAATCGCCGCGGGCAGGTGGTTTTGAATGGCCGCGCTCGCCTCCTCGGCCGAAATGCCGTCAGCCAGCGGACACTCCAGAACATGCGTCAGCATCAGCCCGAGTTTCTGGAATTCCGTCAGAATCGCCTCCCGGGACTTCCCTTCTAGAGTCGCAGCCTGGAGAATATTTCGGGCCTCACCCTCAATTGCCGATTCCGGACAGTAAAGGAATTCAGCGTCGCGTTCCGGGGAAGCTCTCCCGAGAAGCAGCGTCTGGATGTGCACCGGGCGAAAGCGCGTGGCCCACTCGAGGCGTTGAAGCCGCCGTGTGATGTGAGCGGGCTCCGCAATTTGCCCGCACCCGTCGCAGCGCAGAGGAATCGCGTTTGTCATGGCAGCACAGCATGGTAGAGCAAGGATGCCGGGTAGGCAAAGGATCAAAGGTACAGGCGGAGAATCACCCGGTGGGGCAAGGAGGCCTTCGAAAACGTTTTACTTCGCGGCGCGCGCTTCGGCAGGCAGCTTGGCGCGCAAACACCACTTCAATTCCTGGCTCATGTCCGTGATTTCCATCCCTGACATGACAATGAATTTGCAGGAGAGCATCTCCCGAGGCTCATCGTCGTCGGGAAGTTGGCAGGTTACACGGCAATATTGGCAATCTTGGTTCCAGCAGAACCGCCCATACGGAATGGTCTCCGGGCTGATGAACTGAAAGCAGCGCAGCAGCGAATTGCGCTCAGGAACTTGGAATTTCTTCCCCAGAATGGAGATTTCGACGAGCTTTTCGTATGGACGAAACGGTTCCGACATAACGAGGTCGTGTCCTTTGACGATATGCGGGGAATTCCCCTTGCGCGGCTGAGTCATGGGCTGCATCAACAGACTAGTCTGGGGAGGAACTGCAAACAACGACAGCCTGCCCAGTCGGTAGCCAATCTGCTACGGGGTCTGGGAAGGAGTTCTAGTCCCTAGGTGCCCTACACGCCGATTTTGCGTGTGGGCCTTCGGTTGACGCGACGTGATCGGCTTGTTTGGCTCGCTACGAGACCACGTCGAAGAACCGGCACATGCGCCGGAATTTTTCGTACCGGCTGTTGATGAGTTCCCGCGGGGATTGGCCGCAAAGTTCCAGGAGTTGCCGCTCCAGAACATCGCCGACCAGCCGGGCGGCGCCCTCATAATCGCTGTGCGCCCCGCCGTCGGGTTCGGCAATGATTTCATCCACAATGCCGAGTTCCTTCAGGTCGTTGGCCATAATCTTCATGGCAACCGCCGCAGTTTCCGCCTTGGCGGAGTCGCGCCAGATAATCGATGCGCAGCCCTCCGGCGAAATCACCGAATAAAACCCGTTTTCGAGGATGTTCACGCGATCGCCCACGGCAATGGCCAGCGCACCGCCGGAACCCCCTTCTCCCGTCACCGTGACAATCACCGGCACCGGCAAACGTGCCATTTCCCGAAGATTCCGCGCAATCGCTTCGCCCTGCCCGCGCTCTTCGGCGTCAATGCCGGGATACGCACCTGGTGTATCGATGAACGTGAGAATAGGCCGGCCAAATTTCGCGGCGAGTTGCATCACTCGAAGCGCCTTGCGGTAACCTTCGGGTTTCGGCTGGCCAAAATTCCGTACTACCCGCTGCTTGGTGTCCTTCCCTTTCTGTTGCCCGATCACCGCCACGGGACGCCCACGGAACTTCGCCAGACCGGCGATCATCGCCTTATCGTCGCCAAAGCCGCGGTCGCCGTGGAGTTCGATGAAATCCGTGAACATCAGTTGAATCCAGTCGAGCATGTACGGCCGCTGCGGATGCCGCGCGATCTGCGCGCGCTGCCATGGCCCAAGATGATCGTAGAATTCGCGCCGAAGTTCAAGAATCTCGCCGCGCAGCCGCTCGAACTCCGCGTCCGCTTCGTCACCATTGCCCGCCAGACGCCGCAATTCCTCGACGTCCTTCTCGAGACGCTCGATCTCTTTCTTCCGGTCGACGGTGCGCGCGCCCTTTTTGTCCTTCTCTGCGGACATTTAGGAGATCCTTTGGATGCCCTCATCACCGCAAATGCGTTCGAGGGCGGCGATAAAGTCAGGCGTAACCCGTATTTTACGCTGAGACTGCACCACCGCAGTAGTGCCATCTTTCGCTTCGAGCTCAAACACTACCGTGCTGGGCCCCGCGGCCTTGGCGAAAAGCTCCTCGAGCTGCCGCAAGGCCGCCTCATGCACACGGCACAGATCCACGCGCAGCCGCAACTCCGACGCGCTCGCGCGATCCGCAACTTCGTCAAGCCGCCGCGCCTCTTGCAAGGAAAGTCGCGTGCCGGCTTCTTCAATCTGTACACGGACTTTAAGAAGCAGAGGCGTCCCAGGCTTCAGAACATTTTCGAGGCGCGCAAAGCTTTCCGGGAACGCCAGAAGCTCCTGAATGCCGGTCATGTCCTGCAGCGTGAAGATGGCCCAGCGCGCCCCTCTCCGCGAGCGCATAGGGCGAGAGCCAACAATTAGCCCCGCAACGGTAATCTCTTTGCCGTTGCGTTGCCCTTCGACTTCGCCGAGCGAAAGGGCGCCAAGCCCTTGCAGGCGCGACGCATATTTCTCCAAGGGATGGCCGGAGACGTAAAAACCCAGCATCGCGTATTCGCTCGAAAGCCGCTCTTCTTCCGTCCAGGGCTCGGCCTCGCGCAGTTCGAAGTGCACCTTGGGTTCGCTTTCTCCTCCGCCAAAAAACAGCCCGTGCTGGCCAGATTCGCGAGCGCGCGTGGCCCACTGGATCGCGTTAATGGCATCATCCACGGACGCGAGCATGTTCTCGCGCGGGCCCAGAGAATCCATAGCGCCGGACTTGATCAGGCTTTCAAAGACGCGCTTGTTGAGATAGCGCGATTCAATCCGTTCGCAGAACTCAAACAGCGACTGGAACTCCCCCTGCGTCAGACGTGATTCGCGGATAGCCTTGGCGGTGTTCTCACCGACGTTCTTGATGGCTGCCATCCCGAAGCGAATGGACTCGCCGACAGGTGTGAAGAATAGGTCACTGTCGTTCACGTCGGGCGGAAGAATCGGGATGCTCATGCCGCGCGCTTCGTTGATGTACTTCACGACTTTTTCTGTGTTCCCGGTTTCCGACGTGAGCAGCGCGGCCATAAACTCGACGGGGAAATGTGTCTTGAGGTAAGCAGTTTGGTAGGCCAGCAGCGCGTAAGCGCAGGAATGCGACTTATTGAACCCGTATCCCGCAAATTCTTCCATCAAGTCAAATATGTGGACCGCTTTCTTTTCCGGAATTTTGTTTTTCTCGCATCCGGCGAGGAATTTGGCGCGCTGCGCGGCCATTTCCTCTTTCTTCTTCTTGCCCATGGCGCGCCGCAGGATATCCGCTTCCCCTAGTGAGAAGCTCGCCAGGCGGTTGGCAATTTGCATGACCTGTTCCTGATACAGGATCACGCC
>Ga0187782_10003052_pt1 | contig 12455 bp, 12 predicted proteins | sample 0715_SJ02_MP15_2_FD_132454 | JGI IMG/M metagenome (GOLD analysis project Ga0187782, IMG submission 132454) | Tropical peat soil microbial communities from peatlands in Department of Meta, Colombia - 0715_SJ02_MP15_20_MG | ecosystem: Environmental > Terrestrial > Soil > Wetlands > Peat | place...
AATAGTCTGGGCCTACACCGGAAAGGAGGTGGTCGAATGACAAGTTCTGAATGTGGCAGTAGTTGTAGGAGTCTAAGACCAGGTGAGGTGGCTGAGACTTAGAGCCGGTCGCTCTAAGCGGGGTTTCGAAATGCAGGTTTATGCGTAGGTTTGTGTGGAGCGGGCACTCCTGCCCGCTACTACAGACTGGGAGCATCCGAAGCTACAGCCCGCACACTACCGGTGAGTAAGGATTGATTCCGCCTGACTTAGGTCGGTCAGGAGCTGGCAAGACACGAGTCGTCTTTCAGCAACCCGGAGTTGCCGTAGAGGCCACGTAGAGTGACCACCTCTTGGTCAATCCCAAACAGTCCACCGGACGGCCCACAGGTTACCCCTGTGGGCCGTTTGTTTTGTGTGGGGCGGACACTCCTGTCCGCCTCCGCTTGCGTGACGTAAATCACAGCATTCTGGAGCACCGCTCCCGTAGAGTGAACAGAACATGGGACGATTCTCCATCCTCACCAACCGCAAGCGCGCAATCGTCGCACTGGCGCATTCCGTTGTCTTTCTCCTCATTGCGGTCAGGCAGATGGTTGCGGCCACCCCCGCCGCCGGGGTATGGCTGCCTTCGACAGTGAGCACCGGCACGTGGATCCTGTGCGGGATCTTTGCCGTCGTCTCGGCTGTTCTTCTCTGGCTGCTCGCAATTTCGCGCGGCTGGATGGAGAAATTCTATTTTGCCTTCTGCACCCTCAGCGCCACTTCGGGGCTTCTGCGCACAGCCGCCGGTGATCAGGCCTTCCACGCCGGAATCTATGTTCGGGTGATCATGCTGGTGAGCGCGGTTGTGGTGGGAGTGCTGATCGTGCGCACGCACAGCAAGGTAGCCGTAGAGGCAGCCACCCTCGGCTGTCCGGTCGAGCAAGATTCGACAGTCGCCTGAAGCAGGTGCTCACGTGAGTTTTTTCATTGCCCAGGCCGCGCTCTCGCTCACCACTTCGTCCTCGTCTTCCTTCAGCTTTTGCAACACTGGCAGGAATTTAGGATCTCCACTGTTGCCCATGGCGAGCACTGCATTGCGGCGCAGGCCGGACCGTTTCGCGCGGCGCACGGGTGAGCCGCCAAACGTGCCGCGAAATTCCTCCGCGCTGATTTCCGCCAGCCATTCGAGCGAGGGATTCACCAGTTCCCCGCGCGGCTGAAACTCGCCGGCATCCGAGACCGGAGCTTTACGGTTCCACGGGCAGACATCCTGGCAGATATCGCAGCCGAAGACGTGGCGTCCCATGCCGGAGCGCAGGTCTTCCGCGATCGCACCCCGCTTTTCGATCGTAAGATAAGAGATGCACTTGTTGGAATCGAGTTGATAAGGAGCGATGATCGCCGCGGTGGGGCAGGCGTCGATGCAGCGTGTGCAGGTGCCGCAGCGGTCGGGCGCAGGCACGCCGGTCGCAGACTGTGTGAGATCGAGCGAGGTGAGAATCACGCCCAGAAAAAGCCACGAACCCAGCTTCTGGTTGATGATGCAGGTGTTCTTGCCGATCCAGCCGATGCCGGCGTATTTCGCGACTACGCGTTCGACGAGCGGACCGGTATCGACGTAGCAGCGAGTGATCAGATCGGAAGTTGGGCACGAATTCCTGATTGCGGTTTCAACCTGGCGCAGGCGGCGCATTACCGCCTCGTGATAATCCTCGCGGCTCCAGGCATAGCGGGAAATCCATCCACGGGAAGGATCGCCTGCCTGGGTCGAATAGGGCTGTGCAGTGTTGTAGTTGATGGCGCAGACCACGACGCTACGCGCCCAGGGCGCAACATGCGACAGAGAAGCCCGCTTCAGCCGCCCGTGCTGGTCGCGCGCTTCCATGTATTTCATCTCGCCGGCGCGGCCGGCGGCGATCCAGCCCGGGAAGTGCTCGAGCTCGGGAACATCACCGGCCGGAGCGATGCCGGCGAGCTCGAAACCCGCATCAGTCGCGGCTTTCACGATGATGGCCGAGATTTCGCTACAGGAAAGCATAAGAAATTTAGAAGCACACAGGCTGAAAAATCCGTGTTCATCCGCGTGAATCCGCGGCAAAGAATTTACTTCACGCGTCGCCGTAGAGATGTACCTTACTCCGTCTTGCCGGTGGCGGCGGCGCGCCTCTCCAGTTCCAAATTGGAATTACCAAATTGGAAATCGCACATCTTTATTTTGTGCGAAAGCGATTCGCGCTCTTCGCCAGCGTATAGGCTTTTGCTTACAGAGTCACGCAACTCACTGCGCGTTCTCCGAATTCTGCTTCCCAGGAGTGAAAACCTATGCCACAAACCACGCACGCCCAAACCCCAACCATTCAGATCACCGTAATCAATGAGAGCACCGTGCTGGCCGACCCAGACATCGTGCCGGTTGTAGCCGCTCTCCAGAAACAAGTCACCAACGACTTCCGTCCGGTCTGGGGGACGGATGCCGAACTCACCATCGTACCGAAAGGCACACAACCGCCCGCCGGAAGCTGGTGGCTTGTGATTCTCGACGACTCCGACCAGGCCAACGCTCTCGGCTACCACGATCTCACCTCCGAGGGATTGCCCATCGGCAAGGTGTTTGCAGGCAGCGATCTGAAGGCCGGGACATCCTGGACCGTCACTGCCAGCCACGAGCTGCTGGAAATGCTGGGCGATCCCAACATCAACCTCACGGTATTCGCGCAGAACACGAACACGCCGGGAACGCTCTATGCCTACGAAGTCTGCGATGCCTGCGAGGACGACAGCCTCGGCTACCAGGTCGATGGCATTCTGCTTTCCGATTTCGTTTACCCCACGTGGTTTGAGAGCTTCCGCACCGAAGGCTCGACGCAGTTCGACAAGCAGAACAAAATGCAGAAACCGTTTCAGTTGCTGGCCGGCGGCTACATCGGGATCTTCAACATCAACTCCGGCAGCGGCTGGACGCAACTCACCGCCGACAAGCATCCCACCAACATGCTGCATCGCGGAGCGGTGGGCACGCGCCGCGAGCGGCGCAGCGTTCCGCACGAGCTGTGGATCAACAGCCTGCCGCAGCGCAAGATTGTGGGTAACGCGCAGAAGTACCGCAAGCAACTGGAGACCATCCAACAGCGGCGCGAAGCCGCCTGACAATTTTTTCCTCTGGGAACCCTGGAACTCTCACACCCCGCGCGCCAGCCGCGCGGGGCTTTTTATGCCAGTTCCATGTATTCGCAGATGGACTGGGATCACAGAGACCTACCCGTCGGTGCCCGCTAGTGTTCCCCTCCGCCTTTTTGCCGATTCGCTCGGCCTTGGACCTATAATAGGCGTTCTCCGGATCGCATCAGTAGGAAGCATGTCCTCTGCCCGCATCCCGTGGTGGGTTTGGTTGGTCGCAGCGTCATTCAGTGCCTGCTTCCTGGTGGGCTTTGTCTATTTACCTCTCAAACTTCCTGAGGCGTCGGGAATCAACCTCAGCTTCCGCGATAACCGGGTCGTGAGTGTAACGCCGGGGAGCCCGGGCGCCGCCGCCGGAGTGCGGCCAGATGACCGAATCGTCAATGTGGAGGGCAGAGCGGTACAAAACATATTTGAGGTCGGAAGCGCGTTGAGCAACGCCACGTTCGACCATCCGGTTTCCCTTGTGGTATTGCGCGGGGGCCAGGAAGTTCATTTGCAGTTGACCCTGACCCGGACGCTGACGCAGGGCTTCACCTCGCAAGAATACCTGGGCTGGTGGGTGGAATTCGCCGTCAGCCTGATCCAGTTGCTGGTGGGGCTGCTCGTTCTTTTTAAGCGGCCGCGCGATATGACTGCCGTCGCCGCCGGCATATTTCTGTGCAGCCTGGGTACAGGCAATCCTTACTTCTTGTCTCCACATGCTGCGGTGGTATGGAGAAGCCTGCCGCTGGCGATCCAGTGGCTCATCTTCCCCCCAGTGATACTCGCGGGCAACGCCTTACCCGTTGCGTCCATGCTGTGGTTTTCGCTTTCATTCCCCAAGCCGCAGTTGCATCGACGATGGGCATGGATGCTTCTGGCGGTGCTCGCGGCGCCTCCGCTGATCATCGCAGCCACTTTCTACTACATCCTGCTGTTCGCACCAATGCGCGCTCTGGGCCATTCCTCAGCTTGGCTGGGTGCAATCCTTGGGACTGATTTCCTGGTTGTTTTTCTGGCCGCGGTGGTGATTCTGGCAGCGAATTATTTCAGGCTCCGGGAGGTGAACGAACGGCGCCGGATACGGCTGGTGCTGCTTGGCTTGCTGGTATTCTGCGCGGATCTGCTTGCGGCTATTCTGTTTTCCTTCTCTCGAACAACCTTCTGGCTTTCTGCGCTTGCGTTTTCGCCGCTGGTGTTTGGGCTGGTGCAGGTGCCATTCACAATTTGCGTGGCGTACGCAGTTCTTAAGCAGCGGTTGTTCCAGGTAAGCTTCATCGTCCGCCAGAGCCTGCAATATGCTGTGGCGCGCGGGGTTCTGCTCATACCCATTCCGATCCTGGCAGGAATCCTCATCTTCGATTTGATTGTGCACAAGGACCAGCCCATCGCGGCCTTGCTTTCCGCGCACGGTTGGGTGTGGGGACTCATGGGAGTGGCGGGAATTGTTGCCCACACCAAACGGTCGCAATGGATGGAGGTGCTGGACCGCCGCTTCTATCGCGAGCACTACAACGCCCAGCACCTGCTGCTGCAGACGGTGGATGAGATTCGCGCCTCGTCCAATGTCACCGAAGTTGCGCCTAAAGTGGTGGCCCGCATCGAGCAGGCGCTGCATCCGGAGTTTGTCGCCATCCTGATGCGCGAGGGCGGCGAGCCGACTTATCGTTGCATCGCTTCGGCGCCGCCTGAAGTTTATCCGCGCGGACTGAACGCCGAAAGCAAGCTCATGGCGGCCTTTCGCCTGTTTGCCAAGGCCTTGCAGATATCGCTGGCCGAAAGCGGATGGCTTAAGCAGCAGCTTCCCTCAGAAGATACGAACTTTCTGCGGGAAGCGCACATTGACCTGATGGTACCCATCGCGATTGCGCCCCACGGCCGCGAGGCGCTTATGGTTTTAGGGCCTAAGAAATCAGAGGAACCTTATGGCAACGAGGACCAGGAATTGCTTTCTGGAATTGGCAGCGCGCTGGCCTTGCTGTTGGAGCGTCCAGTTACCAGTCCGCTGAGTGGATTTGAAGAGTGTCCCCGTTGCGGTCTGTGCTACGAGAGCGGCATGGGCCGCTGCGCCAATGAAGGCGCGGAACTCACGCGAATGCCTTTCAAGCGGCTGCTGAGCGCGCGCTACCGGCTGGAGCGCAGGCTGGGGCGGGGCGGGATGGGCACGGTTTACAAGGCCACAGATACATTCCTGGAACGCGCCGTTGCGGTCAAGTTGATACGGGAAGACCTGGTCGCCAGTAGCGACGCGGCGGAGCGCTTCCGCCGCGAAGCCAAGGCGGCAGCCTCGTTCGCACACCCCAATCTGGTCACCGTGCACGATTTTGGCGTGGATTCCGACACACGTGTGTTTCTCGTGATGGAATTGCTCGAAGGCTTTACGCTGCGGCAACTATTAGAGCGGCAGAAGAGATTTGCGCCGCAACAAATTTTGCAGATTCTTGGCGGCGTGTGCGCTGGTCTGGAAGCGGCACACGAAAATGGCCTCATCCATCGCGATCTGAAGCCGGAGAATATTTTCGTGGCCCAAAGCGGCGGGGGCGAAGTAGTCAAGATTCTGGACTTCGGTCTGGCGAAGTTTCTAATTTCTCCGGCCGACCCGTCCGCCGCGACCATGGACACCGTTACCGGCGTGCTGGTTGGCACGCCGCAATATATGTCGCCCGACCAACTCAACGGTGAAGCTGCGTCGCCGGCCTGGGACCTCTGGGCGCTGGCAGTGATTACTTACGAGATGCTAACCGGGACCTATCCTTTTCCTGCGACCTCTCTGGGCCAGATGCACAACTCCATCATCAACGGCCGGTTCACCCCGCTTTCCACGGCTTTGCCCGATGCACCCGCCGAATGGCAGCAGTTTTTCGAGCGCGCTCTCAGCCCCAAAACCGCCCTGCGGCCGCAATCAGCAAAGGAATTTCTCTCCACTCTGGGGAAGGCATTTACCTGCATCGGAAAGAGCGCTTAGAAATAAACTCCCGCACAGGGCTGGGCCCCCAGACGCGCAACGGGCCCGGACCCTGGGCTACACCCCCAGCTTCTTGACTTCCTCGTTGTAGTACTTGCGGTAGAGGATGTCCCACTCCTGCGAGCCTTCCAGAATGGTGCGCTTCTGGCTCTCAATCTTCTGGCGCGCGCTTTGATCGATCTTGGCTTCGGCGTTGAGCAGGTCCTCCAGAATCTTGCGGGTTGCCTGGCGGATGGTGTTGGGATCTTCGATGAAGTCGACCTCATCCATCTGTTTGAGGGCGTCGGTGACGGCGCGGGCCAGCACGTTGACTTTGTCGCGGCTCAGTCTCACAGCACCGCCTTGTATTTGCGCACCAGTTCGCTCTTCACTTTGCGGAACATCTCCTGGTAGTTGGCGCCGGTTTTGTTCATTTCTTCGGCGTAGGCTTCGAGAATGACGCGGACTTCATCGTTGATGCGGTCTTCGAGCGTGAGTTCTTCGAGTAGCGCGGCGTGAACGCGCTCGGTGACTTTGGGCACAGCGGAAGTCTCGATGGCCTTTGCGGCAATCAGCTTTTTGGTTACCTCGCGGGCCAGGTAGCTCACATATTCCTTGGAAAGAAGCATGTGCGGATCGGAGTATTCGGGGAGCTTGTTTATGAATGAAAAAGTGTAACACAGCCGCGCACGGCGGGCACAGAACCTACGCGGAATGGGTAGTGTCCCAAATTCGGAAAACCACCAAGGACACCAAGTCACACGAAGGAGCAGAATCGTGGTTTTTCCTTCGTGCACCTTCGTGCCCTTGGTGGTTGAATTAGGACACTACCCGCGGATGTCAGCGCAACTTGCAATACTTAAGACTTTCTCTGCAATCGCTTCCAGAAGATCATGGCGATGATGATCAGGATGAATGCGAGCGACCGCTCTCCGCGGTGAAAGGCATCCTGCGCGGCGTAAAGCGCCCACGCAGCCAGACAGACAAGGATGGCGCCATAAAGCCACAGCGGGTTCTTCATGCCGGCTCCCGTTTCGGTGTGTCCTAAAAGTTCTGGTCCTATTGTAATACCCGGAGGCCTGCTTTTATGTCTATCGTATTACGATATACTAGAAGAGGCCGTCGAATCGCGGCACGATACAATCGGAGCATGAAAAAGCTCACCCTGTCGGATTACCAGGCGCTGGCGGAGTTCCGCTACCAGATCCGCCGTTTCCTGCACTTCAGCGAGGACGTGGTCAAGCACGCGGGACTGGAACGCGGCCAGTATCAACTGATGCTGGCCATCAAGGGAATGCCCGCGGGAGTGCGGCCGCGTATCCGCGAGCTGGCCAACCGCATGCAAATCCGCCACCACAGCGCCGTGGAACTGGTCAACCGGCTCGAAGCCGGCGGGTTTGTGCACCGTACTCGCGCCCGCGAAGACCGCCGCGAAGTGCTGCTCGCGCTGACCACGAAAGGAGAGAGGGTATTGGCCGAACTCGCCTTGCATCATCACGCCGAATTGCGCTCCGCCGGGCCGGAACTGGTGACTGCTCTGCGCCGCATCATGCGCGAAGGCGGCGACGCCGCGCTCCCTCATTCCAAACCACGAAAGAAAGAGAAAACCAGAAAGAACGATGCATAATCTCGAGGGCAATTCCAGGCAACCAGGATCTCTGGTGGGCACACCCAACGTTTCTGCCGGCTCGTCCAACCACACGGCACGCTCGTCGCCCGAAACTCCGCCTCCCGCTCCTTTCCGCATGTTGCTGGTCTGTTTTCTTGCCGCCGCCATCGGATTGGTGGCCGGCATCGTGGCCTTCGCCCTCTACAAACTGATCGGCTTTTTTACCAATCTCTTTTTCTTCCATCGCTTGTCGGCGGATTTCACCAGCGCACAGCACAATCATCTGGGCTGGATGGTGATTGTGATCCCGTTGATTGGCGGGCTGATTGTTGGCGTGATGGCGAAATACGGGACTTCAAAGATCAAGGGCCACGGAATTCCCGAAGCCATGGAGGCGGTGCTGTTCAACCGCAGCCGCATCGCGCCGCGCGTGGCGATTCTGAAACCGCTCTCTGCGGCGATTGCCATCGGCACCGGCGGCCCGTTCGGCGCCGAGGGTCCCATCATTCAAACCGGCGGCGCCATTGGCTCGCTCGTCGGCCAGGCTTTCCACACTACCGCGGCCGAAAGAAAAGTGTTGCTGGCGTGCGGGGCAGCCGCCGGCATGTCAGCGACCTTCAACACCCCGATTGCAGGCGTGATTCTCGCCATCGAATTACTGCTGTTTGAGTTCAAGTCGCGGTCGTTCATCCCGCTGGTCATCGCGAGCACGCTGGCGACCGCGGTCCATATGGAGCTGCTGGGGATCGGGCCGATGTTTCAGGTCAGCGCGGTGGACTTCGCCATTCCACGCGGCTTGCCCTTTTATCTCGTCCTGGGATTGCTCTGCGGCCTGGCCGCGGTTGCTTTCAGCAAGGTGCTTTATTGGGTGGAAGATCAATTCGAAAAGCTTCCCATCGACGAATTGTGGTGGCCGGCGATCGGCGCTCTGGGACTTGGCGTTATTGGCTTTTTCGTGCCCCGCGTTTTGGGCGTCGGCTACGACACCATCGGTGACATTCTCAATGGCCAGCTTGCCTGGAAGCTTCTGCTGGTGGTCATGCTGGCCAAGGCGGCTGCCCTGGCAATCTCGCTGGGCTCGGGCACTTCGGGAGGACTGCTGGCGCCTTGTTTCATGTGGAGTGCGGCCATGGGCGGCATTTTCGCGATGTTGGCCAACTATCTGATTCCGAGCGCGCAACTTTCGCCGGGCGCTTTCGCACTGGTAGCCATGGGCGCGGTGTTTGCGGCGGCGTCGCGGGCGACATTTACGTTTATCATCTTCGCCTTCGAGATCACGCGCGACTACAACTCGATTTTGCCGCTGATGCTGGTTAGCGTGATCGCCGATGGCATCGCCATGCTGTTCATGCCCGCCAGCTCGATCATGACGGAAAAGCTGGTTCGGCGGGGCTTGCACGTCCATCAGGATTATGAAGCGGATGTTCTTTCCCAGACCCGAGTCGCCGAAACCATGGAGCGTGATTTGCCCACCATTCCAGCCGATACGAAAGTGGGCGCCCTGGCCGAACGCGTCGCCCAGCATGATCCAACTGTCGCCCGGCACGCAGCACTGCTGATTGTCGACGACACGGGAAAACTCTCGGGCATCATTACGCGCGGCGATTTGCTCCGCGCCCTCGACAAAGATTCCTCCGGTGCCATGACCGTGCAGCAAGCCGGCAATCAACAACTGGTGGTGACGTATCCGGATGAACTGGTTTCTGAAGCGGCGGCCAAAATGCTGCAACACGACATTGGCCGCCTGCCGGTGGTAGATCGCAACGACACCCGCAAAGCCGTCGGCTATCTCGGCCGCAGCGGTGTGCTGGCTGCCCGCCTGCGGCGCTTCCAGGATGAATATGTGCGGGAGCCCGGATGGTTCGACCGGAAAGCAGGCCTCAGCGTTTCAGGATTGAAATAGTGGCGGCGAGGTGAATCTAGTTCTCGCGTTTCACTGCCGCGATCAGCGGCTTCAGGGCCTGCACCGAAACTCCCAACGTGCCGCCGGAGAATCCGTCGATGTAAGCGGAGTTAACTCCGATAACTTCCGCATTCGCGTTGAATACCGGCCCGCCGCTGCCGCCATGTGCCGTGGGCGCATCATAGATCAGTTTGTTGCCCACGACGTCGCCGAGATGTCCGCAGGTAGTCGAAGGCCGAATCAGCGACAACGCCGCCAGTTCGCTCGCCGCCGTGATGTCGTTGCGACGGTAGGCCAGTCGCTGGTAGATTCCGCTGGGTGACTTGGCCACCATTCCAGCGATTCCCATGGGATAGCCCACCACCGTCACCGCTTCTCCCGCCGACGCGCTCACCTTGGCCAAGGGCAATACCGGTAGCCCGCGCAGTGCATCTTTGTCCTGAATTTTCAGCACCGCCAGATCATCCGTCGAAGAAACCACTCCAGGAACGAGATTTACTGGAGTTGGCGAGCCGGGGAAAAAGACGACCAGGCTTTCCAGCGCAGCCTTGGCTCCACGCTGGATCGCATTTTCGGCCTCCGAGTCGCCGTACCAGGGCTCGGCGACATGGCGGTTGGTAGCCAGCAGGCCATCACCCACTAGAAATCCGGTGCCCGAAACGCGCGCACGAATGATTGCCGGGCGGTTGGTGAATCCCACCTGATAAATGCCGTAAATGTAACCGACGGAGTTGCGATAGCGGTTCAGCACCAGCGCCGGCATGGCCTGCTCGCGCTCGAGCTGTGCCACTTCCCGCGTGAGCTGGGTGACCTGCTTTTCGAGTTCGTCCCGAGGGCCGGTCTGGACCGAATAGTAGTGAAAGATCGCCACCAGGCCAATCAGCAAAACCGCGGCTAGCACGGCCTGCAAAAACTGGTTCCAGCTTTCGCTGACGTCTGCCGGCTGCCGGGGGCTGGCTGGTTCCTGCATAAGAGGCCATGTTCCCGCCACTGGCAAGGCTTTTCCACGGTACGGAAGATGATGTACAGGGGAGACTGAAAGGAGTTGCAGATGGGCGAGATTGAGTAGCAGGGATGCGCCGGGCGGTTGCTGAAGATCGCCAAAGTTTAATTGACCAGCGCCGTGGCAGCGTAATGCAGTCACCCGTGGTGGTGATGGCCGTCACATCCAGGTGATATACTTTGGTGGCATTCTCCTTGAACAAATCGGCTGCGAGCGCGGTGCTCCCCCAAACGAGGCAGGCGACCCATGGCGGAAAGTCAGGTCAACCGGGAGCAAGAGCAAGCCCTGGCGCGGCTGAGGTGTGCGCACTGCCAATCGCTCATCGATTGCGAAGCCCTGGCCGGGGCGGTCCTCAATGAACTGCGCCGCCGCTATCACATGGATCGCCTTAATGACGGCGCCGACGTGAAAGATGCCGAGCTTCTTGAGGCGGTGCGGGAAGGGATCGGGTGCTTTCTACACAACAATTCCGCCAGCAACGATGACTCGAACGAGTCCGCGGCTTAGTGCGCCAATTTCCCACTCGGGCAGCGCCCAGCCGTGTAAGATCAATCGGCCTGGTTCATATTGCACCCGAAAGCGTCCGAGTCATTCCACTCTTACTAACTTGATTCTCCCCCGGGGTCGATAGCTGGCGCCACCTTCCACTTCGATTCGGCTTGGTACTCTACTGCTTTCCCCGGAACAGTTCCACGACGCGTTCGTAGTCGTCGACGCTGGCGTACTCGATGATGATCTTTCCCTTGCCCTGGCGGTCCTTGATCCAGACGCGCAGGCCCAAAATGCGCTCCATGTCCATCTGCGCCGCGCGGACGTTGGGGTCAATCCAGCGGGCGCCGCGGGATGATTTCTGAGCTTCCGTGTCCGGCATCGGAAGCAGCCCGTTCATTCGCGCCACACGCTCCTCGATCTCATCCCACTTGAGGTGCTTCGTCACCACCTCTTCGGCGAGTTTTTCGATCTGCTCGGGGTTATCGAGCGCGAGGAGCTGGCGGGCATCGCTGAAAGTGAGCCGTTCCTCGAGCAGGTATCGTTTCGCGTTTTCTGGCAGCCGCAACAGCCGCATGTAATTGGCCACCGACTCGCGCGACACGCCAATGCGCTCGGCAATCTGCGCCTGGGTGAGCTGAAATTCCCGGCTGAGCACGCGATACGCCTCAGCCTGCTCCAGGCAGTTGAGATCTTCGCGGACCACGTTTTCCAGCACCGTCATCTCTGCCGCCTGCTGCGGCGAGAGGCGTCGAACCAGCGCAGGAATGGTTTCCTTTCCCGCCATCCGGGACGCGCGCAGGCGGCGCTCGCCCAGTACCAGGATGTATCGCCCTTGCTCTTCCGCCGGCCGCACCACGACAGGCTGCACCACGCCGTGTTCCTTGATTGAGTCCCTCATCTCGATCAGGGTTTGGTCGTCAAAGGCTTGCCGCGTCTGATAGGGATTTTTCTCAATCGAATCAAGTGGAAGATGGGTGACGACATCGTGAGGGGAGGGCTCGTCGCGGCGCGGAATCGAAATAACGTCGCCCAATACAGCGACTGCCCCATCCCCGGCGCCATCGGAGGGATGCGCGGTGCTGCTCTCAGCTCGCTCGGGACTCGGAACTCGCGGCTCGGGACTGGGCGCCACTACTCGCGGCCCCGGGAGCAATGATTCCAGGCCGCGTCCCAGCGCCCGCCGCTTTTCCGGCTTCTCTTCTTTTTTCTCCACCACATTCGCTGCCGTCGTGGTCATACGTTCCTCTGTGAAGGCCCTCTGTTCTCGGTGAACCTCTGTGTTTAATGTATTTCTTGCGGATTCAATATATATCGATATCCATCGATATAATATATTGACGACTGTCGATATATACTACGCGCTAATAGCTGACGGTTGAGA
>Ga0187782_10003053_pt1 | contig 12455 bp, 9 predicted proteins | sample 0715_SJ02_MP15_2_FD_132454 | JGI IMG/M metagenome (GOLD analysis project Ga0187782, IMG submission 132454) | Tropical peat soil microbial communities from peatlands in Department of Meta, Colombia - 0715_SJ02_MP15_20_MG | ecosystem: Environmental > Terrestrial > Soil > Wetlands > Peat | place...
TGCCCGAGAATGTCGTCGGGGATGCCGACAACGGCAGCTTCCGCGATTCCGGGCAGCGCGTACAGGACGTCCTCCACTTCCTTCGGGCTGACCTTCTCGCCACGCGTCTTGATGATGTCGTCTTTGCGTCCGAAAAAGTACAGGTATCCCTCCTCGTCCATGCGAAACAAATCTCCGGTGTGCAGCACCATTTCATTCGGAAGCGGGCCGGGTCTCAGTTTTTCGGCTGTTTCCGCGGGGAGCTCCCAGTATCCTTTCATCACGTTGGCACCGCGGACGACGAGCTCGCCGACAACATTGGGTGGAACCCTCTGGCCGTTTTCATCCACCACGTAAACTTCTTCATTTGGCATCCCAAGTCCGACCGAGGTGGGACGAATGTCGAGCTGGTCGGGAGGAAGGTAGGACACGCGCTTGCACTCCGTAAGGCCGTACATAGAATAGAGAGTTACGTGAGGAAACAATTTCCGCAGTTTCTGGATGTGATCGGTGGGGAGAGCAGCCGCGGTGTTGGTGATGTAGCGGAGCGAGGGAAACTGGTATGCCGAGAGGTCGATCTGGAGCAGGATCGCCGAGATAGTCGGAACAATCGGCAATCCGGTCACCTTTTCCCGAATGATTGTCTGCAGCACGGCGTGCGGATAGGCAAACGACTTCTCGAGGACAATTGTCGCGCCCATCTTAAAAGCCATGAGCACCTGGTAGAGCCCATAGTCGAACGCCAGCGGAAGAAGATTGATGATGATGTCGTCCGAAGTATTTCGCAGATAGGTCGTAATAGAGGCAGCCGCCGAAGTCATGTTCAGATGCGTGAGCATCACTCCTTTAGGCCGACCCGTTGAGCCAGAGGTGTAGATCAGCGCGGCGAGGTCAATATTGATGCATTTCTTGCGAGGAGGCGCCGCGGAAAGGCGGGAATCATCGAGCACGGCCCCAAGTGCCAGGAACCGTTTGGCGGATTGCAAGCCATCCACACTCTCCTCGCCAGCCAGCCAGACCCGCTCGAGGTGCGTCGCCTCACTCAAGCTGCTCTGAAGTTCGCTGAATTTGGCTGCCGGCATCACCAGGCCCTTCGCGCGGCAGTTGTTAAGGATGTAAAGCAGCTTGTCGGACTTCGTCGTCGAATTGACAACGAGAAAAACAGCGCCGGCCTTCAAGATGGCGAAGACGGCCACGACTGCTTCCACGCTGTTGTCCAGATAGACAGCTACACGATCCCCGCGCTCAATCCCCTCGTTGACCATTGAGTGGGCCAAGCGGTTGGCCTGGTCCTCCACCTCCCGGTAGGTAATCCTCCGGTTTCCGCAGATCAGTGCGGTCTTCGAGGGCGTGTGCGCTGCGCTCTGCTCCAGAAACGATTCAACTTGCAAGTCTAGCCACCTCCGCCGGCGATGCGCCGTCGATACCGCGAGACGCATTCATTGTCAGACTCGGTCCACGAGATCCCATATGGGCTCTTCGCCGTGCATGCGCTTGTACCACCGATAGAGAGCCTTGACCAACCGGCTCCCTGGCCGTTTCTCGCCGTCAACATTGGGGCGAAAGGGGCGTTCGGCGCGCATCAGAATGATGGTGCCCAACTGTCTCAAGCCCGGAATCGCGCAAACCGCCAGCGCCAGCGTAGCCGACGCCTTGGTCGAGACTCCCCACCGACCGATGAACGGCACATGGGCACGAATCGGCCAGGTTCGCACGCGCGCGAAAAAAGGCCCCGCTTCGCGCTTCATGGCTGCGGAATCCAGATGCTCGATAAAGATTCCACCGGGCGAGTAACGTCTGCCGATCGGCATGCCGAGCCACCTGCGCCATAGATCATCGTGCTCGATGCCACCGATGAAGAAGCCGTCGTCTGCGAGCGAATCCGCGATCATCCGATACATGGCCATTCGCTCGTCGCGGCCATCCAGGGGCGTGGCCGAGAGGGCACGGTCGAAGCATCGCCTGGCCGCAAAGAAATGACAGGCATCTGCGTGGACCAGAGCCACGTTTTTACGCACCTGATCCGGGCTGGCAACGCTGTTGACCTTGAACAGAGTAGGAGCCGCGCCGTTCGCCAGATTCTTCGCCAGTTGATAAAGCCCTTCGATGGCAAAGTCCACGGCCAAGACGCTGGCTCCCAATTGAGCCATCAGCATGGTGAATCGGCCATCGCCACATGCGAGCTCAAGGACCCGCTTGCCATTCAAAGGCTTGAGAGCATCCAGATGCGGGGGGACTTCAATCAAGTCATTGAACTCGGAGCGCCAGTTCGAAGGGGGCGCGACGAATTCGACGGCCATTGCCTGATACTCCTCGTTCTTCAGGGCAATCTCGTGCTCGTCCTCCGCGGTGACCTCGCTTGTCATCATGCGGGCGATCCCGGACTCAATCGGGTATTCCGCAGAACACACTGCGCAGCGCAAGGTCCCCTCGATGACTCCAAGCTGCCCACCGCGGGATTCACGGACGAGCGAGAGCTCGCCCGCGTCGCGGCTGCAGCGCAATAAAGAGAGCATATCGCGAGGGAACTCGACATTCGATGCGGGAGCTAGAGCCGTGGCATTCATGGGCACATGGTTCTGCCGTTCCCTCAATCGGGGAACCAGCATCCTCTCCTCCACTCCTGTGACGATCCTTACAGAACTGTCTGTTCCACCAGCAACGGAGCGGCGTGCAAGTAGCGCGCAACCTTCCGTTTCGCGTCGATCATGGAATAGGCACGTTCGACCTGGGCAACCTCAAGGCCAGCCAGAGGGGCGATCTCGGCTGCCGAAATCCCGTTGTTCCTGCCGTAAAGGCAGTAGTCCATTTTTTCAAGAGAAAGGGTGAAATAAAACTCCTCCTGAGACTGTTCGAGTGAGTAGGTATCCGTAGTGGGGGGGCGGCGCTGAATCTCCTCCGGCACTCCAAGGTAAGCCGCTAGCTGGTAGACCTGCGATTTGTAGAGATGTGCTATCGGCTTCAAATCAGCGGCGCCGTCGCCATTCTTGACAAAGAAGCCCTGGTCGTACTCGAGGCGGTTGGGAGTGCCCGCAACCGCATACTGATTCAGGTCGGCGTAGTAATACTCCATCATCTTGCGGGCGCGCTGCTTGAAGTCTGTGGCAGCTACGATTCCAAGATAGGCTTCCATGGTTAGGCGGGCCCTGGTGATGACGCCCTGGGGGGACTGCACAACAACCGAAAAAATGGCATAGCGATTGCCGTGCAGCAGATTCGGCAACACAATCTTACTTTTGTAGGAAGGTTCGAATTCCGGGATGACACTCTTTATGGCTGCATCACGCCGTTCGTAGCAGCGGGCTCCCTTCAGAATAGGGCTTATATCTTCCAGAACCGAGCGCACACCCAGCGTACCGGCAACGAGGCGGCCCAGCCTAAGGCTGTCCGAGGAAGAATCCGTTTCCGGCGTGAACAGCGCCAAGACCCGCTCTTTGCCCAAGGCACGCACGCACAAATAAGCGACGACGCTGCTGTCGATTCCGCCGGACACACCGAGCACCGCCCCCTTGCGCTTGAGTTGGTTGAACACGATGTCGCGCACTGCGGCGACGATGCGCTCCGTCTCGCGAGCCGGGTCTATCTTGAGCAGCGGAGCCGAAACTACCGAGGGAGTGCTCAAGAACGCTTCTCCATGAGGTTCTGCGCCCCGCTGGGAACGGCCGGAGCTTCGGAAAGATTCAACTTTCGCGCCAAGTAGGAGGTCACATTGCTGATCGAGTCCAAATTGTCAGGCGTCAGCTCCTCGTCTTCTACGTTTATCCCAAAACTTTCCTGGAGGTGGGCCACCAACTCGAGGACCCCCGTTGAATCGATGATGCCCTTCTCGAGAAACGAGTCCGTATCCTTCAGACCGCCGTCCTGCCCGAACAAATAATTCTCGATTATGAAGCCTCGCAGCCTCTGCACGATCTCTGTCCTCTGCATGAGTCCTTCTCTCCTGTAAGGTGGCAACTTATTTGAACCGAATTCAAACCCGGAACTGCCTGAAATTCCTACCTGTTAAATGCGGGATAAGAGTTCCAGCAATCGCTCGGCCGCTGCGCGCCGGCCGATTTCATTCAAGTGCCCGCCATCCGAGGTCAGTTCTGGCGCCATGGTGTATACCTTATCGTCGCCCCGCAGGAAATAGGAGCGCGAGCCATCGGGGCGTGTGGACTCGACCTCGGCCAGATCGAAAACCAAGCCCGAACTCCCGTAGGTCTGCCGCAGAAGGCGATTGAACTCATTGCGTTTCGCGTCCAGATCCCGCTGTGTGGTTCTTCCCAAAAGGCTCTTGATCCACGCTTTCGGCGCCGGCTCGACCGTAGTCAGCGGGATGGTGACGTAGACGAGCTTGAGACGCGGGTACTCTCGCTTCAGGGCATCCATCTCGTCCCTGTAACTCGCAAAGAGCTGGTTCACGTCGGTCAAAGCATCTATGTCCACATAGCAAAACTTCATCAGAGCGACGCCACCATTTGAGCCCAACCCATTGTTGATGATTTTGGCGAAGTCGTTCAACTTCGATTTCGGATCACCGTTCTTTCCGATGGGGGATTCCACCAGTCCCGGGCCGGGTACCAACTCTGGACTGGTTGAAGTGCGGATGCTCAGCGCGATTCGGCCATCCTGCGTGGTGATCTCCCGAATTCCCTCCAGCATGTTGTAGCCCACGGACTGATGGCCGAAAAAGATTTTCTTCGAGTCGAGAGTCGAAATCTGCTGCCTGGTCAAAGTCATGGTCTTCCGGGGAGCCGGGGTGGCCACGGCATGGCTTCCACAACCTGCCAGCAACGCTAGGCTCAACCCGCAAGACATCAACAGAAATCCTCGCACGCACTCCATGTTCCGGAACATCTGCGTAGCTCAGTACGGGGAAATTCGCGAAACTGCAACTGGGCTGGAATTCGCACCAATCATACCGGGGCTTCCAGCGGCGCCGCGCAGCGGCTCGCCGGCGGCAGGTCGTGACGGTGCATGAACTGCGCGAGCAGAAGTTGAGTGGAGAGAATCCCCACGAGCGCCATGTTGTCCTTTGTGCTTGTAGGCCGTCCGCTCTTGAACTTACCGACCAGCCCCGCCACCATCTGGGGCTGGAACACGCGGAACTGCTTCACCGTTTCTCGCGACAGTATCTCGTCCACGTACGCCACCGGTCTGGCAAAAAAGCTCTTTCCGTCCGGTGCACGGTACGGCTGTTTGTACCGTCTTTGAATCCGCGGCGGGATCAGACCCTCAACCGCCCGCTTCAACAGGTACTTCTGGTTCAGCACTTTCATCTTCAGACGCGGCGGCAATTTTGCGGCAAAGGCCACCACGCGGTAATCCAGGAACGGAAACCGTCCCTCGACTGAATGCGCCATGGCCATGCGGTCGCCCTGCGCCGAGAGGATGTAGCCAGGCAGAAAAAAGGCCGCTTCCAGGAACTCCGCCTGGTTGAACGCGCTCCACGACGAGAATGCCGGGGGCAGATTCGATTCCAATTCAGCCATCCCCAGTCCCGGACGGATTTCTGCCCGCGCTTCCTCCGAGAAGAACGATTTCAGTTTCGCGGTGAGTTCCCAGCGCGGCAGATGGGAAAAAAACGGGCTGGCCAGCTCTTCCGGAGTTACGTGGAAGAAGCTCTTCAGGTACGCGGTGGGCTGCTTCTGAATCCCATCCATATACGGATACAGCCGCTTCAGCAGCAGCGGGCGCATCCGTGAACTCAGGTCTTTGCCCCAGAATCGCCGGATTTTCAACTCCTTGAAAACGTCGTATCCGCCCAGCATTTCGTCCGCGCCTTCGCCGGTCAGCACGACTTTGTATCCGCTGGCGCGCACCAGCTTCGCCAAATGAAAAAGCGGCGCGGGGGCCGTCCGCAACACGGGTTGTTCCGCATGCCGGATCATTTCCGGAAACGCCTCAGCAATGGCGTCGTAGGTGCACCGGACGTCACTGTGCTGCGTGCCCAGATATTGGACGGCTTCCTGCTGGTACGTGCTCTCGTCGAACTCCGCATCCTCGAAACTAACGGAAAAACTTCTCAGCCGGTCACCCACCAGCCCGCGCGCGAGCGCGGTGGTCACCGTCGAATCGATCCCTCCGCTCAAGTACGCGCCCACGGGCACATCCGAACGCAGGCGAATCCGCGTCGCATCGCGAAGCAGGTCCAGCAACTCCTGTGCTAGCTGGTTTTCCTGCCCGTCCGGGTAGGCGTCGCTCGAGGGGTACTCCAGATTCCAGTACTGCCACACTCGCACCTGTCCATTCTCCACGACGAGCGAATGCCCAGGGGGAAGCTGGGAGATGTTCTTGAACGCCGTGCGCGGGGCTATGGCCGCCCAGAACGTGAAAAACTGGTCCAGCGCCAGCAAATCCAGTTCCCTGTCCGTTTCCGGGCAGGCAAGCAGGGCTTTCACTTCCGAAGCGAACAGGAAGCTATCGGCTGCTCGCGTGAAGAACAACGGCCGGACGCCTAAGCGGTCGCGCGACAGGAACAGTTTCTTTCGCCCGCCGTCCCAGATGGCGAACGCCCACTGGCCATTCATCTTGTTGACGCAGTTCTCGCCTTCCTCCTGGTAGAGGTGGAGAATCACTTCCGTGTCCGAGCGGCTCGTGAACCTGTGTCCCTTCTGAAGCAGCTCCTCGCGGAGTTCGACGTAGTTGAAGATTTCTCCATTGAAGGTAATCCACAACTTGCCGTTCTCAATGGACATCGGCTGCGCGCCACCGGCGATGTCGATTATGCTGAGCCGGGCATGCGCAAGCCCAACACCCGAAGCCTCGTCGACGTAGATGCCATTGCCGTCGGGTCCACGATGCGCCAGCGTGGAAATCATAGCGGTGAGCTGGGCCGGGTCCACTCGACCGCCACGCGTTTTGCAGATTCCTGATATGCCGCACATGAGGTCATCCGCTCGCTTGGCAGAAGGGTCCTACCACCTTGCCGGGACGATACAGCCCACTGTAACGGAAAGGTTGTGTTTTTCTCCCGGAGATTATTGAATTTGACATAATAACAAGACTAGTCATCTATGCAGTATAGCCTCAGGGCTTTTCTATAGCGACGGCGTCGCACGCGCCCCGGAGACTACCGATCACCTCATCAACTTGGGCGTCGTCAACGCACAGCGGCGGCTCGATCAGGATCCGCGAGCGGTCGAGAAAAGCCGGCATCATCAGCACACCCCGTTGGATGCAGTGGGAGGTAATTTCGGCGGCAGCCTTTGGGTTGATCACGTGTAGCGCCAGGAGCAGGCCGCGTCCCGTTAGGCCCTTCAGCACATTGGGATGACTGGCAATCAGCCCCTTCAGCACCTGCTGGAGGCGTTCCCCCTGCCGGGCGGCATTCGCGCACAGATTCTCGGAGCGAATGACCTCCAGCGTGGCCAGCCCAGCAACGCAGGCCAGTACGTTTCCAGCTGCGGAAGAAGAACTCATCGCGAAGCTCAGGCCAAACTTGCCCCACCACTTCCGTTTCGCCACCACCGCCCCGATGGGCATCACGCCGCCCCCCAGCGACTTGCCCACCAAAAGCACATCCGGTTCCGCTCCCTCAAACTCGCACGCAAACATCTTCCCCGTCTTCCCCATCCCGCATTTAATTTCATCCAGGACCAGCAGCACGCCCGCCGCCTCGCACATGCCTGCCAGCTCTCGCAAGTATCCATCTGGGGGCACAATCCCGCCGCTTTCCGACTGGATGGGCTCCACGAGCAGAGCCCCGACTTCCGGCGTGATCGCCTCAGCCGCGGCCCGCGCGTCGCCAAACGGCACCCGGCGCACTCCCGGCAACAGGGGATCGAAGCTCTTGCACATTTCCGGCTCCGACACGCTCAGCGCCCCCATGGTGAACCCATGCCAGGCCCCGTGGCAGCACACAATACCCGGACGTCCCGTGGCCAGCCTCGCCAGCTTCAACACGCTGTCCACCGCCTCTGCCCCGCTATTCACGATCAGGCTGCATTCCAACCCGCCAGGCGTCACTTCCGCGAGCTTCTCAACCAATTGCCCGTGCGTTTCGGAGATAAATGGCCATGCAAACGGTCGGCCTGCCTTGAGCGCCCGAATCATCGCATCCACCACCCGAGGATGGCTGTGCCCGATGTTCAGATTCCCGTATCCCCCGATGCAATCGATGTACTTCCGGCCTCGGCGATCCTCAACCACCGCCCCGCTCGCCCGTCCTGCCTCAAAATCCATCCCGAACCGCCGCAGAAAATCCGTGTACGGCCGGTTTACGTGACGCCGGTAGCTCTCCAAATAGCTCATCGACGCTGAGACTGAACTCATAGCTCGCTCAACTTCAGATCGGCTGGATCGTCTCGCTCTCTGTGCACGACGAAGTCTCTATGCATGAGACTGGCTCTTTGCAAACAGCCGTCTGCTGACGCCTGGGGCAACCCACACCAGCGCCCATTTCAGCAGCATCCGGGGTTCGGCCTCGTATTGCAATGCCCTGGACACGGCCCGGCGCGCCTCGCCATATCGCTCATTCTCCAGATGCCAGTTCGCCCATCCCGAGTGCACTGACCTCAGGCTGTGCAGCACGGTTCGGCGTACCTCCGGCCGCAATTCCGTGCCCTGCGCCAGCCACTTTCTGTACATACGCTCGCGCCCCCGGAGCTGGACCTCCATCCGGTCCCACGGCCTGCACGTTGAGCCCCGCGGCGTTGCGCTTCTGTCCGACCGCACAAGCTGCTTGTTGACGTACACTAGCGGAGTCACACGCGATAAACGAAAAAAGAAATCATGGTCCTCGGCAAACGGGATTTCCGCGTCAAATCCTCCGATTTGCCGAATCACCTCGGTTCGAGCGAGCAGCGTGGAAACCCAAAACCCGCAAAACGCCCCTGCCAGCAGCCGTTCCGCATCGGGCTCAATTCCGACGACTTCCTCGTAATGATGTCCAAACGTCTGGAAACTGCTCACATCCGTGCCGAGATCATCCACCTGGCGGGCATCGGTGAAACACGCTTTGGATACGCCCCGGAACTGTTCGAGTGCACGCAGTTGCCACTCCAATTTGTCCGGGGCCCAGACGTCGTCCGAATCGATAAATGCGATGTATTCACCCCGCGCGTTTTCAATTCCGGTGTTCCGCGCCGCGCTCGGCCCCTGGTTCGCCTGATTGAGATAGTGAATCTGCTGGATTGGGCCGCCGCGATTCTTGCATTGACCAATGAATCGCTGAATGGCCTCACCTGATCCATCTGTAGAACCATCATTGACCACTATGATTTCGAAATTGGGATATGTCTGCGCCAGAACACTTTCAATGGCTGCAATCGTCTGATTGTTTCGATTGTAAGTGGGAACGACAACAGAGACGAAAGGTCCGAAGCTCATGAGATACCTCGTCAGGACGACTGTAACTCCGACCGCCGATGCCGGGACAGATAGCCTGAGTCCAGCTGATGCGTATAGCAGCTGTAGACACTATTTGAGTTACTATTCAGTACGACGATCCAGGCAAATGTCCCTGAAGCACGGGGCACACGAGCTCGGGTACACTGTTCATCCTGAGGCCTTCATCGAGGGTTCTCCCTTATTCGCCAGCTTCCTACGGGACTTCAGGGACTCGAGATTCTGCTTGCTGAGACCAAGCTTCCGCCGCATTGAGCGAGTGTATTTTATGAACCGATTCCTGAAGTCACGGCGAATCCTGGTCGGAGTAAGTTTGTGGGTGATGTCCTCGATTGTGCAAGCGTCTGTGCATCCGTCCTGGTGAGCTAATTGGGTATTTCGCTTGACTTCTTCGCCGTCCCAAATCCATTTCTCGCCTGGTTTTATACCATATGAGTATTCATGGTTCTGGTGGATTGCCAACACTACGGGAGTCGCGTCTATCAAAGGAATGCCCACGGAGCGTGACTTCCAAAGAAACCAATTATCCCATGTTCCGCGACCGATCGCGAAAGGCGGAATGTCCGTGAACTGACCGCGTGGAAACACAAAATAGTCCAGAGCCCCCGGCCAAACAGGAAGATTCTGGCTCTTGACGAGCGCGATCAGCCGCGACTCCTGTTCTGCGGAGTCATAGATCTCCGGCTGGTCGAGAACAACATTGAAACGGTTACCCACCATAAGGAAGCGACTTTTCCACGAGGCCACACGCTGAACGGCCAATCCAAACTGCCTCGGAAGGATGATGTCCGCATTGACATAACACAGGACCTCGTGAGCGGCCAAGGATTGTGCCTTCGCGAACAGATCACTGATCAAGGGTGTGCCATAGTCATTCCGAGCGACCTCCCTGACGTGTCGAAGCCCGGCCTCCTGCGCCAGTTCGGCGATCCCCTTTTCATTCCCGAAAAGAATAATTTCGGGCCTCGGATGGATTCGCGTCCAACTCAAAATGGCGTTCCTCTGGATTTTGCCAAAATGGCCCCTGAATTCCTTGGGCATGGTGAAAAGCGTGAACATTCCTTATCTCCTTTGTAGCACTTCAGTTTCTGTGACCGGGGAGCCCTGTTTCAAGGATGTCTCCCCCTTGCCGATGCAGAAATACCGAACGCCGTTGGAAGTCTTCAGATATTCAAGAACCCGCCAGCAGTCGATGACCGTGCGGGGCGAACCCGCGCGCCCCCAATCCTCACTAGGGACGGCGCAAAACTCCTGCCAAGGTGTGGTGACTATGACGACATCGGCTTCGCAGATACATTCTCGAACAGAGGTCGCAAAGCGCACTTTCCCATCCAACGCAAGGGCCGAATTCTTGATTCCCTCGGGGTCATACGCTACAACCGCGACACCCCGCGCGGCGAGCTCCTGTGCCACAAGCAGACCTGAGGCCTGTTCAACGACGTCAGTATTCGGTTTGTAGGTCAGCCCAAGTATGCCGGTCTTGGCTCCCGGGGCGAGATAGCTTTGAACCAGATCCACCAACCAACTAATCTGGGAGCGGTTGAAACTATCCGTTACTCGCGCAATGTCGTCGGGCGCACCAATCATCCGCGCCAGCGCTCCCATCGCCAGGTTGTCACGCGGGAAGCAGGGGCCACCATAGCTGACTGCTCCTTTCAGGTACTTGGCTCCGATACGGCTGTCAAGGCCAAGTGCCTTCGTAACTACGTCGACGTTTGCATCGGGTAACTTTTCGCACATACGTGCCAACATATTGGCAAAACTGATTTTCGTGGTCACAAACGTATTTACGGCCAGCTTGGTGATCTCCGCATTTATGAGGTTCATTCGAGCGAAAGCGGGCCTGTTCTCACAAGTCTCTCTGTAGATTGACTCCAAGGTCTCCCCCGACTGCGGGTCAGACTCGCCGATGAGCAGGAAATCCGGATTCAGGAAATCGCGGATCACGCTGCCCAAGGCGATGAACTCGGGGTTGTAGCAGAGGCCAAAATCCCGGCCAGCCTTCATTCCACTGGCCTGCTCCAGAGCGGGGCGCACTGCGCCGTCCGTGCTTCCGGGCATGACTGTACTCGTCAGGCAAACTAAGTGAAAGTTTTGTTTGTAGCGCAGCGCACGGCCAATCGCCTCGCAGGCCGGTAGTACGTAGCGCAGGGAAAATCCTCCGCCTGGCTCGCTGGGAGTCGCGACCACGATGAACGTCACGTCGCTCGCGAGGACAGCCGCTTCAACATCTTGACTGGCGGTCACTCGATCCCGGGAGGCCTGGAGCAACCCTCCCAGCCCCGGTTCGAAGACGGGCGCCTCGCCACTGTTGATGGCATCCACTTTCCGAGCATCCTGGTCCACACCAGTCACCCGGAATCCTTTCGCCGCAAAACAAGCGACCATGGGCGCGCCAAGCTTACCCAGGCCCACAACTGAAATGGCTTTCTTCATCTTTCCGCTCCTGTCAAGATTTATTGACCAAGATCTCACTTCTCGTCCACTCTTTGCGCGCAATGGGCATTCGCCAACCCACCCCAAAAGCCCTGTCCGTTACCTTAAGACCGGGTGCGGCCTGCTTCCGCTTGAATTCTGCAGTTCGCACCAATTTCAAAACACGGCGCACCGTCACCTCATCGAGTCCCTGCGCAACAATTTCTTCATCAGATTGGTGCTGTTCGATGTGGCGCATCAGGATTTCGTCGAGAATGTCGTAAGGGGGGAGGCTATCCTGGTCTGTTTGATTTGGTCTGAGTTCCGCGGAGGGAGCCTTGGTCAACACTCCCTCTGGAATTACCGCCAACTGGCGGTTACGCCAGCGCGCCAGACGGTAGATCATTGTCTTCGGGACATCGGAAATGACAGCCAGCCCGCCGGACATGTCTCCGTAAAGCGTGCAATACCCTACAGCGAGTTCGGACTTGTTTCCTGTGGTGAGCAAGAGGGCGCCGTACTTGTTCGAAAGGGCCATCAGCAGGTTTCCCCGAATTCGCGCTTGCAAATTCTCCTCTGTGACATCGGCATCACGGCCGGCGAAGGCAGGTGTGAGTGTTCCTTCGAACGCGTGCATGATGCCCTCGATGGGCAAGATGGTCGTGGGGATAGCCAGATTGCGCGCCAGCTCTTGCGAATCCTCAACGCTGCCCCGGCTGGAATAAGGAGAA
>Ga0187782_10003055_pt1 | contig 12451 bp, 13 predicted proteins | sample 0715_SJ02_MP15_2_FD_132454 | JGI IMG/M metagenome (GOLD analysis project Ga0187782, IMG submission 132454) | Tropical peat soil microbial communities from peatlands in Department of Meta, Colombia - 0715_SJ02_MP15_20_MG | ecosystem: Environmental > Terrestrial > Soil > Wetlands > Peat | place...
CGATCAGCTGTTCCGCCCGGGTCAGTTCACGTACCCTGAGCAAAGGAATTCGACTACACCGGGGGGAAATCCGGTACGCCAGCCCGTCTGGCGGGGGCTTCCGGAAGAGGTAACTGGGGAGGACATGCGGAGAGGACCGGGGATGACCGACCGCCCATCGGACAGCACCTCATCCAAAGCTGTCTCCGAAACCGAGCCGCCCCGGCAGCCCGCATCGTCGCCAGCCGTCGACGACTTTCAACCCGACGTGCCGCCCGATCTCGACGTAGGCACCGTGCCGGCGGCGGAGCCGCCTACCCGATCCAACGGCGGCCCCTCGGCGGATCCCGACCTCGACGCGTCGCGCTTCGACGGCGATCCGATTGAGTTCGACGCACCGCCCGAGCCGGCGGCGGAGCCGTCACCGCATCAGGACGACCTGCACCTGGTTCCCGGCGCCAGCATCGCCCGCGGTCGCTACCGGCTCTTGGTCTTCCACGGCGGAACGCCGCACCTGCAATTTTGGCAGGCGCTCGACACCGCACTGGATCGGCAGGTGGCGCTGACGTTCGTGGACCCGGACGGCGCGCTGTCCGACGACCAGGTTCGCGAGATCCTGTCTCGCACGATGCGGCTGAGCCGCGTCGACGAACTCGGGATCGCCCGGGTTCTCGACGTCGTCCACACCGGCACCGGCGGCTTGGTCGTCGCCGAATGGATCCGCGGCGGTTCGCTGCAGGAGGTGGCCGACACCTCGCCATCCGCTGTGGGCGCTGCCCGTGCGATGCAAACCTTGGCGGCTGCCGCCGAGGCCGCCCACCACGCCGGCGTCGCGCTGTCGGTCGACCATCCCAGCCGGGTGCGGGTCAGCATCGAAGGCGACGTGGTGCTGGCCTTCCCCGCGACCATGCCGGAGGCCACCCCCGAGGACGACATCCGCGGCATCGGTGCCGCGCTATATGCGCTGCTGGTCAACCGGTGGCCGCTGCCGGAGTCCGGGGTGCGCAGCGGGATGGCGCCGGCGCCGCAGGATCCGACCGGCCAGCCCGTTGAACCCAGCTCGATCGACCGCGACATCCCGTTCCAGATTTCCGCTGCGGCCACTCATTCGATCCAGGGTGACGGCGGGATTCGCAGTACTGCAACACTTTTGAACTTGCTGCAGCAAGCGACCGCGATTGCCGACCGCACCGAGTTGCTGAGCCCGTTGCCCGAGCCGCCCCCGGTACCCACCCGGCCGGATCGGCTCCGCATGCCCGCGCTGGAGGCGGCGCAGGCGCGCGTCCGTCGCCGCCGCGCCCTGACGATCTGGATCGGTGCCGGCGCCGCCATCATCGTGGTGGCCCTACTGGTCTTGGCGTCGGTGTTGACCCGGATGTTCGGAGACGTCGGTGGGCTGGACAAGGACCGGCTGGGCCTCAATGCGCCCTCGCAGAGTTCGAACTCCAGCGGCAGCTCAGCGGCGGGCGGCATGGTCAAGCCGGTGAGCGCGACGGTCTTCTCCCCCGGCGGTGAGGCCGATAACCCGGGCCAGGCCGGGCTGGCGATCGACGGCAACCCGGCGACCGCGTGGCCAACCGACACCTACCGCGACGCCGTCCCGTTCCCGAGTTTCAAAAGCGGTGTCGGCTTGTTGCTGCAGCTGCCGAATCCCACCGTCGTGGGAGCGGTGACCGTCGACCTGGCCAGCACCGGAACGAAAATCCAGATCCGCTCCTCAGCGACGTCCACGCCGGGCAAGCTGGACAACACCACCCCGCTGACTCAGCTGGTGTCGATACAGCCGGGCCACAACAGCATCCCGGTCAAGGCGTCGGCGCCCACGTCGTATCTGCTGGTGTGGATTTCGACTCTGGGGACTACCAATGGTGAGAGCCGCTCCGACATCGCAGAGGTCACTGTGCAAGCCGCGTCGTGACGCACCGGCTCGATCGGGTGAAGTGCCGGGCACCCACCGATTGGCTACTGTCCGGCCGTGGGCTTCGGACGCCAGGTTCGACGAGAGCGTAGCGAACAACGGGGCAAAGAACGTGGTGAACAACGGAGCGACGCCGAATTACTGGCTGCCCACGTCGCAGGCGACCGCTACGCCTTCGAGGAACTTTTCTACCGTCACCACCGGCAGCTGCACCGGGTTGCCCGGTTGACCAGTCGTAGCGCTGAGGATGCCGAGGATGCGTTGCAGGACGCGATGGTCTCGGCGCATCGCGGTGCCGGCTCCTTTCGACACGACGCGGCCGTCAGCAGCTGGTTGCATCGCATCGTGGTCAATGCTTGCCTGGACCGATTGCGCCGCAACAAAACACACCCCACCACCGCGCTCAACGACGTCTACTCGGTGGCCGACCAGACCGCGCAGGTAGAGACGGCGATCGCGGTGCACCGGGCGCTGATGCGGCTGCCCGTCGAACAGCGCGCCGCAGTGGTCGCGGTCGACATGCATGGCTATTCGGTCGCCGACACCGCTGCGATGCTCGGGGTGGCCGAGGGCACCGTGAAGAGTCGCTGCGCCCGCGCCCGGGCCCGGCTGGCCACCATCCTCGGCTACCTGGAAAGCGACACCGGCTGCGTCGACGTCTGATCTCCAGGCGAGCCGCGCGTGGCGTTCGGGTTGTCAATGACGGACACTGAGGCGGATGGACGGAGTTGGACAGGGCGAGTGCGACGATGCGGGCACCGATCCACCGCTGACGGTGGAAGCCCTCGCCGACCTGCAGGCAGGTCTTCTCGACGACGACGTCGCTGCCCGGTTGCGCCAGAAAGTCCGCGCAGACCCGGATGCCCAGCAGACGATGGCCGCGCTGAACCGGGTCCGCCGCGACATCGCGGCTCTGGGAGCCGACGGGCCGTCGGCGCCGAACGTTGCGCCCGAGGTCGTCGACGGCATCGCCGCGAGGCTGCGCGCCCAGCGGACGGAACGCTCCCGGCTACGCGCCGCGCACACCATCCGCACGGGCAGTCTCCCCCGCTCGGCGCGGGTGGGCATCGCCGCCGCCGGCCTGATCGCCGCAGGCGCCGCGGTCTGGCTGGGAACCGCGGCGCTGATCACCGCGCCAACATCCACACCGAGCCGGCCGACGACCGCCGAACACATCACCGTGTCCCGCCCGCCGGTAACGATTCCGTTGTCGGACCAACAGATCCTTGCCCTGCTCGACCACGAACCCGACTTCGGCGCGTTGGCTGACCGGCAACGCCGCACGTCATGCCTGGCCGGCTTGGGCTACCCGGCAGACGCCCGGATTCTGGGTGCCCGCCCGGTGGAGATCACCAGACACCCGGCCGTCTTGCTGGTGCTCCCCGGCGATACACCCGGCACGGTGACAGCGCTGGCGGTCGCGCCGACTTGTAGTTCCGTGAACACCGGGCTGTTGGCTGACAGGATGGTCAACCGTCCGTAGTGTTCGCGGGAACACCACCGCCTACCCTGGCGTTCGACTGCTTTGAAAGCGGCTCGAAATACCCGAAAGGCTGGAATGTCGTCCACCACCACCGTTCACAACGTGATCATCATCGGCTCCGGACCTGCCGGCTACACCGCCGCGCTGTATGCCGCGCGCGCACAGCTGGCGCCGGTGGTGTTCGAGGGGACCTCGTTCGGCGGAGCGTTGATGACCACCACCGAAGTGGAGAACTATCCCGGTTTCCGCGAAGGCATCACTGGCCCCGAATTGATGGACCAGATGCGGGAGCAGGCGCTGCGGTTCGGTGCGGACCTGCGCATGGAAGACGTCGACTCGGTGTCGCTGGACGGCCCGGTCAAGTCGGTCACCACCGCCGACGGGCAGACGGTGCACGCGCGGGCCGTCATCCTGGCGATGGGCGCCGCGGCGCGCTACCTGCACGTGCCCGGTGAGCAGGAGTTACTGGGCCGCGGGGTGAGTTCCTGCGCCACCTGCGACGGCTTCTTCTTCCGCGACCAGGACATCGCCGTGATCGGCGGCGGGGACTCGGCGATGGAGGAGGCCACCTTCCTGACGAAGTTCGCCCGCAGTGTGACCGTCGTGCACCGCCGCGACGAGTTCCGGGCCTCCAAGATCATGCTGGACCGGGCCCGCAACAACGACAAGATCCGGTTCATTACCAACAGCGTCGTGGTGGCCGTCGACGGCGATACCACAGTGACGGGTCTGCGGCTGAAGGACACCGCCACCGGCAAGGAATCCACACTGGCCGTGACCGGGGTCTTCGTCGCAATCGGTCACGATCCGCGGTCCGAATTGGTGCGCGGCGCCGTGGACCTGGACTCGGAAGGCTACGTGCTGGTGCAGGGCAACACCACCTACACCTCGCTCGACGGGGTGTTTGCGGCTGGCGACTTGGTCGATCACACCTACCGCCAGGCGGTCACCGCCGCCGGCACGGGTTGCAGCGCGGCGATCGACGCCGAGCGCTGGTTGGCCGAGCGTGACGAGTCGAAAACCCCCGCCCGGGCCAATTTAGCCGAAACCCCAGCAGCAGCGACACTTTGATTGGAGTACCCGATGACGAACACCGGCGCACCTGTAGACGTCTCTGACGCATCATTCGAAAGCGAGGTGTTGGCGAGCAATACCCCTGTGCTGGTTGACTTTTGGGCCACCTGGTGCGGACCCTGCAAGATGGTGGCGCCGGTGCTGACGGAGATCGCCGCTGAAACTGCCGGGCAACTCACCGTCGCCAAACTCGATGTCGACGCAAACCCCGAGACCGCTCGCAATTTTCAGGTGGTTTCGATCCCGACGTTGATCCTGTTCAAGGACGGCCAGCCGGTCAAGCGCATCGTTGGAGCCAAAGGCAAGGCGGCGTTGCTGCGCGAACTTTCTGACGCCGTTCCCAACGTCGGATAGTTCGCTGCAGATCGCCGCGATTTGCCTGGCGTTTTCCCGAAATCGACGAGCGTCTGCGACAATACCGCCAAGCCTGTCAATAAACGGCAGGGCTGTTCACACCGGCTCACCGGAGGCCTTGGAATGTCGAGTCCGCACCGCGGCGCCGGCGAGGCGCTGCACTGTGGCGACCGCAGCGCAGCCGTCGCCGAGATTCGGGCTTCGCTGACCGCGCTGGGGCATCTGGACGGCGATGAGGACCTCACCACCGGAAAACATGTCGCGTTCGACGTCTTCGACGAAGAGCTCGACCGCGCGGTGCGCGCTTTTCAGCAGCATCGGGGGCTGCTGGTGGACGGTATCGTCGGCGAAGCCACCTACCGGGCACTGAAAGAGGCGTCCTATCGGCTCGGCGCCCGCACCCTGAACCATCAGTTCGGTGCGCCGATGTACGGCGATGACGTCGCCACGCTGCAAGACAGACTGCAGGATCTCGGTTTCTACACCGGGCTGGTCGACGGATACTTCGGTTTGCAGACCCACAACGGGTTGATGTCGTACCAGCGCGAGTACGGGCTCGGCGCCGACGGCATTTGCGGCCCGGAAACGTTGCGCTCCTTGTACTTTCTCGGTTCGCGAGTAACCGGTGGCTCCATCCACGCCATCCGTGAAGAGGAACTTGTCCGCCGATCCGGGCCGAAGCTGTCGGGCAAACGAATCATCATCGACCCCGGTCGCGGCGGCGCTGACCATGGACTGATCGCACATGGGGCCGCCGGACCCATCAGCGAAGCAGACATGTTGTGGGACTTGGCAAGTCGCCTCGAAGGCCGGATGACCGCGATCGGGATGGAAACCTTCCTGTCGCGGCCGACCAACCGCAGCCCATCGGACGCCGAGCGCGCCGCGACGGCTAACTCCGTCGGTGCCGATCTGATGATCAGCCTGCGCTGCGCAACCCAGGCCAGCCCGTCGGCCAACGGTGTGGCCTCCTTCCACTTCGGCAATTCGCATGGTTCGGTCTCCACCATTGGCCGTAATCTTGCCGACTTTATTCAACGAGAAGTGGTCGCGCGCACCGGTTTACGCGACTGTCGCACCCATGGTCGGACCTGGGACCTGCTGCGGCTGACGCGAATGCCGACGGTTCAGGTCGACATCGGCTACATCACCAACCCGCGTGACCGCGCGCTGCTGGTCACCACACAGAGCCGCGACGCGATCGCCGAAGGAATCCTGGCGGCGGTCAAGCGGCTTTATCTGCTCGGCAAGAACGACCGGCCCACGGGTACATTCACTTTCGCCGAGCTACTTGCCCATGAGTTATCGGTGGAGCAAGCCAGCCGGCTCAGCGGTTCGTAGCCGACGATCCCGCCGCGACCGGTTGCGGCAGCGACGAGGTCTCCAGCAGTCGCTCTAACGCCGCTTCGACCTCCGCCTTCCAGCCAAGACCCTTGTCCAGCTCGAGCCGCAAGCGCGGGAAGTACCGATGCTGGGCCACCACGACGAATCCCACGTCGCGCAGAAAATCGGCCTCGATCACACAGTGCTCGACCGAACAGTCACCCAATGCCTCTAGCACCGGCCGGAGATCGGGGTCGGCGCTCTGCGGGTTGAGCAGCTCGGCGACGTGCTCCGTGCGGCCGAACGCCTCCAGTGCCCGAACACCCCGGCGGACTAATTCATCGACCACCCGCGCCAAGAGACTGTACGGCAGCTCGTCGGCGGCGGGTCCGGGCTCCACTCGCATCGAGGTCAACAGGACGGCATCAGCCGACACCGGCGCCGTGGGAAACCGGTGCGCCCGCGGCACTGCCCGTGGCGGAGCGTAGAACGCATAGCCCAAGCACGGTGGCTCGCTCTGACCACACTCGGACGGGACCGCCGTCGCCACCTGACCGCACGATCCCCACTCCAGCATGACCATCGAGAGCCAGGCTTCTTTCTCGAATTCCGGGTCGGCCAAGTGGTCTTCGTTGCCCAGGGTCGCGGGGTCCACTTCCCAGAAGGTGCAGCGACGCGCATGTTTGGGAAGCTGGTCGAAGGCTTCGAGTCGCAGCGGTGTGATTCGAGCAGACACTAGACTCCTGGGCCTTCATGGAGCGCGAGAGATACCGGAGCCAATGGCCCGACTCCCCGCGACCGGGTGGTGCCGCCACCCCGCAAACGAGCGTACCCCCCGTGCGCGGCCGACCGCGATACCCGCGCGACGCCGGTTCGCGGCCCCGAAAAGCCGTTGCCTCGGCCCGACACGAGGTAACAAGCTACCCAGCGGCTGGCCAAGCCCGCATTGCGGACGAAATGACCTGGTGCACAGCTTGATTCAGTTGATCGCCGCATGTCCAGGGAGTTTGGTCGGCCGGATTGTCACAGTGACGTAATCGCCTAGTGTGTGGTCAGGCATCCGACGAGTTCATCAGGCCGACGATGCGCTGCAAATCATCCACCGAACCGAACTCGATCACAACCTTGCCTTTGCGTTTACCCACGCTAACGGTGACGCGGGTATCGAAGGCGGTGGATAGCTGCTCAGCAACGTCCTGAAGGCCGGGCATCTGGATCGGTTTGCGTCGCGGAGGCACCGGCTGATTGCTGTCGCTGCGATTCGCGAGGGTGACTGCCTCCTCGGTTGCCCGCACCGACAGGCCCTCGGCGACGATCCGTGCCGCCAGGTTTTCTTGTGCATCCGGGCCGCCCTCAAGGGACAGCAGCGCCCGCGCATGACCGGCCGACAGCACTCCCGCCGCAACCCGACGCTGAACAGGAATCGGCAACCGCAGCAATCGGATCATGTTGGTGATCAGCGGACGCGACCGGCCGATACGGGCGGCGAGTTCATCGTGGGTGACACCAAACTCGTCGAGCAGTTGCTGGTAGGCTGCTGCCTCTTCCAGTGGGTTCAACTGCACGCGGTGGATGTTCTCCAGCAGTGCGTCGCGCAGCAAGTTGTCCTCGCCGGTTTCGCGCACGATCGCCGGGATCGCGGTCATGCCGGCCGCTTGAGCCGCGCGCCACCGGCGCTCGCCCATCACGAGCTGATAACGCTGTCCGCCGGGCGTTCCTGGGGCTCCCTGGGATGCGTCCAGTGCGCGGACCACGATCGGCTGCATGAGGCCGAACTCGCGGATCGAATGCACGAGTTCGGCCAACGCCTCGTCGTCGAATACCTGCCGGGGTTGGCGGGGGTTCGGCTCGATAAGTCCCGGATCGATTTCGCGGTACACCGCGCCGATGCCGGCCGAACCCGCAGCCGCGGCTCCGCCGAGCACTACGTCGGCGGCCGCATCGCCCATCCGCGGCCCGAGTCGGGCCGAGCTCCCACTGCCATCGACCGGTCCGGTGGGGATCAGCGAAGCCAGTCCGCGCCCGAGCCCGCCCTTCTTACGTAGCGGCTGGGTCATGCTTGTCCCCCTCCTCGATTGCATCTCGCTCCGCGAGTTCGCGGCTCGCATCGAGGTAACTCATCGCACCGCGCGAACCGGGATCGTAATCGATGATCGTCATGCTGTAACCGGGTGCCTCAGAAACCTTGACGCTGCGCGGGATCACGGTGCGCAAAACTTTGGCGCCGAAGTAGTGGCGGACTTCATCGGCCACCTGATCGGCGAGCTTGGTCCGGCCGTCGTACATGGTGAGGATCACCGTGCTGACGTCGAGACCGGGGTTCAGATGAGCCTTCACCATCTCGATGTTTTTCATTAACTGTGACACCCCCTCCAGCGCGTAATACTCGCACTGGATGGGGATCAGCACCTCGGGGGCAGCGACCAAAGCGTTGATGGTCAGCAGGCCCAGCGATGGCGGGCAATCGATGAAGACGTAGTCGAAGTCGAGGCTGGCCAAGTCGGCCAGGGCGGTGCGCAATCGATTTTCCCGCGCCACCATGCTCACCAATTCGATCTCCGCACCGGCCAGGTCGATGGTCGCTGGCACACAGAACAAGCGGTCGTTGTGCGGGCTGCGCCGCAGCGCGCTGTGCAATGGCATCTCGCCAAGAAGCACCTCGTAGGACGAGGGTGTACCGGAATGGCGATCAGTGATGCCCAGCGCGGTGCTCGCATTGCCCTGCGGATCCAGATCGATGACAAGTGTTTTGAGCCCTTGGACGGCCAGCGCCGCGGCCAGGTTCACCGCCGTGGTGGTCTTGCCGACGCCGCCCTTCTGATTGGCAATCGTGAAGAGTCGGCGATGGCGCGGGCGGCGCAACGGTTGGTAGGCGGTGTGCAGCACTTGCATGGCGCGCTCGGCAGCGGCTCCGATCGGGGTGTCGAATTCCGTTGTTTCACGTGAAACATGGGTGGCGGACGAGGCTCCGTCCCCGGAACGGAACGGGCCGTGTGGCGCACTCATAGGCTCTCCCTGTTCGACCGTCGGCGCCGCGGATCCCGGACCGGAGCCGGCTCGCCGCGCCGTGCCACCACCACCGTTGTCGGCGGGGACAGATACTTCACGCCACATTCCACCACTTTGGCATCCGCGGCGCCCAATGAGGTCATCACACGCCGGTACTCGCGCACCTCCTCGGGCGCCCGCTCCCCTTTGATCGCCAGCATTCGGCCACCTGGCCGCAGCAACGCCATACTCCATCGGGTCAGCTTGTCCAACGGGGCCACGGCCCGCGACACCACAACGTCGCATCCGCCGACGCTTTGCCGGACGGCCGGGTCCTCGGCGCGGCCCCGCAGCACCTCGACGTCCAGTCCGAGCTCGGTGACGGCCATGCGGAGAAACTCGCTTCGGCGGAGCAGTGATTCGATCAGGACGACATCGAGTCCCGGTTCGGCGATCGCCAGTGTCAATCCCGGTAGGCCGGCGCCGCTACCAATGTCGGCTACTCGCTCGCCCGGTTCCAACAGCTCAGCAACGGCCCCGCAATTGAGGAGGTGGCGTTCCCAGATTCGGTCGATTTCATGCGGGCCGAGCAGCCCCCACTCGACACCGGTACCCGCGAGCAGATCCGCGTACTGATGGGCGAGGTCGACGCGCGGACCGAAGATCGCCTTCGCTATTTCGGGCGGTGGTGGCACCGGCGGCGCTGCCCGCTTCTGGGGAACGACATGTTTCACGTGAAACATCCCTCCCGTTCGTGCCTGCCGGCGTCTCAAACGAACTACACCTGTGTAACTCTGTGTCCGGTTCAGTCGATCAGGACGACGACTCGGCGCGACGGCTCCACGCCCTCGCTCTCGCTGCGGACCCCGTCGACTGCCGCGACCGCGTCGTGGACGATCTTGCGCTCAAACGGCGTCATCGGCGCGAGTTCTTCGCGCTCGCCGCTTTCCAGTACCCTCCTGGCAACCTTGTCACCCAACGTCGCCAACTCTTCGCGGCGGCGGCGGCGCCAACTCGCGATGTCTAGCATCAGCCGGCTGCGCACTCCTGTCTTTTGATGCACCGCCAACCGCGTCAATTCCTGTAACGCATCGAGCACCTCGCCCTTGCGGCCGACCAACTTATTCAGGTCGTCACTGCCGTCGATGCTTACCACCGCGCGGCTACTCTCGACGTCCAAGTCGATGTCGCCATCGAAGTCCAGCAGGTCCAGTAGCTCTTCCAGGTAGTCGCCGGCGATCTCGCCCTCGGCGACTAACCGCTCTTCCGTATCGCCCTCGGCGGCGGTGTCGCTGTCGCTCGTCGTCGTCTCCTCGGAAGCGTCTTCCAGGGCCGCTTTCGTCGGAGTCTCCGTTGCAGCTTTGTCGGTGTCGTGTCCGGTTGTATCGGCGTCCGTCATGTCTGCCTGTTTCCTTCCAGTCGTCCGAGCCTTCGCCCGGCTAAGCCTGCTGGCCGGTCTCGAGCCTGGCGCCAGCCATCTCCACCCGACCCTCGGTCAACGTTTCCGCTTCTTCGGCTTGGCTCCCGGACGTGGGGTGCGGCTCGCCGGATCGCCGTCTCGTGCCGCCTGATCCGCGGCCGCGGAATCGCCGCGGGCCGAAGATGCCGGCGACCCGTTGCCGCCGGCTGGCGCATTCCGCGCAGGACGTTTTGGTTTGGCGCCCGGCGCTGGCGCGTTGGCCGCCCGCCGTTCCAACGCTTCGCGCTTCTTCGCCTCTTCCTCTTTTTCGATCATCCCGAAGACGACGTGCTGTTGCCCGAACGTCCAGATGTTGTTCGAGAACCAGTAGAAGATGATCGCTAACGGCAAGAACGGCCCGCCGACCACCACGCCCAGCGGAAACACGTACAGCGCGAGCTTGTTCATCATGGCGGTCTGCGGGTTGGCCGCGGCCTCCGGGCTCTGCCGCGCGATGGACGCTCGACTGTTGAAGTAGGTGGCGATGCCGGCCATGATCATCACCGGCACTCCAACCGCGACGACGGCCGGTCGGCTGAAATGGGTGAACGCCGCGAGGCTGGCCCCCCGCTGTGTCATCGTCGCGCCCAATGGCGCACCAAACAGGTTGGCGTCCAAGAAGTGTCCGACGTCCGCGGCGCTGAACACGTAGTTCCCCAGCTCGCGGTTCCGCTCGGGCGATAGCCCCAGCTGTCCGATACCGGTGCTCGTTCGGTTGAAACATCGCAGCACGTGGTAGAGCCCCAGGAACACTGGGATCTGCGCCAGCATCGGCAAGCAGCCGAGGATGGGATTAAATCCGTGTTCGCGCTGCAGCTTCTGCATCTCCAGCGCCATCCGCTGACGGTCCTTGCCGTACTTCTTCTGCAGCGCCTTGATCTGCGGCTGCAACTCCTGCATCTGCCGGGTGGTGCGGATCTGGCGGACGAACGGATGGTACAAAATCGCGCGCAGCGTGAACACCAGGAACATCACCGACAGCGTCCACGCGAAGAAGTTCGTCGGACCCAGCACGAAGCCGAATGCCTTGTACCAGAGCCACATGATCGCCGAGACCGGGTAGTAGAAGTAGTCGAGGCTGAACGGATCAAACAACTTCAATCACTCTTCCCTAGCGTCGCTGGGGTGCCCCAGACTTCGGCCCGCACTGCGCGGCGTTCCGGTATCGGATCCCATCCTCCCCGATGCCACGGACCACACTTGGCCAGCCGCACGGTTGCCAGCCAACTCCCCCGCACCAACCCGTACTCGGCCAAGGCCTCCACGGCGTACTGACTACAGGTTGGGGTGAACCGGCACGTCGGCGGTCGCAGCGGCGACACCATGTGCCGGTAGAGCTGAATCAGGAAAATCGCGCCGCGGACTATCGCGGTCTCGGCCCCGTGCAGCCGCTGCCGCAGCGTTGACGTTATGTCATTCACCGGCCAGATCCCGTCGCCTCGATCCGCCGTAGGCCGGCCCGCAATTGTTCCTCCAACCGAGCCGAGTCAACGGTGCGACTGCTGGGCAGCGCGCGGATCACCACTTGTTCCGATCCTTCCAGGCCGCCGACTACCCCGCGAGCGACGTGGCGTAACCGACGGGCCAGTTGGTGGCGTTGCACCGCCGAGCCCACCGATCGCGAAATGATCAGCCCGACCTTCGGCGCCTCGCCGTCTTTCTCATTCCCACGCTGCGCATAGATGACGAGGTCCGGCTGCACGGCTCGAGTTCCGTGCTTCACCGTGGAATCGAACTCGCTCGACTGCGACATGCGGTTCCGCGCGGAAAGCACCGCTGTGACACCGGGATTGGAATTAGGCAGTCACCGAGCGGCGGCCCTTGCGACGCCGGTTCGACACGATCGCCCGCCCCGCCCGAGTGCGCATCCGCA
>Ga0187782_10003056_pt1 | contig 12450 bp, 12 predicted proteins | sample 0715_SJ02_MP15_2_FD_132454 | JGI IMG/M metagenome (GOLD analysis project Ga0187782, IMG submission 132454) | Tropical peat soil microbial communities from peatlands in Department of Meta, Colombia - 0715_SJ02_MP15_20_MG | ecosystem: Environmental > Terrestrial > Soil > Wetlands > Peat | place...
CGATGCCGAATCACGTCGCCCCAACAGCATCTGCCTCGGACTGGTCAACAACATGCCGGACGCGGCGCTGGAGGCGACCGAGCGGCAGTTCGTCGATCTGTTGCGCGCGGCGGCGACCCACACCTCGGTCCACCTCGAGCTGTTCGCGATTCCGGAAATCGCGCGCGCCGACCAGGTGCGCCGCGAGCTCGCTGAGCGGTATCAGGATATTTCCGCGCTGTGGGGCGCTCGTCTTGACGGGTTGATCGTCACCGGCAACGAGCCGCGCGCCGCCGATCTGAGAGACGAATTATACTGGCCGGCGCTGGCGCGTGTGATCGACTGGGCGCAGGAAAACACCGCTTCGACCATCTGGTCGTGTCTCGCCGCGCACGCCGCCGTCCTTCATGCCGACGGCATCGAACGGCAGCCGCTGGCCCAGAAGTGCTTCGGCATTTTCGATTGCTCCGCGGTGGCCGCTCATCCGCTGGTCGAGGGTATCGCGCAGCCCCTGCCGGTGCCGCATTCGCGGCACAACGATTTGGCCGAGCAGCCGCTGCTATCGTGCGGCTACCGGTTGCTCACCCGATCGGCGGCGGCGGGCGTCGATATGTTTGTGAAGGAGATCAGGCGGGCGGGCGATCTTGCGTCCTGCTTCGTGTTCTTTCAAGGCCACCCGGAATACGAGGCCGATACGCTGCTGCGCGAATACCGCCGCGATGTCGGCCGCTTCCTGCGCGGCGAGCGGGAGCACTATCCGGCCACGCCGCAAGGATATTTCGACCCGCAGGCGACCGCGATTGTGAACGCCTTTCGCGACCGTGCCGTTGCCGATCGCGACAACGTCCGGTTTGCCGAATTCCCGATGAGCGCCATCGAGGCCGGGCTGGCGGCCTCGTGGCGCAGCTTTGCCGTCGGCATTTACAAGAACTGGTTCGAATACCTGAAGATGCGCAAGGCGGCGCGGCTGGAAATAGCCGCTCCCGCGCAACGCTCGCGACACGGCGGCGGGGTGATCGGCGCGCCTGCGGCCTATCCCTGACGTGTTTGCCGGTATCGGCGGCGGTTACGGCGTTGACAAGCGCCGGCCGCATACTTAATCAACCGCACACGCAAGGAAGGTTGATTGATGAAAGTCCGTAACTCGCTGAAATCGCTCCGCGGCCGCCATCGCGACAACCGCATCGTGCGCCGCAAGGGCCGAGTCTACGTCATCAACAAGACGCAGCGGCGGTTCAAGGCCCGCCAGGGCTGAACCCTTCTTCTGTGGCCTTGCCGTTGAGCGCTGTGCTGGGTGTGTCACGCGCCTGTGAGCATTTTTGGGCTTGCCGCCACCCGGAACGGGCTTAGACTTTGACCAATGCGCTTGCGATTCACGGGGTTGCGAACTCGCCTGTGGGGGTATGCGGCGATTGTGCTGGGCGCCGCAGTGCTCGCCGCCAGTCCCGGGGCCACGCAAACCGCGCCTGATGGCCCGCCGGGGCCAGGCTGGGTCAAGCCGCCGAGCGATCTGCCGCGACCGGGCCACGGCGACCGTGCCTACAGTCTCGATACGCTGTTCCAAGCGTTGAAAATTGCGCCGGATGAGGACAGCGCCAAGGCGATCGAGGATCGCATCTGGGCGCTGTGGATGGTCTCCGGCAGCGATACCTGTAATCTGCTCATGGGACGCGTGAAGGCGGCGGCCGACGACAAGGACTATGATCTGGCCATCAAGCTCCTCGACGCTGTGATCGACCTTAAACCCGACTATGCCGAGGCCTGGAACCGGCGCGCTACGATCTTCTATCTGAAGAAGGACTATGCCCGTTCGATGGCGGACATCCGCGAGGTGCTGGCGCGCGAGCCGCGCCATTTTGGAGCGCTCAGCGGCCTCGGTCTGATCCTGCAGGAAATCGGTGACGACAGGCATGCGCTTGAAGCCTATCGCCGCGCTCTCGCCATCGATCCGCACCTCGAGCGCGTGCCGGAGACCGTGAAGGCCCTCACCGAGAAAGTCGAAGGGCGCGAGATCTGATCGCGTCCAGGCGTCGTCGCCTGGCGGCGCTTTATGGCGTCTCCGCAACCAAAGGACGGCGACGCTCGGCTCGGGAAGAAGACCCCGGCGCGGTGGTGACGCGGAGCCTGTAGCATGACCGAACCGGCCGCTGAAAAGCTCGCGATCCGCGAGTTGCTGGAAAACTGGGTGTTGTGGCGCGATGCGCGCCTGTGGGATCGTTTCCGCAGCCTCTGGCACGCCGAGGGTCGGATGATGGCGACCTGGTTTCAGGGTAGCTTCGAGGAATTCATCAAGGTCAATGAGGAGGGTTGGGCGCGCGGCGTCCGCATCCTCCATTTTCTCGGCGGCAGCTCGATCGACCTTGCCGGCAATCGTGCGATCGCGCAGACCAAGATGACCATCTCGCAGCGTGCGCCGATCGAGGGCGCGATCTGCGATGTCGTCTGCACCGGGCGCTTTTACGATTTCCTCGAAAAGCGCGAGGGCCGATGGGGACTGGTGTTGCGCCAACCGATTTACGAGAAAGATCGACTCGACCCCGTCGATCCGTCCGTTAGGCTCGTGCTGAATCCGGATACGCTCGCGCGTTTTCCGGAGGGCTATCGCCATCTTGCCTATCTGCAGAGCAAGATCGGCTACGCTGTGAAGACCGACATGCCGGGCAGCGAGGGGCCTGCGCTCGAAGCATTGTATGCGCGCGGAGCCCGCTGGTTGTGCGGCGAGACGCCCTGATCGAGCCGAAAGCGGAGCAGCGATGGCCGTGCTCGCTCTTGTCGCCGCGCTGATCTGCGCCGGCGCCGTCATCACCCGCATCGGCACGCGGCTGATCGAGCATACGCATCCGCCGCGCGGACGTTTCGTCGATGTCGGAGGCTCGCGGCAGCATGTCGTCGAACTTGGGTGCGGCGCCGATGCGGGCAGCGTGACTGCGGTCGTACTCATCCATGGTGCCGGATGTAATCTCGAAGACATGTATCTGGCGCTGGGCGAACGGCTCGCCGCGCGCTACCGGGTCATTCTCGTCGATCGCCCCGGCCTCGGCTGGAGTGAGCGTGGAGCCGGGGAGGCGGCCTCGCCCGCCGAGCAGGCGGCCGTCTTGCGCGGCTTATTGGATCGGCTCGGCGTCAACCGCGCCATCGTCGTCGGCCATTCGTGGGGCGGTACGCTGGCGCTGACTTTCGCGCTCGATCATCCACAGCGGGTTTCCGGGCTTGTCCTCATCGCCCCTCCAACGCACCCGCGGTTGCCGCCCACGGTCAAGCTCAATGCGGTGTTCGCTACGCCTGCCGGGTGGCTGCTCGCCCATACTTTGGCGTTCCCGTTCGGCGCATTGCTGATCGGCGCCGGCTTTCGCGGCGCCTTTCTGCCGGAGGCGCCGCCCCACGGTTACCTGCGCCGCGCCGCCGCGCGGCTCCTGCTGCGGCCGCACACTCTGCGAGCCAACGCCGCGGACGTCGCCGGCCTCGAGGTCTTCCTTGCGCAACAAATCGGACGCTATCCAACGCTTGCCACACCGACCGTCATCATCACCGGCGATCGCGACATGGTGGTGGCGCCACAGCATCATGCGATGAAGCTTGCCGCTGCGGCGCCCGGTGCAAGGCTGAGAGTCCTGCCCGGATGCGGCCATCTGTTGCACCATGGCGCCGCCGATCGGGTGATCGCGGCGGTCGCCGAGCTCGCGCGCGAAACCGGTGGGCACGGCGCACCCACCGACGAGACGATGGAGAGTGGCGGATAGCGAGCTACACTCGTCGCTGCTATTGCGGCGCCGTCACGAACGCGACGCGCATCATGTTTGTCGAGCCCGGCGTGCGCAACGGCACGCCCGCGACCACGATCACGCGCTGGCCGACTTGGGCAAAGCCTTCCTTCAGGGCGATCTGGCAGGCACGTTCCACCATGTCGTCCTGATCGCGCGCGTCCTCTGCGATCACACAATGGACGCCCCACACCACCGATAATTTGCGGCCGGCGGCGACTGCCGGCGAGATGGCGACGATCGGCGGATTCGGCCGCTCGCGCGAGACGCGCAAGCCGGTCGACCCGGAGCCGGTCCAGCAAACGATCGCGGCGAGATCGAGGGTCTCTGCCACCTGCCGCGCAGCCGCAGCGATGGCGTCCGGCCCGGTCGCCTCCGGCTCGGTGTGCAGCACGTGTAGCGACGGCAAGTAGATGGCTTCGTTCTCCACCTCCTCGGCGATCCGGTTCATGGTCGCGACCGCCTCGACCGGATATTGGCCCGAGGCCGATTCGGCTGACAGCATGACGGCATCGGCACCGTCGAAGATGGCGGTGGCGACGTCGGACACTTCGGCGCGCGTCGGCACCGGGCTGGTGATCATCGACTCGAGCATTTGCGTGGCGACGACGACGGGCTTGCCGGCGCGGCGGCAGGCGCGCGTCATCTCCTTCTGCACGCCCGGTACCTTTTCCAGCGGCATCTCGACGCCGAGGTCGCCGCGCGCGACCATCAGCGCGTCGGCGAGGTCGAGGATATCCGCAAGCCGGGTTACGGCCTGCGGCTTCTCGATCTTGGCCATCACCGAGGCGCGGCCGCGGGTGATCTTCTTTGCCTCGGCGATATCCTCCGGCCGCTGCACGAACGACAGCGCCACCCAGTCGATGCCGGCATCGAGCGCGGCCTCGAGGTCGGCGAGATCCTTGGGTGCGAGCGCTGCCAAGGGCACGATGGTATCGGGAAGGCTGACCCCCTTGCGGTTCGAGACCTTGCCGCCGACCTCGACATGCGTAACGATGCGCTGCGGGGTTACATCGGTCGCGACCAGACGAAGCTTGCCATCGTCGATCAAAAGCGCGTCGCCGACCTTGAGCGCAGCAAAGATTTCCGGATGCGGCAGATGTACGCGGCCGGCGTCGCCGGGCGCCGGGTCGTTGTCCAAAACGAATTCCTGGCCGTTGTCGATCTCGGCCGCGCCGTTCTTGAAAGTGCCGAGCCGCAGCTTCGGCCCCTGCAGATCAATGAGGATGCCGATCGGCCGGTCGCATTCGATCTCGACGCCCCGGATCGTCTCCACCAACTCGCGCATCTTTTCGTGCGTGGTGTGGCTCATATTGATGCGGAAAACATCAGCCCCGGCTTTGAACAAGCGGTCGATGATGGCGCGGCCTGAGGACGCTGGGCCGAGCGTCGCCACGACTTTCGTCCGCCGCCGCCGCCTCATCGGCCTTGGGTTCCGGGCGGCGCCGCCGAAGGCGACGAAACCTCGGGCGTCGGCTGAACGCTCGCCGGCGGTGCCGAAGGGCTCGACGTGAGTGGACTACCCGGGCGCAACGGACGCTGCGGCGATTGCTCGCTCGTTTCGGTCAGCTGGACGGTCCACGCGCGCTGCTCGCCCGTATCGACCTCGAAGAAGCCGGTGCGGTCATAGCCGCGCGCCAGGCAATCGCCGATGCCCCGGATCGTGAATTCCTTGTCGCGGGTGCACATAAACGCCTGTCCCATCCACTCCCCACCGTGGTCGTAGTCGATGGCGTAGATATAGTAGTAACGCGCCACAAGGTTACCCTTGAGCAGCGTCTCGCATTTGCGCGCCGGCAGGTTCCACCACCCCTCGGTCGTCCATCCCTCGGCGTCCTTGTAGCCGAGCGCAACGCCGACGCGGCTGGCGGTATTGTTACACAATCGAAAATCGGCCGCGGCCGGTCCCGCCGAGGCGATCAACGCCAGGCCGGCTGCCGCCGCCGCAAATCTCCAACCTTTCCTTCCGGGAAACGCCGCCTCGCTCATCCGGTTCGGATTCCGCGCAAATCGTCAGGGTGTGTCAACGACAATGGCGCGGAAATCGGTCACGTTGGTGAAGGTCGGGCCGGGTGCGAACAGGTCCCCGATGCCGTTGAAAAACCCCGTCGAATCGTTGTTCGCGAGAAACGCGGCGGCATCGAGGCCATGCGCACGGGCGCGCATGAGCGTCGATGCATCGACGAACGCGCCGGCCGGATCGTCTGGGCGTCCGCCGCCGCCGTCGGTTCCGTCGGTGTCGGCGGCGAGCGCGGCAATCCCGGGAGCGCCTTCGAGGTGGATGGCAAGCGCAAGCGCGTATTCCTGGTTCGGGCCGCCCTTGCCGTTTCCGCGCAGCGTTACGGTGAGCTCACCGCCGGAGAGGATCGCCGTCTTACGGCGCTGCATGCCGAGCGTGCGGGCCAGATGCGCGTGCTCGGCGGCCACCTCGCGCGCCTCGCCCTGTATGCGGTCGCCGAGCACCAAGCACTCGTAGCCTGCCGCGCGCGCGCGCTCCGCCGCCGCGCGCAATGCGTCAGCCGGACGCGCAACGATCCGATAGTCGGACCCGGCGAATATCTGGTCACCCGGCTTGGGCGACTCGTTGGCCGGATCGTTGAGCGCACGCGTGACCGCTTCGGGCAGTTCAAGCCGGAAGCGGCCGACTATCGCGCGCGCGTCCTCGAGCGTAGTCGGGTCGGGCACGGTGGGACCCGAGCCGATGACTGCCGGATCGTCGCCAGGCACGTCCGAAATCGCCAGTGTCACCAGCTTGGCGGGATACGCGTGCCGGGCAAGGCGGCCGCCTTTGATGCGCGAAAGGTGCTTGCGTAGCGTGTTCATCTCGCCGATGGCGGCCCCGCTTCGTAACAAGGCGCGCGTGACCGCCTGCTTTTGCGCAAGCGAGAGGCCGGCTGCCGGGGCGATCCAGTTCGCCGAGGCGCCCCCGGACAGAAGGACGAGGACGAGGTCGTCCGCGTCCGCCGCGCCGGCGAGCGCGAGCGCGCGTTCGGTACCGGCGAGGCCGGCCTCGTCGGGCACCGGGTGGCCGGCCTCGACGACGGGAATGTGCCGGGTGCGGCGTCCGTAGCCGTGGCGCGTCACGGCGATGCCGGCGAGCCGGCTCTCGGGAAGCTGCGCCAGATAATGTGATTCCGCGACCTCGGTCATTGAGCCGGCCGCCTTGCCGGCGGCGAGGATGATGAGCCGCCCGCGTTGCGGCGGTGGGGGGAGGTTCGGCGGCAGTGCGCCCGAGGGATGCGCGACACCAACCGCTGCGCGAAACAAAGATTCGAGAAGAGCTCGCGCTTGGGTGCTCATGCGGGTTCCACGCCGAAATCTGGAAAGACGGCGGTCGCTGATCTATCTTCCTGCCCTATAGCTATCGCGCGGAGCAGATCATGGCTACCGACCAGAAGAGCCGCACCGAACTCGAAGCCGCAGTCTATCGTCGCCTCGTCGCGCACCTGCGCGAGCGCACCGACGTGCAGAACATCGACCTGATGAATCTGGCCGGCTTCTGCCGTAACTGCCTGTCGAATTGGATGAAGGAGGCGGCCGACGCGAACGGCGTGCCGATGACCAAGGAGGAAAGCCGCGAGGCGGTCTATGGCATGCCGTACGACGAATGGCGCGCCAAATACCAGAAAGAGGCGTCGGCGCAGCAGAGGGCGGCATTCGAGAAAGCAGGTCAGAAGCATTAGTCGTCGAATTTCATCGCCGGCGGTCGCCGAGGCTGTGTAGTGCTGTGGATGAGCCGCCGGGCCGCTTGACCGCAGCGCTCGCGCTTTCGAAAGGTTCGCTGCCCGTCACCGCCAGGAGTGCCCGATGGCCACCGCAGCCGCCGTCAAGGACGAACAACCCGCCCACCGCTTCGCGAAGGATCAGTTGAAGGCTTTCGTCGAGCGTGTCGAACGGCTCGAAGAAGAAAAGAAGGCGATCGCCGACGATATCCGCGACGTCTTCGCCGAGGCCAAGGCCAACGGGTTCGACGTCAAGGCGTTGCGCACTGTGGTGCGGCTGCGCAAGCTGGACGTCAATGAGCGCAAGGAGCAGGAGGCTGTTCTCGAGACCTACCTGCACGCGTTGGGGATGTTGGGTTAGAGGTCTACTGCAGATCCGCGGTGTGCGTCGGGTACGTCACCGTCGAGATGAATACGATCGCGCTGCCGGCGAAATGATCGTGCTCAAGGCCGAGGTTGGGATCGGCCGAGAACGTCATCACCACCGACGCCACAGGTTTCGACATCAACGGCGTCAGCGACCGGAAGTCGCGCGTGCCGAGTGCCACGGTCGTCAGGTAGCGGTAGACGCTCGGCGACAAGACGACGGCCCGCAGCCACGGGCTGTCGGCATCTTCCGCCGGCAAGAGCGTCGGTGTCTGGCTGGCAACCGTGAATATTGCCGAGGCCGGCCGCCCTTCCACCCGTTTCACTGCGATCGTAAGCTCGCTCTCGCCGGCCGGTACGGCCATGGCGCCGGTCGTCGCGGCAGCCGGCGTTGGATCGGAAAGCGTACCAACCCGAATGGCCCGGGGCTGTACTTGCCGTCCCGCCTGCTCCGCGTAGGCGAGCGCCAGTTCGGCCGGTACCCGATCCTCGTGAGCATCTGACCATGGGCCGGCGGAGCCGGTGTTCTCGGCATCGGCACTGGCCAACTCGGTCCGCTCCGGCCGGGCGACGGCAGCGAGCGGGTGCGCAGCACCGCCTATCGGCTCCGCTGCGCTCATGCCGTCCGGGAGGCCCTGCCAGAAACCGCGCGCGGTAATGACTTCATTCGGCGAGTTGGTCTGCGCGGGCGCCGGCGCTGCTTCGGCGCGGGTGATCAGGTGCACCTTCGAAGCGACCTGCGCCAGCTTGGTCTTCTTCTCGGCCAATTTACCTTCGGCGCGCTCGAGTGCAGCAACGACGGCCGCCTTTGCCCGCGTGCGCAGCGGCACCGGGGTCGCGGCCGGCGCGGCGGCCGTCGAATTTGTCGCCGCTGCCTCGGCCGTCGCCGCACCGGCCGGAGCGCCGGTCGATTCGTCGTCCTCATCCTCCTCCGGCTTGTGGACGCCGAAGAGCTTGGCAAACATCGTGCGGACCGGATGCGCAGTTCCCGCTGCCGCGACATCCACGCCGGCGCCGCGTGCGGCGCTGATCGAGGTCTCCGACGGGTTGCTTCCGCGTTTTCTCACGTCGGCGAGCGCCAGCGCATAGCCGGGCAACGGCCGACCGTCCGCCGGAATGTGTACCGTGCGCCCGTCAGGGAATACGTGCAGCAACTGATCGCGCGACATCCGCGGCCACATCCGAATGCTGGCCGTATCCATGTGCACGAAGGGCGAGCCAGAACTCGGATAGAAGCCGACCCCGCCGCGCTGCAGGCGCAGGCCTATGGCGCGCAACTGGTCGAGCGGCACGCCCGGAATATAGAAGTCCATGGCGTGGCCGAGCATGTGCTGGCTAAAACGCGCGACGCCGCTGGAGCGGCGACGGAGCATGGCGTTGGTCTCCGGCGAGCGATAACCGCAGACTACCCAGATCGGCGCTTTCGATCCGGTTTCGCGCTGCACCTCCCAGACCAGGTCGATGAGGTGTGGATCCATGCGAACTTGCTGCTCGCGCCGCCAGTCGCGCAGGAACCAGTTGAGCTTTTCGAGCGCCGCCTCGTCGTAGACCCCGTCGCGCTTGTAGGTGATGGTGACGTCCTCATCCGTGTGCATGTGGTGCATCGAGATGGTGCGCGTGTCGCCTTCGGCGACGGCGTTCTGCAGGACCTTGGAGCCGAAAAGCAGGAAAATGGCGGCGAGACCGCACGAGAAGCCGGCGCCGGCCACAGAGAAACGACGAATCTTCAAGCGCGCCTTACCAACGAGCACAGGCGATCTCGCGTTGACGTTGACAACGTCCCCGCCGCGGCATCCCCGCCGCGACGAGTAACCCTAACGCAGCCTTAATTTGGGAAGGGTTAACGCGAACCTACGCTCACCCCATCCCCCGACCCTGATATTGCTAACGTTGCAGTGTGGCGAAAAATGGCCGTTTGTCTAGGACCTGCCGGGGATAACCCCTAATCAGGGGTGAAGGGTGAACATGGTTAACGGCTCTGGTTTTGTGCCTTGCAGCATCGATACCTCAAGGTGCGGGGGCGGGCGGGACGCTGGGGGGTCACGGTAATTTCGTCCGACCGACATTTGCCTTAGATTGTGCGGCGAGACTTCGGACGCGGCACTGATTCGTGGCCGGAAATGGGTCGAATGTCATGATAGCTAGATCGGACCACGCGGCGGCGCTGGCCAGCGCGTCGGGGCCGATTTGGTGGGCATCCTATCCGCCGGGCATTCCCAAGAGCATCGATCCGGACTCCTTTCCCTCGCTCCCTGCCATGCTGCTCGATGCCTGCCGCCGGCACGCCGCGCGGCCGGCCTTCGAATGCCTTGGAACCCGCATGCGATATAGCGAGTGGGAAGAGGTGAGCCGTTCGTTCGCCGCCTTCCTCGCCGAGGAAGCGAATTGCCGGCCGGGCGATCGGGTCGCCATCATGCTCCCGAACCTGCTCGCCTACCCGGTCGCGTTTTTCGGGGCGCTGCGCGCGGGCGCCATCGTGGTCAACGTCAATCCGCTCTACACGGCGCGCGAGCTGCAAGAGCAGCTTGTCGATTGCGGCGCCGCCGTCATCGTCATCATGGAGAATTTCGCTCAGAAACTCGCAACCGCCATTGCCGAAACGAACATCCGCCACGTCGTCGTGGCCCGGCTCGGCGACTTCATGCCCGCGCCCAAGCGCTTTCTCTTCAACTTTGCCAACACCTATGTCAGGCGGGCGGTGCCGCCGTGGCGCTTCGACGTTTTCACGATGCTGCAGGACGCCATAAGCCGTCCGCCGAGCGCGCGCTATGCGGATGCGCAGAGTTCGGCCGCGGCGCCGGCCTTGCTGCAATATACCGGGGGAACGACGGGAGTACCCAAGGGCGCGGTGCTCAGCCACCGCAATCTGGTCGCCAACTCGCTGCAGTGCCAAGCCTGGATCGCACCCAACATCGAGGAAGAGCAGGGGCGGGTCCTCACGCCGCTGCCGCTCTACCACATCTTCTCACTGACCGCGAACCTGCTCGCCTTCGTGCTGATGGGCGGCCTGAGTGTGCTCGTACCCGATCCGCGCGATCTGAAAGGGCTCGTGCGCACCATGCGCAAGGCGCGTGTCACCACGATGACCGGCGTGAACACCTTGTTCAACGCGCTCGTCAACCGCCCCGATTTTGCCGCCCTGGATTTTAGCAAGCTGTCATTCGCGATCGGTGGCGGCGCCGCGGTGCAAAGCGCGGTAGCAGCGCACTGGCATGAGATCACCGGGAGCAATCTGGTCGAAGGCTATGGGCTCACCGAGGCCTCGCCGGTAGTGTGCATCAATCCGGTACGCAATCCGAGGATCGGCACCGTCGGCCTGCCGGTTCCCTCGACCGAGGTCGCGATCCGTGACGACGACGGCAAGGATGTTGCCATCGGGGAGGCGGGCGAGGTTTGCGTGCGCGGCCCGCAGGTCATGCAGGGCTATTGGCAACGGCCCGAGGAGAGCAGGCTCGTGCTCGTGGCCGACGGCTGGCTGCGCACCGGCGATATCGGCACGTTCGACGCCGGGGGCTTTCTCAAGATACTCGATCGCAAGAAGGACATGGTCAACGTCTCCGGCTTCAAGGTATTTCCCAACGAAGTGGAGGACGTGATCGGGCGCCACCCGGGCGTGCTCGAAGCCGCAGTCATCGGCACGCCGGACGAGCATACCGGCCAGGCGGTGAAGCTGTTCGTCGTACGACGCGACCCGGCGCTCGAAGCTGCGGCGTTGCGGCAATTCGCCCGCGAGCGACTCGCCCCCTACAAAGTGCCGAAGGTGATCGAATTTGTCGATGCGCTGCCGAAAAGCAACGTCGGCAAGATCGTGCGCAAGGAGTTGCGTTAGCCGCACCGTGGTCGCGAGCGGATGCAGTCATCGCGAAGTTTCGCGCCGCCACGCGGCCAAGCGTGTTCAGCAGCCGTCCTGCTCGAAGGCGGCCTTCAACAGTCCGAGTTGCCGCTCCACGGGATTGCCCACCGCGAGCTTGAGCAGTGCTGGCGCGTGCATTGTTGCGTCGAGCCGGCGCACCTCGGCCTGCAGCTTCACTGAGCGCGCGATCAGCTCCCGCAGCTTGCCGGGCAGCAGCGCGATCGATTTCGCGTCGCCGGGTTCACAGGCCGCCAGCTTGACCTTGGCCTTCTCCTTACTGGCCTGCGCGAGCGTCATCTCACCTTCCTTCACGGCGCGGTGCAGCAGCAGCCAGGAGGCAAGCTGCATCAGCCGCGTGGTCAGCCGCATGCTCTCGGTCGCATAGACCAGCGCTGCATTGCGCTCGAGTTTTTTTGATTCCTGCCGACCCGAGCCGTCCAGATAGCTCGCCGTTTCCTCGACCAGCGCCATGCCGTCGCGAAACAAAGTCGCAAAGGCCTGCGAGTTCGCTAACCGTTCGCTAAACGACACCGCGCTGGTTCCGCTCGAACGCTTGTCGGACATGGTTTACGCCTCACACCGGCGCTACGCTTGACACCCGGCGGCAGCATCGCGCGCCGGCGCGCTTGAGTCCAGCGGCGGCGCAACCGAGTATCCGACATGGTTGCCGGGGAACCGCGGACGCAGAAAAAAAGGAGCCGCCGTTGCCGGCGGCTCAAGGTGATAACAGGGAGGCGTCAAACAGAGTGGACAGGAGCCACTCGATGTC
>Ga0187782_10003057_pt1 | contig 12450 bp, 11 predicted proteins | sample 0715_SJ02_MP15_2_FD_132454 | JGI IMG/M metagenome (GOLD analysis project Ga0187782, IMG submission 132454) | Tropical peat soil microbial communities from peatlands in Department of Meta, Colombia - 0715_SJ02_MP15_20_MG | ecosystem: Environmental > Terrestrial > Soil > Wetlands > Peat | place...
AAGGCTGGGCGAAACTGAAGGGAAGATAAAGGCAGGTTTCGCGCAGGCAGGAACTCGCCGGCTCGCGCTAAGACACAATCTAGTCTTCTGGCGGCTGCGGGTGAGCAGTGCCAAGCAGGATCTGCAACAGTAGAAGCCAGCGCTCGACGTTGGCGGTCATCAGGAAGTTCTCTTTCACGTGTTCCCGGCCGTGCCTGCCAAGCTGAGCGGCGTAGTCGGGATGAGTCAGCAGATAGCGGATCTGGTAGGCGCAGCCCTCGACCGAATGCACTAGAACCCCGGTCAGCTTGTGGATCACCTGCGTCGGAATGCCGCCGACGGCGCCCGCGATCACCGGCTTCCCCTTCCAAAGACCTTCGGTGACGGTGAGTCCGAAGCCTTCCTTCAGGGATTTCTGGACAATGAGGGTGGAGGCGCGCTGAAGTGCGTTGATCTCGATGGCCGACCAGGGCGGAAGGTTCAGGATGATGACGTCGGGGTCATCGCCGGCTTCTTCCATGACTTCCTGAAGCACGGCCGCGCCCTCGGGATCGTCGGTGGCGCCGCCGCCGGCCAGCACCAGCTGGCAATCCACATACTTTTTAGCCAGCTTATACGCCTGGATCACGCCCACAGGGTCCTTCAGCCGATCGAAACGCGAAATCTGGGTAACTATGGGGCGGCTGCGGTCGATGCCGAAGTCGTCGCACATTTTCTGCACTACGCTTTCGTCCAGGTCCTTGTTTTTTTCCGAGAGCGGATCGATGCAGGGATAAAAAAGATATTGCGGGCAGGCGAGCTGCCGACTGAACGCGGGCGACGAGAAGATTGCGGCGTCGTACTGGTCGACAAACGGGCGCAGGAATCCCCAAACTTCCGGATTCGGGTTAGAGAGATCGATGTGGCAGCGCCACACCCAGCGCCCGTGATCGCTGCGCTTGGAGCGAATCAGCGCCGCCGGCTGCGGGTCGTGCATAACGAGCAAGTCTTCGGAAAAGTCCATACGCTGGCGGTTCTGCTCGGTGTACATGAGGAAAATGTCTTTCACCGCCTGGGTCACGGCATACTCACCACCGTGTAGCGCGTTGTGGAAACCCTTGGTGACTTCAAAAAAGTCGTTGCCGCCAGTGATTACGTCCCACCTGGTCACGACTTCAAGCTCGTTCATGAGAGGAACGAGGCGGTTTAGCATCTCGGCCACTCCGCCGCCAACCGCGGTGGAGTTCACCATCTTCACGGTCTTGCCGTGCAGCTGTTTGGCCAGAAAATGCAACTCGTCGAGTTCGGGCTGGCCGATGATGGGAGCGTAATCCTGGAGGCGTGGCGGCGGTGGCGGCGCCGGCGGCGTGGTGGAGATCTTCGGCCGCGGCCGCTGCCGCCGCTCTATTTCGGGCACGACCGGGGCTGAAACTACGGACCCTACTCCAACCGGGCCATCGCTTGTCATCGTGTCCTGAGTGCTCTTGCCGTCGCTCATCGGGCTCGTATCCCTACCTTATCCCAGCGCGCCCTGGACAAAACGCAAGATCGCCCGGCGCACATCGTGCAGCGTGGATGTATAGATGTCGATGCGGTTGATGCGGTCGGCCACGGCGGCGACGTCGAGTTCATGCTTCAGCCACAGCGAGAAGTCATTGGAGTCCAGCTTCAGGCGCAAACGGGCGTCGATGAAATGAAAGTGGATGCTGGTGAGGCTGACGTGACGAATGCCGTCGGCAAACTCTTCCAGATCCTGAGCCACGAAGGGGGTGGGAACGACGACAACTTCCGAGGCCGAGAAGTAAAAGGGCTCGAACGCCGCGCGGTCGCGGGCGCGCGGGTTCTGCTGCAGATGATCTTCCACAATGTCCACCAGGCGCTGGCGGAGAGCCGCGATGGAGGTGACTTCGCGTACGTCGATGCCCGCCAGGCGCTCCGCCAGCCCGACTTCATTGCACGAGGCGAACGCCCAGTGAGCGAAGTCGTTGGAAAAGCCCTCGCGGATGAAGTGGTGCTCGCGCAGCGTCTGGAAAGTGTGCTGGAAGATGGACTCGTCGGGACAGACTCTAAGCGCCTCCAGCAGTTCGGAGAGATTGCCGGCCTTTTCCCGGCCAATCCGGATCAGATGGGCGGCTGAATTGAAGTGAAATGGCGCTCGCGCTTTGCGGCGCGCAACCGCCGTCATATTCGCCGTGGCCATACACCCCCCTAAGCGACCTTAGCAAAAAAAGAGGCCGAATTCCAAGCGGCCGAACCGAATCCGGCAATCTTGTTAGGTGCTGTCACCTCAGGAGAACTCCTAGCCATTCTTGCGGAGCCCACCTGCGCGGTCGGGCGATGCGCCGGTGGTGGCGTCCGGCGCATTGTGGGTGACAAAGGAGAATTCCAAAATGGCATCAGCAAGCAACTGATCGAAGTTATCACGCCTGCAGATACCAGGGCACGCTCACGATGTTGATGCGCCGGTCTCCTCGCCACAGCAGCAGGGCATTCAGCACCGCGCCACGCTGATTGTGCAGGAAGTAGTGGTACCAATGCCTCTCTACCATTACGGGAACCACCACCGCAACCATGCGATGCCGGTTTTCCTTTTCCACCTTGAGGACATGTTCGACCACCGGCCTTAGCACGAGACGGTAGGGCGAGGACAGCGTAACCAGCTTGGGCACGGGCGTTCCGGCCTCCCGCGCCGGCTGTTCGACCACGCTCTGCCACTCGGCCAGAATACTGTCGTCGCCTTCGCAGATGACGTGCACGGCTTGAACTTCCGGCGATAGAGTCATGGCAAACCGTAGCGCCTTCTGCGTTGCCGCGTTCCATCGTTCCACAGGCACAATCACGATTGGAGGTTGCTGCTTGTGGGCCATGTTGCTTTCCTTGGCCCGGAGCTCCTGCAGGACCTGCTCATAGTGGCGATGAACCCACGCCATCAACATCAGCGCCGCCGGCAGCAGGAGCACTACAACCCATGCACCCGCTAGGAACTTGGCTGCCACCACGACGAGCACTGTGATCCCCGTGGCCACGGCGCCGAGTCCATTGATCAGCATGTTGCGGATGGCCCCAAATCCCTTTGCCGTTCGCCACCAGTGCGCCACCATTCCGGCCTGCGATAGAGTGAAGGCAAGAAATGCTCCCACCGCAAACAGTGGAATCAGGCGGTCGGTCACACCGCCGAAGAGAATGAGCAAAGCCGCGGCAAAGATCGCCAATCCCCAGATGCCCTCGGTATAGACCAGCCGCCGGCCGCGCACAGCCAGCCCGTGCGGCAGGTAATCGTCCAGGGCCACGGCCCGGCACAATCGTGGAAAATCCGCGAACGAGGTGTTCGCGGAAAGACAAAGCACCAGCAGCACTGAGAACATCGTGAAACCGTAGAAGATGCCCTTGCCGGCCACGGCCGCAGTCACCATCGCTAATACGCTCTGATAGCCAGGCGCCCCGGGATCGGTTGCGGTTATGCCGTAGTAACGCACGAGCGCGGCAATACCTGCCAGCAGAGCGATCAGAATGGCAACGATTATGGTCAAGGTCTTGCGGGCTCCTGGAACCACCGGCTCGCGGAAAGCCTGCACGCCGTTGCTCACCGCCTCCACTCCGGTCAGTGCCGTGCACCCGCTGGCAAAGGCCCTCAGCAGCAACCACAGCCCGACCACCCCCGTTGCCGCAGGCAGGTGGGGAGGCTCTACTACTGCGTGCGGATGACCGCCGCTGGCGACAACCTGGTAGAGTCCAATCACGATCACGATGCCCAGCGCGCCGACAAAGAGGTAGGTGGGCGCGATGAAAGCCGTGCCGGCCTCGGTAACTCCGCGTAGGTTCACGATGGTCAGAATCGCCAGGACCGCCAGGCACAGGGCAAGGGTATGCTTCTGCAGTGAAGGCACGGCTGAGATCAGTGCCCCGACCCCTGCGGAAATGCCCACCGCGACGTTCAGCAAATAATCGATCATGAGCGCCGCGCCCGCCAGCAAACCGGCTCGATGCCCCAGGTTCTCCTTGGCCACCGTATAGGAACCGCCGCCGCTCGGATAGGCGGCGATGGTCTGTCGATAACTGAAGTAAACGATGGTCAGCAATACGATGATGGCGGCGGTCAGGGGGACGATATAGCGCACGCCCGCAAGGCCCAGGGGCAGAAGAATCGTTAATGCCGCTTCCGGACCATAGGCGGCCGAACTTAGGGCGTCCAGGCCAAAGGTTGGGATGCCCTGCGCAGGCGTGATCCTTTGTCCCAGGTCCTCCGCCGAGGCAAGCGGCCTTCCGAACAGAACGTTGAGAAGTCCCATGCAGCCCCCACAGTGCTTCAAGCTCGCAAAACGCTCGGTCAGCCCCTTGACGCTGTGCTTCTGAACTCAGTCATTGGAGCGAACTGTACGGAACAGCACGCCTTCACATTGTCCCGAAGATAGAGTTCGAGTTCGTGGCCGCGGAGATGGCGGACAACTCTGCGGTCCTCGATGGGAAACAGCACCTCGACGCGGCGGTTCAGATTGCGGCTCAAATGATACAGAGAAACAGGTTACCACTTCATTCCGGAAGCAGAGCTTACTGCAAGCTATCGAGAGCAACCAGGGAGCGCGCGACCACGTTCTGGGGCAACGCAGTATAGCCGAGTTCGGGCGCATATTTCTGCCCGTCGGTCAGACACCAGCGGAACAAATCCTGGAGCGCCTTGGCCTTCTGCTGGTCCGGGTAATTTCTGTAGAGGAGGATCCAAGTCAGCGTGACGATGGGATAAGAGTCCGCGCCGGCGGGATCCGGGACATAGAGCCGCATGTTGTCCGGCAGCTCAACATCGGCGAACGCGGACGCCGAAGTGCTCGGGGAGGGAACTACGAACCTTCCGGCGCGATTTTCCAGCAGCGCCACCTTCAGCCCGGTCTGGCGCGCGAATTCGTAACTGACATATCCAATCGAGCCAAGAGACTGCTTGATCCTTCCAGCCACGCCCTCGTTGCCACTGGCGCGCATCGAATTTCCCGGCCAATTCACCAAGGTTGCCGGCCCGAATTGCGAGCGCCATACGCTATTGATCGCGTCCAGGTGTTTGGTAAAGGCAAAGGTCGTGCCGCTTCCATCCTGGCGGACGATGGTGGTGATGGTCAGGCTGGGCAGCTTGACGCCGGGATTGGTCTTGGTAATGCGGGGGTCGTTCCAGTTCTTGATCTGACCCATAAAGATGCCGGCGTAGGCGTCGCGCGAAAGCTTCAGGTCGGTGGTAAGACTCGGAAGGTTGTAGGCCAGCACAACGCAACCTGCGGTGACAGGCACTAGAATCGCTCCCCCCTGAACCCTGTTCATCTCTTCGTCGCGCATCGCGGCATCGCTGGCGCCGAAGTCAACCCGGTCTTCGTCTTTAACATTTTGGCCGATGAAGCGGCGGACACCTTCCCCGCTGCCGGCGGTGTCATAAGTAATAACGTCCTTAGGATGGTCGAGTTGGTAGACCTTAAACCATTTCTTGTACAGAATGGCGGGAAAGGTTGCGCCCGCCCCCTGGAGCAGAATGCCACCATCCGGAACTACCGGCTTCTCTTTGACAGAGCTTTGCTGCGTGGGGACACCGCCGTTGGCCGAGCAGCCGCATAGCAGGCTGGCTGAGACCAGCACAGCGGCCGCCAAAGCTGACCAGAAAAACGACCGTTGATTTGAATCATGCATGGCTGCAGTCCCCGGGAAGCGTCAGCTGAACTCACCTCGGATGTATTCCTGAGTGTGCTGATGTTTGGGATCCTCAAACACCTGGTTCGACTCGCCAAACTCGACAAGGTATCCGGTGCGGCCGCCTTGGCTCGTATCCACGTAGAGAAAGCCCGTGTAGTCTGCGACTCGCTTGGCCTGTTGCAGGTTGTGAGTAACTATGGCGATGGTGAAGCGCTGGCGCAGCTCCAGCATGAGCTCTTCGATTTTACGGGTGGCGATGGGATCGAGCGCCGAGCAGGGTTCATCCATCAGCAGCACTTCGGGTTCGGTGGCGATGGCGCGCGCGATACACAACCGCTGCTGCTGTCCGCCGGATAGCGACAGGCCGCTCTTCTGCAGCTTGTCCTTGACTTCATCCCAGAGCGCAGCGCCGCGCAGGGCCTTTTCCACTTTCTCCGTCTTACTGCCCTTAAAGCCGTTCAGCCGCAGGCCGAAGGCGACGTTGTTGTAGATGCTGGTGGCAAAGGGATTGGGCTGCTGGAACACCATCCCGATGAAGCGCCGCACCGCGACCGGATCGATGGCGGCGTCGTAAATGTCGCGGCCGCGGTAGCGGACGTGTCCTTCAAAGCGGAAGCCGCGCACCAGATCGTTCATGCGGTTCAGACAGCGCAGCACCGTGCTCTTGCCGCAACCCGAAGGGCCGATAAAAGCGGTGATGGAATTCCGTTTGATGGGAATTGCGGTATCCCGCACGGCCTTGAAGTTGCCGTAGTAGAGGTCTCGGATATGACACTCGAGAACAACATCCGCGTGGGCGGTGGAAGCACTCGATTGCGGGCTGGAATCGGTGAAGCCAAGTTGCCGCGAAACATTGCCATGGGACATGAAATATCTCCTAGACCTGCTGAATCTGACGCCTGGACAAACTCTGGCCTACCAGGTTTGCGACCAGTACGAGCAAGACCAGAACCAAAGCGGCTGCCCAGGCGAGTTCGACCTGGTTTTCAAAGGGCATGCCGGCAAAGTTGTAGATCAGGACGGCGAGCGACGCGGTCGGCTGCATCAGCTCCATCCGTCCCTGCGACCATAGCCAGTAATTGCTGAAAAGCGCGGTGAACAGCAGCGGCGCCGTTTCGCCCGCGGCGCGCGCCACCGCCAGCATCACCCCGGTCAAAATGCCTGGGATTGCTGTGGGCAGGAGCACCATCCATACGGTCTGGGCGCTGGTGGCGCCCATTCCGGTGGCGGCTTCCTTCATGCGCGCTGGCACCATGCGGATCGCGTCTTCCGAAGTCAGGATGATGGTCGGCAGCATTAGAATGGACAAAGCCACGGCGCCTGCGATGGCCGAATAGCCGCCGGTCGCAAGTACGATGGCGCCATAGGCGAAGACCCCGGCAAGAATCGACGGGAAGCCGGTGAGCACCTTGGCGCAGAAGCGCACGGCATCCGCCACGCGGCTTTCTTTCGCCTGTGCGATATAGATGGCGGTCAGCAGGCCCGCTGGGACGCTGATCGCTACGGCCAGCGCAACGATCACCAGGGTCCCCAGGATGGCGTTGCCGAAGCCGCCTCCCTGCTCGAGAGGCGCCGGCGGCAACTGGGTAAAGACGGCCACGCTCAGCTTCCGGCCTCCGCGCCAGAGCAGCATAAGGACCACGGAGAAAAGCGGGATGAGCGCCAGCAGGGTCATGCAGGTGACCAGGCCGCTCAGAATGAAGTCCATCATCGTCCGCGGACGGCGCAGGGATCTTTCCAGCTGGGAAAAATCCACTCCCGCGAACGGATTCGGTACCTCAGCCGACGACGGGATCTCCTGGGTTGGCAAACTCATAATTTTTATCTACTCCGCACGCGGCACCGAGGCACGCTGGATGATTGCCGCTCCCGCTATGTTTACGATCAGAGTGATTCCCAGCAGCACCATGGCTGCATACATCAACACGCTTACCTGTTTGGCGCCGGCCTCGGGGAAGTTGTTTGCCAGCAGTGCGGCCAGGGTATTGGCGGGCGAAAACAGCGATACGCTGATCTGATTCGAATTACCCACCAGCATGGCCAGGGCCATGGTTTCGCCCAGGGCGCGGCCGAGTGCGAGTATGACCCCGCCGAAGATGCCCCGTAGTGCCGTCGGTACGATCACTGCGAGAATCGCTTCCCAGCGCGTCGCGCCCAGCCCATACGCTGCCATGCGAAGCTTCGGCGGGACTGCAACCAAAGCATCGCGGCTGATGGCGGTGATGGTGGGCAGGACCATGATGGAAAGCACGAGCACGGCCGGCAACACGCCGGGGCCGCTCAGGTCGGTGGCGAAGAACGGGACCCATCCCATCTTCAAGTGCAACCAGTTGCAAACCGGGCGAATGAGCGGGATTACTACAAACAGTCCCCACAGCCCATAGACCACGCTGGGGATTGCCGCCAGCAGCTCGATCAGATTCTTGAGTAGGCGCTCAAGCTGGTCGGGCAGCTTGCCCCACACAGGGTGCAGGTGCAGCCGCAAGCGCCGCAGGGCCGCGAAGGTGGCTTGTCCAAGATAGCCCTCGCTCAGGAAGATGGCCGCTGCAAGCCCGAATGCCGTGCCGAGAATAAGCGCGAGAACAGAGGTATAGAGCGTCCCCCAGATCTCCCCGAGGATGCCGTAGCGTTCGGTGCTCGGGTCCCACACTCGTCCGGATAGAAACCCCAGGCCGTAGTGCCGTGCTGCCGGCACGGCCGAGAATGCAATCCTTAAAACGATGAATGTAACCAGCGCTATGGTGAGGCAGGCGAAACCAAAACAAGTGCCACGAAAGACGCGATCAATGAGTTGCTGGGCGCGAGTGGGCGCCTGGGTGATCTCGCCCTTGCGCGCTTCAAAAACCGTCCCCGACGGGGAAACAAGTCGTGGCGCTGCGGAGTTGGTGGACATGGACGCTGTCGCCCTTTCGTCTAGTTGCTGATGTTCTGGACAGCTGCAGTAGCCTTAGCAACCACGTTCTGCGGAAGCGGAATATACCCCAGTGGTTCCGCCTCCTTCTGGCCGTCAGTCAGTCCGTACTTAACCAGGTCCTGCATGGCCTGGAGCTTGTTCTTGTCGGGATATTTTTTGTAGCAGATCAGCCAGGTGTAGGTGACGATGGGATAAGCCTCCGCGCCTTCCGGGTCCGACGCCCAGGCGATCAGGTCGTCGGGAAGGGCAGCCGACGCGAGCGCGGCCTGGCCGGAGGCGGTGCCGGCTTCGACATATTTGCCCGCCTTGTTTTCCAGGATGGCCATAGGAACCTTCTGGCTCCGGGCATAGCCGTATTCGATGTAGCCGATCGCTCCTGGCGTCGTCATGATGCTGGCCGTCACGCCTTCATTGCCCTTGGACTTGGTGCCCACCGGCCAGTTGGGCATGGTGTTGGCGCCGACGTCCTTGTTGAAATCGTCGCTGATTGCACTCAGATGTTTGGAGAAGACGTAGGACGTGCCGCTGCTGTCAGCTCGCACCACGACGTTGACGGGCAGGTCCGGCAGGTTGACGCCCGGGTTGGCCTGCGTCAGAAGCGGATCGTTCCAGCGCTTCACCTTGCCGAGAAAAATGCCGGCGTAGGCTTTCCGTGAAAGCTTCAGATTGTCCACGCCCTTCAGGTTGTACGCGATGACGATGGCGCCGGCAGTCATGGGGAAGAGCTGCACGCCATCCTGGATTTTGGCCATATCTTCCGGCTTCATAGCGGCATCGCTGGCGCCGAAGTCGACGGTGCGGTCGATTACGCTCTTCACACCGCTGCCGCTGCCCACCGACTGGTAGTCCACTTGGACATTCTGGTGGGAACCGCGGAAGCTCTTGAACCATCGGTTGTATAGAGGCGCAGGAAAGCTGGCTCCTGCTCCTTGCAACTTGACGGAGTTCGCGGATGATCCTCCCTTGCTGCAGGCGGCCAGGAGCACGGCGCCAGCTATGCTCAGAATGATGAAGATGAATGAGAGCGCCCGGCGAGATTTCATTGCGTTATCTCCTTTCATTGCCATTAAAAAAGCAGTCTGCTGAGACGAACGTGGAACGACACAAAGCGCGAATTCGCGTCGGTAAAAGGTGGCATCGCCGGAAATGGAAGAAAGCCAAGGTGGGCAATCCTGCCAAGGCATTGTTAACGGGCGGTTAACAACAGATTAAGATTCGGTGAAGCGTGTTGTTGAAGGGTAAGGGGGTTACGGGGACGTTCCAGGGCGTTTCGGGGCGTCCCCGGACTCATTTGTGCAGCAGTTTGTGCAGCAGTGGGGCATGAGGCGGATCTACAATAAATGTTGTGGGACGAAGAAAAAATAGAACCAAAAGACAAACGATACGATCACAACAAGGGCTGTCAGCGCGTCCCCTATGGAAGCGCGTCCCCGCGAGGCTCGAACGTTGAACTTCTCCTTGGCCGCATTTACGCGCAGAACGGCGCTGTGCTGTTCGCTTGCAGGACGATGGCTGCGCCCATTCGATTCGCCGATCCCGAATAAACACGCAGGACGGTGTTGAGTGGTCAACCACCTGAACTACTGATCTCTTCACCGCCCCTGCGCAATTTCGATAACAGCAATGTTGTAGTGCCTGACCTTCAGCGTCCAGCCCGAGTCGACAGCAATCTCGGGCACTCCCGCATACGGCAGGTAGAGCGCCAGATTGGTCACGTATAGCCGCCGATGATCCGGGCTGAAAACCAAGCTCGCCGGAAACAGCAAGCCCTGGATCGAGCCGTCGTCGCTGATGCCGTAGAAATCGCCCTTTTTCGCCACGAGCATTCCATTGGGGTTCACGACGACGATCTCGTCGCCCTGATTGGCGGCGACCCACAGATTATCGCTATCATCGACAGCGACTCCGTCTGGGGCATTAATTCCGGTCGTCAACGTCACGCCCGTCCCGGCGCTACCATCTGTATTGACCGGAATCTTAACAATCGAGTGGTACGCAGTGTTCATCACGAGCAGGGCCGTTCCCTCGTTATTGAACTCGAGGCCGTTGGCGCCGAACGGCGGTATTAATATCTCACCGGCGTTGGCGTTGGGCAGGAGCAGATCATTTTGCCCCGGATTAAACGGCGCATACCATGCTACCGGCGTACCGCCGTCAGGACCAGTTTGCCAGACGATGCCCTGAAAAGAATCCGAGACGTAGACATTCCCAGCCGAGTCGATGGCCAGCGCATTCAGGCCAGGGGTGGTGATTGGCGTCGGCGCGGACATAAACAAGGAAGTCGTCTCAGACTTAGGGTCGACCTTCCAAACCTTGCCCGACCCAAGGTCGGCGATCAGCACAGAGCTTGAGGATTCCTGATAGACGAGTCCGATCAGGTGCGGACTCGACCCGACAACAGGGAAATGCTTCAGCAGCCTCCCATGCGGACTGAAGACGAACAGCTCGCCATAGCCGCTGAGCGCGCCCTCGCTGTTAAAGCCAAACGACGGCGAGTACACGGTGCCGTCCGGACTTACAGTTATACCCTCAACATCGGACGTGCATGAGGCTGCGCCGCCCGGGCAGGCAGCGCCGGGACCGCTCGGTACAAAGGCCGGGATCGTGGCAAAATTCCCGACTTCTCCGCGATGGAATCGCTGAGCGGGAGCGGTCGCCAGCAGACTAACGGCGGCGCCAAAGACCGCGATGATTCGCGTAACAGTATTCATGATGCTCCTCCTGGTGCGGTTCGAATTTGCCGGCGAAGCATACTGCCACCCAACGTCCCGGTCAATCGGGATAGCCCACCCAGTCCCGCAACTGTGTGCTTCCCGCCTCTAGTTGTTGCGAAAATCGCATTCGCACAAGTAACGGATTTGTCACGGAAACCGTGCAGTTCTGGCTCCCGATTCGCCAGGCATTCTCGCCACTGGCGATCCACGGGCGCCGAGGTGCTCAATGAGCGGCGGACCCCGCAGCGCGCTAGCGCCGAAGCTGTGAGGTCGTATCTTGCGGGTGCGTGAATGAAGAACGATGGGGCCGAAAACCGGCCTCACGGCCCTTTTTATCGCTACCCAGACGCTATCGAAAACAGTGGAACTCGCGAGATTGGCGTCCCCGGCGGGATTCGAACCCGCGTTACCGCCGTGAAAGGGCGATGTCCTGGGCCGGGCTAGACGACGGGGACGCAGTCAGCGAACAGGCTTCCGCTCGGCGATCAATTTACTCTACCAAATGGTCTTCAAAACGGCCAAGTTGGAGAGAGATGAAACTGCCTCTTACGCCGCGGGCGTGATCACCGATTTACGACGGGGCTGTATGCGGGACCGAGGCCAGCGCGGCGGCCTCATCGTCGTAAAAGTCGAACAGCTTGTCCAGATGGGTGACGCCGAGGGTCTGGCGGACTACTTCATTGGCGCCTACCAGCTTCACTCGTCCGCCGACGGCCTTCAAGGACGAATAGCAGCGCATCAGGCTGCCCAGTCCTGACGAGTCGATCACGGGCACACCGGTGAGCACGATCACGATGAACTTCGCGCCGTCATTCACAGCCTGGGTCCACTGGGCGCGGAATTGGTCGACGGCTTCGCCCATTTTGAGCTTGCCGTCCACTTCCAGCACGGCGGCCCCACCGTCTTTGCGCATCTTGGTGGCCATGACAGGGCCTATCATACTGATTCGGCGCCCCCGGCACCAGCATCCATATGAGGGTCGGGGATTACCCCCCTTAATTGATATGGCCGACCGTCTCTATCTGAGCTTGTGGTTTCCCAGCTTCTCCGAAGACGAGATGCTGGCAAAGATGATTTGCGTGATGCAGCAGTTCCCTTTCGCTGCGGAGGGACCGGGGATCGGGTACCTGGCCGTGCACCCCATCTCGTGGAACGAGCCTGTGGTCTACCAGGAAACCTTCGATTATGGAGTGGCCC
>Ga0187782_10003060_pt1 | contig 12445 bp, 11 predicted proteins | sample 0715_SJ02_MP15_2_FD_132454 | JGI IMG/M metagenome (GOLD analysis project Ga0187782, IMG submission 132454) | Tropical peat soil microbial communities from peatlands in Department of Meta, Colombia - 0715_SJ02_MP15_20_MG | ecosystem: Environmental > Terrestrial > Soil > Wetlands > Peat | place...
ATCTTGCCGTTCTGAATCTTGAAGAATTCCGCCACCTCGACGCTAAAAGGTCTCTTCGCCGATGGAGGCATGTCGATCTTGCCGATGCCCGGCACATCGGCTGTGAGCACCGTGCCGGGATGATTGAACATGAAGAAACCGAACGCAATTCCCATCTTTTCATCCACGATCAGGAATCGTCGGGGATCAACCGATTTGATGTAGGCCCAGATCTTCGTGTTCATGTTCTCCCGGCAACCTAGCGCGGCCGGATTGTAGGCACCCTTGGCCCAGCCTTCGTTGTACGAGGGATTGTTGGTGTCCTGCGTGCCATCGAGAATGCGGTTGCACTGCTCATCGAACGGCACCATGTCGCCGGAAAGGTGCACGATGCCCTCGAAATACTGATTTGCCGCGTGTAGCATCGCCGCACGCTGTGTCTTCTCGGAAGGAGCCACCGGCTCAAGCCAGACAGGATTGGGCTGGCCGAGTTTTTCCAGATTTTGAGCGGGCTCTGCAGCACGCCGGACGATAGTCTCGACCTCGATAATCTTGCGATCGGCCACCTTCAAGCGAACGACAAGAATCGCGGGCGTGCCATTCTCACGGATCGTACATTCGCACCCCACCTGCCCATGCTGAGGGTCGGCGAAGTAGATTTTGTAGGTGCCCAAGCCGCTGATCGTGCCCCAGAGTGCGTCGCCCAGCTTGAGAGGTATCGTGTTCTCGGTGAACTTGGCGCCAGCCGCAACAGGCAGGCGGCTGGGATCGTGGGCGACAAGGGCCGCGAGATACTGGTCAACAAGATCGGTAAGGCAGGCGTAGTCGCAGTTGGTCGTGGCGGCAGCTCCCCGTTCCTCGTGGCTCGTTGCCGCTGGGTTGGAAGCCGGAAGCACAACCAACAAAGCCACCATCGCCATCATCCATACCAATCTTCTTCGCATGTTCTCGGCCTCCGTTAGACAAGGGAGCTTTTTTTGGGAGCGGCACTCGAAACGCGCAACTCGAGTACTATTGCGCTCTCGGCCGCGCAAGTTCATCATGTTGTGAGTACCGGGCCAATCATGGAAACCCTCCCGCATGGTGAGTCGGCAGCGCCCACCCAGGAACAGATCGACGAGGAAAGCAGGCTCATTCGTCGCCTGCGAATCCTGGTCCGTCTGACATTGGAAGAGATTGCTGCGGGCGATCTGAGCGCCGAGGAAGCCGCGAGTATGATTGCGGCGACGCGCCGCGTGGCGCTCGAGATGTTTCCCGGGAAAGAAAGCGCGTTCGATCTCATCTACAAGCCTCAGTTTCAGCGCCTGATGAACGCCGTCTATCGCCTGCAGTAGCTTGCCCCGCGCCCAACTCGCGATCCGTCAATATCCAAGCCTCCGTCGAAGCCACATTCGCAACCACAAGGAACCAAGCCCTGCAATCGTTCCGATCAGCGCCTGATATTCCCGGTTGCGGCCGTACTGAGCCCAGGAAAAGGCCTTCTCGCGCGGTGTCCCTACGGCTTCAGCAGGCAGGCGGCCAAGGTGCGGAAAGAACAGTGGTACGCGAGCCGCGTATTCATCAAACGACCTACCGAAGCGCTCGCGCAGATCTCTTTCTTCGCTGCGTATCACCGCGTAATAGAAAGCGGCGAAGTAGACCATAACGACCACGCTGGCTATCCACGAAAGCCCTGCGATCGCGAATCCGGCGGCGAGCAGCGCACTGCCCAGGTAAAGAGGATTGCGCGTGCGCGCGTATGGGCCGGTCGTCGTAAGCTTTTCGTCTTTTCGCAAATGGCCTGACGAGGCTGCGCGTATGAGCAAGCCTAACGCGGCGATGATCGCGCCGATGGAGATCGACCGGGGAGTCGGCGCGGCAAGCACCCAGTAGATGAGGGCGACCGGATACCCCAAGCGGACGCGCCAACGCGCCCAGAATTTTCTCGATTCCTTCAAGCGCCGAACTCCCAGAAGATCGGAGGTCGCGCTCGGGCGCGGGTCAACGACCGCACGCCCCAAATCGGGTGTGTAGCCTTCCAATTGAGAAAACCTTCGACGGGTATCCATACGTGCGCGTGATGTGCGCGTGAACGTATCACACGGCGCTCGAAAACCGCAAACGAGCCTTTCTTTTTCGGCTCAGCGGTCAACGCCGGTCCTCTCCCGCCTGCTGGCTCCCGCGATTCGCTTCAAAGTTGTCCAGAAGTCTTGATCACGCGCGATTTGTAGCGATATGCGGCAAACAAAGAGATCCATTGAAGGTGTGCATCTGGCGAGATTATGTAGATCTTTTTCCGAGCAGATCAGAGTCGTCGCACCGGCCGCCTTGGCCCTTCCTTCAATCATTTCGATGTCGCCAGGAGAAAAGCGGTGATGATCCTGGAAAAAGGCGTGGCCGACGATGTCAAACCCCCAAGCACGGAGATCTTCGAGAAAGGCCTTTGGGTTTCCAATGGCACAGAATGCGAAGAGTTTTCTTTCGCGGGCCGTAGCGTCCGGAGGGTCGCCCGCGTGAGCTGAGCTAATGGAGCCGAGCTCCGTGCGCGCGTAGAAAATGGGCGCCGCTGTGTGATGTCGGATAATTACTTCCAAGGCCGGAGCGTGATCCGCACGCGTGATCACGACAATGTCGGCGCGCCTGAGAGCAGATCGCGGCTCGCGCAGCCGCCCAGCTGGGAGCAAATGCCCGCCGCCGAAAGGGTTTGTTGCGTCAATCAGCACGACTTCGACATCTCGCGCAAGCTGAAGATGCTGAAAACCATCGTCCAGAATGAACCACTCGACGCCGCCCTCAGAAAGTTCGCGGCCGCGCACCCAGCGATTCTCTCCGATGCCAAACAAAACGCGATCTCCCAGCCGCGCCCGTAGCAAGCGAACTTCGTCGCTCGTCGAGCCGTTTGCTGACGCCTCGCCGCGATAGCCACGAGTGAGTATGCCCGTCTTCTTGCCCTCGCCAATCAACCGCTCCGCAATCCAGAGGACCATTGGGGTTTTTCCTGTGCCGCCGACGGTCAGGTTGCCGACACTGATGACCGTGCCGTCGAGCCTGCGCTGGTGAAGGATGCGTTTTGCGTATGCTTGCGCGCGAAGGCGCGTTGCTGCGCCGTAAGGAATCGTCAGCGGCCATAGCAGCGTTTCGAGCGCATTCACGCTGGCGACTCCTGCCTGCCGAGTAGCGCGGCGATGCGTTCCAGCGAGCGCGCGGTGGCACCTCGGTTGCGCTCGGAAAGTTCGCGCGCCGTCTGGCCCATGCGCTCCCGCTCCGCATTACGCTCAATCAGCTGCACCCACACCTTCCCGAGTTGCGGCCCGCTCATCACTTGGATGGCTGCCCGTGCCTTCAGGAATTGCTCCGCCATGTTGCGAAAATTTTCCATGGAAGGTCCGAAGACAGGCGATTTCGCAAACCAGGCTGGCTCGAGAATATTGTGGCCTCCGTCAGGCACGAGGGAGCCCCCGACGAAGACCACATCCGCGAGCAGGTAGAGCCCGGCCAGTTCTCCAATCGAATCGAGCACGAGCACATCGACGTTTTCATTGAGAGGCGCTTCCAGATCCGCGCCGCTGCGGCGAACGACGTTCCATCCGCCCCCGATTGCTATGTCCGCCGCTGCGTCGAATCGGTCCGGTTTGCGCGGAGCGAGAATCAGCAGAGCGCGGCGCCAGCGGCGCTGGACGATGTCGTAGGCCGCCAGCACAGCTTCCTCTTCGCCCGCGACCACACTGCCGGCTACCAGCACAGGCCAGCGCTCCTGCCGCTCGATTTCGCCTTCGAGCCACACCCCGAACCGGCTCAGGTCCGGCTGCTCGGTATCGTATTTGAGGTTCCCGGTCACTTCGACGTGGCCGTCTGGCGCGCCCATCTCGGCAAGGCGCGAAGCATCCTCGGGTGTCTGCGCGAGAAACAGGCTCGCGTCTGCAAGAACGCGATTGAAGAAAGGTCCGACGAGAAACTCCCATCGCTTGTAGCGTGCGAAGGACTTTTCGGAAATGCGCGCATTGGCGAAGACGACGGGTACACCGCACCGCCGCGCCTCCCGCAGAAAATTCGGCCAGATTTCCGTCTCCATCACAATTACGAGCGCAGGACGAATCGTCCGCAGCGCGCGGCGGACCGGCACCACCCAATCGAGCGGAAAGTAAAAGATACCGTCGACGAAGTCCAGGCGCTCGCGCGCCAGCCGCTGCCCGGTCTCGGTAGTCGTGGAAACAAAGATGGCGTGGTCTCGGAATTGCCGCTTCAATGCGAGAGCAAGAGGCTCGGCGGCAAGGACTTCGCCGACCGAAACGGCGTGAATCCAGATCGATCTGGCCTTCTGGTCATTTGCCGAAACCGCCGCCCGTGCGGCGATTGCGGGCGGGAACTTGCCCAGCCGTTCGGCCAGCGCGGGCTCGCCGCGCCGCCAGCCGCGCAGGGCGTAGTACGGCGCGAGGAAAATCATCCCAACGGCGCTGGCCAAGCGATAGAGAAAGTACATGGAAGGCGACCGGCATTATAGCCCGATCATAAGAACCTGCAGATAGAGACAGCGGCCGCGATTTCAGCGATCAGCTGCGAAGTTCGCGCATACTCTTGGGCCAGATGCCTTGCTTGCCGGGAGACAAGATTCCGTTGGGATCGAGAGCGTCCTCGGTGGTTTGGTGAAAGCGCGGGAGGGCGTCATCGTTGAAGGAATTGACGACGAAACACCTTATCAACGCGGAATTGCATCCGCCACTTCCGCCATTCGCCCGAAATGTTCTTCACGGGGATCGATCCCAGTATTCCTCGCCCAACCGTTGAAACTGTGCGAGGTCAATGGACTTTCCATCCGTACGAAAAACACTGATGCTCTCAGATCGTACAATCAATTCAACGTATTCATGTCCATCGGTGTTGAGCCCTATTTTCAATGCGAGCTGGCCCGGACTTGCAGCCAACAACGCCGCCGAAATCACGGGTGGCTCCTCAACCTGAAGGAGCCGCTGCTCGAAATGGTCCCACGAGTCAGACTGCTCCCGCCAGCTAGCCCGATAATCTGGTCGGAGTTCGCTCGCAGGTTCCGCGGGCGTCTCCGCCTTTGTCTTGATGAACCCGACCCAAAAATTCCAGCGCAGAACTCGGGCGGATTGGACGCCCTCCGCCCGAAATATGAATCGAAGCTCTGCCGGCAAATTGTGGAACCGGGAGAGATGCGGAACCGCGAAAGTCATGAAAACCATGCGATGCCGCAGGTCAGAGTGAATCGACAGCAATTCGGCGTCACGTAAACTGCACCATAGCGACTCCGTGGCCGTGCCGTCTGGCAAATTAACCCAATCGCATATGTTCACTGGGCACTCACCGCCATGGGTGAATCCGTAGCATAGCGTCCCTGCTTGGACCACTCCCGGATTTCAGCTTCCACATCGAACGCTGCGCTTGGACTTGCGGAAAAACGCGCGCACAAGGAAAAGGCATGAGCCTCGAGCGGCACCAGAAAAGTCTGACTGAACCGCAAGAATGCGTGGACGTACAGTTCCGCGTATCGCACGCGGCCCAAGACTTCAAACTGCGCGGCATGCACTAGGGCGTGCAACAACTTCCGCTCCGTCATCGGACCGGTGAACGCCAGGACATCGATGAAGGTTAGCGGCGCCGTGTGACTTAACTGTGGCAGGCTGCGGATGCCTAATGCCTTGGCCGAGGAGTAAAAGGGAGGCACCTGTATCTGCTGCCCTTCGACCTCGACTGTGCGGACTTTGCGAACGAGAACCGGGGAGAAGAAATGCTCCATTGTGGACATATAGTGATGACTCAAAGGTGCCCCGACAGGGAAATACTGGTCTCGTTGCTTTTGCAGGTATTCGGAAAAACAACTGATCGCCGCCTCGATTTGCTCGTCGCGCAGAGAAAGCGGCGGCTGTGCCAGGTCCAGCGTAAATCCCTGGTTACGTTTTGCCATGCTCAGTGCCCAGTAGAAGTTCGCGAGGCTGTTCGCCTTTTCAAGTGACTTCCGGACGATGTCTCGGCGTGCGTAGCGGGCGATCTCCTCTTGTGAAAAGCGTTGAAGAAGGCTGCGAAGCGAGAACTCCACGCAGGACAATTCCTGTTCCGCATGGCTCAGTTCTGCGTTGATGTAAAATACCGACGAGCGGGCCCAAGGTTCCCCCGAAGAAAACATATTGCTACTCCTGTTTAATTTCTTCCGCGATTGGCGGTATAAGGTAGTTAAACCAACTCGGTGGGCTTAACTTCGTTAAACTAACATCGTACAAGTATTCTTGTCAAGAGAAAAATGTATACAATCCTCCGCGAAGGCTTCTTAGCATCATGCCTTACCTATGTGTAGTAATATCATTCATGTACAGACTATACTTCCTTCCTGTGAAGTGAGCCGGATTGGAATCCATTGACTTTTACGGCGTGCATAGTACGATGTAAAAGGATTTTGGAGATCGCTTCTGATGCCACCCATTCCGGACAGAAATTTAGAGCAACGCATCGTGAATGCAGCGCTTCGCTTGTGCCGTGCACGCGGGGAAAAGGGCCTCACCTTGCGAGCCGTCGCGCGCGCTGCGGGAACAACCACGCCCACCGTTTACAAGCGGTTTCGAAACAAAGAGGCACTGCGAATTGCTCTCGCCCGGCACGTCCGGCAAGAGCTACTTGATGAGGTCTTCGCTTCTTCGCGGCTTGAGGAAGTCTATCGGCGCTATTTGCGCTTTGGCGAGGAACGTCCAAAGGAGTACGGGCTGATGGCGGCGGTTTGGTCGGAAGTATTCAGTGCTGAAGAAGCCGAGCGTCCGGGCGAAGTCTGGTTTCGCGAGCGACTGGCTGAGCGCTTTGGCGGAAGTCCGGAGGAATACACGCGGGCCTATTACGCGTTTTTGCTGTTGTGCCACGGTACGGCGAGCGTCATCAATATGGCGCCCGATAAGAGCGTCCGCGAACGGCTGCGCGAGAATTGCATCGCCATAGGCGACGCGCTGATGCAGAACGTGAATATTCTACGACCCGCCGCGCCAGGGCGATCGAACGAACGGGCAGCGGGCTCAACACCGGAAAAGTTCGTGGCGGAAACTACGTCTAGATAGATCCTCTGTGGCAACGGTTTGAAATTCCGCCAAAGCGGCTCGAGCTAGGCGCGGGATTTCCGCAGGTGCTTGGGCCAAATGCCTTGCTTGCCGGGCGACAGAATTCCGTTGGGATCGAGAGCGTCCTTGATGGTTTCGTGAAACCGCCAGAGCACGTGATTGTTGTAGGTGTAGACGCTCGCAACGTCATCCATATAGGCGATGTGGGTGCGGTATTCGCCCCAGCCATGTTCCGCGCAGGCCTTGATCATGCGGCGAAAGACTTCGCGATTGCGCTTGTTGAACTCCACGTCGTGCATGATGGGGAAGCCGAAGAGAAATACGAACGCTCGCGGGAAAAATGTCCACGGAAGCGAGATGAATTGGTTGCGCGGCGGGATGCCCATTTCGTGGTAGACGTCGCCAAAGACTTTCAACGCTTCGAACACCGCCTCGCCGGAGAAAGGTATGATCGGCGAGAAGTCCATGTGTCCCTCTACCCTTCCCAACAGTCCGAAAACCGAAAGGTTCGGGATGCCAAAGGCCTGGGGTAGTGGAACGGTGTCCGCGTCCTTCGGCTCAAGAGGAAACCTGTAAGACCTGCCGTCCTTGAAGGTGACGCCGGGAATCGCCGAGAACTTCTCCTTCGTGTACTCCCACTGGAGATCCACGACCTTCGCGGGGCCGTAGAAATGCAGCGGGATGCTCCAGTAAGGAATGTTCTGCTCGCGTCCGATGCGCTCGAGTTCGGCAACAGAAATGTCGCCGGGAAGGTCAACGACACCTCCTCCCTTGGAAACGCGGTAATTGAGCAACGGGCTATCGAGCGCCGTGGTGCCCTGCACGATTTGCGAGTTGTGGAGATACGCGAGGGTTTCGACGAACGGGATGAGGTCGTCGTGTCGCGCGACGGAAACCGCGCCATCGCGATAGGCCTCGGGCTCCGGAAGCAGCCAGACGCCCATTTTCGTGACGATGCCGAAATTCGATTGTGAGAACATGCCGTCAACATACGGACCAAAGCCGTAGCGATACTGCTGCCAGGTTCTCGCGGCGGGCATCGCGCCCATGCCGGTGCGCATCAATTCGCCGTTTGGCAGCACGATTTCCATTCCGCAGACGGTCGCGAAGTGGTCATGCAACACGCCGCGTCCTCCGCCCCGTTCGAGGGAGTTGCCGACCGGGCTGCCCCAGCCGGGATCGGGCGGATCGATCCACACTTTCAGTTTGTTGTCCTGAATATAGCGATAGAGATCGAAGTAGCTGACGCCGGGCTCGACCAGCGCGTAGTGGTTCTTGTCGTTGACTTCGAGAACGCGGTTCATGCGCTTGAGGTCAAGGGTCACGCAGCCGGAAAGGCGCGGCGCCGAACCGCCGTAGGCGAGGTTCTTGCCGGTCGAAATGGTCCAGAGCGGAATCTTGTACGTGTTGGCGATTCTAACGATCGCCTGCACCTGCTCGACCGAGTCGGGTGCGAGGGCAGCGGAAGGCACCGAATCTTCCTCCTCGTGCCAGTAAGGAGAAAACGAATCGCGATAGAGATCGAGGTCCTCGTCACTCGTGACGACCCATTCCTTGCCAACAGCGGTCGCGAATCGTTCAAGCGCGGCGGAAAAGTCGGCGGCGCTGACACCGGGCGGCGTCCTCATGCCATGTTCCCGCTTTCTTAGATTCAACCTCTGTTACTTCACGTTGTTGCGCGTCAAATACGCGGCGATCGCGTCGAGGTCCGCGTCGCTGATCTCGGTCTTTCGGAACATGGGCATGAACAGCACGCCGTGGCGCACGAACGTCTTGATCATCGGCGCCGTCAGATCCGTGCGCTCTTCGAGCACGGCGGGATTCTGGCCGCGCTGGCGCAGAGAGTCTGTCCCGGGCTTCCCGCTCCCCGTGCCGTGGCATGGAAAGCACCACTTGTCGTACACCTTATGTCCGCGTTCGATCTGAGCGTCGTCCGGCGCCGCGAGTACCGGCACAGCAAACGTCAAGCTCATCGCAACCAAGAGAACAGCCCTCGCGCTCTTCACGTCCGCGCCTTCCTGAGATGCTTAGGCCAGACACCGCAGCGGCCCGGCGAGAGAATACCATTCGGATCGACCGCGTCCTTGATGGTTTCGTGCAGGCGCCGGAGCGCGTGGTCGTTGTAGGAGTAGACATCCGACACCGTGTCCATGAAGGCCGTGTGCGTGCGATATTCGCCCCAGCCGTGCTCGGCTGCCGCTTTCACCAAACCCTTGAACACTTCGCGGCTTCGGCGGTTCTTCTCGACGTCGTGGTAGATCGGAAAACCGCACAAAATTACGAACGACCGTGGAAAGAAGGACGACGGGAAAACGAAAATCTGATTGATCGCCGGGACGCCCATGTCGTGATACGCCTGACCGAACACCCTCTGCGCTTCGAAGACCGCTTCTCCCGTCATCGGGATAATCGGCGAAAACCACATGTGCCCTTCGCTCCGGCCCATCAAACCGAAGATTGTCAGACTGGGGATGCCGAACTGGCGCTTGGGCAGTTTGTCCACATCCTTTGGATCGTAGGGCAGCGTATACGTCGGGCCGTCGATGAACTTCACACCCGGAATCGAGGAGTATTTCTCCTTCGCATATTCCCATTCCGCTTCGACAACTTTGGGAGGCCCATAGAAGTTCAGCTCACAATTCCAATAGGCGAGGTTCTGTTCCCGGCCGATCTTTTCCAAATCCTCCACCGACGGACCGCCCGGCGACATTACGAGCGCCGAGCCGCCCGCGCCGCTCGCCGTCTGCGCCGCCGCCCGTGACATGAGCAGCGGGCTTCCGATCGTCGTCGTGCCTTGCACGATGTTCGAATTCATCACGTAGTTCAGCGTCTCAATCAGCGGTACGAGATCATCGTGTCGTTGCACGAGCACATTGCCCGACTTGAAGCCCTCGGGCTCCGGCAACAGCCAGAATCCCATCTTCGTGACCACGCCGAAATTGGACTGTGAAAAGATTCCGTTGACGTATGGTCCGAAGCCGTAGCGGTATTGCTGCCACGTTTTCGAGCCGGGCAGCGCGCCCATTCCCGTGCGGACGATGTCCCCGTTCGCCTGCACAACTTCCATACCGCAGTGCGCGTCGAAATGATCGCGCAATGGCGTGTAGCCGCCGCCTCGATCCAGTGCGTTGCCGATCAAGCTCCCCCACCCAGGATCGGGGACGTCAATCCACAACTTCAGCCCCCGATCCTGAATGTATCGGTACAAATCGAAATAGCTGACGCCGGGCTCAACCAGCGCGTAATGGTTCTTGTCGTTGACCTCAAGAACGCGGTCCATCCGCTTGAGATCGAGCACCACGCTGCCGCCTAGGAGAGGTGCCGACCCGCCGTAGCCAAGATTCTTGCCCGTTGAAATCGTCCAGAGAGGGATCCTATGTTCGTTCGCGATCTTGACGACTGCCTGCACCTGCTCCGCGGTGTTGGGCGCCACGGCTGCCGAGGGAATTGGTTCCAGATCTTCGTGCCAGAAGGGCGAATAGGAATCGCGATAGAGATCAACGTCCTCGTCGGACGTGAAAACCCACTCTCTGCCGACTGCTTCCTCCCATCGCTTGATCGCGTCAGAGAAATCCTTTGAAGTCACACCCGGTGGAACTCTCACTCCGCTCTCCTGCGTGTGGTCACGGCTTGTTGTTGCGCGTCAGATAGGCCGCGATTGCGTCGAGTTCGGCGTCGCTGATTTCGGTCTTGCGGAACGTGGGCATCACGGTAAGCCCGTTGCGCACGTACATCTTGATCAAAGCCGGTGTTAGGTCGGTTCGCTTGTCCAGGAGCGCTGGCAGAGCGCCTTTGTATTTCGCCTGCAGCGCGAGCGTGCCCGGCCGTCCCACCCCTTCGCCATGGCACACGATGCAATACTTCTGGTATTCCACGTAGCCCTTCGGCTGGCCCTGACCGGACACGGTAGCCACGGTCCACGACGGCGTCACTTTTTCTTGCGCTGCGGCCGCGCACGCGCCAAACAAGACCGCCGCCATTGCTAGACGCATCGCTCTCTTGCTCATGCTTGTTCCTTCCTCAAATGCCTGGGCCAGATACCGTAGCGGCCCGCCGAAAGGATTCCATTGGGATCGACCGCGTCCTTTAGCGTTTCCTGAAAGCGCAGCAACGAGTGATTGTTGTAGGCGTACGTCGCCATGATCGTGTCCTGATACGCGGGCGCCGTGCGGTATTCGCCCCAGCCATGTTCCGCCGCGCGCTGGACGAGTTTCTTGAAAGCGGCGCGATTCTTCTTGTTCGTCTCCGCGTCGCGCGTCACCGGAAAAGCGAAAATGAAAATGAACGCCCGTTCCCAATAGGTTGACGGCAGGCTGAACGCCAGCACAGGCAAGCCAAATTCTTTCGCCGCTTCGCTGAACACGCGATTCGCTTCGAAGATCGCCTCGCCCGTTCGAGGAATGATCGGCGAAAACCACATGTGCCCATTCGTAGGATTTGGGTTGGTCGGTGTTCGTGCGCCGATGGAGAACATTGCGAGGCTCGGTATGCCGAATTGCGGCTTGTGGACCTTTTCGCGCTGCTCGGGAGTGAGCGGCAGGCTATACGATTCGTTCTCGACAAACTTTGCGCCGGCGATCGCGGAAAACTTCTCTTTCGCGTATTCCCAGTTTGCTTCGTTCGCCTTAGGCGGTCCGTAGAAGCTCAGCTTGCAGCTCCAGTAACTGATGCCTTTCCGCAGCGCGTACGCTTCCAGGTCCGGCGAAAAGCCTCCTTCGGACCTTGCCATCAACCCCGTGAGCTCCGCCTCTGGAGGGGCTGGGCCGCGACCTTCATTCCATACATCGATTTCCTGGATCATTGGAATGTACAGCAGTGGGCTGCCAAGGTCCGGCATCCCGTTGGTCACGCGCGTATTTTCGAGGTAGTTCAGAATCTTGACCAGGGGGATCAAGTCCGCATGCCTTGGCACATATACGGTGCCAGAGAAGTAGGCCTCCGGCTCCGGCATGAGCCAGAATCCCATCTTCGTCACCACGCCGAAGTTCGACTGCGAAAAGATTCCGTCCACCCACGGGCCGAAGCCGGTTTTGTACTCCTGCCACGTCTTCGCGCCGGGCATCGCGCCCATGCCGGTACGGATGATCTCGCCGCTCGCCAGTACAATTTCCATCCCGCAGTGCGAATCGAAATGGTTGCGGTACTGCGCCATCAGATATCCGCCGCCACGGTCGAGGGCATTGCCGATTGGGCTGCCCCAGCCCGGATCGGGAACATCGACCCACAGTTTCAGTCCCTTTTCCTGAATGTAGCGATACAGATCGAAGTAGCTGACGCCGGGCTCGACAAGCGCGTACGCATTCTCTTCGTTTACCTCCAAGATTCGATTCATTCGCTTCAGGTCGAGGACGACGCTTCCGGAATAGACCGGTGCAGCGCCGCCGTAGCCGAGATTCTTCCCTGTCGAAACCGGATAAATCGGAATTTTG